>CDZV01030073.1_pt1 | contig 16694 bp, 9 predicted proteins | sample 554851 | NCBI WGS metagenome assembly CDZV01 (sample SAMEA3182090, study PRJEB8094) | gut metagenome | biome: human; feature: gut; material: Stool; isolation source: human stools | place: Canada | collected 2013-03-12
GCGTGACACAGTTCAAGACCTTTTTACAGGAGGAAGAATCTGTTCAGCCGCTCAATGCCTTGGCGGACTATATCCCTATTGAAAAGATTGAGCACGGCGTCATTTACACAAGAGATCACCGCTACGTCAAGGTTGTAGAGGTGATTCCCGTCAACTTCCTGCTTCGCAGTGCGAGAGAGCAGCGGAGCATCATTTACTCCTTTATTTCCTATCTGAAAATTGCTCCGGTCAAGGTGCAATTCAAGGCGTTGACAAAGCGTGCGGATATTAACCGGCATCTGGATACCGTCCGCAAGGAGCTGGAACAGGAGCGGGACCCGCATTGCCGCGCCTTGCAAAAGGACTACCTGAAACTCATTCGAAAGCTCGGCTCCCGGGAGGCGATCACGAGACGATTTTTCCTCATATTTGAGTACGAACCGCTGCCCGGCACCAAACGAGGTCACGAGGAAGAGGATGCAATCGCTTCTCTGCAAACCGCCGCACGCACGGCGGCAAATTATCTGCGGCAATGCGGCAATGAAGTCATTTCCCCCGAAAATGAGGACAACGCTGCGGCAGAGATCCTTTATAACATCCTCTGCCGCAGGGCCAGCAGTGAGCCATTCTACCAGCGGGTGAAGTCCGTTCTGGCGGACTACATGGCCTCCGGACGGGACATCAATACAATTCCCGTCAACGAGTTTTATGCGCCTGACCGGATCGACCTCAGCCACGGGAGTTATCTCTGTATAGACGGACTATACTATGCTTATCTTCTGGTCCCCTCGGACGGCTATAAAGCACGGGTGCCTGCTGGCTGGCTCAGTCTATTGGTCAACGCAGGTGACGGGATCGATCTGGACGTATTCCTGACGCGACAGCCAAAGGATCGCATGATCCGAAAGCTGGGGCAGCAGCTACGCATCAACCGCAGCAAAATCAAAGAGGCCAGCGATACCAATACAGACTTTGATGATCTGGACGGTGCCATTCGCAGCGGCTATTTTCTCAAAGACGGTCTTTCCAATAATGAGGATTTTTATTATCTAAACCTGCTCATCACTGTCACAGCCGACAGTGTGGATGACCTTGAATGGAAGGTCGCGGAAATGAAAAAGCTCCTGCTTTCGCAGGACATGGATGTTCAAACCTGTTCCTTTTGTCAGGAGCAGGCTTTTTTGTCCTCTCTGCCCTTGGTCTCACTGGAACGCCAGCTCTACGAGCGGTCTAAGCGCAATGTCCTTACCTCCGGCGCGGCCAGCTGCTATCCATTTACAAGCTATGAGATGTGTGATGACAACGGCATTCTTCTCGGCGTCAACAAGCACAACAATTCTCTCATCATTGTGGACATTTTCGATTCCCGCGTCTACAAAAACGCCAACATTTCCATTCTTGGGACCAGCGGTGCCGGCAAGACCTTTACGATGCAGCTCATGGCCCTGCGTATGAGGCGCAAAGGCATACAAGTATTTATCGTGGCTCCCTTGAAGGGCCACGAGTTTCACCGGGCCTGTTCCAACATCGGCGGACAGTTTATCTCCATATCTCCGGCTTCTCAAAACTGCATCAACATCATGGAGATCCGCAAGGCAGATAAGTCCGTGGACGATCTGCTGGACGGTCCCGGCATAGAAAAATCTCTGCTGGCGGCCAAAATTCAGCGGCTGCATACATTTTTCAGTCTCTTGATCCCGGATATGTCCCATGAAGAGCGGCAGCTTTTAGATGATGCCATGATCTGTACCTACGGGACAAAGGGCATCACGCATGATAACGCTTCTCTGGAGCAGCCGGAACATCCCGGGCACTATAAAGAAATGCCGATCCTGGGCGACCTGTACGAAATTCTCGTTGCTTCTCCCGAAACCAAGCGCCTTGCAAACATCCTAAACCGGCTGGTCAACGGCTCTGCCCGCTCCTTCAACCAGCAAACCAATGTGGCGCTGGACAACAAGTACATCGTTCTCGATATTTCTGAGCTGACCGGAGACCTACTGACTGTGGGAATGTTCGTAGCCCTTGATTTCGTATGGGACAAGGCAAAAGAAAACCGCACAGCAGAAAAGGCTATCTTTGTAGACGAGTGCTGGCAGCTCATTGGTGCCAGCAGCAACCGGCAGGCCGCCGAATCCGTTCTGGAGCTTGCTAAGACGATCCGCGGCTATGGCGGCAGTCTCGTCTGCGCCACACAGGACCTCAATGACTTTTTCGCTCTGGATGACGGTAAATACGGCAAGGGCATCATCAATAACAGCAAAACGAAGATCCTGCTGAATTTGGAGGAGGAAGAAGCCCAGCGTGTCCAAGGTGTCCTGCACCTTTCCGAAGCTGAGCTGATGGAAATTACGCACTTCGAACGCGGCAGCGCCCTTATCAGCACCAATAACAATAATATTGCCGTGGAGATCAAATGCAGCCAAATGGAAAAGGATCTGATCACCACGGACCGCCGGGAATTGGCAGAGCTTGCTCAGCGTGCCGCGACAAAGCAGAATCCAAGCTAATCCGTACACAATACGGCTTTAAGACGCATAAGGCCCTAAGACGGCCAACAGTGCGGCAATTATACGGTTTTAATACGCATACGAGGAGATGTTGCGATGAAAACGAGGGAACAAATCTACGGTCAGGAAGCAGCCGGTATTTTGCGGGATGTTTCCATGTACCACGCTCTGACAGAAACGCAGCTTTTGAAGCTCTATCCGCATAAGGAAAACAAAATCAGAAATTTGCTTTCCTATCTGCAAAAACAGGACCGTATGGTGCTGTGCGGCGAGTATTACCGCATCCCCTCCGAGATGGAGGATAGCATTGATCTCGGGCTTTCAAAGGCCGTTTGGGTTCTTACCGACTTTATGGAGCAGGTGGAATATCATTCTGTCAGTGACTATCCCGCCAAAATCATCTTTTTTGCGGATGGCGAAGTTTACGAGATCATTTACGCGGAGCCGGGTAAAGAGCAGCTTATCAACCAAATGCTCTCCGCGGTAAAAGAGGTTCCGCCCAAATACATCGTTCTGATTGAGCAGCCGGAGCAGATCGCCGAGATCCACACACCAAACACCAGCGGCTACTGTACCGTCTCTTCGGGCGGCGAAGTGCAGTATTATCAAATCGAATAAGGAGTTTTTTCTTGAATAGAGCCATTATATCACAGAGGATCACATCCATTCTAGCTGAGATCGAACGGTTAAATAACGCTCTCTATGCCATGAACACGACCGATATTCAGCGCTATCCCGACAACTACGAGGTGCTGTCTACGGACGCGGCGCTGCGAGCCGAGCGGATCACCTGCCGGCTGCGCCATCTGATTTACGCGACTACCAGCATCAAAAAAGAGGACTATCTGCGTTCTGCCGAAACCATGCAGGGCATCGAGATCCACGAACATGGCGGTATTCTGGAGATCAAGCTGCCTTGCCTTTTGCCAAAGCGCAGGCAGCGCCAGAGCACGGAGTTTCTGTTGGACCCGTTCACCACCGCACTCTCCGATTATGCCGCTCACCACACAATGCCGCAGTTCCGGCATTGTGTGGTCTGCTTTTCCCATATCTATGCGCAGGAGCTGCCGGAGCGCCGCATCCGTGATTATGACAATCTGGAGCTAAAGCAGTTTCTGGATGTCGCGGCCGCTTTTATCTTGACGGATGACAGCGGGCTGCTGTGTGATGCCTACAACACCACGGAGCTGGGGGATGAGGATTGCACAAGGCTCTTTCTCATGGACTGCGCACGATTCCCTGCCTGGCTTGCAGAGCGCCAGAACAGCGTAAAAACCATATCGGATTTTTAGCGGTTTTCAGGCCGACTTTTCCCGAGGTGTGAAAAGCTGGCCGCACATACTGGAAATCCTGCCTTTTTTCAAGTCATGCAGCTCCAAAAATTACCCAAGCTATAAAGCCCTACGGTAAAATTTCGTACAAGGAGACATTGCGGCTCATGCCTCGAACCCCCCGCCGACTACCGGCGCAAAACACGCTCTCGTATCTGCTTTTGACATTGACCGCTCTCTGCGGCGAATACCCCATCAGCCAAATCAGCCGTCTGCCGGGTGGTCCCGCATATCTCGAAAGCATGGTCACTTCTCTCCGACAAAGCGGACTTCTTCACACCTTCTCCAAAGACGGCCTGCGCGGTCTTCGGCTCACCTCACCAGCCAAACGGCTGCTGTTGGCCGATGCCCCCCAATGGTTTTCAGACTATCTAACCGGCAGCTCTGAGCCGAACAAACTCAAAAGTGAGCTGTCAAGACGGCTTCGGCTCCACCGGATGGCCGAAATTCTGACCATCATGCACAATGCCGACATTCCTGCCTTTCCGTGGGAAAAGGCCCCTTTTTCCGCTATGGTCGGTCAGAACGCAGAGTCTCCCGCCTATTACACCTCCAGAGAGATCAAGGAGATCGGCCCGCAAGGGACGAAAATCAGAAGCTCGCGTGCAACCGGCATCCTACTGACGGATGGCGGTATTTTTTTGACCTATAACACAGCCAAAGCGCAGATGAAATGGGAATATAAAGCCGAGCTTCGGTTCAAGGCTCTGCTGCAAACTGAAGGGGTCATGCCGGACACGGAGATCTCCGGGATCGTGTTCGGCTCCGCTATGGAACAGCTGCCCATTCTGATGCAGACGGACGCACGCAGCTACTTTCTGCTGGACGGCAGCTTTCCTCATTTCTACTATCTGACCAATGACCGTTATGGCGAAGCGATCCTCCGCCTTTTGTGCGACGCACAGCATTGCAGGACGCTCGATGCGATCCTTGCAGACGGCCTCTATGAGCGGATACCAAATTGGCTCGTGGAGAATGACGCCATCGATAGTGCCGGGAATCCCGTCCTGTTCGCCTACACCTGCGATTTCCCCCGTGTCCGACGCTTTGATACCGCGCTGGAGCTGCACGGAATGACGGGGACATTAATCTGTTTTGATTATCAGGAGGATGCCTTGCGGGAGATCTGCGGGCATCGTGTAACGCTGCAAAGTATTGATTTTCAACAGTTTGAAAGGAGTTTGCCCTATTCCTAAAAAGAAGCTGATCCAGCTTTTTATTATCATCCCAATCACCGCGCTGGCGCTGCTCTATGGAAGCGGCTACCTCTCGCAGCTTTTTTCCAATTACCATGCATGGCAGGCGGCCGGTGCCGTGTTCGGGACTTCTCCCGCATTTCCAGACACCGGATTCTTCGCCTGTCTTGCGGCAGCCTTCCACTTTCCGTATGGGCTGTATGGTCTTGGCCTCTGCATTGGAGGGCTGGCGTTGTTGGTCCTCATGGTCATGCGAATGGGATACAGTGAGGGCGGCGAATATGACCGGCAGCGCAATCTGGTCTATTCCGACAAGGGGACCTACGGCACCGCAGGCTTTATGTCCCGTAAGGAGCTGACCGAGGTGCTTGACCTTGTCCCGGATATTCGCAAGCATTCCGGTACGATCCTCGGCGAATTGGAGCATCAGGTCATTTGTATTCCCCCAAAGACTCGTTTTAATGGAAATCTCGCCGTTTACGGTGCCAGCGGTTCCAAAAAAACAAGAGCATTTTGCGTCAACATGATCCTTCAGTGCGCCGCGCGGAAGACAAGTCTTGTGATCTGCGACCCCAAATCCGAGCTTTATGAAAAGACCAGCGAATATCTGCGGGATCAGGGCTATACCGTCCGTGTGTTCAATCTGGTCACACCGTCAGCCTCTGATTCATGGAATTGTCTTGCGGAGGTCGGCGGTCAGGAATTGATGGCTCAGCTTTTCTGCGATGTCATCATCAAGAATACCGGCGGCGAAGAACGCGACCACTTCTGGGACAGTGCCGAGATGAATCTGCTCAAGGCGCTGGTTCTCTACGTTTCCATCAGCTACCCCAAGGAAAAGCAGAACATCGGTGAGGTGTACCAATTACTCACCGCCAGCTCCGAACAAGATCTGAAGGCGCTCTTTGATGTTCTTCCCCTCACGCACCCCGCCAAAGCACCCTACAACATTTTCAAGCAGGCGTCAGAGGGTGTGCGCGGCGGTGTCATCATTGGTCTCGGCTCCAGATTGCAGGTTTTCCAAAATAAAGATATTCGCAGCATCACGGCCTATAACGAGATCGATCTGGAGCTGCCGGGAAAACAGCCTTGTGCCTATTACTGCATCACCAGCGACCAGGACAGCACCTTTGATTTTCTCTCCTCCCTGTTCCTTTCCTTCGTGTTTATCCGTCTGGTTCGTTATGCGGATGAGCATTGTCCCGGCGGGGTGCTTCCGGTCCCTGTTCATATACTCGGTGAAGAACTGTGTGCCTGCGGCGTCATTCCCGACCTGTCGAGAAAGATCTCGGTCATCCGCTCCCGAAACCTATCCATGTCTTGCGTGTTTCAGAATTTAGCCGGCCTTCAAAACCGCTATCCCTATAACCAATGGCAGGAAATTCTGGGCAACTGCGATGTGCAGCTTTTTCTTGGCTGTACGGATGCCCTGACGGCGGAATTCATTTCTGACCGAACCGGCGAGGTCAGTATCTCTGTCACCAGCAAAGCCAAACAGCTTGGAACATGGCGTGTATCCAACTACACGCCGGAATATCGGGAGACCAGCGGCGTCGGCCGGCGCAAGCTGATGACCATGGACGAAGTTCTGCGTATGGACGTCGATAAAGCCCTGATCATCATTCGCGGCAAAAATGTACTGGAGGTAGATAAATACGATTATTCCAAGCATCCCGAGGCAAAGAAGCTGCGGCCGAGCAAGGCCGCCTCCCATATCCCCGCATGGCAGACAAGGAAGCCGCAGAAAAAGCAAGCGTCACCGGCGCCGCCGTCTCAGGCAGCGGCTAAGAAGCCGGCGCAAAAGAAAAAGCCTGCATCGACAGAAAAAGTCGTTACAGTAACCAAAGAATCCATTATGAAGAAAAAGGAGGGCACTTAATGCCTAAGAAAAAAACGCTCCCACCCCCTGATGATTTTTCTCCGGAGATTTCGGAAACCGCTCCTGCCGAGGAACTTCCCGAGCAGCAGGCAGAAGCAGTCAGCGAGAACACCGCTGAGACATCGCCGGCAGATCTCCCGGAAGCAGACGTTGTCTCCGATGATCTGAACAGCGAAGCCGATATTGGAGAGAATGCACCGGATGCCGAATACGGCGCGGCTACCGAAGCCCCTGCTCTCATCCCTGATGAAGTGACAGCGGATTCGGAGTATGACAGCATTTTAAGGGAGTTGAACAGCAGCACGCCCATGCCTCTCGATGTCGGCGATAGCGGTGAGGCCCCTCTTGACGCGCTTTTACCGGAGGAAGACACAGAAAGCGCTCCCCTCATTGAAGAACATCCGGAAACCACGGACGATGAATCCGTTCCGCCGTCCGCTGAGTCCCCCGTATCTGCCGGACGCCGCGATTCTTATATTCTGACCGTTGACGCCAAAGATCGCATCGAAACGGAGGATGAACGCCGCGAGATCATCTGGCATGAGATCAAGACCTCGCATGTCACCGGGCGCATTTTGACCGGAATCCTGAGTGGCGTGGAGCAAACGCCCTCCGGCATCACCGTTGTTGTCCTTGACTACAAGGGCTTTCGTGTTGCGATCCCACTGAAAGAAATGATGCTCTATTCCGGGCCCGTTCCGCACGGCGCGAAATACAAGCCATTTATGGAGCGGATGAACGGTATTCTTTCGACCATGCTCACCGCTGAGATTGATTTCATTGTCCGCGGCCTAAATCATAACGAGCGCAGTGCTGTGGCAAGCCGTAAGGCAGCCATGCTTCGCAAGCGGCAGACCTTCTATCTGGACACCAACGAGGACGGCGAGCCCTTGGTCTATGAAGGACGGGTCGTACAAGCCCGTGTCATCGGTGTCGCGGAAAAGTCTCTGCGGGTAGATGTATTCGGCGTGGAGTGCACGATCTTTGCGAGAGATCTGTCTAACACATGGTTCGGCGACGCCCACGAATATTACAGCGTCGGCGACCGGGTCCTTGTCCGTGTACTTACCATTGACCGCAGCGACATCAACCGCATTTCCATCACAGCGGACATCCGCAGCGTTTTGTCTGATGCCAACCAGAGCAATCTGGATAAGTGTGTTCTACAGGGCAAATATGCCGGCCGAGTGACCGATGTGCGCCACGGCGTTGTGTTCATCCGTCTCAATAATGGCGTCAACGCAATTGCCCACACCTGCTATGACCGGCGAATGCCCGGAAAAAAGGACACTGTCAGCTTTGCCGTCACCCGTCTGGACGAGGAACGCGGCATTGCCGTCGGCATCATCACCAGAATCATCAAACAGAATTTGTAAAAAAGGAGAGGCCGCCATGAAGAACTTATCAAAGCTGGCCCTTTGCCTGCTGCTTGCCATGTCGCTGACGGTCAGCGCCTTTGCCGCTCAGGTTCCCGATTCATTGGTAGCGGAAAACCTGAACGGCCAGCAGCGGCTTGTAAAAACCTACACGCTTTCCCCGGAGGTTGACCCAGATGAGCTGAAGGAAGAGGACTTTTCCTATGACGGCTTTCTTTATACCTGGGCTTACACTACCAAGGTGGAACACCCGTATCTGGAAAGCAAAACTGTAACGGAAACCGTCACGGTCAACACTGCCAAAAATGACCTTGCGCAGATCCTCGCAGAGCTTTCGCCCAGTATGCCCTATGAAAAAGACGGCTTCTCCGGCGAGTTGGCGTTAGATCATACCACGCTTTCCACAGAGGCGTCCGGCTACACCACCAAATACAGCAAAACCACCGAGACGAAGGTGATCGGCAATCTGGACCGAAACGATATGTCCTATGTGCCGGCCACGACCGTCAAAAACGGAAAAACCCTCTCCCTTGCCAATGTGGAGTGGCAGGTCACCGGCACGGCGCTTGTCGACGAGTCCTTGGTTCCCGCTCAATATCAAGCGGTTGCCACTTATTCCGCCTCCGGCAGTTATCAGGCCGCCACGGGTTATGTCACCACGGCAGAATATCGTGGGACCGTTACCGCCGAAGGTGTAGGCAGTATCACCTACACCGTGGTTTATACCGGAAGTGAGATCGTCCCCGTAAAAACACATATCTGGGATAACGGAAGCCTTTCCGCTCCGCTGCTGATCCTCACCGCCTTGCTGCTCTGCGCGGGTATTACCGCCGCCGTACTCATCCTGCTGCGCCGCCGCAGAAATGTCTATGTGTATGTTCCGGGCAGCAGTCCCAGAGAGTACCGGCTGATCGCCAAATTTCGTGTGGAGCCTGACAGCGAGGTTCCCGCTATTGATGCAGGCTCTCTCGCACTGAATCCGGGAGATACCGTCGCGGTTGAGGTGAAAAAATCCCTTGCCAGACATCTGGCTGGGCGCGAGTTTACCGTTTCTTTCCCGCAGAGTGACCATACTTACACGATCCAGTCCAGCAAGCACAATGACTGGCATGAATTTACCGTTCCCGCTGAAGAAGAACAGGAGGCTCCCGTATGAAGAAGTTTTTCTCATTGACTTTGACTCTGGCTGCCACGCTTTCTGCGATGGCGGTCAGCGCCCAGGCTGCCGATTATTCCTTTGAAACCGATGGCACCCCGGAATACTATCCCTCCTCTTCCTATGAGGATGTCTACGGCTCCCGCTACAATTACGGCGGAAAAAATGTGGTGGACTACCAGATCCCCAAACTGGAATACGGTCAGTTCAGCACCACCCAGACCGGCGTGATGGAGAAAATCATGCTGCCCGGTCTTCAGGGCATCTCCGCATCCGGCGGCGGCATTTACGAAATTTCTCCCGGCGGCGGAACTGTCGAGATCCCCGGTTTTCTGCAGGGCGGCTCCACAGCTACTCCTGCGTCGCCCGCTTTCACGGAGCTGACACAAGATTTTCTGCTTTCCAACGGCGCCGTCGGAAAGATCTCCATTCCCGCAATCGGAGTCAAAAACTATTATCTCTGGGAAGGCGAAACGACTGCCAGCATGAAAAAGGGGCTGGGACATTTCACCGGCACCAGCGTCTGGAACGGCAATGTGGCTGTCTGCGGTCATAATCGCGGCGCCAAATATGTGATCGGCAGCATCAAGGATCTGGATGTGGGCGACAAAATCACCTATACCACATCCATGGGTACCCGCACCTATCTGGTGGAGACTGTGACCAAAATCAGCAGCAGCGATTGGAGTTATTTATCCTCGACCGCGGATAACCGGATCACACTCTTCACCTGCGTTGCTGGAGACCCCAGCCAGCGCTGGTGTGTGCAGGCAGTTCAGGCATCTTAAAATTTTCTGTTGAAAAAGTCACCTTATGATCGTAAAAGGGAGTAGATCAAAAAACAGGAGGACTTTTTATGAAGAAGCAAATTTTCACCATGCTTACAGGTCTTCTCATCGGCGCGGCGCTGACCGGCGGCTCTGCCGCGGTCGCAGCCGGGATCATGGCGGAGCGCAGTCACCATCGCGTTGTCGTAGACGGAAAAGAAGTGCAGATGGAAGCCTATGTCATCAACGGCAACAACTACGTCAAGCTCCGGGACATGGGCAAGACAGTGGGATTTGAGGTCTTTTGGGACAGCGATGCCAAGTGTGTGCAGGTGAAATCCGGCATCCCGTACACCGGCGAAGCACCTGCAAAGGCAGAACCGGATAAACCGGAATCGCATCCAGAACCCACAGCCCCTGCCAATGATGCCGATGTAGGCGCCATGAAACAGGATATCGTAGACCGTACCAACACACTCCGAAAGGAAAACGGCATTGCAGCCCTGACCACCAGCGACAAGCTCATGCAGGCGGCGCAGGTGCGGGCTGACGAAATGGCTGCCAGCGGCGCATATTCCCACACTCGCCCGGACGGGAGAAAATACACCACGGTCACAGACTGCAAATATGTCGGGGAGAACATCCAGTTGATCGGCGAATGGCAGATGTCCAATACATCCCTCCCGGCCGCTGCGGTCGATGGCTGGCAAAACAGTGCGGCGCATCTGGAAAATATGCTCAATACGAGATATGGAGAGATCGGCATCGGCCTTTCGCAAGGAACGGTCATGGGAGAGCCTTATTGGTACTGCGTCCAGCTATTCCTCTGTGACGGCTATACCATCGACTGGGTGGACGCTCCGGCAGTCAAGTGAGGATATCCCCGCGCTCAAGCAGTTTTGTGACGAACAGCTTACAGACAAATAAAGCATGGCATACCACACGAGCAGACCGGAGAAATTCGGTCTGCTTTTCTATTACAAAAATTGAAAGGAAACCATTACTGTGAAAACATGGAAAACACGGATCATGTCAGCGATGTTGGCTCTCTTGACCTTGCTGACCCTGCTGCCCACCTCCGCGCTGGCAGCGTCCGGCAGCGGAACGGGCATCAAAGCAACTACTGACCCCAATCTCTGGTCCACCCGCCTGACCTCCACCGGTCAGTCGTATTCTTACCGCCCGCCCACGGCAGCAGGCAAGCAGCTTTACTGCATGGATCTCGGCTATTCCTATCGGTATGGGACGGCCAGTTTTTTGAACAGCTACACCTACCAAAGCGCCACCGGCGCGGACAGTGACGCCCTGTGGGATGCCGCTGTTGCAGGTACGGGTCTTGGCGAGATGGACGCCGCCACTAAGGAGAATGTAAAGTGGATGATGACCTATATTGCGGACTACAAGGGCGACATCCCCGGCAGCCTCTTCATGGCGCTCCAAACGTATATCTGGGATCATCAGAGCAACAAATCCGCAGGCGGCGATACCTCTGGTGACATTGATGCCGGTGGTTTTGCCAACGCCGACACCTATGAAACCTATCTTGGTTATGTGGATTGGCTCTTAGCGCAGAAGGCCAAGGAGGACGCGGAGTTCCATGAGCAGATCGAGAAATACACCGCACAGGGAGCGGTCGCTACGGTCGTTGAGGACGAGTCCGCAAAGTGGGCGGTCTACGCCAAATCCAGCGTGTCTGGCCGCCAGAGCTTTTTTGCCTACTATGCGCCAAGAAAGCTCTCTTTTGAGGTGCAGCCGGGAAAACCGGATCGTCCGCCCGCCGGCGATGCGGACATCACCCTCAAAAAAGTCATTGCGGGTACGAATACCGGTCTGGATGGCGCTGTATTCAACATCTACCGGGACGGGCAGATCGTCGGCAGTGATGTGACCAAAAACGGTGGCATCATCGAAGTCAATAATGTGACCAAGGGCCTGTGGAGCTTCGTAGAAACAGAGGCTCCGTCCGGGTACTGCACCGATCCTACCCCCATCAGCGTCTATGTGGACACCACGGACGGCGATAAGCAGTACACGGTCACCGCCGAGAATTATGAACTGCCCAATATGAAAATCATCAAGCGGGACGCCATGAGCGGCAAACCCATCGCCGGCACGGTGTTTTCCATTAAGTCCGTTACCGGCAGCTATTCTACCTCTGTCACCACGGGGGTGGACGGTTCCGCCACCCTCTCGTCCATCCCCGCAGATGTTTATGTGGTACGCGAGGAATCCGTGCCGGAGCCGTACATCGTGAGCAATACGGAGCAGACCGTGGCGCTGCGCCCCGGCAAGACCTCCGAGGTCACCTTTGTGGACTACGAAAAGCCCGGACTTGAAATTTTGAAGAAAAACATTGCCACCGGGGAGCCTATCGAGGGCGTCACTTTCCGTATTGAGCAGATCGACGGCAGCTTTTCCACCAGCGCCACCACGGACGGCGCGGGGCGCATCTTCCTCGCTTCCATCCCCGTGGGCAGCTATCGCGTCACGGAGAAAAATGTGCCTTCCCATGTCATTCTCTCTGAGATCCCCCAGGAGATCCATCTGGAAGCGGGCTGCACCAGAACGGTGACCTTCTTCAACGCGGTCAAACCCTCCCTGACGATCCTGAAGCGGAACAGCGTCACCGGCGATCCTCTCTCCAATGCCAAATTCCATATCTATTACGGTTCGGACAATACCACCACCGGCGAGATCAACGACCTCGGCGTGTTCACAACGGATGAGATCGGAAAAATCACCCTCACCGATGTAAACCGTGGCTGGTACAAGCTGGTGGAGGAGTCCGCTCCCAAGGGCTTCGGCATTCAGGGCAGCGGGGTCACCGAGTTCTATCTGGAAGCCAACACCTCCAAGACCGTAACGGTGGACAATGTGCCTCACAGTGCCCTCGTTGTGTATAAGTACGACGCAAAGACCGGAAAGGGCTTGGAGGGCTGCCGCTTTGAACTGCGTTATCTCAGCGGCAATACCAGCGGAACAGGCGGTACGGTCATTGGGACTTATGTGACCGGCCCCAACGGGGCCTTTACCGTGACAAACCTTAAAAAAGGCACTTATGTCTGTCAGGAACTCGAAGGTGACGGAAATCACATCATCGACCGCGAACCGCAAACCGTGTGGATCTCCGGCGAGGATCAGGATGTGGTGACGCTCCGCTTCGGCAATGCCCCGCTGGGAAGTTTGCTCATTACAAAGCTGAGCGACGACAGCAAGCACGAACCGCTCTCCGGCGTAGAGTTCCTGTTGACCGACAGCAGCGGCCATTATCTCGGCAACGACAACGGCCGCTTCGCCACCAATGCCGCGGGCGAAATTCTGGTGGATGGTCTGGAACCCGGCATGACGGTCATTGCCCGTGAAGTCCGGGCAAAAACGGGCTACCTGATGGATGACAGCCCCCAGCACGCACTCATCAAGAGCGGCGAAACGGCGCATTTGCAGTTTCTGAACCAGCCTGCCGGAAATCTTATCATCCGCAAGGTCAGCTCCGGTCCCAACAAGGAGCCGCTGGAGGGCGTAGAGTTTAAGATCACCTATGCGGATGGCAGCTTCGTTCCAGACGCCAACGGCGAACTGTCCAGCAACGGCATTTATTACACCAATAAATCTGGTGAGATCCGCATCTCCAGCGTCGTCGGCACCGTGGTAGCAACGGAAACCAAGACGATTTCGGGGTTCACCATTGACGAAGCGACCCGCACACAGACGGTGGTCGTCAACCCCAACGACACGCAGACGCTGACCTTTTATAACAAACCCACTACAACGCTGATTCTCCAGAAATACATTTCCGGCACGAAAAATGAACCGCTTGCCGGAGTACAGTTCCTTGTGACGGACTCCTCCGGTGCGGTAGTCGGCCCCAACAACGGCTACTATACCACCGACGCTGCAGGCCAGATCGTCATTGAGGGTCTGACCGACGGCATGACTGTTACCGCAAAAGAGGTCAAATCTGTGGATGGTTTCGTGCTGGACGGGACGCCGCAGAGCATTAAGATCGACCAGAGCCAGTCTCCCCAGCGCATGACCTTCTGGAATGAGCGACAGGGCGCGCTCATCATCAACAAGCTGTCCTCTCTGGACCGCAAGACGCCGCTGAAAGGCGTTACCTTCAAAATCACTACGGCTACCGGCGAGTTCGTCCCCGACGAAAACGGAAAAATCAGCTCCAACGGTCTGTACTATACCGACGAAAACGGGCAGATCATTCTCAAGGGCGTCACCGGCACACTGGTGGTGACGGAGGTTGAGACAATCCCCGGCTACACCATCGAAGAAAACACCCGCACCCAGACCGTGGTGATCAATCCTAATGACACCCAAACGCTCCACTTTTACAACGATCCTGTGGGCGGCGTGGAAATCATCAAGGTCAATGCGGATAACCACAGTGAGCGCATCCCCAATACGACCTTTGAGATCCGCAAGGTGGACGATGCCTTGGTGGATACCGTTACGACGGACAAAAATGGCCGTGTGTTCGTGGCTCTGGAAGATGGCAGCTACTATGCAAAAGAGGTCACATCGAACAAATCGTTCCGGCTGGATGATACGCCCCACTATTTTGAGATCAAGGACGGCAAGCGTGTGACGCTTCAGGTGACCAACAAAAAGCTCAGCGGCATCGTCATCCACAAGATCGACAGCGTCACAGGAGAGGGGATCTATGGCGTAAAGTTTGTCCTCTATGATGTGAACAAGAAGCCCATCGGCGAGTACACCTCGGACGATGAGGGCTACATCTACATTGACGAGATTCCTGGCGGGCTGAGCGGCCGCTTTTATCTGAGAGAACTGGAAGCCGCACCCGGCTACACGCTGGATAAGCAGTATAAGACCGTCTATGTCTCTCCGGGCAAGACCGTGGAGATCGAATGGGAAAATACCGCCGTCACGGGTCAGATCCAGATTTACAAGTATGCGGCGGAGTATAACGAGGTCACCGGCACCGTGCCCGGGACTCCCCTCAAGGGTGCCGTCTACGAGATCGTCAATGCCCGCAGTGGCAAGGTAGTGGACTACATCACGACCGATGCCAGGGGCGTTGCGGCCAGTAAGCCGCTGCCTCTGACCCGCTATCAGCTCCGGGAGGTCACAGCGCCTGCCTATTGGCAGCTCGATCCCACCGTGCATGATGTGACGCTGGAATATCCCGGTCAGATCATCAAGCTCTCTGCCTATGATAAGCCCTCCAGCCTCGGCGTCAGCATCACCAAGCGCGGCAACGCGCAGGTCATGGCGGGCCAGTCCATGCGCTACGATCTGACGGTGGCCAACACCTCCAACGTGCCGCTGGAGTCCTTCTTCTGGCACGATAAAATTCCCTACGATGTGGCTCGTCCCACGACGCTGACCACCGGCACCTACAGCGCACGGCTCAATTACCGCATTCTCTATAAGACCAATTACAACGCGAGCTATCAGGTGCTGGCGAGCAACCTGCTCACCGGCAATAATTACAGCTTTGCCCTCAACGCCATTCCCATGCAGGCGGGCGAAGTGGTGACCGACATTTATTTTGACTTCGGCAAGGTTCCTGTCGGCTTCCAAAGCGTTGTTAATCCCACGCTGAGCGTGATGGTGAACGGAAACGCGGTCAATGGCTATCAGATGGTCAACCGCGCCGATGTGGGCGGCAAATATCAAGGCACCTGGCAGACCGCAACGGCAAGCTGGGTGACGATCATCCGCCGCCTCTGGAATACACCCACACTCCCCAAGACTGGCTACTAAATCCAATTCTTTTCAGGGAAAGCACCCTATCCGGGGTGCTTTCCCAATTTTAATATAAGGGGTTGAACTATGAAATACAAAAAAGGATTTTCTGCCGTTCTTTTGACGCTGATCATCAGCACGCTGCTACCCATTTCCGCCTTTGCCGCCTCTGACAGTTTTTCTGATGTACCGGAGGCATCCCCGTTTTATGAAAGCGTCACTTACCTTGCCAGTCATGGCATTACTTACGGTAAAGGAAACAACCGGTATGCACCGGACACACCTATTACGGTGCGCCAATGGGCAACGATGCTCTGCCGGGTTCTTGATAAAGAAGATGTCCTTGCCGATCCTGCCAGCTATGGCGGTGATGCCTGTATCAAACAAGGCTATGCAGATGGATGGCTGAATCTGACGGCTATTGCAGCACCAGATTCGCGGCTATGCCGCTATGCCATCTATGAAAGTGGCTTTGCTGCCTTTGACATTGCCTTTTACAGTTCTCAACTCTACCCGGATAAGGAGGCTCTGTCTCCGCAGGACAATGTCCTCCTTGCTGCCAAGAGCTTTGGCTTATGCAAAGACACCTGTGCGGGGACAGACATCATCACCCGAGGCGAGGCTGCGGATCTTCTCTATGCTCTTTTGACCAGGGAATTTACCGTTGCGCTGCCGCCCATCCTGGAAAGCCTTCCTCTGAACAATAAAGAGGGCGTCCATCTGAATAGTTATCTGCTGGAACTCCAAAAGATCCCGGAGCCGATCCGTCAGGTATTTGC
>CDZV01039781.1_pt1 | contig 16692 bp, 14 predicted proteins | sample 554851 | NCBI WGS metagenome assembly CDZV01 (sample SAMEA3182090, study PRJEB8094) | gut metagenome | biome: human; feature: gut; material: Stool; isolation source: human stools | place: Canada | collected 2013-03-12
ACAGTGTAGCACAGCCCTTGGAGAGGGGCTCTAATAACTACTACTCTATAATACAAGGATCTGAACGCTATGACACAAGATACGCTGGAGGGGGTCAAGGCCCTCGAATCCGGTGCCCTGATGCCGACCTACGGCCGGTTTGACGTCGCGCTGGAAAGCGGTCACGGCAGCACCGCCGTGGGCGTGGACGGGAAAACCTACATCGATTTTGGCAGCGGCATCGGGGTCAACGCCCTGGGCTACTGCGACGCGGGCTGGGTGGCGGCGGTGCAGGAACAGGCCGCCCGGCTGCAGCATATTTCCAACCTGTATTACAGCCCGGTGCAGGTGCACTTCGCAGAGGAGCTGTGCGCCGCCGCCGGCATGGGGCGGGCCTTTCTGTGCAATTCGGGCGCCGAGGCAAACGAATGCGCCATCAAGCTTGCCCGCAAATACAGCTTTGACAAATACGGCGAAGGCCGTGCGACGGTGGTCACGCTGCGCAATTCCTTCCACGGGCGTACGCTGACCACCCTGTCCGCCACGGGGCAGGACGCCTTTCACCAGTATTTCTTCCCCTTCACCGGCGGGTTCGCCTTTGCCGAGGCGGGGGATCTCGCCGACATGGAGGAGAAGCTGGACGGCACGGTGTGCGCCGTACTGCTCGAATGCGTGCAGGGGGAGGGCGGCGTCGTGCCGCTCGACCCGGTGTACGCGCAGGGGGTGCAGGCGCTGTGCCGGGAAAAGGATATCCTGCTCATGGTGGACGAGGTGCAGACGGGCGCAGGGCGCACCGGTACCTTCCTCGCCTGTGAGCAGATGGGACTGGACCCCGACGTGGTGACCATGGCCAAGGGGCTGGGCGGCGGCTTGCCCATCGGGGCGTGCCTGTGCCGAGAATCGCTCGCGGCGGTCATGGGCCCCGGCACCCATGGTTCCACCTTCGGCGGCAACCCGGTGGCCTGCGCGGCGGGCCGGTATATGCTCACCCGGCTGGCTGACCCGGCGTTTCTCCGCGAGGTGGCGGAAAAGGGCGCCTGGCTGCGCGGACAGCTGGCCGCCATGCCGGGCGTCAAAGAGGTGCGCGGTATGGGGCTTATGCTGGGTCTTGTGCTCGAAAAGGGGACGGCCCGCGCCGTGGCGGAGGACTGCCTGGCCCACGGCCTGCTCGTGCTGACGGCCAAAACGCTCATACGGCTGCTGCCCCCGCTGAACATCACCCGGGACGAACTGGATAAGGGCTTGACCATACTGAAAGCGACGCTGGAAAGGACGATGACCGCATGAAACATCTGCTCAAACTGCTGGACCTGTCCAAAGAGGAAATCCTGCAGATCCTCAACCTCGCCGATCAGCTCAAATACGAGCTGGCGCACGGCATCGAACACAAATATCTCGCGGGCAAGACGCTCGGCATGATTTTCCAGAAGGCCTCCACCCGCACGCGGGTGTCCTTTGAGACGGGCATTTATCAGCTGGGTGGCTACGGCCTGTTTTTGTCGTCTAACGACCTGCAGATCGGCCGGGGCGAACCGGTGGAGGACACCGCCCGGGTGCTGTCCCGGTATCTGGACGGCATTATGATCCGCACCTTTGAGCAGGACGAGGTGGAAAAGCTGGCGGAATACGGTTCCATCCCGGTCATCAACGGATTGACCGATTTCTGCCATCCCTGCCAGGTGCTTGCTGACCTGATGACCGTCCGCGAACACAAGGGCACCCTCGAGGGCCTCAAGATGTGCTACATCGGCGACGGCAACAACATGGCCAATTCCCTCATCGTCGGCGGCCTCAAGGTGGGCATGGAGGTGGCCATCGCCTGCCCCGACGCGTACCAGCCGGATGAACGGGTGCTGGATTTCACCGCGTCGTGCGGCGGCCGGTTCACCATGACCAGCGACTGCAAAACGGCGGCGGCCGGCGCCGACGTCATCTTCACCGATGTGTGGGCCTCCATGGGCCAGGAGGGAGAAGCGGAAAAGCGCCGGATCGCCTTCGCCGGCTATCAGGTGAACGCCGAATTGCTCACCGCCGCGCATGAGGGCTGCATGGTGCAGCACTGCCTGCCCGCCCACCGCGGAGAGGAGATCACGGCCGACGTATTTGAAGCGCACGCGAACGAGATCTTTGATGAGGCGGAAAACCGCCTGCACGCCCAGAAGGCGGTTATGGTTACCTTGATGCGGGACGAAAACCGCTGATCCATTTGCCGGCAGAGAAGGTGCTTCTCTGCCGGCTTTTTAAAAAATGGTTTGACATTGATCGCAAAACTTGGTAAGATAGAAAGGAAAATATTGGCAATCTTAAAAGGAGGGGGTAGGATGAAAAAAGCAAAGCGCATCCTCGGTCTTGGCCTGGCAATCGGCCTGGCCGCTGCCGCGTGCATTTTCCTGTGGGGATGGCGCTGGTTTGGGTATGCGCTTTGCACCGATCCGGAAAATTTCTATCTGTCGGAAATTTACCACAGCGACTCCACCCTCGCGCTGTCCGGCAGTGCACCCGATCAGGCGTATTATCAGGGGTATGTGACAGCCGTGGAAGGGGAGACGATGTATATCGGCATCCGGTTTGTCAAATACATTCCCGTATCCCTCCGGCACGACTTTTATATTCAGCTGGAGCTTCCCGAAACGGTTAAGCAGGTTTATATCGTCGGCGGGGATAACCAAATAGCTATTTCTGTCTAGGCAGGCGGAAATTTCTTCTTGACAGATGGATCGATTGCTGTTACACTTTAAAGCATAAAAGAAAAGGGAGCGAACACACGTGGCAAGCTTTGTTTCGAACAGCTATGCGTATCCGGGCTATGCAGATAGCGCGGATGCTTTGTGCTGTTCCTGAAGCCGCCCGTATAACGGCCGCCTTTGGAAAGCCAAAGGCGGCCGTTTTTTTATTGGCGCTTCGTCCGCTGAAAAAAGAAAGGGGATACGGGTATGATTATTATTTTGAAGGCAGCCGCGCCGGCTGAGCGTGTGCAGGAGCTGGTGGCGGACATGGAAAAGATAGGGCTGTCGTGCCATTGCAGCACCGGCACCCAGACCACCATCGTGGGCATCATCGGCGACACCTCGCGGGTGAATCTCGACGCGGTGCGCGCCAACGATATCGTGGAGGACGTCAAGCGGGTATCCGAGCCGTACAAGGCGGCCAACCGCAAGTTTCATCCGGAGGATACGGTGGTGGACGTGGCGGGCCGGCGCTTCGGCGGGGGCTTTTTCAGCGTGATTGCGGGGCCCTGCTCGGTTGAGAGCGAGGAACAGATGATCGCGGTGGCACAGGACGTGAAAAAGAGCGGCGCCACCCTGCTGCGCGGCGGTGCGTTCAAGCCGCGTACCTCGCCCTATGCCTTTCAGGGGCTGCATGAGCGGGGGATCGCGCTGCTCCTCAAGGCCAAGGAGGCCACCGGCCTGCCCATCGTCACCGAGATGATGAGCCTGGCGCATTACGATATGTTTGCGCAGGTGGACGTCATCCAGGTGGGGGCGCGCAATATGCAGAACTTCGAGATGCTCAAGGAGCTCGGCCATTGCGGCAAGCCGGTGCTGCTCAAGCGGGGGCTGGCCAACACGCTGGAGGAATTTCTGATGAGCGCCGAATACATTATGGCGGGCGGCAACGAGCAGGTGATTTTGTGCGAGCGGGGGATCCGCACCTTTGAAACGATGACCCGCAACACGATGGACATTTCCGCCATTCCGCTGCTGCATCACGCGTCGCACCTGCCGGTGATTGTGGATCCGAGTCATGCGGCGGGCATTCCGTGGCTGGTGGAGCCGCTGTCCAAGGCGGCCATTGCCGCGGGGGCGGACGGTCTGATGATTGAAGTGCACAACAACCCGAAGGAGGCGCTGTGCGACGGGGCGCAGTCGCTCACGCCGGGGCAGTTTGACGCCGTCATGCAGCAGATCACCCGGCAGCTGGACTTCGAAGGCCGGCAGTACGGCGTCCAGCCGGCATAAGACGGAATCCCAACGAAAGAGGCCGTCCCGCCTGCGTTTTGGCGCAGGCGGGACGGCCTTAATTGCAGGGCCGGCGGTGCGGCGGATCCGGGCTGCCGCTATGACAAAGGAGGGGAAGAGCATGTGCCCTCCCGCTGTTGGCCGGATGCGGCGCATTATGTACGGCAGCGTTCCACGCATTCCAGGCCGAAACGCAGGTAAAGCAGCAGGTTATCGATATACTGTGCCGTGGGGAAGGGGTATTCCATATACCCCGCCGACGGGCAGAGCAGGAACCGGCCGCTGCGGCTTCCGGCCTGCACACAGGTTTCGATGAGTTCCATCAGCCGCTCCGGTCCGGCCTGCAGGATTTCCTGAATTTCAATGTTGCCCTCCAGCCCGATGCGCCCGCCCACGCGTTCCACCGTCTGAGCCATATCGATATCGCCGTTTTTGGGCGGTTCAAGCGGATTGAGAATATCCACCCCCATGGCGATATACCGCTCGAGAAAGGACGCCACCTTGCCGTGGCAGTGCACCCATACGTAGGAGCCGCCGCTGTGGATATCCGCGCAGAGGGGGGCGTCGAACCGGAATACGAAATCTTCAAAGTCCCGGGGCGACAGCAGCGGCGGGATGTACACCTCGGGGCCCACCCAGGCAAAGGGCCCCGCCACCCCGTTTTGCAGGGCGGCGCGGGCATGCTCCCGGATCCGCGCGGAGAACACCTCCAGCACCGCGGTCATCTCGTCCCGGCAGTCCACCGTGAAAAGGGCAAGGGTTTCCGAGCCGGCCAGCCGATGCAGCGCGTGGCCGGCGTGATCGAGGCTGAAGGTCACCACGCCCCGATCGCCCAGCGCCTTTTGTTTGGCGAAATATGTACCGGCATCAAAGGGAAAGGGTGTGTAGGGGAGGGAGAGCAGTTTTTCCAGATCGGCGGGTTCCTTGACGGCATATTCCATGGTGTAGGAGGGTTCGCCCACGGTGGAAATCCGGTCCACGCTGTGCAGTGTGCCCTTGGGCGTATGGTAGGTGGTGTGCCGGTCGAGCCAGTGAGGATCGCCCGTGGGGCGGATTTCGGCCTCTACAATCTCCTCCTGGTGGATGCCGCACAGGACGTCAAAGGGGGACGAGGCGTTTTCAAACAGGTCACTGGTCTGCAGGGCCAGGTCGCTGACCGGCTGGTAGGCCGGGTGCAGCTGGGGGCCGGGCAGGCCGGCTCCCCACAGCTTGAGGGCGGGCCGATCCACTTCCTCGCCCCGAAACAGGCGCATCAAACGGTCCCTTGATGTGAGTTTCACGATGGTTTTCCTCCCGGCATGACGGAAAAGGGGCGGCTTGCCGTCCGGTATCCGTGTGATTCTACCCGCATCATACGCGCTTGCCATAGCCCTGTAAAGTCTGATATACTGTTGCTGTGCGATTTCCAAGATAAATGGTGAGAATTCGATAGTTTGGGAGGATTGCCTGTGTATCGGGAGGATCGGCATTACGGCTTGGGTCTCATCAACAGCTGCCTGCCCACGGCAAAGGCGGTGCGGTATCTCAACTGGTTTCAGACGGCGGGCTGGCACCGCTGCAACGCCGGCTATCATCCGGTGTACCCGGAGGGGGACGCCGGGACGCTGGCCCTTTTTACCGTTTCGGGGGAAGGGTTTTTGCAGATGGGCGGTGCGGAATACACACTCACGGCGGGCACGGCGGCCCTCGTCGCGCCGCTGACGCCGATGGCCTATGGAACCGGCCGTGGCGGGGAATGGGAATTTTACTGGATCAATATGGGCGGCCCGGCCGTGGGGCCCGCCGCCCGCCATATGGCGGAGGACGGCGCGGCGGTGTTTCGGCCGGCCTGCTTTTCCGCCTGTGTGCGGGCCGCACGGGAGCTCATCGCCCTGGAACGGGGGCACGTCCTTTCGTTTGAGATGGAGGTTTCCCGGCGCATCGCCCGGCTCGTCGAGGATCTGGTGGAGGATCGCTTTTTTGCAGCGGACAGACAGGAGGAACCGCTTGCCGACCGCGTTGCCGCCTATCTGGAGCAGCATCTTGCCCAGCCGCTGCGCCTCGAAGAGCTCAGCCGCGTCTTTTACCTCTCCAAAAATCAGCTGAGCCGGGTCTTTCATGCGCAGACCGGCTATACCCCCTATGAATATCTGAAGCGGTACCGCCTGCTCAAAGCGTGCGAGCTGCTGCAGGTTACCGCGCTGCCGGTGGAGGAGGTAGGACGGCGTGTCGGCTTTGGCAACGGGAGCAATTTCATTTATCAGTTCCGTTCGCTGTACGGCATGACGCCCCGCACCTACCGGCAGCGGTTCGGACAGACCGGGCAGGAGGGAAAGGCTTCACGCCATCCGTTCAAAGCTGGCACACGGGCTGGTGATGTCGAAGAGGACACGCTCCCTCTCATATAGACGGTAGCGCGCGGGACAGGAGGCGCTTTCCCGCACGAGCCGGGACATGCCGCCGCGCGCAGGGGCTTTGAGCGGATGGGCGGTGCGGTCCGCCGCCTCCACCTTCAGGCAGAAGGGCTTTTGCTGGAGCACGAGGCCGTTTTCGCTGTACTGGCGGATTTTCACCCCGTGGTAAGTGGCCAGACGGATCTCCCGCCCACGGTAAAGCACCGCGGCGATGCACCCCTGAAAGCGCAGGCCGAGGTAGGGGATGCGGGCGACGGACGCCATCACCGCACAGTCCTCCTCCGGCATAACGCACTGGGTCCAGAGATAGTCGGAGGGAAACGAGGTGCCCCAGTCCATTTCCATGTAGCCGATGCCGCCGTCAAAGTCGAGCGTTTTCCCCTGAAAGGAGAGACGGCCCTGCAGCCCGTGGTGCATGCTGAGGACCCCGTGGCGGCATTCCATCCGGGGCGCAAAGCGGAAGGGCCCCATGATGTCCGAGCCGAGCGGGGTCAGTGTCCCGTACTGCAGCCGGCCGTGCAGCTGTACCTCCGGGGTGTCGATATGCAGGGATATCCCCCGTTCGGTGAAGAGATTGTCCCCCAGACGCACGCCGAAGGGGCGGCGGCGCGCCTGAAAAACGGCAAAGTCAAAGGGAAGCCAGTGCGAAGCCTCGTCGGTGATAATCTGCAGAAATGCCTGGCGGTTTCCGGCCGCATCGATGCCGAAGCCCGGGATCAGCGCCAGGGTGCGTCCTCTTGCCTGATGCTTCAGGTACCAGCCCTCAAAATAGGTATGCCGGCGGTTTTCTCCGTGAAAAAAGTTCATCGTCCTCTTCCTCCATTCCCGCTTAGTGTGCGGCGGAGGCGAGGCGCTTATACATCAGCAGAGGTTCACAAGAAAAAAACACCCAGATCTACGGCTGGGTGTTTTTTCCCTTGAGTTTGTGCTGGCTTTTGCGGTATAATATACGGTATGGACTTACAGAGAGCGGATCCAGCGGGTCGCCCAGACGGTCCAGTCCTTACAGGATTCCGATGGAGAATCGGTTTCCTCCGTGGCGAGGGACAGCCCGTGCGGGCCGCTCGGCAGGATGTGCATTTCATAGGGGATGCGCTGTTTTTGCAGGGCGGCGGCGAACAGCAGGGAGTTTTCCGCCGGGACCGCATCGTCGTCGGCCGTGTGCCACAGGAAGCAGGGCGGCGTATCCGCCGTTACCTGCGTTTCGAGCGAAACCAGATCCACATATTCGTCGTAACGGTCGGCAAGCAGGTTCTGAAAAGAGCCGCGGTGCGCATATTCTCCGGATGTGATAACCGGATAGCCGAGGATAAGACCGTTGGGCCTGTGCTCCTGATGATGCAGGCCGAGGGGGCCGGTGACCAAATCGCGGTTCCAGAACACGCCCAGGCTGGCCGCCAGATGGCCGCCGGCCGAAAACCCGCAGACCATGATTTTGTTCGGATCCACCTGCCACGCCGCCGCATTTTGGCGCACGAGCGCCACGGCCGCCGCCAGCTCGAGCAGGGCGCCGGGAAAAGGCGCCTGCAGGCAGGAATACCGCAGGACAAAGCAGGAAAAGCCCTCCGCCAGAAAACGCAGCGCGATGGGTTCCGCCTCCCGATCGGAGGTTCCGCCATAGCCGCCGCCGGGGCAAATCACAATGGCGGGACGCTGCCGGTCGCGTATCTCGGGCGACCTGTCCCGCAGATAGGTATAGAGCTTGGGCGCACCGCCGCCCGGCAGGCCCGCTTTGGCGTAGTCTACGGTGATGTTCAGCATATCATGTTTCATAGATTACCCTCCCACACGGTATTTTTTAAAGTTTAGCACGTTACTGGAAAAAGAACAACCCCTTTGAGAGGTTTTTCAGAAGCATCAAGGAGAATCGTTATGACCCGTCGATTTTGCAAACGAATGCCGGCGCTTGCCGGCCTGCTGTCCCTTTTGCTGACTGTCACGGTGTGCGCCGCGGCTATCACGGCGGTCGTGTCGCAGAGCACCACGCTCCTTGCACAAGGGGTACAGTATCAGTATGAAGATGTGGAAACGGGCGACGGTCCGCAGAAAATACATACCGTTTCCTTCTCCCTTGCGGAAGAGCTGGTGGGCATGCGGGCAGCGCTGCCGAACGGTCACGTGAAGGGAACCCAAAAGGTGATCGACATGGCCAAGGCGGCCGACGAGGATGATACCGTGATCGCCGCCATCAACGGGGGGTATTTTTCGGGGTCCACGGTGCATGGACTCATGATAACGGACGGCGAACTGTATAACAGCCCGCCCGTCACGAACAGCCCGCTTAACCCTTGGGAAGCGGTGGCGCTTGCAGTGGATAAAAACAACCAGCCCTTTATGGACGACACGCCCGCCTTTTCTGCAACCTATACCATCGGCGAAGAAACGGTGGCCTTTCAGCATATCAACCGGGTCCGCGCGGCGGGAAATGCGGATAACCTGGTGGATTCGTTTGTCCTGTATACCGACTGGTATGCTGCCTCCACCGGCACCGACAACACGGGCGGTCTGGAGGTCAGCCTGCAGGTGGAGGACGATACCATTCGGCACGGGACTTCCATGACCGGCAAGGTGGTGGCGATAAACCCGGAAGGGAACTCACCGCTGGAGCCAGGGGTAGTGGTGCTGTCCGCGACCGCGCTGGCTAAGGCGCCGCTGGAAAAGCTGAAACTGGGGGATACGGTACAGCTGGATTTTGCCTTTGAAGATGCCCGGTGGGCGGATGTCACCTTTGCCATCGGCGGCGGACGTATCCTGGTAAAGGACGGGGAAATTCAGCAGCTGCCCGACAACAGCCTGCATAACAACCGCAATCCCCGCACGGCGGTCGGTATCAAGCCGGACGGCACCGTTGTGTGGATGACGGTGGATGGCCGCCAGAGCGGCGTAAGCGCGGGGGTCAGGGCCACCACGCTCGCGCAGCTTCTGATCGACAAGGGCTGTACATGGGTCATCAACCTCGACGGCGGCGGTTCCACCACCATGGCGGTGAAAATGCCGGGCGAGGAGCTTGCGGTGCGCAACGTTCCCAGCAATGCGGGTGCAGAGGAACGCCGGGTGGCCAACGGCATCCTGCTTGTCCTCAAGGATAAAGAAGCGGCACTGCCGACGACGACCACGACGACCACGGTGCCGACGACGACCACGACAACGGCCGCGCCGACGACGACTACGGTGCCGCCGACGGTTACCACAACCACAGCGCCGACGACGACCACGACGACGACCACGGTGCCGCCGGCCACGACGACGACCGTTTCACCATCAACTACGCAGGCAGCCACGACTGTCGTGGAACCTACGGTTACCGGTGTGCAGGGACAGCCGATCACGGAGGATTCGCCAGCCGTGCGCTGGTGGTCCGGCGTGGTACTGGGCGCTGCGGCCCTGCTCATTGCGGGCGGCATCTTCTTGTTGCTCTGGAAACGCGGGACACTGCCCGGGCCATGATGCCAAAGCGGCGCGGAAAAAATCGTACAAAGACGGTCTGCATCGCGGCAAGATGCAGAATCGGCATCCGTTCTGTTTTGCACCGGCCCATGGGGCAGTACCTCCGGTGCGCGGTCATAGCGCCAATGCCGGAGCGGCTGCCGTTCTGCTGATGCGGGATGCGTTTATCCATACAACCGGCGCCTGTGCGCCAGGCTTTTGGCTGCCTATGCTGCCTTTAGAATAAACAAGCTGCCGGGGAATCCCGTTCCCCGGCAGCTTGTTTTTTAGATCGATGGTTCCGATCGCTTTTTAACTGTGCGGCTATTTCGTCTGCATGCCGCGTGCTTTGCGGTATTGCAGCGGGGTGAGCCCGAAATGCCTCTTGAACACCGCAATAAAGCGGGAACAGTCGGGAAAACCGCTTTGGGTGCAGGCCTCCAGCACGGTGCAGCCGCCGGCGAGACAGCGGGCCGCGTGGGCCAGCCGCAGGTTTTCCAGATAACCCCGGGGCGAGATGGCCAGATGGCGGCGGAAATAGCGTTCCAGCGTATTGACGCTGATATGGAACCGGGCGGCCAGATCGCGTACCGTTTCCGGTTCGGTGCAATGCGCGTGCATATGGGCCACGACCCCCGCCAGTTCCGTCGGAAGCGTATTGGCCGGCACGGGGCTTTCGTCCGGTTCGGCGTCTTCGAGCAGGTGGAGTAGATCGAAAAACATCCGCAGCCCTTCCGCCGGCGTGCTGCCGGGCTCCTCCTGCGCCAGACGGCGGCAGATCTGCAGGCAGCGGATCTTTTCGGCGGGCGGCAGAACCAGCCGGTTTTTCTCGCCGCGTTCCCGGTCGAAGAAGGGGCGCAGCAGTGCCTCATTCCCGTTGACCGAGAAAAGGATCCAGAAATGCTCGTGCGGTTTGTCGCTGTTATACACGCAATGGTGGTATTCGTACGGGCGGCTGAGGATGATATCGCCCCATCCCACCGGATACAGATGGTTTTCCACCATAAAGGAAACGTCACCCGACACGTTGACATAAATCTCGCATTCCTCATGGATGTGGGAAGGCGTGTGCTGGTTGGTCGTGTGCCAGGCGGCGCGCAGGGTAAAGGGATTCACCTGCGGTACGGAGACAACATGCAGCAACCGATCACCCCTCTCTTTATATGATGAATATAGCATATTTTTTGGTGAAAAAGCAATTGAAATATTCGAAAAAATCGTTTATACTAAGCCCTGCTTATTGAAAGGGGCGTTTTGTTTGCATTATGTCATGGTTTTGCTGTCGGTCGTGGGCCTGGCCGCACAGTTTTCGCTCACTAAGGTCTGGCAGCAGCGCATGGGCACCGGCATGCGCATGGGAATGGTGTACAACATGCTGCTCGGGCTGTTCGGGGCGGTGATTATGTTCGCCATCGGCGGGTTCCGGTGGGAATTCACCCTGTATTCCTTCCTTATGGCGGCGCTGACCTCCCTGGCGACGGGCGCCTACACACTGGCGGGCATTCCGCTCATTTCCCGCCGCGGGGTCTCGATATATACCCTGTTTCTCATGCTGGGCGGTATGGTGCCGCCCTATCTGTACGGTCTGCTTTTTCTGAATGAAACCTTTTCGGTGTGGCGGACGATTGGCCTGCTGCTGATTGCCGCGGCGCTGGTTCTCGTGAGCGGCGGCACCAACGGCCGGATGGAAAAAACCGATATCGTGCTGTGCCTGCTCGTCTTCCTGCTCAACGGCGTTGTCAGCATCGTGTCTAAGGTACATCAGGTGGAGACGGTGCATGCCGTCGTCTCGGCGGGCAGCTTTGTGCTGCTCGGCAATCTGGCCAAGGTGCTGGTTACGGGCGCCGCCGTCCCCTTTATACGCCGGGACGGGGAGCCGGCCGGGGAACGCACCGCGCGGCGGTCCGCCATCCTGCCCATGCTGGTGCTGGCGGCGGTCACGGCGGCGATCAGCGCGCTGGCCTATATGCTGCAGCTCATGGGAGCGTCGGCGCTGCCGGCGACGGTGCTGTATCCGTTGGTGACGGGTGGGACCATTGTGCTGACCGCCCTGGCGGGACGGGTGTTCTTCCGGGAAAAGCTTACGCCGCGGCTGCTGACGGCCATCGGCCTGTGCTGTGCCGCGACGCTGTTGTTTTTGTAACAATATGAGAAGGCGGACTCCATAAGGAGGCGGGCCTGCGGCCCGGAGAGGATGCACAATAGGGCCGCCCGCTGCAGGCTAAAAACCTGCAGCGGGCGGCCTTGCTGTTGTTCCCTATCGCCTCTTATTGTATGGGTTCATCGGCCGTCATCAGCGCATACAGCGAAGGGCTGGCGGATTGGATGGCTTCCACATTGGCTGCATATTCCTGCTGCGCCTGTTCAAACGGCAGCCGATCGTATGTTTCATACAGAGCGGTCATGTCTTCCATACACTGCTTGAGTGCGGTCATGTTTATGCGGTTCTTGTGGATATAGGCCTCCCCATACGTTTCGCAGCAATACAGCTTGGCTTTCAGCCGGGCCAATGCCAGCTTCATATCCATTTGAAACTGTTCGAACGCATTCGGTTCAGGCTCAGGGTCGGCCATGGCGGCATAGGTGGACGGGCAGGCCGTTTTGATAGTCTCCAGGCATGCGGCATATTCCTGCTGCGCCTGTTCAAACGGCAGCTGACGGGCACGGTATTTTTCCTGCAGAGAGGTTATGTCCTGAATCGACTGTTTTAACTCCTCCACATGAATTCTAAGGCCTTTTATATAGTATTCCCCGTACACTTCGCATTCATACAATTTATCCTCCAAATGCATCAATGTCAGCCGCAAATCCGTTTCCAGCTGTTCCTGCGGCGTGGGTTCGGCGTCTAATGGGATCATTTCCTGAACCATATGCATCAGGTGTTCGTAATGCGCATCATATTCTTCGAGCGTCATGACCCGCATATACAAGCTGTTGACATAGTCCTTGTATTCCTGTATCAAGGCATTTTTGTAGGTAATGCGTTCGGCTTCCTCCGTACTCTCTCCGCCGGCAACCGTTTCTTTCTTAAAAGAATTTAAATATCCAAGACAAAAGGCCTTTTCTTTCGCATCAAACAGCTTGTGCCCGTTTTCGGCATACGGATCCAGTACGACCCGGGGCGGCTCATTATCGACCCGCATAACCGGAGGCGCCACCCGCACGCCTTTACCGGAGAGCTGCGCCGCTGCGACGGTGATCACCGGAATAAGAATGAGGAGCGAAGTAACCACCGATATCATCAGGATGGTTTTTTTGTTTTTTTTCATAAGGCTTCCTCCATTCGCCCGTACAGGTGTCTGTCATGAGGCCCCGCATCGTATCCCGGTCAATTCCATTATACGCGGTGTATCCGATCGCCGTCAATGGACAGCGTACATAAGGGCAACAAAATAGTTTAACATATAAAACAGATACTCCCGGTAAACCGCGGCATGGCTGCGGTTTACCGGGGTTCACCTGACGGCTTACCCGCAGAGGCTCTTTTAAAGCGGTATTTTTTTAAAGGACAGGGCCTTGATAAACGCTTCATAGGAAGCGAGTGCCGGGCCCTCATATGGCATGCGGAAGGGATATCCATCCTCCTTCCATGTGAAATACCCGCCTTCTGTTCCCGGCATATTGTCATAAACAATGTGCTCATGTATGACAGACAGGCCGCGCGTATTTGTTAAGGTAGTCCGCTCCGTATATTCCACAACGCCAAATTCCCGCTTTTTATGGCAGTAAGAGAAAAAGACATCTTCTCCGCTGGCCAGCTTTACGGTAAATTCGGACATGCCGCCGCCGCTCCAGTCTCCGGCTATGTAAAATGAAGCACTTGTCACCGTACAGCCATCTGGCAGCACGGGCAGCAGAAAATACCGGTCTTGCAGCAGCATCTCAAATTCTTCGTCTTTCGGAACCACCTCAGGAGATTCTGCCGCCTCTTGAAGCGCCTGTATAAGCGCCTCCCTGGTAGAGAAGGTACGCAGCTTTTGTTCATAGGCCTCCAGCGTGGAAAAATTCATGACCGCGGGTATACGCGTGACGTAGATCTTCGTTGACCCCGTCGTCGTAGACGCTGGATGCTCTATTTCGGTGGTGAGGGAATTGGACGCCGTCGTGGTCGGCTTTTTTTCCGCCGCCGAAGCGGAGGAGGCCGGGGAGGTCGGTGCATCGATCGGCACGGCCGGCGCCGCAGTGATCGGGGAGGTGGTTGAACCCGGGCCGGCCGCGCCGCTCTCGGCCGGAGGCGGCGTGCCGCAGGAGGAAAGCCAGAAAACCTGCCACAAGGCCAGCAGCAGACCCGCCGCGCGGGCCGTCGTTTTGTTTCGCATACTATCCGCCTCTCGTTTCTTTTATAGCGGTTACCCGTCTCTTATCCGTATAGACAGGGCGGGCACAGAGAGCGCCAATTTGCAGGGGCCGTTGGCGCTCTCCCGGGCCGCCCACAATGCGGCGGCCCGGGTTCGTTCCTTACGTCAGATAGGCGTTGGCATAGCTTAGTATCTTTCCGCGGCATGCTGAACAATACGCCTCGGGGTTAAAGCTTTTCAGATTGGCCAGCTTGGTATCGTCGCTGGTGCCGCTTCGCATGATACATGGTATCCCCGGCGTGCACGTATTACTAAGATCCCCCTCGCAGCCCAGAGAATGTCCGAGTTCATGCGCTATGGAGCCGACACTGGTCTTTTCCCGCGTTGCGGTAGTTAAGTAGTTGCCCCAATGGACCAGGATCTGCGGGCCGCCCGAAACCGCTCCTGCGTTAAGGTTGTGCCCCCCGACCGCGCAGTATTCGCAGCTGAGATGGCCGGTCCATTTCAGGACAAAAGTATTCTGGGGTATGGTGCTGATCCCGCTCGGCTTGGTAAACAGCAGGTTCGCCGTATTGGTGCAGTGACAGCGATTGCTGTAATAGTCGCACGTCCCCGTCAGCGTTCTCGAACAGAACGCGTTGTAGCTGGATTTGTGCGTACACGTGTCTGCCGGCGACGAATAGGTTGACACCGTGCTGTGAATTTGTATGCCGAATACCTTCAGGTAGTAGTCCGAAACAATTTTGGTATAGGCGGCGATGGTGCTTGACGGCGTGCCGCCGTATCGCGCCGTATACCCGGCGTCATAAAACTGCTTCAGGTAAAGGGTATAGGCATTGTAATAAATATGGATGATTGGCCGCAGCGAGGTGTTGGCGGTGTAATCGCTGCTGATATAGCACACCCGGTTGAGGGAACCGGCCACCGTGCGGGGCTGCAGCCGGATGCCGTGGTTCGTGGAAGGGCTGCTGTACCGTGCCTTCACCCAGGCGGTCACATCGATGGCGTCGCTCCCGCTGGTCTTGCCCCGGTTGTCGCCGATGTATTTGGCGCTGATCCGCCCGCCGGTAACACCCGGCTGCCCATTCCAGGTAATATTCTGGGAATCCCAGTGGGAAGCAACCCGGTAGGTATCAATGTACATGTTGTTGCCCGTCTGATAGCTGGCCGTCGGATAGTAATTGAGATAAAGCTGGGCGCTGGTTATCGTATTGGCGTTCAGCCCGGAGGCGGACGGCCACTGCGACAGGTCGAAATACATGCGGCCTTCGGTCGAGCTGGGGCCGGAGCCCACATATATGCGGTTGTACTTATAATAGTTGAGGGTGGGGTCGCTCTCCTGGACGCCGGCGTCGAGAACATATTTGGCGTTCTGGGTGGTTTTTTCCAGGGAAGGATCCAGCGTGACGGGATAGATCCGCGCCTCGTCCTCCAGCCAGGCGCGATCCGGCGTCAGTGTATAGCGGCAGCCTGTATCGGTTTGTTCCAGATGTACGGCAATGTCGGTGCTGTATCCTTCGCCCGCATCATACATGAAGGGGGCGGCGATCCGGAAGACCGGCTTTCCCTCTTCGTTGCGGAAGGTGACGCTTTTGTCGTCTTCCAATACGGCCTGCAGCCCGGTGTAGGTAAAGAGGAAAGAAAACGTACGGGCCGCGGGCAAAGCGTTCAGAACGATATCCTCCTTCAGACTCTGTCCGCAGATAGAATAGTGGAGGTTCATATTGCTTTGAACGGAAGCATAAGAAACCGCCGACCGATTCTTTTGCACGGTGACGGCATGCTCCTTCTGGAGATGGGCACGCGCCGCCGGATCCGTGACGCCGCGCAGCTTTTGCTGCAGCCGTTGCGCGCTCTCCGCCGCGTCTAACGGCTGGGTCACCTGAGCGGCGGCATCGGCAATGTTTTCCATACGGAACCGCACCGTGTATCCGCCGTAACGGACCACAACCGGGATGTTGTTGTTGATCCCCTTGGGAAGCTGCACTTTAAAATCGTTATCCTTATTTTCAAAATAACCGATATATGACAGGTTGTCAAGGCCTTGCGCATTCTGCACCGCCTGACTTTCTTCCGCCGTCAGCTCGGTATTGCGTTTTATTGTGCCTGTCAGCGGCTCTCCCAGGAGGGTGGCGGGGACCAGGGTGTTGTCAATTTCGATCCATTCCCCCTCCTGCCTATAGTGAACCGGTTCATCGTATACGACGGCGCTGTAGGAACCGTCTGACAAGCGGAAATGCTTGATGTTTTCTTCACGCTGGGAGGTTTCTTCGTTCACGACGGTAGGCGCTGCAGTGGATGCTGGAAATGCGGCGGGGTCTTTTACCGGGACGGCTGCATCAACCGGAGATACGGATGCGGCGGATACAGAAGCACTGGTCAGGACGGCGGCAGACACACAGGCCAGCCACTTTTTGATCCTCTTCCCATTTTACACCCTTTCTTCATTTCACTATCCGCGTGTTTGGCCCGCTGCAGAAACGAAAGCGGTCTGTTTTTAAAAACCCATGGGGTTCACCTCCACATTGTATCATTGTAAATCCAATTATACGTTGTATACCCAATAATTGTCAATTATTATAATTAACAATTATAATAAAAATATTTCAACATTTATACCATATATAAGGTTATATA
>CDZV01022061.1_pt1 | contig 16686 bp, 6 predicted proteins | sample 554851 | NCBI WGS metagenome assembly CDZV01 (sample SAMEA3182090, study PRJEB8094) | gut metagenome | biome: human; feature: gut; material: Stool; isolation source: human stools | place: Canada | collected 2013-03-12
TCGGATTCCCACTCGCCGTTATCATCGGTATGGTTACCGGTGGCGGGAATCGTTGTACCATCAGCGATTTTTGTATTACAACCGAGGCAGTAGGTGTCGCCGGTGTAGCCGGCCGTGTTGCAGGTCGCTTCCACAGCGTTTCTTACCTCGGTACCGCCGGAATGATTGTCCGGATCCAGTTCGCCGTATGCTGCGCCGCAGACCGAACACACGGCTTTTTCATGACAGTTGGCCTCGCCGCCCGAGTGTGCCGCCTTGTTGAAAGTGGTTCCGCACGCACCGCAGGTGTGCCAGTGGTCGGTACCGTCGGATTCCCACTCGCCGTTATCATCGGTATGGTTACCGGTGGCAGGAATCGTCTTGCCGTCAGCAATCTTGGTATTGCAGTCTTTGCACCAGGTGTCGCCGGTGTAGCCATCTGCACCGCAGGTCGCTTCCACAGCGTCGCGGATTTCCGTGTTCTTATGGTTGTCGGCATTCAAGTTGCCGTATTTTGTGCCACAAGCGGAGCATACCGCCTGCTCCTTACAGGTGGCCTCGCCGCCCGAGTGTGCCGCCTTGTCCATGACGGCCCCGCAGCCATTGGCACACAGCTTCCAGTGGTTGTCGGCATCGTACTGCCAGTCTTCTCCTGCAACGTGATTGAGCGCCGGGATGATTAACTGGTCCTCGGTAACCTCACGCTTATCTGTATCGAAGATTTTCTGGCAGACAGAGCACTCATAATAAGCTTTTCGTCCTTCTACGCCGCACTTCGCAGGCACCTCTGGAATGAGGTCGCCGTAAGCATGCTCTGCACAGGAAATATTGACAGATAAAGTGGCCGAATCCCCTTCCGCAGCATTTTCACCGTTTGCATTGGTCAGTTGAGGCGTCACAGTAATATCAAAGCTTCCCGCTTTTGGAGCATCTTTCCGAGCCTTCAGAGTAAACTGGAATAGGTCGCCGTTGATGTCGTGGGGTTCGAGAGGAAAGAACATGAAAACACCGTTTAATTTCTCCGGATCAAAACTTTTAACACCCTCGTCGATCAGCCATTCGCCTTCAATATACTCCAAAACAGACCGATCAAACTCTAATGCGATTCCTCCGGAGCGGATCGGTTCATAGCCGCTGATAGAAACCGTCACCGTGAATTCTTCTCCCATTTTCACATCGGTAGCGGATGCTGTACAGGTGATTTCCGGCTCTTGTGCCGTGACCACGATAAACGATGTTAAGGTCACAGCTATACACAGCAGAATTGCCATTACTTTTTTCATTGTCATGTCCCCATTTCTCCTTTTTAGTTCCTTCTATAATTACAGTGGATAGTTATCCGGGAATATGATGTGATAGAGCAAATACTCTGCATCTTTGTCATTAATGCTGCCATCCCCGTTAAAATCGCAGTCCTGCCGGACCTGATATTCCGCTGGATATATGATATGATATAGCAAATATTCCACATCCGAGTCATTTACTACACCATCTCCATTGACGTCACCGGGAATATACTCTCCAGCTGGTAAAACATGGGTTTCCTTTTCGTGACCTTAAAGTTTTTAATTCAGAAAAATATTCAATTCCTTGCAAGCTATAAATCTCTCTATTTTCAACTTGAAGAATACCTGGGCATTTTTCTGCTGTTTCATAATAGCCAGTATATCCTATTGTCATAGTGGAAAGATACTTTCTAAAATTCTCGTCCGGGAAATTGTTTTCGCAAACGTGCAGTCCCCCGTTCGCATTCACGCAGGCGGGTACGTCGTTAAAGGTACCTAGGGTATGGCCATCACAGGCCGCGGTAGCGCCTAATGAATTTTCATTTACCTGCGCAGAAGCCTGTAAACCGATGAAAGACCAGTCGCCAAGGCCTGTCAACATCACGGCAGCCGTCAGGACAAAAGCCGCTACTTTTGATATCGTTTTTTTCACCGTCACGCCCTCCCTATTCATCCCAAAGTTTTTGACAATATGGACACGCATCGGCGCTGGTTGCCGGCGTTTCCTGCAAAATATGATGTATTTGCTGATGAAACGCTTTGTAATCCTTTTGTGTGGGATACTTCTTTTTCAGTTCTTCTGTTGCCATAGCATAAATGCGCGACTCGTCGATTCGTGATTCATGATAACGGAAATCCTCATGCATCTCACAGCACGCCACGATTCCAAGTTCTATTAAGATTTCCTCTGCCATTTTCCGCAATTCATTTTCCTGTTCCCATTGTCGTTTAATGCCTCCCACGATGATTACCTTCCCTTCTTTCCCAATGGATAGTTATCTGGGAAAAATATATGGTAGAGGAGATATTGCGCGTCCCAGTCATCCACCTCCCCATCGCTGTTAAAATCGCAGTCCTGGTAAACGGGATATTCCTCTGGGTAGAAGATATAATACAGCAGGTATTCCGCGTCGCGGTCGCTGACCATGCCGTCCCCATTGACGTCGCCTGGGAGATAGTCGACAATCTCCACCTCGAAGTCGTCGGTAAAGTCACCGTAGGTGACCGTGAGAGTCTGCTTACCGACCACGGTGTTGTCAAAACCGGATACCATCTCGGCTGTCAGGTCGATGACCTCGCTGGTGCCGTTGTTGTAGGTCAAGGTCACCTTGCCGCCGGTGGGATCGAAGGCCTCATATCCCTTGGTGTATGCAAGCTTTTGGGGAAGAGTGGTAAGCTTAATAGCAGACAGCTTTTTCGCCATAATCTCTACTTCGAAGTCGTCGGTAAAATCGCCGTAGGTGACCGTGAGAGTCTGCTTGCCAACCACGGCGTTGTCAAAGCCGGATACCATCCCGGCTGTCAGGTCGATGACCTCGCTGGTGCCGTTGTTGTAGATGAGGGTCACCTTGCCGCCGGTTGGGTCAAAGGCTTCATAGCCTTCGATGTATGCAAGCTTTTGGGGAAGAGTGGTAAGCTTGATGGAAGAAAGGGCTTTCGCCACGATCTCCACCTCGAAGGTATCGGTGAAACCGCCGTAGGCAACCGTGAGGGTTTGCCTTCCGACCACGGTATTATCAAAGCCAGAAACCATATCCGGCGTAAGACCGAGCACTTCGGTTGCCCCGTTGTCGTAGGTCAAGGTCAACTCACCGCCGGCGAGGTCAAGAGCCTCTTTGCCTTCCAGATAGTCTGTCTTGCTTGGCAGGGCAGACACCTCGATAGCGATCAGGTTTTTTTCAAACCGCATCGAAACGGCCTGCAATTCCGGGTACGGGTAATCCGCATTGCCCGCCATCGTCCATACGGCGTCAAAATCAAAGCCGGCAAAGGTTTCCTGCTGCGTCATTTGGGCTTTCGTACATTTTATGGCGGTGTCTGTTCCCTTTCCTATGCCTTTATTGGTGTTGTTCAGATAATAGCAATTGGTTGCAACGCCGCCCGGCATGTTTCCGATATTCCCAAGGACACCGCCGACATAGGCAAAATCATTCTGAGCATTGCCGTATACATACCCTATGTTATAGCAGTTCCGTATGGTTTGTTGGTTGCCGTCCCCGGATATGCCGCCGACCGATATGGCTGCAATTGGATATGTTGCAGAGGCACTGATTTCTCCTATATTAAAGCAATTTTCCACTGTCCCCGATTGATTAAATCCGGAAATTCCTCCTACTGCCGCGTCGGTATATCCCGCTTTTGCCACGACGCGGTTCCCGTTATAGCAATTGACAATGGTTCCTCTGTTGTGCCCGGTAATCCCGCCCGCATACACGGTGTATGTAGAGGTTGCCGTCCCGGAAATGTTTCCTCCAGTCACACCGAGGTTTTTGATAACCCCTTCGTTACGGGCAATAAAGCCTACAAACAAAAGATCGCCGCTGGAAATGTTGGTTTTCAAACCTTTAATTACATGACCGTTCCCATCAAACACGCCGGTAAAGGCGGTTGCACCATACGTGCCTCCAATCGGTTCCCAACCCCGGCCACCATTGTAGAATTTTCCTCCTTCGGCGAAGTCGGCTTCCGTGAATTCAAGGTCGTTCATCAGCATGTATCGGCCACTTAAGTTGTAGCGCACCGTATTTAAATCGTCTTTGGTATAAATCCGGTACAATGCCAATAACGTCACCGAACCGCCGTCCGCGACGCCCGTGCCAATTTCATTCCCGTCCGCGTCGCCCGCTGTTGCCATCTCCGACACGGTAACAGCGGTCTGCACCGCATTGCTTGGGATATCTTTGGCGCGAAAGTGCAGTGTCAGGATTTCAGCGGCGCCGGATAACGGGGAAGTGCCCAGATCGCTATCGCAGTAAACTAGCAAAATCTTGCCGTCTTTGACAGAAAGCGTGATCTCATCAGGCTCCAGACCTTCTCCCGCGCAATATCCCACATATTCCAACACATGCGGATCGTACGTGATAGTTGCCGGACCAAAGGCAGAAATCGGCTTGGAGGTATCCACCGTAAACCCAACGGCAAGATCCTCTCCGGTATTTACTTCCGTGCGATCATAGGCGAGAGAAAACCAGGCGTCCTGCGACAATTTGGGCCGGATGGAAATGGGGTTCGCTATCCCGCTCCATACGGTTACCTCATCCAAATCTTCTGTGGCAAGCCCCTTGGCCGACTCCACCTTCAGCTGTAAATCCGTACGATTGGTAACCGGCTTCGCCTTGAAACGCAACGTTCCGATCGCATCGCCGGATACCAGGGAAGGAGAACTTGCCGTTTCCGGAACATACAGAATCGAAACCATGCCTTCTTTGTGCGATACAGTAAAGTCGGACATTTCCAGCTTGCTGTTTGGCTCAAACTCTATGAACTCGGCCGCGGCCTCCTGATAGGTAAATGTGAGCGGGCCAAAGCACACGAGCTGTGAAAAGCCTTGAAAATCTGTTGCCAGAATATCCACCGAAAATTCCTCGCCAGCATTTACGACTGCCTTTTCCGGTGATAACGCAATCTGTAGGGATAATTCCGTCGCCGCCGCGTTGGTTGTTGTCGTCAAAAAGCAAAGGCACAAGGAAAGCGACAACCATATACTGATTAGCTTTTTCATGGCCCCTCCTTACTCCCCCATGATTCGCTTTTTCAGCAAAAGCAGATCCAGGCTGTCCAACGATCCGGTGGCGTTCATGTCTGCGGCACGCTTTTGCGCTTCGCTTAATTCCAGATTTCCAACCAGGTATTGTGCGAGCATATAGGCGTCCAGCGCATCGGATTCCCCATTTCCATCCAAATCGCCTTGTATGACCGCCGTGTATTCCACGGTCTCGCTCTTGTCGTTGGTCAGCTTGATGCGGCAGCCCGTTGCGATGCACTGTTCCGGTGCAAGCATACCGCCTTGCGCATCGGTGGCCTCCACGTCACAAGTGGTCTCCAGCAATTCCTTCAGTGTACCGGCTTGGACACCGGCTCCCAATACGATATACCCGCCTTTTGGCGCGTATTCATCCGCTATATCAAATGGCGGGATGACCGTTACCGTACAATGCGCCTGCAGGCCGCTTTCCGTCTCAACCGTTATGGTCGCCGTCCCCGCGCAGATCGCGGTAAGGAACCCGGACTGATTGACCGCGACCAATTCCGGGCTTGAAGAACGCCATGTCAGAGCCATCTCCACTTCTTCCGGTAGGATCGCCGCATGCAGCTGATGTGTGTCCTTTTCCCGCAGAGTGAGTTTCGTTTCGGTGAGTAGGATATTGTCGGCAACCTCTTTGACCGTTACATAGCATTTTGCCGTATAGTCTCCGTCTATGGTTGTAACGGTAATCACCGCTGTTCCTTTTTGTAAGGCGCTGATTCTGCCGGTTTCATCCACAGAAACAATCGCGTTTTCCGAAGAGGTCCAAATCACCTCGCGTTCACTCGCATCATCCGGCTTCAAAGACGCGATCAGCTGTTCGCCCTGTCCGACAAAAAGCGTCGTCTGCTGTTTGTTCAGCTCCACTCCGGTGACTGGCTGCAAAACGGTCACTTTACATTCCGCCGTATAAGAGCCGTCTAAGGACATGACGGTAATCACCGCATTTCCCGCCTTCAACGCTGTTAAAACGCCATTTTGATTGACAGCCACAACGGTATCATCCGAAGAAGACCATTTCACCGCTTTTGTAAAAGCATTATCCGGATAAACAGTTGCCGTCAGCTTTTGGGTAACGCCAACATTCAGCGTCATTTCCTTTTGGTCTAATGCGATACCGGTAACCGGCTGCCGCACAACAACATGGCATTGCGCGGTGAATTCACCGTCCCTGGTCGTGACTGTAACGATCGCCTCCCCCGCCTTCAGCGCCCGAATCTTTCCGTTTTCATCCACGGAAACGATCCCCGGAGCGGAGGAATCCCAAGTGACCTCTTTATTGCTTGCAGTATCCGGACGGAGGGTTGCGATCAGCTGATCGCCGCCTCCCGTCTCCAAAAGCAACTCGCTCTTATTCAGCGTTACGCCGGTGACCGGCTGAATCACCGTAACCGTACAGGAGTCGCTGAATGCATCCTCCGCCGTCTTGGCGGTGATCGTGACTGTCCCGCTCATGATCCCGGTTACCGTGCCGTTGCTGTCGACGGTGGCAACGGCTGGGTCGCTGGTTTCCCATTTGATTTTTTTATCGGTGACGTCCTCCGGCAGCAATACGGCATGCAGCTTAAGCGGCGTGCCAATGTATACGGTCGCTGTTTCTGGAAGGGTAATCCCTTCCGCCGGCTGCATCACCGTGACGGTATAACTGGCCGTAAAGCCGCCGTCGTTGGCCTTAGCCGTAATTTTGGCAAAGCCGGCCTTCTTGGCCGTCACGGTGCCGTCCTCCGAGACGCTGGCAACGGCATCAGCAGAAGACGTCCAAACAACGGATTGATCCGTTGTATCCGCCGGTATAAAGGTAAGGGTTGGTTTATAGGTGTCATCCACCGTCAGCGTTTTGGATGTCACATCCAAGCGGATGCCGGTGGCAACGCGGATTACCGTCACCGTACACGTCTGCACAAAGCCTGAGTCTGTGGACTTCACTGTAATTTCCGCCGTTCCGGGCTTCTTGCCGGTTATCACGCCAGCGGAAGTCACCGTAGCAACCGAGCTGTCGCTGCTCGAATAGGTGACCGTCTGGATCGTCGCGTCGTCCGGGAGGATTTTGGGAACAATCTGCGCGGTTTCTCCCACTTTGACCGTAACGTCCGTCGGTTCAATTTCCAAACCAAGGACAGGCTGCGTAACGGTAACCGTACAGGTCGCCGTTAAACCGCCATCTTCGGTCTTGGCCGTAATTGTAGCCGTTCCGGCTTTGACAGCCTTGACCAGACCGTTTTGATCCACGGTCGCGACCATGTCGTCGGAGCTCTCCCACATCACGTTTTTGTTATAGGAATCGGCAAGCGTAACTTCTGCGGTAAGCTGGTGTTCGTCGGGGACGGCAATGGTCACCTCTTTGTCGGAAAGCGTGATGCCCGTAGGATGGCGGCGGACCTCCACGGTATAGCGCGCCGTTGCGCCGCCGTCGTCCGCTTTCACCGTAATGACCGCTGTACCGGGAGCGGTCGGTGTGATCACGCCGCTTTCGTCCACAGTTGCAACGGCTGTATTGTTGGAACTGTACGTGACTTTCTGATAGGTTGCGTCTGCCGGCTCAAAAGTGGGAGTCAGAGTAACCGTTTCGCCGATATAAAGAACCCCCTCGGTTTCCGTCAGCGATATCCCCGTCGCTGGTACAAACGGCACATGGCGCAGGGTGGGATAGCGGCCGGGGCTAATTTGCCAGGTGTTTTCAAAGTCCCAGCCTTGATAGGTGTTTTGCAGCTGCATCTGCCTCTGGTTGCGCCGTTCGCCGAGGCCATAGGTGCCGTCGTGGAGATAATAGCAGCCTTCGGCCGTACCATCCGTCGCGATGCCATTGCCAATGTTATAGCAGTGGGTAAAATGGAAGGTATCGCTGTTTACCCCCACGAGCTGTAAATTGGGGGCCAGGTTATAGCAGTCCGTAAGATAGGTACCGCTTCCATAATATCCAACTAATCCACCGCCGGAACCAATGGTGCCTGCGATGTTTGCGCTGTTATATGACTGGCGGATTTCCTGCGCTTTTCCTGCGATCCCTCCGCATCTTGCTCTCCAATAATAGGTAACTCTATAATACGGATTCCAAGTGGCCATCCCTGTATACGATATTTCCCCGCTGTTGACGCATCGGATGGCCTGCTGCACCTCGCCGGCAATCCCGCCGACTAAGCAATCCGTGTCACGAATAGCTGACCCATTTCTTTTTGCCGTGATGCTCCCGCTGTTAACGCTATCTGAAATATACTGGGCATAGCCGGCTAAACCGCCCGCATATTCACCGTAGACGTAGGTGCCGCAATCGATATCTTTGTTTATATAGCCGGTGTTCCGGCAAGAAGTGATAATCCCGCCTCTCGCGTTGCCCACAATGCCGCCTACATAGTTGGCCCCTTCTATGGTCCCGTTGTTTGTGCACTGAACAAATTCGGAGCCTTCAGCCGAACCAGCCAGGCCGCCCACGTCTGCATTCCCGGTTATCGTGCCGCTTTCAACCTCGCACAGATATACAAGGGTGGCCGGTCCTTTACCAATCAGCCCGCCCACACGGTCTTTGCCTGTGACAGTGCAGTCCTTTAGAATGACGTTGCGGATGAGGGCCTGATCGGTATACCCAAAGAGGCCGACTTCGTTGGCTTCCGGCCGGTTCATCGTCATCCCGATAATGCGGTGATCCTTTCCGTCAAAAACGCCGGTAAAGGGGGTATCGCTGTTGCCGATCGGCTCCCAGCCTTCCCCGTTGTTGTAATACTCGCCGCCGGGAGCGGTCAGCTCGGTCAGATCAATGTCGCCGGTCAGGTAATAATACCCGTCCAGCGGATATTCGTATCCGATCCGGTTCAATTCCTCCGCCGTGGATATGGCAATGGCGTCCTCCGGTCTGGCAACCGTGACAGTACAGGAGTCGGATTTTTCCCCACGGGCTGCCGTTGCGGTGATCACCGCCGCCCCCTCCGAACGGCCGGTCACAACACCGTCGGAATTCACGGTGACGACGGATTCATCGGAGCTCTCCCATGTCAGCCGTTTGCTAGTGGGGGTCGTATCCCCAAAATCAGGGATCAGCATTTCCGTTTGCCGCGCTGCTATGTCCAGCGTTTGAGGAAGGTTTAAAACCGTAACCGGAATATAGGGACCTCTTTTCTCAATTTTCAGGAAAGGGTATGTCTCCATCTCCCAGACCGTTTCAAAATCAAAGCCGGAGTATGTTGCTATGTCGCCCATTTCTTTATCGGTAAGGCCGCCGGGAACCGTGTCCAGATAATAACAGTTCGTTCCGCCTTTGGATGAGCCGTTTGCGATACCATGAATGTTCGAGCTGTTCCCCGTAACATCTCCGACGCTGTAGCAATTTTGAATTGTGCCGCCCTGATTGTACCCGATAATTCCGGCAACCGAACCGGAAGTGCTGCTGCCGGTAAAACGAATCGTTCCGGTGTTATAGCAATCGGTGACACGGCTGCCGGTATCGCTGTGTCCAGCTATCCCGCCGCCGTCATAAGGGATGGATACAGTGGTGTTGATATTAAAGCAGCGTTCTATAACGCCGTTATTGTAGCCGGTTATCCCGCCCGCATAGCCGGATGACTTTGTCGAGGTGATGGTGCTGTCTTTTATGCCAAGATTTCGGATGGTCCCTTTATTGTAGCCGAAAACACCTACATTGGCGTCCGAGGATCGATTAAGCTGCAGGCCGATGATACTGTAACCATCTCCATCAAAAATCCCCGTAAATGCCGAGTTGTTGTTTTCTCCTATCGGCTTCCAGCCCTGCCCGTTGTTATAGAACGCGCCGCCTTGGGCGAAGTCGTCTTCTGAAAAAACGATGTCATTGGTCAGATAATACTTCCCCGACCGATCGTTTCGGACAGCGTCCAGTTCTTCCGGCGTGGAAACCGGAGTATACTCGCTCCAGTCCGGTTCAGTCTCCTCGGCTGTTACCGGAAGAATTTGCCCAGGCGTCAGCGTAAACAGCATAGCGGCACAGGCCAACAGCGCTACAGCTGCCTTGAAAGTTTTTCGTCTGTATGCTTTCATTTCGTTTCTCCCTCCATTGAATATGGTTGTTCATCTTCTTTATGGCGACAACGGATAGCTGTCGGGGAAGAAAATGTGATAGAGCAGGTATTGCGCGTCCCGATCATCCACGCTCTCGTCGCTGTTAAAATCACAGTCCTGGTAGACGGGATACGAATCCGGATAGAAGATATAATACAGCAGGTATTGCGCGTCGCGGTCGCTTACCGTTCCGTCCCCATCGGTATCGCCGGGGACAGGGGCAGTTCCCTTCAGCACGGTCACCGTAAAGGTGACCGAAACGCCTTGAGCCGTAATCACAACTTCCTTTTCGCCCGGTGTCGTATCAAAACCGGAAACCGTATAGTCGGTTATCTCCTGCGAGCTGCCGTCGGTATAGTACGCCATGACGACTAGGCCGTCCAGCCGGAGTTTCTCGCCCGGCTGGTACTCGGTTTTATCGGGGAGATGGGTAATCTCCAGCCGTTCGATCCGTTTGGCGACCACCTCGACCGTAAAGGATGTGGTTTTCCCTTCGACGGAAACCGTTATGGTCTGTTTCCCGGTTTTCAGCGCGTTGTATCCGCTCGTCTGGTACTCCGTGATTTCCTTTTGAGAGCCGTCGCTGTACCGGCCAAGGATCTGCGCGCCGGACATATCCAGCAGTTCGCCGCGAAGATATATCCGCTTATCCGGCAGCCTCCCTATCTCAATCGACTCCAGCTTGGGCGTGGGATCGACGATGTTCACCTCCAGCGTTGCCTTAAAGGTGCGGTAGGGATGCGCAAAGGTGAGCGCAACCGTGCATGCCCCTTCGCTTGAGCTGTCAAACCCGCTGACTGTATAGTCCTCCACTACCTGTGTGCTGCCGTCGTCGTATTGTATCTCAAGGATCAGCCCTTCTGCGTCGAAATCCTCGCCGATATAGTAGGTGGTCTTCGTCGGCGGTTCCTTGATGGTGAGCTGTTCAGGCGTGCGGACATGGACGGTCAGCTCGCAGGTCAGCCCGCTGGTGGTCTTGGCGGTGATGGTGCAGTCACCGGAACCAACCCCATACAGTTCAAAACCATCCGTGCGTGCAATATATGGGTCGGAGTATGACAAGGTAATGGTGTCCGTAGTATCAGCGGGAAGCATGACGAATTCCAGCAGGCGGTATTCGCCGCGATCTAGAACGATATAGTATTGCCCGTCCGCTGGCTTCAGAGACTGAGATGGTGTATCCAGATAGACAAACGCGGCACCTTTGCTGCGGGCAAAGCTTTCGGCATAGCTCCCCGTATAGCCGTAGATGGTCAAATTCTGAGGAGCTGAAAAGGCCGTGTCGTCAATACGCGTCATCGTTTTAGGGATTTGCACCTTTTTCAGCGCCGTACATCCGGTGAACGCATTATAATTGATTTGCGTAACGCCCTCCGGTATCACAAGATTTTCCAGTTGGCTACACCCATTAAAAAGCCCGGGCCAAACTGACGAAATGGTATTGTCCGGAATGGACACTTCCTTTAGCGACGTACAGCCTGCAAAAACGTCGTTTAACAGGTTTTTTAAACTGTGTGGCAGCGCAATGGATTCGAGAGAGACACACCGACTGAAGGCGTGCGAATTAAAGTCTGTTACTCCTTCCGGGATAACAACCCGTTTGAGGCGGCTGCATCTACTAAACGCCGAAGATTCAATCACGGATACAGTAGATGGAATTACGATTTCTTCCAGCCCTGTGCAGTCACAAAAAAGAGTATCCGCAATACGGGTGATCCCCGGCTCAAATGTCACCGTTTTCAGTGTATCGACGCCTTTGAAGGCCCCGGTATCTGTTCCTCCGCTTTCCAAGCTTTTCGGGATAGTGACCGCAGAGAGGGAAGTATACGCAAACGCCCCACTTTCCATTGTCACCAGTCCTTTGGGCAGCTGTATCTGTTTCAAGGCAGGGCAATTTGCAAACGCATAGCGCTCAATCTTGGTTACCGATTCCGGAAACACGACATTGCTGAGGAGAGAACATCCTTCAAATGCGCTTCTTCCCACGCTTGGCAGCCGATTCGGCAATGTGACAGAAGTCAAGGCTTGACAGTTGCTGAATGCATAGTCGGCAATACGGGTAACACTGTCAGGAAAAACCACCCGTTTGAGGCGGCTGCACCCCTGGAAGGCATACCTCTCCACCGAAGCCACCGTGTCCGGGATGATAATTTCCTCCAGACTGGTGCAGCCTTTGAAAAGACTGTCCGCCACGCGAAGCGTCCCCGCCTCAAAGGTCACCGTTTTCAAGTGATCCATCCCGCCGAATGCGCCGCCTCCGTTTACCACGCTTTTGGGAATTTCCACAGCGGTTATAGGAGTACCACTAAACACCCCGTCCCCCATCGTTACCAGCTGTCGGGGAAGCCGCACCTGTGCCAAGTCAGTATCTGCAAAGGCGCCCCGTCCGATTTCTGTAACGGTATCCGGAAGGAATACGGAGGTCAACCAAGAACATCCATAGAACGCCTGCTCGCCGATCGTTTGCAGGTGTTCTGGCAGAATAACAGATTGCAGAGAAATACAGCCATTGAAAGCAGCATTTTCTATTGTTCTCAGGCTGTCCGGGAACACAATGTCCCCCAATTTCTCGCAATGGTTAAACGCGTATTCTTCTATTACCGTCACCGTATCCGGGATGACAATCTTTCTCAAACTTGCGCAGGAGCTAAACAGCCAATCCGCTATACGGGTGGTGCCCTCCTCAAAGGTGACGTTCCGGAGTTGGGTGTTGATAAAAGCGCTTCCTCCGCTTTCCAGGCTTTTGGGGATCTCGATCTCCTCCAGCGCGCTCCCTCCAAAAGCAAAGGATTCAAGCTGTACCAGGCTTTTGGGCAGCCGCAATGTCCGAAGGGCCGAGCAGTTTCCAAACGCATGGGCGCCGATCCGCGTGATACTGTCGGGCATATTCACCTGTGCAAGCGACGTACAGCCGAAAAACGCTTCCGCTTCTATCTCGGTAACGCCGAACGCCACATCCACACTGTCCAACGCCGTGCATTCCTTGAAAGCCTCGTTGCCGATGGCATCCACTTCCTGCGGGATGAAGATAGAGGTCAGCGACGTACAAAAGGCAAAAGCCCTGCGCCCTATGATGCGCAGGCGGGTATTCAACATCACATAATATAAGGAGCTGCAGCCGCTGAAAGCCTCGTCCTCGATCCAGATCAGGCTTTCAGGGCAGATAACCGTTTCAATATCCTTGTTGCGAAATGCGCCTTTGGCAATTTCGACCACCCGCTCGGGTATCTGCACATGGCGCTGCGAACCGTTGTAGGCAAGTAGTACGCCGTCTTTTATGACAAAATCGGCGTTTTCATCATAAAAAATATCCACCCCGTCCCAGTACAGTGTATCGTAATTCGCCGCCCGATACAGTGACAAGCCGGACTTGCTACCTTCTGGAGCCTTGCTGTATGCATCCGCCAGTTCCGCATAGCTTTTCTCAGTCTGGCGGATGATATCGTCTCCCTTTTCATTGACATCATACAGAACGATTCCGGTATCGTCTGCTTCTACCACGATCATGGTATGCGGCACATGCCCGCTGGCCTGAATAATATCCCCCAGCTTGGCTTGCGAAAGCAGTTCCTTCACCTGCTGGGCCGTTATCGTACCTTCTAACTGCCCAAGCAGCAGCACGTTGTTTTCACTGTCATAGGCATACGGGCTGGACTCATAATACGCGCCGGGCATATCGCAGTCAAAAAGCTTGTTGAATACCATCTGCGCAAAACCGAGGCTTTTCTGCTTTCCATTATAGCTGTCAGTGAAAACGATCCCCCGGTTGGGCGGATATACCTCTTGGATCTGTGAAAATTTTTCGCGTATTGAAGTGTGGCTTTCCTCCGGCTGGATATTGGAAACATTGCCGTCCTCTCCAATGGCGGCAGGGGATTTTAGTACGCCTGCGTTAATCTGATCCTGTACCTCCTGTTTGCATAAATCCAGGTATTTGTTGGTTGTATAGGTATTCAGGACTGACACCATCAGTTCTAGGGATGGTTTCTTCATATATCCCGGATCTAACTTTATTGCGTATTCCAAAATGGCCTTCTGGGATGCCAATAGGGATTCATATAAAAAGAGATACTGCTCCACGTCCTGCTCCGATATGGGGTTTCCCTTTTGGCTGCAATCCATGAAATAGGTGCGGCGTGCATAGACTGCCGTAACCAAATCACGTTCATAGGCTTGCAGCAGGCATAATTTGGCTATCTCGTCTGCCTGCGGCCCAGAATACAAGTGATCGACAAAAATATTGATACACAGTTTCGCCACCGAAAAGGATAACGAAGAAATATCAAATACCTCACCGATCATATGCTTCTCGACGAATTTAACAACAGCTGCGATCACCTTATCCTGCAAAAAGCCATCGATAAAATTTTGAATCAAGTTCTTTCTCGTGGTATCCAGCAGAACCAAAAGCTGCGCGTGTAAATCGGTGTACGACGGCGTCAGCTTGATAAGCGTCATGATGGATTCCAACTGTATTTCTTGCAGCATAAAAAAGGTGGTAACGATTTTACAAAGCTCTACTCCATCAGAGGCATAGCCGAGCAGTTTCCCATCCTGTCCAAATACAGCATCGCATATCTCTTCAATCTGTTTTGGCGTCAGATTCTTGAAATCTTTTTTTAATGCCGCAATATAGGAAAGCCGTGCAGCCGTGTCATAGAGATTGTACTGAAAGCGGAAACTGGAAAGATTTGCCGCTACGGAATTTACTATCTGTTCGGCGGCGCTTTCCTTGTTAAATATGGCTTTTTGAAGTATCTGCATCGCATCGGCCGCAACTTCTTCTTTAAAGCTGTCTCCCCAGCCGAACCACGCCATCAGATCCTGTACCAAAATGTGCGAACCATTCTTTAAACCATACAGATACGAAGCGATCCATGTCGATCCCGTGCTGTAATCGTCCACAAAGGTTTGGTAGAGAGTGTCGAATTGTCCAAATACCATTCTTTCCATATCAGGGGACAAGGCAAATGGATACAGCCGGAACAAATCCTGGGTGGAAATTTCAACCTGTGCGGCCAAGGGGGAAGCCGCCTGTGCGGACGGCCTGGCGGTTGCGCCTGGGTTCCCGTCCGGCTCCGCCCCCAACGCCATAGCGGGCGCCGCTGACGAGAACGCTATAAGGACGCTCATGGCAAAACCAAGGACTCTGTTTCCGAGTTTCATACATTTCTCCCTCCATCTCACCGGAACTATCCCGTTACAGCGCAGGCAGCTTCACGAAGCCCCATTTGCCGTTCTGCTTGACGGCGGCGTTAGCGCAGGCCTCGTTGGCCGCCAGGTCTTCAAATACAAGGGGGTATACCACCTCGCCGGCGGCGTTGGTCAAACCGCAGAGATCCCCCTTAAACGCACGGTATAAGTCCGTGGTTCGGGATGAGCTTTCCTTTATAAAGGAAAGCTCATCATAAAATTTTTGGGAAACAATCTTCCCCTTGAGCAGCACACCCATTCCGTAATAAGGATCCAGTGTTTTGTAATACTCATCCGCATCTTTCACCGTTTCGCCGATCCAAGCAACCAGCCTGTCGGGGATATCGCCTTCCTCCTGCAGCATTTCATATTGGTTGTCCCAAGCGCCCCATGTGTTGTACAGGGTTCCGCTTTGTTTTTCATAAACAAAAGAGTGTTCGCCGGGGCCGCCATATCCCATATCTCCCGTGTAGTCCCCAATCTTTTTGCCGTTTTTATCCACTTGGATGTAGTTATACTCAGGGCCTTTTTCCAGCATAAAAAGCCCATCGCCGTAGAAGCAAATTTCCTCTTTCTGATACGGGATAATGAGATTCCCCGATGTATCCAGTAAAGCGTATTCCGTCGAATAGGAATCCGGATGCCGTCTGTTTATGACGATCCTGTCCGGAATGTCCGGACACATCTTGGGGTGGGGAGAGCCAGTGTAATCGAAGGAATACAGGACACGCCCCTTGTCGTCTATCAAGTCGTAATAATTTTGATCCGCCTTTTCTTTTTTTGCCACCCAATTCTTCCCGTCATAGGTCGGCTCAATATATTCATAATCGAGTGACGGCTTGGTTACCCACTCCACCTCAAGCGGCAATTTAACCGCAGGCTTTGTCGCAGGAGCGGTCGGTTGAGGGTTCTCTGCGGTTTTTGAGGTACCGGGCTTTTTCGTGCTGCTGGACGGTTGTTCGACCGTGACCGTATGTGTCGTTGAACCGTTTTTTCCTGTTGTGTGGCTTTCGGTGGTTCTGGTCGAAGCGGTTTCAGAGGGCAGGGTACTCTGCGCGCTCCCACCGCTCATACCGCCCGTCATCTGCGGCATATCGCTGCTGCCCGGGGAAGGTACCGGCGGCTTCGCGCAGCCCGCCGCCGACGCTATTATAAGAAGCGCCGCCAAGGATATGCTGAAAATACGCTGTTTCATTGTCTGAGCCCCCCATTTTCATTCGAAAATACCATAGAATACTCATTCTATGGTACTTCCACAGCAGAACCCGATGTCTTTTCTTTTCATATTAGAAAAAAGACGCAAATTGCAAGTGCAAGTTGGACACCCGCATGAATAAAAATAGTTCGGCGTAAGCCGGACTTGACTGCCACACAGCAAGCACGGCTGGCGCTGTCAAGGATGCCGCAGGCAAGGCGTAGCCGGTGCCTTGACAGGGTCAGGCGGGTTTGCTATCCACC
>CDZV01020949.1_pt1 | contig 16655 bp, 15 predicted proteins | sample 554851 | NCBI WGS metagenome assembly CDZV01 (sample SAMEA3182090, study PRJEB8094) | gut metagenome | biome: human; feature: gut; material: Stool; isolation source: human stools | place: Canada | collected 2013-03-12
CCTCAAACGTGCCTGTCTGCCAGTTCCAGCACGACCGCATATGCTTCCGACTGTTGCCGGACGCGAGGTATATTATAGCATCTGCGTAAAGCCGTGTCAACTGCTTTTTGCAGAAAAAAGCCGCCGCTTTTTTATCAATTGACGCCTGGCGTCTTTCAATCTCTTTGACGGCGTGGTATACTAGTCAAGCAGGCGGGCTTTGAGCCTGCCAACCCAAAGGAGGCGTTTTTATGCGCTTGCTCGTTCTGGACGGGAACAGCATTGTCAACCGCGCGTTTTACGGTATCAAATTGTTATCCACACGGGACGGTCAGTACACCAATGCCCTGGTCGGCTTCATGAATATTCTGCAAAAGCTGCAGGATATGGTCGAGCCGGATCATCTCGCGGTTGCATTTGATCTGCCCGCTCCCACCTTTCGGCATAAGCAGTACGCCGCCTATAAAGCGGGACGAAAGGGCATGCCGGAAGAACTGGCGCAGCAGCTGCCGCTGCTTAAGCAGATGCTCACCCTGCTGGGCATTACCCTCGTGCAGCAGGAGGGCTATGAGGCGGACGATATTCTCGGTACGCTCGCAGCCGCGGCCGCCCGGGAAGGCGACTGCTTTCTCGCCACCGGCGATCGCGACGCGCTGCAGCTGGTGGACCCAAAGGTCACCGTGCTGCTGGCCGCGACCAAAATGGGACGGCCCGAAACGGTGGCCTACGACATCGCCGCCATCCAGGAAAAATACGGGCTCACACCGGCACAGCTCATCGATCTCAAGGCTCTCATGGGTGATACGAGCGATAATATTCCCGGTGTGCCGGGTGTCGGGGAAAAGACGGCACTCGACCTGCTGCATACCTATGGCAGTCTCGACACTATCTATCGCGATTTGGACACGCTCGCCATCCGGGACAGCCTGCGGCAAAAACTCGCAGCCGGCCGTGAAAACGCGTTCATGAGCCGCGAGCTCGGTACAATCTGCCGCACCGCGCCCATCGACACCGCGATGGACGCTTATGTAGTGCGGCCTGTCCAGCGGGAACCGCTCGCCCGTCTGCTCGCTTCCCTCGAGCTGTTCAAGCTTATCGAACGCTTCGGCCTGAACGAGCCGCTCCCCATGCCGGCCCTCGACAGCGCGGAGGAGGGGGCGTCCTCCCACCCCGTTTCTCCCACGGAAGGGGCAGAAGCCCTTCCGGATCTCCTCCGGGCGGTACGGGATACCTCTCGCATGGATTGCCTCGCCCGCCTGGAAGATGGCAGCCTCACCGGCCTGTATGCCGCCTGGGAAGATCGGGTTGCCTGTATACCGGCCGATGCGCCTGGCTTTGACGAGCTGCTCGACGAGCTGGATAATCCAAACGTGGCCAAACGCACCCACGACAGCAAGCCGCTGTGTGCCGCCCTGCTGCGCCGGGGACGCCGGCCGGCGGGCATAGCCTTGGACACCATGCTCGCCGCCTATCTGCTTAACCCGCTCGCCTCCAGCTATGAGCTGCCCCGGCTGGCGCAGGAATACGCCGTGGATCTGGCCGCGGGCGAAGCGGAAGAACCCATCCGCCTGCTGTCCCGTGTGGCGGAGCGGCTGGAAAAAGACATCGCGGAACAGGACCAGGCCGCGCTGCTGCACGACATGGAAATCCCGCTTGCCGAAGTGCTCGCGGCGATGGAAAACGCTGGTGTGGCTGTGGATGGTCCGGGCATCGCGGCGTTCGGCGACACGCTGCAGGCCCGCATCGACGATATCCAGCAACAGATTTACGACGCGGTGGGCTATGCCTTTAACCTCAATTCCCCCAAGCAGCTGGCCAAGGCCCTGTTCGAAGATCTTGGCCTGCCCGCCAAGAAAAAGACCAAATCGGGCTATTCCACCAGCGCGGAGGTGCTTGAAGGCCTGCGCAACGCTCATCCGGCCGTTTCCATGCTGCTGGAATACCGTATGCTGGCCAAGCTCAAATCCACCTACTGCGACGGTCTGCTCAAGGTGATCGCCCCCGACGGGCGCATTCACTCGTCTTTTAACCAGACCGAAACCCGCACGGGCCGCATTTCCTCCACCGAACCGAATCTGCAGAATATCCCGGTCCGGCAGGAGCTGGGCCGCGAAATGCGCCGCTTCTTCCGGGCGCCCGCGGGCTGGGTGCTGTGCGACGCCGACTATTCGCAAATCGAGCTGCGCGTGCTCGCCCATATGGCAGGGGATTCCACCATGATCGAAGCGTTCAACTCCGACGCGGATATCCACCGCATCACGGCCTCTCAGGTGTTCGGCGTACCGGAGGAGCTGGTCACGCCCCTCATGCGCTCACGGGCCAAGGCGGTCAACTTCGGCATCGTATACGGCATCGGCGCCCACTCCTTGTCGCAGGATATCGGCGTCACCTACGCCGAGGCGAAAGCGTATATTGACGAATATCTGCGGCACTACAACGCGGTGGCGGGTTTTATGGACAGGCTGATTGAAACGGCAAAGGCCGCCGGCTATGCCGAAACGCTCTTTCACCGCCGCCGTCCGCTGCCCGAGCTGAAGGCCTCCAACGGCATGACCCGTTCGTTTGGGGAACGAGTTGCCCGTAACATGCCGATACAGGGCACCGCGGCGGATATCATCAAATACGCCATGATCCGGGTGTATAACCGTCTGAAGGCGGAGGGCATGCGCGCCCGCCTGATCCTGCAGGTGCACGACGAGCTGATTGTGGAAGCGCCGGAGGAGGAAGCGCAGCGCGCCGCCGCCATCCTCAAGGAAGAAATGGAGGCCGCCGCTCACCTTTCGGTCCGGCTGGCCGTGGATGTCCACACCGGCAAAACCTGGTACGACGCCAAAGGATAACCCCGCTTTTTATATGCGCCGGCAGTTCACACCTGCCGGCGTTTTTTTGAAAATTATGCTTTTATCCGTCTAATCTTAAACAAAACTTCATAGTAAACATTTGACAAGTATTTTTCTTTCCTTTATACTCATGACGGAAAGGGGTAAGGCAATGGAAAAGGGCAAGGATAATCTATATATGGCCAGCGAATACGTCCGTTTTCTATCGCGCCTGTTTCTGACGGCCAAGCGCACTTACGGCCGCCATCAGGATGACGTGCGTTCCGGCTCCCGTGCCTTTGACGTGCTGTTCATGCTGCAGGTGCATGGGGAACGGCCGCCGACCATGTCCTGTCTGGCAAATGAGCTTGGGATCTCCAAGCAGCAGCTGACCAAGCTCATCAATCCGCTGGAAACGCGCGGCCTTGTGCGCCGCATGCACGATAATCTCAACCGCCGGCAGGTGCATGTGATCATCACGCCGGAGGGGGAACGCGCCGTGGATGCCCTGCTCGATGCGCAGGCCAGCCGCCTGGCGCCCGACATGGATGTGTACACCCCCGAAGAAAAGCAGGATTTTCTGTCCTGTGTTTCCACCATCCGGCGTCTGCTCGGCAAGCTGGAGACCGCCGGATAACCCCATCATGAGGAGAGAGGACATGCCGCTATGAACATCGTCCTGGTCATCGATCAATACGATAACAGCAACAATGGCACCACCGTCACCGCCCGCCGCTACGCGCAGCAGCTTCGCAGCCGCGGGCACCAGGTAACCATTCTGGCGGGGGGCGAGCCTACGCCGCATAAAATCTGTGCGCCGGTGCATAAGATCCCGGTGTTCCAGACGCTCATAGAAAAGCAGGGCTTCCGGTTCGCCAAGCCGGACGAAGAGGCCTATTATCAGGCGTTCCGTGACGCCGACGTGGTGCATTTTTATCTTCCCTTCCGTTTCTGCCGGCGCGGGGAGGAAATCGCGCGGCAGATGCGCATTCCCACCGTGGCCGCCTTTCATGTGCAGCCGGAAAACGTCACCTACAGCATCGGCATGGGAAAAAGCAAGCGGATGAACGATTTTCTTTACAGCTGGTGCTACCGGCGGTTCTATAACCGGTTCCGGTATATCCACTGCCCGAGCGAATTTATCGCCGGTCAGCTGCGCGAGCATGGATATGACGCCCAGCTGTGTGTCATATCCAATGGGGTGGATCCCATGTTCCGTCCGCTCACGATGCCGCGGCTGCCCGAGCTGGAAGGCAAATTCGCCGTGGTGATGGTGGGGCGCCTGTCGGGAGAAAAGCGCCAGGATCTTATCATCGAAGCGGTGAAGCGCAGCCGTTACCGCGATCGCATTCAGCTGGTTCTGGCCGGTAAGGGGCCCAAGGAAAAGGAGTACCGCCGACTGGGCGCGTCCCTGCCCAATCCACCGATCATCCGTTTCTTTGAGCAGGAGGAACTGCTGCATCTTCTCAACAGCTGTGATTTGTACGTGCATGCGTCGGACGCGGAAATCGAGGGCATTTCGTGTATGGAGGCCATCGCCTGCGGATTGGTACCGGTCATCGCCGACGCGCCGCTTTCCGCCACGCCCCAGTTCGCCCTCGACGAGCGCAGCCTCTTTGAAGCGGGCAATCCCGATGCGCTCGCGCAGAAGATCGACGACTGGATCGATCATCCGGAGCAGCGGGAAAGCATGCGGGCGGCTTATGCCGCGCTGGGCGATACGATGCGGGTGGACGCCTGCGTCGCCCGCGCCGAAGACATGTACCGCCAGGCCATTGCCGATACGCGCCGGTACGGCTATAAGCAGCCGCAGCAGAGCCGTCTGCGCCGGCTGACCCATCCGGATCCGGATAAAGTCAACGAGCGGTTCTGTCACGCCTCCCCCCTGACCAAAAGCCTGTTCGGGGCCGTGACGAATTTTCTCACACCGCTGCTGCTCTTCATTAACGGTCTGTTTTTCGGCCTGCGGGTGGAAGGACGGCATAACCTGCGGGGTATCCGCGGCGGGGCCGTGACGGTGCTCAACCATGTGCACCCCATGGACTGCACCATGACCAAAGTGGCCACCTTCCCCCACCGGCTGTACTTTGTCAGCCTGCGCCGCAATCTGGAGCTGCCCTTCACGGGCTGGCTGGTCCGGCTGTGCGGCGGGCTGCCCCTTCCCCCATCGCCCCAGCAGATGGTCCGTTTTCAGCGGCAGCTGGAGGAGACGGTGCGGCAGGGAGACTGGGTCCATTACTATCCGGAAGGGCTGCTTGTGCGGTATCACGAAAAGCTGCGGCCGTTTCATAACGGCGCTTTCCTCACCGCCGCGCGCACGGGCTGTCCCGTTGTGCCGATGGCCGTGGTCTATCGCCGTCCCACCGGCCTGCGCGCCTTGTTCCGGAGCAAACCGGATCTGACGCTGCGCATCGGGGAGCCGGTATATCCCCATCCGGCGCTTTCCCACCATGCGGCGGTACAATCGCTGCAGCTGCGTACCCGGTACGCGATGGAACGTCTGATGGGCGACGCCGACGCGGGCCACCCCATTGAGCTAGACGACTGCGAAGACCGCATACAGACACAGGAGAGGCTGTAAACGGCTCTCGTGAAAGGGGTTTGTTCCATGCAGTGGAACCGCAAAACCGTCCGCCTGCTGTTTGCCCTGGTGGCATTCGGCGTGCTGCTGTTCGTTGGGCTGCAGAATCTCGGGTCTGTGATCCGTTTCGTGCAGATCGGCATACGCCTGCTCTCGCCTTTTCTCATCGGCTTATGCCTGGCATTTATCCTAAACGTCCCGATGCGCGCCATCGAAACGCGTCTCTTCTCGCCGCTTAACCGCCGCCTGGGCCGGCGATGGAATCGCCTGCGCCGGCCTCTTGCGGTACTGCTGACGCTTTTGCTGGCCTTTGGCGTGGTGCTGGTGGTGATATTTCTCATTGTACCGGAGCTGGCGCGCACGCTCGTCGTCCTCGCCGAGAGTATTCCCGGCTTTCTGCAGCGGGCCGAGCACTGGGTGACCGAACTGGCGGCCAAATACCCCCAGTGGAAGGATTGGCTCCTTTCGCTGGAGCTGGATTGGGGAAATCTGGCGCAGAAGGCGATCGAATTCGCCCAGAACGGGGCGGTCAACCTTTTCAATACGACGGTCAACTTCGCTTCCTCGGTGGCCAGCGGCCTGTTCAACACCTTCCTTGGCCTGATTTTCGCCATCTACGTGCTGATGCAAAAAGAAACACTGGCCCGCCAGCTGACCCGCCTGGGCCGTGCTCACCTGCCTGCGGGCAAGACCGACGCCATCCTGCGCATCGGCCGTCTGGCGGACGGCACCTTCTCCCGTTTTCTCGCCGGCCAGTGCCTGGAGGCAATCATCCTCGGCCTGATGTTTTTTGTCACGATGTCGGTCTGCCGTTTCCCCTACGCGCTGATGATCGCGGTATTGATCGCTGTTCTGGCGCTCATCCCCATGTTTGGCGCCATCATCGGCTGTGTGATCGGCGCCCTCTTGATTTTCGTAAACAACCCGATGCAGGCGCTATGGTTCGTCGTGCTCTTCCTCATATTGCAGCAGATCGAAGGCAATTTCATCTATCCCAAGGTGGTGGGCACCTCGGTGGGGCTGCCCTCCATCTGGGTGCTGGTGGCGGTCACCATCGGCGGCGGGCTGTTCGGCGTGTTCGGCATGCTGACCTTTGTCCCGCTGTGTTCGGTGGTGTACAGCCTGCTGCGTGAAAGCACCAATCGCCGTCTGCAGAAAGACGCCGCCGCTCGAAAGGAGTAACCATGTTTTTCAAGCCAAAAGAACCCGTTTCCTCTTCCGCCGGACTCTCGGAGGAAGCCGTCGCCCATGCCGTTCCCTCGCCGGAGGCAGCGGTCCGCGGCGCTCCCTCCACGGGGGAAATGCGCGCGCGTTCCTTTGCGCACGGGCTTCATTTTTACAAACTCTGCTGGATTTTCTTCATCGGCTCCTTTCTCGGCGTGATTATTGAAACCATCTGGTGTCTGGTGCTGTATCAGAAGTTCGAAAGCCGGCAGGGGGTCATTTACGGCCCCTTCAACCCGGTATACGGTTTCGGCGCGCTGGTGCTCACGGCCGGCCTGCACTGGCTGATCAAGAAGCGGGACCTGTGGGTGTTCATCGGCAGCGCCATCCTCGGCAGCGCGGCGGAATTCATCTGCAGCTGGGTGCAGGAAACGGTTTTCGGTTCCGTCTCCTGGCAGTATGACGGCACCACGCTCAATCTGCAGGGACGCATCAATTTGCTGCACGCGCTGCTGTGGGGGTTTCTCGGCCTGCTGTGGGTCAAGGAGATGTATCCCCGTTTTTCCCGCCTGATTGAAAAGATCCCGAACAAATGGGGCGTTCCCCTGACCTGGGTGATGGTGGTGCTGCTGGCGCTCGATATGGCGATTTCCGGCTTTGCCGTGGCCAGGCAGGCGGCGCGGCACGACGGCGAACCCGCCGCCAACGCCTTTGAGGAGTTCCTCGACGAGCACTATGACGACGAGTACCTGGGCCGCATCTACACCAATCTGGTGGAAGTATAAAAAGGTTCCGCTGCACCAAAAATGCAGCGGAACCTTTTTATATGGACTGCAAAAAAACGTATCGTTCCGCATTGGACAGGGCGGGAACAAAGGCATAGCCGTCCCACGCAAAATGCTGCAGCGCTTCCGGCTCCTCCATGCGGTTTTTCACGATATAGCGGGCCATCTCGCCCCGTGCCATCTTGGCGCCCGTCGCCAGGGTGATGCGCCGTCCGCGCCGCATCACGCAGAATTCGCAGGTGATCAGCCGGTCGCCCGGCCGGCGGAACCGCGTGACGGTGCGGCCGTACTCGCCCGATGCCAGATTCACCACCGTTTCCCCGCCCGCAAAAAGCGCGCGGCAAATCCGATCGCCCCAGAAGGCATACAGGCTTTGCCCATCCACCCGCAGCCGGCACTGCAGCGCGAGCCGATAGGGCAGAATCGCATCGGCCGGGCGCAGCAGGCCGTACAGGGCGCTGCATATGCGCAGGTGATCCTGCGCGAAGGCGAATTCCTCCGGCGTGAAATCCTCCGCATGCAGGTGCTGGTAGGCCAGCCCGTGATAGGCAAGCAGGGCCGCCGTTCCAGGCGCGCCCCAACGGAAATCCTGGTAATAGCCGAATGCCCGCAGGGCGATTTCCGGCCCAACCTCCAGCACGCTTTCCAGTTCAAACGGTGCCAGTTCGCGCAGCTGTGCGGCAAGGCGGCGCGTCTCCTGCTCAAACGCCGGCACGGTCAGCGGAATACCGGGCGGCCCGGCCGTTCGCTGGTTTTTCGCCGGTGACAGCACCGCTAGCATGTCGTCCCCTCCGTTCGCATCGACCGGAGAATGCACCCGCCGCCGAGCACCTCGTCTCCGTCATAAAACACCACGGCCTGTCCGGGTGTGATCGACTTCTGCGGCTGATCGAAAACCACCCGCGCCACGCCGTTTTCCGCCGGATACAGGGTGGCCGCCGCAGGCGGCGCCTGGTAGCGAATGCGCGCCTGCACCCGCAGCGGTGCATCCGGCGGCGCAATGGACACGAAATTGAGCCTACCCGCCTGCAGGCCGTCCGCCATCTGCCGCCCCTGCGGGCCAAGCACCACGCGATCCCGCTCTGCGTCAAGCGCCACGACAAACATCGGCTGCCCCAGCGCAATGCCGAGACCCTTGCGCTGGCCGATGGTATAGCGGCCTATCCCCTGATGCCGGCCGAGTACACGCCCCTCTTCATCCACGAAATCGCCCGGCTGCATGCGCCGCCCCGTGTACCGTTCGATAAACGCGGCATGATCGTCGTCGGGGATAAAGCACACCTCCATGCTGTCCCCCTTGTCCGCAACGGGCAGCGCGTATTCCCGGGCCAGGGCGCGCACCTGCGCCTTATCCAGCTCACCCAGGGGAAACCGCACCCGGGCGAGCTGCTCCTGGGTGAGACTGTACAGCACATAGCTCTGATCCTTTTCCGCCGCAGACCGGGCAAGCGTGTAGCGCCCGCGGGCGGCGTTATAGGCCACGCGGATATAATGCCCGGTGGCCAGGCAGTCCATGCCGCTGCGCAGCGCGTAATCCAGCATGGCGCCGAATTTGATGGTCCGGTTGCAGGTGACGCAGGGGTTGGGGGTGCGGCCGGCCAGGTATTCGCTGACAAACTCCTCCACCACATGGCAGCGGAAGGTCTCGGAAAGATCCAGCACCCGGTGCTCGATTCCAATGCCTTCGCAGACGCGCCGCGCGTCCTCGATATCCTGCCCCGCGTCGGCGTGCAGGCGCAGGGTGACCCCCGTCACCGCATAGCCCTGCTGTGCCAGCAGCAGGGCGGCCACCGAGCTGTCCACGCCGCCGCTCATACCGACCATGACCCGTTCCATTTTCCGACCTCTTTCTGTCATAACCTCAAAGGGCACACGCCAACAGAAGCCCTATGCCCTGTCTCCGAGTATACCACGTTTCTCCCCGCAAACGCAACCGAGAAAGTGCTTGCCTTTTTTTGCCCTGCGTGGTATGGTTAAGGGCAGAAGCGGAGGGAAATGGTATGCAGCAGGAGCAGGCGCGTGCTTTGTTCGAAAAAAGCACCATACGTGGGTATAAGCTGGACTGCCTCATTCGCTATGGTCCCGCGAAATGCAGCCGCATTCTCGACGCCTCCCTCGCGCATCTTTCCCGGCTCGCACAGGAAGAGGAAGAGCCGCCCGTGTCGCCGGCCGGCCGGCTTTTGTATGGGCATTTGCTGCCGGCCCTCGCCTATTACCTGGCGCTGCGCGAAAACGGCGTAACGGAGGAAGAGGCCGTGGAGACCGTGGATGCCGAGCTGCAGCGTTTCGCCCGGCAGGAGGCCGCCTCGCTGCACACCCTGCTGCGTCTGCCCTTCCGCTTTACGGTTTTCCGGGCCATGGCCCGCCGCCGCATTCCCCGCGCCTATCCGCCCGAGGCTTTTGGCACCCAGCGGCAAAGCGCCCCCGGCGCCGCACTCGCCTTTACCGTGCACCGCTGCCTGTATCGGGATATTCTCCACGCCCATGGCGCCGACGCTCTGTGCCCCGCCTTTTGCCGCGCCGAACAAACCGCTTACAACGGTCTGCTGCCCAAAATCGGGTTTGACCGGCCGACCACCCTCCTCGAAGGCGATGCCTGCCTCTTCCGGTTCTATAAACGATATGGCGCGCAGGCGCGCGAAGAGCCGCCCACCGCTCCATTCTGATTATTTTATTTGAAAAGGAGAACCCGCTATGAAAGACTTTTCCCTGCAGCTGTACTCTCTGCGCCATCTGCCGCTTCAGCAGCAGCTCGAGCTGGCGGCGGACGCCGGCTATCCCGGTGTGGAATTTTACACCTACGAGGATTATACGCCCGCCGAACTGAAAAAGCGGCTGGCCGACCTGCATCTGCGCGCTGTCGGCACGCATATCGGCTGGGATCGGCTGCAGGAGGATCTGGACGGCTGCGTCCGCTATTGCGTGGAGGCGGGGATCGAAACCGCCGCCTGCCCCGGCGTGGATCTGCCCGATCGGGATACCGCCCTGCGGCATGCGGAATTTCTGGAAACCTGTGCCGAGCGCTTTGCCGCCGAGGGAATCCCCTTCGCCTATCACAACCATACGCAGGAATTTGCGCGTGCGGGCGGGGAGACGATGCTGGAGGCGATGCTCTCTCATACGAAGCGGCTGTATTCCGAGCTGGATATCTTCTGGGCGGTCTATGCCGGCGTGGATCCCATCGCCTTCATGAACCAGTATCCCGATCGGTTCCTCCTCCTGCATTTCAAGGAAATGGGAGACAACAAGGCAAATGTGGAGCTCGGCCGCGGCCAGCTTGACTTTGCCGCCCTGACCGCCGCCGGGAGAGCGCACAACGTCCGCGCTTTCATCGTCGAGCAGGAGGAATACACCATGGATCCGGCCGAAAGCGTGCGGGTGGACGCCGCTTTTATGCGTACGCTGTAAGCGGCTCTTCCCGCCGCAGACGAAAAAAAAGGCATGGGGACCACATGTTGGTCCCCATGCCTTTTTAGGATGCCCTGCACGCCGCGTAAACGGCCCATATAAAAGCCGCCATCGTGATAAGCAGCACCAGAACCACAATCAGCAGAAACGGACCGGGCAGCGACTGCAGCCGCAGCGTATACCAGGTGGCGTAACAGCAGGCACCCATCAGCTCCGCTTTCAGTGCGGCAATGGCCAGCCGCAGCAGCCCGTCGCATGTGGCCCGCCCCTCGCCCTGCATGGACGCCGGCAGACGGAAGCGCCTCACAAACAAACCAAGTACGGTAAGCAGCACGTACCCGGCAACTCCCACAAGGGGCATGATCAGCAGACGGAACCGGCCTTCTCCGGCGGCTGTCTCGCCTTGCGCCGTCATATGCCCCGGAAGATGCGCAGGGCTCGCCCCCCACCAGGTGATAATGGCGGCGACCATCACCGCCAGAAAAATCAGGCCAAGGATCTCCAGGATAAGTTGCGCCCTACCGTACGCTCTTTTCAAGAGGCAGCGCTCCTTTACGTTTTATGTTCTGCGCTTTTCCAGTTTATTGATCCGCTCCAAATCAGCATTTTCTCCAATTACCACGAGGATATCGCCATCATGAATCATATCGTCGCCCCCGGGTGCCACGCGCAGCACCTTGCCCGATCGGATGGCCACCACATTGAGTTTATAGCGATTGCGGATATTGCTTTGCTTGAGCGTGCAGCCCACCCATTCGTCGAGGGCCTGCAGTTCCATCAGGCTGTGCTCCGACGACAGTTCCATATAGTCTATCAGATTATTGCTCGACAGGCTCCGCGCCAGCCGTACGCCCATATCCCGTTCGGGCATGATCACCTGGTCCGCACCGATGCGCTCCAGTATTTTTTTGTGCGCTTCACCGCCTGCCTGCGCCACAATTTTTGTGGCGCCGTGATCCTTGAGCGCCATGGTGGCAATGCAGCTTATTTCCACGTCCTTGATGCTGAGCACCACCACATCAAAATTGCGCAGCCCCAGCGTGTCCAGCGCATCGTTGTCCAGAATATCCGCCTGCACCGCATGGGTGACTTCATGCGAAATATCCGCCACCTTCTCCGGGTCGATATCCACCCCCAGGACTTCCACCCCCATGGTCGTCAGCGCGCGTGCCACGCTGGCGCCAAACCGGCTGAGGCCCAAAACGGCAATTTGTTTCATACAAACGACTCCCTTCCCCTGTAAAAGCCTTATCCAACCATGACCCTGTCTTCCGGGTACCGGATGGCGCACGCCTTATCCGGTCCGCCGGACAGCGCCATCGACACGGTGAGCAGACCAACCCGCCCGCAGAACATGGTCAGGATGATCATCACCTTGGCCACCGCATGCAGCGACGGCGTAATGCCCGTGGACAGGCCCACGGTGCCGAATGCGGAAACCACCTCAAACAGAATATCCACAAGCGATTCATGCCCGCCGCTCCAATATTCAATCGCACTGATAACCACCGTATCCACCAGGACCAGGGACAACGCCAGAATTGTGATGGCCAGTGCTTTCTTTATCAGCCCTTCGCCCAAACGGCGCTGGCGATAGTTATAGTCCTGCCGCTGCCGGATGATCGCCAGCACCGACAGTATCACCAGAAAACAGGTCGTGGTTTTGATGCCGCCGCCCGTGGACGCCGGCGAAGCGCCGATAAACATCAGAATGATGCTCACCAGCTGCATGGCGGGGGTCGTATCCCCCTGCCCGATGGTGTCAAACCCGGCCGTGCGCAGCGTCACCGACTGAAAGGCGGAGGCCAGTATTTTTTCCGCGGGTCCCACGCCGGGCTTGGCGAGCGTTTCCGCATTGTTCCATTCGAGCAGGGCCGTCAAGAGCGTGCCGATAAGGAACAGCGAACCCGACATAACCAGCACCATGCGGCTGTGCAGTGTCAGGCGGCCGAAACGGCGGTTGTGCAGGATATCGAGGATGACCGAAAAGCCCAAGCCGCCAATCGTGATAAGCGCCATGATGGGCAGGCAGATGAACGGATCGGTCATGAACGGTTCAATGGAATTTTGGAATCCGAACGCGTCAAAGCCCGCGTTGCAGAACGCGGAAACCGACAAAAAAGCGGCGTGAAAGACGGATTCGCCCACCGGATAACCGAGGCTCAGCAAACGGATAAAAAATAAAACGGCAGCCGCGCCCTCCACCACCAGGGTCACAAGCACCGCGCTGCGGACAAGCCGCACCATCCCCTGCAGCGAATCGGTGTTAAAGGATTCCTGTAAAAGAAGCCGCTCGCGCAGGGAAATGCGCTTGCCGATGGCCATGAAAAGGAGCGAGGCAACCGTCATGAATCCGAGGCCGCCGACCTGGATCAGCAGCATGATCACGATTTTTCCGAACAACGTAAACGTCACGCCGACATTGACGACCGTCAGACCCGTGACGCATACCGCTGACGTGGCCGTGAACAGGGCGTCCAGGAAGGTGATGGCCGAACCGTTCTCGATCGTGGCAAAAGGGAGACGGAGCAGCAGAGCGCCCAGCAGTATGGACACCAAAAACCCAAGCGTCAAAATCTGCACCGGCCGCAGACGCTTCATTTTCTTTCTTAGGAAACCGAGCATGAACGATTGCCTCCCACAAGCAGCCCATTGTTTTGGCCATTATAGCATGATCGGTTGCGCTTGACAACCGGCATCTCATTCGGCAGCCGCGGGATTTCCAGCTGCCGTCCAAACCTCTCCGCCGCCCTTTTCTTCCGGGGCCGCATATTGTGCGAGCACCTGCTGCGTCTGTGCACACATACGCTGCACCACATCGGCCGGCGATTCAATACGCGCCTCGCCGCCGAATCCGAACACCCAGGACAAAAACTGCGGGCTGACCGCCACACGTACCCGCACCAGGAAGGTGTCCGGGCCGTCGCGGCGAATGGCCGCTTCCTCCCCAAAGCGATCGAGCACCACCCCAAGCAGACGATTGGCAAACCGCAGGGTCACCGTCTCCTCCTCGCCGCCGAACATGCCGAATACGCCCTTGGTATATACGGCCATGTCGAAATGCTCGAACGCCTCCTGCCCGTCCCGCGCTTCGCCGGTCATGGCGATATCGAACATCTTGTCCACGCGGTAATGGCGCACACCGCCCGTCTGCGAATCAAATGCGATGAGGTAATACCGTTCTTCCGCCCAGCACAGCGCCCAGGGGCTGATCCGATAGGTCTTGCCGCCCCGGCGGAACTGCTTTTCAAAGGCATTGGAGCATGCATCGCGAAACGCCCATTCCAGATAGCGAAAGGTGATGCGCCGATTGGCCGCGATGGCCTCATATAGTTTATCCACATTGATATAAATACTCTCGTTCATGGTTTTGACCCGGTTGGCCACATATACCTGCCGCTGCAGCTGCTGCGCCTGGTGGCGGCTGGCAAGCCCCTCCACCTTGCGGATGAGCTGGTGGGATTTTTTATGGGTCAAAAAGCGGGAGGACTGCACCGCATCCACGAGCAGCTTGAGCTCAGGCAGTTCAAAGGTGCGTTCTCCCACATAATATACCGTATGCTGTCCGTCCTTGCGCGAAATAATGTCCATTCCGAAGTCCATGAGCGTCTGCAGATCGGAATAGATGCTTTTCCGTTCTGCCGAGATCCCCTCGGCCTCCAGCAAGGCGATGATGTCCGCCACGGTCAGACCGTGCTCTTCGTCCGTACGCTCGAGAAGGATCTGCCGGATGAACAGCAGCTTGAGCTTCTGATTGGCGTTTTTTGGCATACCCCTTCCTTCCCTTCCCCGTTAGACTGTCAGACTCATTATACTACACCTCCATGATTTGTAAAGGAATATTTCTCCCCCTATAGGCTGTTATACTGCCATAAGCCCATTAAGAGGAGGAACGGACGATGTCGCGTTCTTCCGCAGATGGGAATATCCCGCCATACGCCGGGGGCAACGCCCTCCCTGCAAAGAACAGCGCCCGGTTTGTTAACCGGGCGCTGGCTCGCTTATAGGCTTGGCTATTCCGCATCAAAAAACACATGCATGGACAGATAGCGTTCTCCCGTATCCGGCAGCAGGGCCACAATCGTCTTGCCCTCGTTCTCCGGCCGGCGGGCCAGGCGGAGCGCCCCGGCGACCGCGGCGCCGGAGGATATGCCCACCAGCAGCCCTTCGCATCGGGCGATGGCCCGCGCCGTCTCGAACGCTTCATCGTCCGCAATGGTCACTATCTCATCATACACCGTGGTGTCCAGCGTCTCCGGCACAAAGCCGGCCCCGATCCCCTGCAGCTTATGCGGGCCCGCCTTGCCGCCCGAAAGCACCGGGGAACCTGCCGGTTCCACCGCCGCCACATGTAATGCGGGCAAGCGTTCCTTCAAATAACCGCCCGCGCCGCTGATGGTGCCGCCGGTGCCGACGCCCGCCACAAAAATATCCACCTTGCCGTCCGTATCGGCAAAAATCTCCGGACCGGTGGTCGCACGATGCGCCGCCGGGTTGGCGGGATTGACAAACTGTCCCGGGAGGAACGCCCCGGGAATCTGCGCGGCCAGCTCCTCCGCCTTGGCAATGGCGCCTGCCATCCCCTTGGCGCCCTCGGTCAGCACCAGCTCAGCGCCGTAAGCACGCAGCAGGCCGCGCCTCTCCACGCTCATCGTCTCGGGCATGGTCAGAATCAGGCGATACCCCCTCGCCGCCGCAACCGCGGCAAGGCCGATCCCCGTGTTGCCGCTCGTCGGCTCGATAATCACCGATCCGGGCCCCAGAAGTCCGCGGGCTTCCGCGTCCTCCACCATGGCCTTGGCAATGCGATCCTTGGCGCTACCCGCCGGATTAAAATATTCCAGCTTGGCCAGCAGCGTGGCCCGCACGTCCTTTTCTTTTTCCAGCCGCGTCAGCTCCACCAGCGGTGTCCGCCCAACCAATTCGGTCAATCCCTTATAAATGCGTCCCATTACCCATCCTCCTGAAGCGAATTCATATTAATTTACTATGAAATAAAGTATACACATCTTGCTCCCCGCTGTCAAGAGAATATCTTGGGTTCCCTGGAAATCCGCCGGATCAGAAATACCGCAGCAGGGAGACCACCTTGCCGAGCACGACCACCTCCTTGACGATGATCGGTTCAAACTCGTCGTTTTCGGGCTGCAGCCGGATATGATCTTTCTCCACATAAATCCGCTTGACGGTTGCTTCATCCCCTACGAGTGCCACGACAATATCGCCGTTCTCCGCCACCGGGGTTTTCTGCACAATCACCACATCGTGATCGAGAATCCCCGCCTTAATCATGCTGTTCCCCGAAACGCGCAGGGCGAACAGGTCGCCGGGGTTGTACCCGCCGCCCGAATAGGGGACATACTCCTCCACCTCTTCCACTGCCAGAATGGGGACGCCGGCGGTCACCTTGCCAAGCAGCGGCACCCGCGCCACATTTTCTCCGGGCAGGCGGATAGCCCGGTTAAGGCCGCTTTTGCGCGAGATGTACCCCTCCTCTTCCAAAACCTTTAAGTAGGCGTGTACGGTCGAGGTGGACTTGATACCGGCCGCCGCGCAGATCTCACGCACCGTGGGCGGGATCCCGTCCTGTGCGCGTTCCTTGAGAAAGGTCAGGACTTTCTGCTGTTTTTCATTGAGTGGCTTCATAAGACAGCTCCTTTCCGACGTCATAACCGCCCTGCCGGGCGCTATATTTTTCCTATAGCCCTTAGTATAACACATATGTTCTTCAAACGCAAACAAATGTTTGTTGTTTGCTCAAAAAAAGCTTACAGTTTATTCATAGTCAATTCACACAAAGAACGAAATATAAAACTATAATAAGCATGTACTCAAACAGAACACATAAGCGGAGCCGCACCGCTGGTGTTCAAGGCAAATTCTGAGTACGTTCTACCCTCCTCAAAACACCCCTCTAAC
>CDZV01010654.1_pt1 | contig 16545 bp, 16 predicted proteins | sample 554851 | NCBI WGS metagenome assembly CDZV01 (sample SAMEA3182090, study PRJEB8094) | gut metagenome | biome: human; feature: gut; material: Stool; isolation source: human stools | place: Canada | collected 2013-03-12
AACTATGACGGCGACGTGATGAGCGACATGGTGGCTACGGCGTTCGGTTCGCTGGCCATGATGACGAGCGTGCTCGTTTCCCCGGACGGCAAATTCGAATACGAGGCGGCCCACGGCACGGTGACCCGTCACTATTACCGCCACCTGAAGGGCGAAGCCACCTCCACCAACTCGGTGGCGACCATCTTTGCCTGGTCGGGTGCCCTGCGCAAGCGGGCCGAGCTGGATAACCTGCCCGATTTGGCGGCTTTTGCGGACAGGCTTGAGGCCGCGACCCTCGGCACCATCGAGAGCGGCATCATGACCAAGGATCTCGTGGCACTTTCCACCCTTCCGGAAAAGAAAGCGGTCGATTCGATGGAATTCCTCGACGCGGTCGCCGCCCGCCTCGCGCAATAATTGCCAACGCCCCGGTCGTTATGACCGGGGCGTTTCTCTCAAAAAAGGGGGACCCATATGCTGCAGACACTTCTGAAGGCCATGGCGATGGCCTGCCGCGACAGTCTGGGGAGCCATCTGGTGGGTGTGTATCTGCACGGCTCGCTGGCCTTCGGCTGCTTTCGCTGGGAGCGAAGCGACGTGGATTTTATCGTCGTGGTGCAGGACGACCCGCCGCCTGCCGCCAAGCAGGCGCTGCTGACCGCTCTGCTGCACCTGGAAGAGCAGGGCCCGCCCAAGGGACTGGAAATGAGCGTCGTACTGGAAGAGCACTGCCGCCGCTTCGTTTACCCTACCCCCTTTGTCCTGCATTACTCGCCCGTCCACCGGGCGGCCTGCCTGGCCGACCTGCCCGGCTATGGCCGCCGCATGCGGGGAACCGACCGGGATTTGGCGGCGCATTTCGCCGTCATCCGGGAGGCAGGTATAACGCTTTGCGGCCGGGATCGCCGCGAGGTGTTCGGCGCGGTGCCGCCGGAAGCGTTCCTCGACAGCGTACGCGCCGATCTGGAGGCGGCCGCCGGGCGGATAGAAACCTGTACCGCCGATGCCGTTTTGAATGCCTGCCGTACCCTCGCCTGCTGCCGGGAGGGCTCTTTTCTGTCTAAGGAGCAGGGCGGGCTCTGGGCATTGGGTCATCTGCCCGTTTCCTGCTCGCCCGTCATACAGGCGGCTCTCAAGGCCTATCAGGGCGGCAAGGAGGGACACGTTGACACCCGTATGGCCGCGGCATTGGTGCGGGATGCACTTGACGAAATTCATGCCTTGTTATAAAAAATTTTCCTGTTTTTGTTAACGGGCAAACCGGCCGTTTTTTGCAAAATTCTCCGTATAAATTTTCTGGAGCTGCAGACACTACTTGTGCCAATATCGTTCTTCCCAAAAGAGAACGACATGCGAGGAAAGCACGCCCCAGCACGCAGAAAAAAGACAGACGGAGGATAAGCGATGAAAGCAACAGGAATCGTAAGACGAATTGACGACCTTGGTCGTGTGGTTATACCCAAAGAAATCCGAAGGACCATGCGGATTCGGGAAGGCGATCCGCTTGAAATTTTTACCGATAATGACGGGGAGGTCGTATTCAAAAAGTATTCCCCGGTGGGCGAGATGTCCCCTTTTGCGGCCCAGTATGCGGATGTCATGGCGCGCGCCTGCGGACTGACCGTGCTCATCTGCGACCGGGATCACGTGGTGGCGGCCGCGGGCAGCTCAAAAAAGGATTTCCTTGAACGCCGCGTCTCCGGCCAGCTGGAAGAGGTTATGGACGGCCGGCAAATCCACGTGGCCCGGGCGGGCGAACCGCGCCGTCTGCAGCCGGTGGAATCGGTGGATCGCTACGCGGCCGTTGTGGCGCCCATCGTGGCGGCGGGCGACGTGACCGGCGCCGTATGCATGATGCTGCCTGAAAGCGGCGCCATCCCCTCGGAGAGCGACGTCAAGCTTGCACAGGTCGCCGCGGCCTTTCTCGGCAAGCAGATGGAGGAATAACCGCGTTAAAGCCGCACGCAGGGGGACCGGTACCGCGGCTGCTTTTCCCCATAAGAGGCCGCGCAGCGTATTCTTTCACCCGCTTAAACAAACAGGCGCAAGGGAAGCTTCCCTTGCGCCTGTTTGTTTGGTTCAGTTTTCTTCCTCCGGCGGGGTGACAGGCGTATCCTCCGCCTCGTCTTCGTCCACAAACTCCCCCGGATTGTCCCGGATATACTCGACGCATTTTGTGAGGGGTTCCTCCGCCTCTGCCTGCTCGAGAAAATCGGCGTGCAGTTCGGCGCGCGCTTCCTCCGTTTCGGCGGTCAGCGCCCCGCGCACCGCCGCGGCGCAGCCGGGGGCCCCCACCGCCTCGAAGCCGTCGCCCGCCAGCTCCAGAAACACCGCAGACGGGCCCGCCAGCAGCTCCTCAAAGCTGCCGGCGTCCAGCTCCCGGCAGATGAGCCACACGCAGTACACGGCGTTGCGGCCATGCGACTGCTGCGTCACTGTGCGGTAGGGATCCGGATGCTTGCGATCGGTTTTGGCCATGACATTGGCCACCACCGCCTCCACCAGCTCCTCGTCGGGAATGGCCGCAAGCTTGGTGCGATCCAGCTTCTGATACCGGCGCTGCAGCATCTCGGCACGGCTGTCCCGCGCTTTATAGTGGTTTCCCCAAATGTACAGCGCCACAATCCCCACTATGAGCAAGCCGATCATCACATAGTTGCCCGGTCCAAACTGGGAAAAGAATCCGGCTAGCCGCAAGGCTGTCATGGTCATCACTCACCCTTCTCTACAATCCGGCGATAGATCTCGCCTTTTTTCTGTCCCGTCTCCGCAGCGGCCCGCTTCGCCGCTTCGGACGCCGCGGCCCCCTGCCGTACATAGGCCGCCGCCAAATCCGCCGCCTCTTCCAGTGTGGCGGTTTCCGCCGCCGGCGGCGCGGCGCCTTCCACCACCACGACAAACTCGCCCCGGGGCGCTTCCTCGCGATAGCGGCGGGCCGCCTCGGCCAGCGTCGTGCGGATGATTTCCTCGTGAATCTTGGTCAGCTCCCGCACCAGGACGACCCGCCGATCCCCCAGCACCGCGAGCATATCCTCCAGCGTGGAGGGCAGCTTGTGCGGCGCTTCGTAAAACACCATCGTGCGCACCTCATCGCGCAGCGATTCGAGATGCTCCCGCCGCCCGCGCTTGTTCATGCTGAGAAATCCTTCAAAGGTGAACCGCCCGGTGGGCAGCCCGGCGACAGCCAGCGCGGTCACCACCGCGCTCGGCCCCGGCACCACCCCCACCGGAATATGCCGCTCATGGCAGAGCGCCACCAGATCCTCGCCCGGATCCGATATGGCCGGCATGCCGGCGTCGCTGACCAGCACGGCGTTTTCCCCTGCCTCCAGCCGGGCGCAAATCACCTCGCCCCTCTCCCGCCGGTTATGCTCGTAATAGCTGATCAGCGGCTTTTTTATGCCGAAATGATTCAGCAGACGCAGCGTCACCCGCGTATCCTCCGCGGCGATAAAATCACAGGCCTGCAGCGCTTCCACGGCCCGCGGCGAAAAATCAGAAAGGTTGCCGATGGGCGTCCCCACCAGCGTTAAACGGCCGCTCATCCGCACCTCAACCTCCATTATAAGTATAAAACAGCGATTTATCTACTAATCGTATAGCTTGCTTGACGGCTAATTTTCCATCAGCCACGGTTCGGCCAGCTGCAGCCCCGCCCGCGCCCCTTTGACCGCCTCCACCAGCAGCAGCCACGGCGCCGTGCCGGCCCGCTGCTGTACGGTACGCAGCCGTTTGGGTTCGAGGCCCTGCTCCCGGAGTGTTGCCAGTACATCGACGAGCCGTTCCGGCCGATGGCACAGGCAGAAATGCCCGCCGTTTTTGAGCAGCCGCGCCGCCGCTACGCAAACCTTCTGCAGCGTATCCGGCCGCTCGTGCCGGGCCAGCCGCCGGGCTTCGCCGGCGCTCGGTGCGCCGCTGCCCGGCGCAAAATAGGGCGGGTTGCACACCACCCGATCGAAGGTTCCCGCCGGCGGCAGGCTTTCCGGCCGCTCCCACGACGCACACAAAAAGAGGGCGCGATTCTCCAGGTGGTTGCGGGCCGCGGCGTACTGTGCCAGCGCCACCGCATCGGGCTGAACCTCCACACCGACGATCGGGCCCTTCAGCCCGTCGCGCAGAAACAAAAAGGACAAAATGCCGCAGCCGGCCCCTAAATCGCATATCCGCTCTCCGGCCTTCGGTGCGGCGAACCGCGCCAGCAGCAGCGCGTCCGCACCGAAGCCATAGTCGTCGTTCACCGCCGCTTCTATCCCGCCGCCGAGCGGTTCCAGGCGCACGCCATGACCGGTCTGCATACATCTCCCCCTAAAACGCGAAATGCCGGACAGGCCCGCCAAGGGCCGCCCGGCAATGCGTTACGATATAGATCCCCCGCGCCGCCAAGCGGACAGCCGCACGGCACAAGGGATCTAAGGATTACTCCGCCTGAGGAGCGCCAACCGGGCAGACATCCGCGCAGCTGCCGCACTCGGTGCAGACATCGGGATTGATGACGTATTTGCCGTCACCTTCGGAAATCGCCGACACGGGGCATTCCGCCTCGCACGCACCGCAGGCGATGCAGTCATCGCTGATTTTATAGGCCATTTGTAGCACCTCCTATTGATGGGATCCCTTTAATAATACCATATCGCTTCAAAAAAGCAACCGGTTTCCAGCATTTTTTTGCACGGGCGGCCCCTTTCGACACACGGCCCGTCACTCTTCCAGTGCGGAAAGCGTCTCCTGCTCTTCCTTTGCCACCTTGATTTTGTTGTCGCGGATGACCTTGACATCCTCCCGGGTCATCGACACGGGCGGCGAGTCGGGTGATTTGTCCAGGCGCACCTTGAGCGCACCGGTGAGGATATTGCTTTCGGTCACCACGCCCTTGCCTTCTTTGGTGGTCACGAGGCTCCCCACCTTCGGGGTGCTGCGCAGCAGCGACTCGTAGGCCTCCTGCTCATATTTCAGGCAGCACATCAGGCGGCCGCACGACCCGGAAATCTTGGTCGGGTTGAGCGAAAGCCCTTGTTCCTTGGCCATTTTAATCGACACGGGCTGAAAATCGCTGAGGAACTGGGAGCAGCAGAAGGGCCGCCCGCAAATCCCCAGCCCGCCAAGCATTTTGGCCTCGTCGCGCACGCCAATCTGGCGCAGCTCAATGCGGGTGCGGAACACCGAGGCGAGATCCTTGACCAGATCGCGGAAATCCACCCGGCCGTCCGCCGTAAAATAAAACAGAATCTTGGAATTGTCAAAGGTGTATTCCACGTCTACCAGCTTCATATCCAGCTTGTGGGCCGCAATCTTCTCCTGGCAAAGGCGCATCGCCTTTTCTTCCTTGTCCCGGTTGTCCCGGGCCCGCTTTTTATCCTCCGCCGTTGCGACGCGGAGCACCGGCTTAAGCGGCTTGACAATGGTGGCATCCGCCACCTCTTTGTTGGGGATCACCACCTCGCCGCACTCGGTGCCGCGGGCGGTTTCCACCACCACGAGATCCCCTTTGCGCAGGGTGTTCTCCCCGGGATCGAAATAGTACACCTTGCCGGTGTTCTTGAAACGAATTCCTATAATAACTGCCATAGATGGCCTCCTAATCCGGTTGCCCGGCTCTTCTATTCCCGGCCTCCGCAAAGGCGCAGGCTCCTTTTATCGCCCGGCCGCCGCACGCAGACGTGCGGCAAGCAGGGTCGCGAACAAGGTCATATTCATGTTGCGGGACAGCGCCTGCTGCAGCCCCTCCACCGTCTCCACAAGCGCCATCAGCTGGGACCGCGTCAACGCGCGGGACAGCTTGTCCGCCGTTTCGGGCGCAGTGGATAAAGCCGCCAGCTGCTTCCCGCCGCAGCGCCGGACAAGGGCGTCGCGCAGCAGCAGATGCAGGCCGCCGAGCACCCCGGCGATCGTCTCCCGATCGCGATCCAGTGACGCGGCCAGGCGCAGCAGCGTAAGCTCATCCGGTGCAATAATCGCTTCGGCCATGGCGGGGGTCAGCTCCAATACCCGCTGGAAGGAGCCGTCCTCCATCCCGTCGAGCACCCGCCCGATGATGCCGCCGAAAACCGCCAGCGCGCGGCGCAGCTCGTCCGGATCCTTGTTCGGCAGGCGTTCGCGCAGCAGCGGCAGCGCCTCCTCTTCCGGCACCCCCGCCAGCGCCACACACACCGACCGGGACAGTACCGTGGGCAGCAGCTGTGCCCGGTTCTCACAGGTGAGGATAAAGGCCACATGCGCGGGCGGCTCTTCCAGAATCTTGAGCAGCGCGTTCTGCGCCTGCTCGGTCATATTATGCGCGCCGACCAGCAGGATCACCCGCCGGGGCGCTTCGTTGGGCAGCACATACGCGCTGTCGCGCACGGCGCGCACCGCGTCAATGTGAAAGGAACGCGCGGCACCGTCTCCCCCCACTTCGGTAATGTCGGGGTGTCCGCCGGCCGCCGCTTTTATACAGCCGGGGCAGACGCCGCACGGCTTCTCCCCTTCGGACAGGCAGACGGCCGCCTTGGCCAGCTGCCGGGCCAGTGTCCGCCGGCCGCTTCCGGGGGGGCCTTCAATCACCAGCGCATGGGGAAACCGCTCCGTATCCACGGCGGCAGCAAGCAGCCGCTTTGCCGGTGCGTTCCCCGCGAAATGTTCAAATCGCATGGAATCCCGTCCCCGGCCGTCTCCGCCGTTCCTTATATCTTCTCATACCGCTCGATATCGGTGACGAACACGGTCGCACCGCCTACCGTAACCTCCACCGGGAAGGACGCATAGGTGGAAGCGCCATAGGTGGAGCTGGGCACCATCTGGGTGCGTTTTTTGGAATGCTTTTCGATGATGGAAATCACCTCGTCGACACGGGAATCGTCCGTACCGACCAGGAAGGTGGTATTTCCCGACATCAGGAAGCCGCCCGTGGTCGCCAGCTTGGTGACCGAAAACCCTTCCCGGGTGAGGGCGGACGACACCGAGCCGCTGTCATCCTTGTTGACAATGGCAAAAATCAGTTTCATAAAATGAACCTCCGTTTCAGTGTGAGGATAAAATCCGGCTGCAGTCCAGCAGTATACTTTTATTATACTGTATTTTATGCGCCGTTACAAGTTTTTTAAAACAACAAGTTGAGCAAATCCCGCACTTTCCAGCGCTTCGGCCAGCGATGCGGTCAGTTTCTCCCCCGGTACGACGGCCGCCACGCCCGGAGGGCAGGGGCAGACGGTTCGCGCGGCGATCCGGCCGGCCGCCTGCGCGGCCGGCACCGTCTGCGCCGGCCGGAGGAGTGCCTCCCGCAGAGTGCATGCCTTCCGGGGCCGTACCCGATAGGGATCGAATGCGGGTTTCTTCTGCTTCGCCATGCCGGCCGCCTGCGCCGGCAGCGCGCGCAGCGCGGCGGTCAGCCGTTCCCAATCCTCTGCGCGGTTGAATGGCGTAGGGATAAGCACCACATACCGCGCGTCGGCGTATTCCGGCTCACACCCCTGGGTGCGCAGCCAGTCGGCCAGCGCGTCCCCCGCCAGGCCGCCCGGCGCCCCGTCCAGCGTCAGGCGTACCGGATCGCGCAGCCGCTCCTCCACCTCGGAAAAGGCCGGGCACACCACACCCGCAGCGGCAGCCTCTTCCCGCAGCGCCGCGCTGCGGGCCGCCAGTGCCCGATAGGCGTCCTTTCCCTCCGTTTCCCACCACTGCCGCGCCGCGTCGAGGGACGCGAGCACGGGAAAGGCAGGCGAGGTGGATCCGAAAAGCGCCATGGCCGCCTTGGCCTCGGTCCGTGTAACCGGGAAGCGGGCGCTGATATGCAGATAGGCCCCGCCGGTCAGCACCGGCAGCGTCTTGTGCGCCGAGTCGGCAGTCATGGCCGCGCCGAGTGCCAGCGGGTGACGCCCGAACGCGCCCAGATGGCTGCCGTGCGCATTGTCCACCAGCAGGGGGATCCCCGCCCGCGCGCATGCCGCCGCCATCCCCTCGATGTCGCAGAGCCTGCCGTAATAATCGGGGCTGGTGACATAGACGGCCCGTATGGACGGATCGGTCTTCAATGCGTTTTCCACATCCGCCGCCGCAGGCTGGGGAAAGCCGCCCTGCCCGCTTTCCGGAGGCCACAGCCAGACGATGTCCTGGCCGAGAAGAGCGGCGGCGTGAACCGCGCTGCGGTGCGCGTTGCGCGCCATCAGCACCCGGCCGCCGGCACCCGCCCCCAGCAGCAGCATCGTCTGGATACACAGGGTGCAGCCGCCTCCGCTGAACAGGGTCAGCTGTGCCCCGAATGCGCGCGCCGCCCTGGCTTCCGCCGCTTCAATGGCATCCTGGCCATCGTACAAACTGCCCGTATCGGGCAGTTCGGTCAGGTCCGCCGGCAGCGAGGCCAGGAAATTTAAAAACGGCGCCCGCCCCTTGTGTCCCGGCGTGTGAAAAGACGCCCGGTTTTTCTCCAGATGCCCGTCTATGGCGGCCGCAAGCGGCGTCCTTTCGGTATCCCTCTGCGGATCTTTCACGCGGTTTCCCCCCTGTGTATAGGTTGGTTACAGTATATACCATACCGGGCCCCATGGCAAACGCTTATTGAAAAACAATAAATTATTATTGACAAATAGAATACCCCGTGGTATAGTGGCAGGGAAATCACCAAAGGAGGCGTGGTCATGCAACCAGAAATTCCTGCCGCGCCGGCATGGGTTCCGGCGCTTCCTGCATCGCCAGACCGGCCGGTCTATACCCTGGCGGACAGTCTGTATGCCCTTTGCTGTATCCTGCTCGGCTATATGGGGGTGCGGTGGCTGTTTTTTGGCGGGTACGGATTCGGCACAACCGCCATGCTGCTGCTTTTTTGCCTGGCAGTCGGCTTGTATCGGCGCGGGACCGGCGCCGCCCTGCCGCTTACCCGCTGGCTCTGGCTGGGGCTTATCGTCCTGTTCAGCCTGTCGTTTTCGTTGTATGCACAGGGACCGGTCTCGTTTGTGTGCGCGCTGTTTCTTTGGCTGCTCGGCACGCTCTGGGTTTCCCGTGCGGAAGATGCCGGGCCGCTGCTGCGCGGCAGCTGGCCGGCGGATGCCTGCCGGGCGCTGTGCGTGCTGCCATTCACCGCCTATAGCGGCCTGTTCGGTTCCCTGCGGCGGCTCCTGGCCAAAATCCCCACCAAAAAACCGCTGCGCGGGGTACTCCTTGGTCTGCTTCTCGCCGTACCGGTCACCCTCCTGGTCGGTGCGCTTCTGATGCAGGCGGATGCCGCCTTTTCTTCTCTGCTGGATACGGTGGCGCGGGTGGGGGTTGGCGAAGCGGTACGCCAAGTCTTTTTGTCCGTGCTGTATCTTCTCCTGGGCATTCCCGCCGCCGCTGCCCTGTTCAGCCTCGCCTTTTCCTCCCGCCATCATCTGAAGAAGGGCGTCTGCGGGCCGGCCGGCTGGGAACGGGTGGCGCGGGAAGCACGTTTTGCCCCGCGCAGCGTGCTGTATGCGGCGCTCACCCCGGTCTGCATATTGTATGCTCTCTTTTTTACGGCACAGTCCGCCTATTTCCTGTCTGCCTTTCAGAATCTTCTGCCGGACGGATTCGCCTATGCCGACTATGCGCGCCGGGGCTTTTTTGAACTCTGCGCCGTCGCGGTCATCAATCTGATCCTGGTCGCCTGCCTGCAGGCATTCTGCAAGCGGCAGGAAGGGGCCACACGTCCTCCGGCCGGCGTGCGGGTATACACGATGTTGCTATCCGTTTGCACCCTGCTGCTCATTGCCACGGCGCTGCGCAAAATGCTGCTGTATATCGACCGTTATGGTTTGACGCCGCTGCGGGTATATACCTCTTGGTTCATGCTGCTGCTCGCGGGGGTCTTTCTGCTGCTTATGCTCAAGCAATTTTTCGTCCGCCTGCCCTTTGTGCGGACGGTCGGAATGCTGACCGCGCTGCTGCTCGGCATACTCTGCTTTGGCGGTGTCAACGGACAAATCGCCCGCCACAACGTGGAGCAGTATCAGAACGGGGAACTGGAGCAGATGGATGTGGCGCTGTTAAGCCGTCTGGGGACGGATGCCGTCCCCGCCCTTGTCCGGCTGGCGGAGGATGACACCGAGGCCGGCAGAGAAGCCCGGCTTTCCCTGCGGAATGAGCGGGATGCGCTGGACAACGTTCCCTTTGCACAACGAAGCCTCTCCTATTACAGGGCAAAAAAGCTGCTGCACTCGCCTGCTGTCGAGGCTCTCCTGTCCACAGCCGAAGTGTACGCGGAGGAGCCGGTCTTCCCTTCTTTTCCGGAGGAACCCTACGACGCCGATTGGCGTCTTTAAAGCGGCACCGTCGCCCCTTGTTCACAGCAAGCAAAAGGACGCCGCAGCCTGTACGCTGCGGCGTCCTTCTTTATGTGCCGGCCAGGACAACGCCCTGATCCTGTGCCTGTGCGGTATACAAGCGGTAGTACAGGCCCTTCCGGGCAAGCAGCTCCTCATGGCTGCCGCATTCCTGGATGTGTTTGTCGGCGATATACATGATCTTGTCGCAGGTCTTGATGGTGGACAGACGGTGGGCGATGATGAAGGAGGTGCGGCCTTTGAGCAGGGCGGCGATCCCCTCTTGCAGCAGGCGTTCCGTCTTGGTGTCAATGGAAGAGGTGGCCTCGTCAAGAATCAAAATTTTCGGATCGGACAGCAGGGTGCGCGCAAAGGAGATCAGCTGCCGCTGCCCCTGTGAGAGCCGGCTGCCGCGTTCATTGACCTCGGTATAGTAGCCCCGTTCCATCTCCATGATGAAATCGTGGGCACGCACCGCCCGGGCCGCGGCTTCCACCTCCTCATCGGTGGCGGAAAGCCGGCCGTACCGGATATTGTCCATGATGGTGCCGCTGAAAATGAAGCTATCCTGCAGCATGATGCCCATTTGGCTGCGCAGCGAATGCAGCGTGACGCCGGCAACGTCATAGGTACCGTCCAGCAGCACCTGCCCGTCGGTAAGGTTATAAAAACGGCTGATAAGATTAACCACCGTTGTTTTTCCTGCGCCGGTGGGACCGACAAGCGCGACGCTTTCGCCTTCCCGCACAGAGAAGCTCAGGTTTTCCAGGACATGCACGCCCGGTTCATATTCGAAGGTGACGTTGCGGAATTCCACACCGCCGCGGATGGGCGGCAGCTCTTTGGCGCCGGGGACGTCGTCCACCACAACCGGTTCGTCCATCGTTTCAAAGATACGCTCGAGATAGGCGATGTTGTTGATGAACGAGTTGTAGATGTTGGCCAGATTGGTGATAGGCTGCCAGAAGCGGCTGACATACTGGCCCATGGCCAGAAGCACGCCGAAGGAAACCATGGTCCCGCCGATCCAGTATACGCCGGCGATGTACATAAAGGTAAAGACGATCTGGCTGATAATCTCGGAGGACAGCCACACGGCGTTGCCCACATAGATGGCTTTGAGCCAGGCTGTACGGCAGGCCTCGATCAGCCGTTTCATGATGGAGATGTTCTCTTTTTCGCGGGCAAACAGCTGGCTGACATGCACGCCGTCGATGCTTTCCGCCAGATACGCGTTGTAGTTGGAATTTTTATTGGACTGCCCCTGCCAGTAGCGGCGCTGTTTGGGCTTGATGTACCAGATAACGGCCGCGAACAGGGGCAGGCCGGCCACCACAATGGTGGCAAGCAGCACGTCGGTGGAAAACATGAAGATGACGATGAAGATGATATTCACGATTTCCAGCACGCTGTTGATGATGCCGTTGGAAAGAATATCCGACACCGAGTTGACATAGTTGATGACGCGCACGAGAATCTTGCCCGCCGGCCGCGAATCGTAATAGCTGAAGGGCAGGCGCTGCAGATGGGCAAAGAGATCCTCCCGGATATCGTAGATGATCTCGTTGCTGACATGGGCCATGATGCGTGCGCGGATGGTGGTGAACACGATGCCGACGGCCACAATCAGCGTGTAGAATAGCGCCAGGCGGCCGAGCTGTGCGACGTCGTTGTTTGGGATCGCATCGTCCAGGGTCCATTCCATGATTTTGGGGCCGAAGAGGGCAACCACGCTGGCGATACTGGAAAGCACAAGGGCCAGAATCATCTTGAAAGCGTGCTTTTTGATATATTTCATGGCCCGCTTGAGATGCGCAAAACTGAACGGGGATTCCAGGTCTTCATCCACATCGAATTTATTTCTGGCCATCAGAGCTCGCCCCCTTTCACCGCAACCGCCGCCGCGGTCTCTTCGTGTATATCGTTCTGCAGGGCGTAGGTTTCCCAGTAGTAGCCGCGGTTTTTGAGCAGCTCCTCATGGGTGCCGTGTTCCGTGATACGGCCGTTTTCCAGTACCAGAATGAGATCCGCATCCTTAACCGAGGAGATACGCTGTGCAATGATAATTTTGGTGCAGGGGAAGGGCAATTCGCGCAGCTGCCGCTGGATGTATTTTTCCGTTTCCATATCCACGGCGGAGGTGGTGTCGTCCAGCACGAGAATGGCGGGCTTGACCGCCATCGCGCGGGCAAGCGCAATGCGCTGCTTCTGTCCGCCGGAGAGGCCCACGCCCCGCTCGCCCACAATGGTATCGTAGCCCTCGGGCATTTTGGAGACAAATTCATCCGCCGCGGCACGCCGGGCAAAATCGCGCGCTTCCTCCTCGCTCAGACTGGGATCGCCGAAAGCGATGTTGCCCTCCACCGTATCGGAAAAAAGGAAGACATCCTGGGTGGCGGTGCCAATATGCCGGCGCAGCTGTTCCAGCTTCCACATATGCACGTTGCAGTCGTCCACAAGCACCTCGCCGCCCTGCGTATCATAAAAACGGGCGAGCAGGTTGATGATAGTGGTTTTACCCGAACCGGTGGGCCCCATGATGGCCAGCGTCTGGCCGGGCTGTACTTCAAAGCTGACATCGTCAAGCACCTTGACCGGCCCGAAGGAAAAGCTCACATGGTTGAAGGTGATTTTCCCCTCCACTTTGGGGTGATCCACTGCGTCGGCCCGGTCGGCGATGATGGGCTTCCCGTAATAGATCTCAATGATTTTGGTCGCCGAGGCGCCGAAACGCTGCAGGTCGTTGATGAGCGTACCGAGATTGCGCATCGGGTTGGCCAGCGCCCAGGACAGCATGGTGAAAATGGACAGCTCACCCGGCGTAAACGGATTCGGCCCGGGATGCAGCTGACTCTGGATGATCAGAAAGCCGCCGAAGAAGATGGTGATGAGGGTCATGGCGTTGGCCAATACCTCGATCATGGGGAAAAAGGTCAGCCACATCTTGTTGACGTCCAGGTTGGCATCCCGATACTCCCGGTTCTTTTCGTGGAATCGCCGCCGCTCATAATCTTCCCGTGCAAAGGCCTTGACCACGCGATTGCCGGCAATGTTTTCCTGGGCGGCCGTATTGAGCTCCGACAGGCGATCGCGCATGCCCACAAAGAGCGGGTGCACCCGCTTGGAGTAGAGCTTGGTGATGAGCATGAGCAGCGGGGTCACCGCCAGCAGAGCCAGGGTGAGCTGCCAGCTGACACAAAAGAACATGATGAGCGTGGAGGTAAACATGACCACGCTGTCCACCACCTGGTACACGAGAAAGGCAGAAAAATGCCGGCACCAGTCAAGATCAGCGGACAGCCGGGTCATCAGATCGCCCGTACGGTTGCGATCAAAGAAGCTGCGCTCCTGCTGCTGCAGCATGGTAAACAGATGGGTGCGCAGATTGGCTATCATGTTCTGCGAGGATTTTTCCAGAAAAACGATCATCAGATAGCGCAGCCCTTGCCGCACAATCTGCACCGTCAGCATGGCAAACAGCAGGGGAAGCAGCGGATCGGGATTCTGCGGAATAATGACTTCGTCAAACAGTTTGGCAGACAGAAAGGGGTTGATCACCAGCATCATGCTGGTGACAGCGGAAAGAATCAGCGCCAAAATCAGCATGACCCGGTATTTCTTATCAAAGTTGCGCCACAGCCAGCGTATGGGAAACATGTCATCACCGCGCCTTTCCAATGGCCAATTGTGAACAGATTATTACAAGCCCTATTATAGCGGGCCTGCAAAAAAAAGATACCCTTATTCGGCCGAAATGTGGCGGTGATTTTTGGCTGTTTTTCGTCATTATCACGGAGCAGGAGGGAGGGGTTCCCATTATAATAAGGAAATTAATAAAGGGCTTTGCGGGCGTTTTCTCACCAGCCGCTCAGCCCTGCCTTACGCATGGCCAGCAGCAGCCGATCTTGGAGCGGCCCATACCGGGACGACAGCTCCGCAAGGAGTTCTTTGGTCTTCTGGCGGTTGGTGCAGCCGTCCGCCGGGCAGCGCGAAGGAACCACGGGAAGGCGGGCCGTAACCGCATACCGTGCAATCGCCTTCTCCTCGATCAAAACCATAGGACGGATGAGGGTCAGATTGCGCCGATCCAGATAGCTTTTGGGGGAAAAGCAGGCGAGGGTACCGCCGGTGAACAGATTCATCAGAAAGGTCTCGGCGGCATCGTCCTTGTGGTGACCCAGGGCCACCACGCCGCAGCCGGCCTCAATTGCCGCTTTGTGCAGGGCGCCGCGGCGCATACGGGCACACAGGCTGCACGGGTTGGACTCCCTGCGCTGCTCAAATACCACCTCCCACAAACGGGTGCGCTTGATCACGTGCGGTATCTCCAGCTCTTCACACAAAGCCGACACCTCGGAAAAATCGGTTTCCATTCCGTTAAAGCAGGGATCCAGCGTGATGGCCGTGACAGAAAAGGCACGCGGATAAAATTCCCGCAGGCGGGCCAGGACAACCAGCAGCACGAGACTGTCCTTGCCACCCGAGACACCCACCGCGATATGGCTGTCCTGCGGGATCATATCGTATCGCTGCACGGCCGCCCGTGCCAGCGACAGCAGCTCCTGTAATGCATCGGCCATCAGCCAGCCCTCCTGATTTTCTTTCGTCGGCCGATACGCGCTCTGTTTGCGGGCGGCCATTTATCCCATCATACAGGCTTTACACCGCAAAAGCAAGTTTTGCGGCTGCAAAAGCAGGTTTTACGGCTGCAAAAGCAGGTTCCACGACCGCAAAGGCAGGTTTTCGGACGCCTATCTTGTATTTCGGCCGCAAATCGGGTATACTGTATAAAAAAGGAAATACGTTTGGCCGGACAGGCGGCCTCTTGACATATATATCGATATGATATAATATAGTATTGAAAACCAGATATAAATAGGAGGCGACAACATGCTTTACCGCATCACGACCGACTCCACCTGCGACATGCCGGTGGAATATTACAAGGAGAATGAAATACCCTATGTGGGGCTGACCTTCCAGATAAACGGGAAAGAGTATCGCGAGGGCGGGGACGACTGTATGCCGCTGCACGATTTCTACGATCAGCTGCGTGCAGGGGTTCCTTCCACCACCATGCAGGTCAACACCTACGACTTCATCGACTTTGTGGAACCGTATCTGCAGGCCGGCGAGGATGTACTGCACCTGTGTTTTTCCAGTGGGCTGAGCGGTACCTACCAGGCGGTGGAACGGGGCGCGGCCGAGCTGCGCGAAAAGTATCCCGATCGCACCATTCTGGTGGTGGATTCCCTGGCGGCGTCCATGGGCGAAGGCCTGCTGCTGTATTATGCGGTGGAGCACCGCAAGGCCGGCATGACCATCGAGGAAAACGCCAAATGGCTGGAGGACAACAAGCTGCATTTGTGTCACTGGTTCACGGTGGACGATCTGATGCATCTGCACCGCGGCGGCCGTGTGTCCAAAGCGTCCGCCATTTTCGGATCCCTGCTGGGGATCAAACCGGTGCTGCATGTGGATGATGAGGGCCATCTTATCCTCATGAGCAAAAGCCGCGGCCGCCAGGGGGCAATGGAAGCTCTGGCTGCCAAGATGAAAGAAACCGCCAACGATGACGTGGCGGAGCAGATGATTTTTATCAGCCACGGCGATTGTCAGGAAGACGCGGAGAAGCTCCGCGATCTGGTGCAGAAGGCCACCGGTGCCAAGCGGTTCTTGATCCATGATATTGGCACCGTCATAGGCAGTCACTCCGGACCGGGTACGCTCGCCCTGTTTTTCCTGGGAAAGAAAAGATAACAGCCGGCTTTCGGCAAATAAAAAGCGGGGACAATCTGTCCCCGCTTTTTATTTTGGATAGGGAAAGGATTTTTTACGATACCGCTGCTCAAGCGCGAATTGTAAAACGGCCCCTCTTTGCATGGCATCCAGCTGGCGATATATGCTTAAAAAAGTTTGCTCTTCCGGAGACAGACTGGAAACGTAGGAGGGCATATCGCCGGTTGCCGGTAAATAATCGTCGTGAAACACCAAAGGAGCACCTGGCTCTTCCTGCTCCCGTCCGAGCAGAAAATCGACGCTGACATCGAAAATGCGGGAAATATGCAGAAGTGTATCGTAATCCGGTTTGGTCTTATCAATTTCATAATACGCATATGTGGATCGGTCGATACTGAGTTTCTGGGCGACCTGTTTTTGCGTCATATTGCTGGCCTTGCGCAACATACGTAAGCGATTGGAAAACAGGGAACGCGACCGGTTTTTTTCGTTGGACATGCATCTGCCCCCTTTAATACCAGTATAGCATGACGGATTTTCAATTTCATTATTTGTGATGTTTAACCACAATAATGTGAAT
>CDZV01026767.1_pt1 | contig 16457 bp, 22 predicted proteins | sample 554851 | NCBI WGS metagenome assembly CDZV01 (sample SAMEA3182090, study PRJEB8094) | gut metagenome | biome: human; feature: gut; material: Stool; isolation source: human stools | place: Canada | collected 2013-03-12
CTACAGAGCAAACTTATTAACTTACTCTTATATACACTCATAATTTAACACCAAAGCCTAACTAGAAAATAACCCCTATGTCAACAAGGGGTTATTATTGATACTACAATTATGTTTTACATTTACCTGTAAATTTTTCATCCTTCATACCTCAATATTCCATTCCAAGGATACGAATAATAACCATTGGTGCAAATCTCTCTACCTGATTGATCTCCAGGTCTGCCACCTCTAACCGTTCCTTTTTCGTTTATATGCGCACCCACGTTCATTTCGTTACCAATATATATTTCAGTGTGGTTTGCTGTATTCAGGAGTATATCACCTCTTACGCATTCGCTAGCTGAATTTCCTTTTCCAGCCAACCACTTGAATCCGATAGCTGTAAAGTCTCTAATCATCGAATGCGTGTTTCCTGTGTGCTCAGGAAGATCGAAACCACCACCAACTCTGAAAGCTTCGTATACAAGAGAAGAACAGTCGTAATCAGGTCCCCAACGGTTGTCCCAATCATAACCATGGGATGCATCCTCTGCAACAGCAATAGCCCACTTGATTGCCCCCTCGACTCCGATTCCACCCGGTGCAACGCTTCCTGCGCCAGCGTTAAGATTCACGGCTGATATCTTTTCGAACATCGTGCATTTAGCCCACGAATACCGCGACCTGTTCAACACGTACACGTTCTGTTCCCATGTTCCTGTGGGCTTGAACCTATAGAACATGGCATCGTTGAAATACACGTATCCGTCATCACCTATCGTACCTATATAGGCGTTTTCCACCCCTGATCTTCTGATTGCTGTTATGATCACAGGTTCTGCCATTATCTCAACCCCATTCTCACGATGTCCCTGAACCATTTATAAAGTTTCTGGCTTTCATAGAACAGACATCCAGAATCGTAAGCCCTTTTAAGTTCCTTCAAATGGTAGTTGTTCTTGTATCCACGTAGAAGGAACGTGTTAGGTTCCTGCGTTTCCGTGGTTACAGCATACACCGTTCTGCACTGTTTGTCAACGCTTTCGCTTATGTAGAACTTGCAGTTACGGTAGTCTCTCCACACACCTATTAGGTTATCGTAGTAGATCAACGTGAACTGGTATTCAGCGTCCTTTGTTTTCTTCTCTATGAACGTTCTATTGTCTCTCAGGAACCTGTTCTCAACTGCGTAAGCTGCGTATTCGGTTCCTGCGATAGCCTGATAGAACCTCGTTTTCTTCTTTGCCTCTATCAGGTCTGGGGGTGCGCACATCTGAACCAGAAACTCGCCCTTCTTGATTATGTCGCTTCCATAGGGCAAGTCAAGGTTCAGGAAGTCGAAGTAAGGATTGGACGAGGATATGGCATTTCCTAAAAACCACACCGTCACGTCGTAGTCCCTCGAACCAGGCCTTGCCACGGTTTCGTAGAACTCGAAGAACGCCGTCACCTCGTCTGGCAGGTACCTTTGCTGCGAAGTCGTGTCGTCTATGACGTACTCGTCAAAGATGATGTCCGTCACGTAGTCCAGCGCATCCGATTTCAGTTTGCGGGCCGTTGAGAGGGCTGCCGCATAACCGCAAACCTCCTTGTCGATGTGCAGCAAGTTGGCCTCGCACCATAGAGCATGCCCTTCGTACTCGGTCTGCACGTGGTTGAAAAGGCGGCCGGACTTCTGCGTGGTCAACGTCTTCAGTTCTTCCTCGCTTCTACGCAGGTAGATGAACCGCCCCTTGCCCTTCATGTAGCGATCGATGTCGTCTTTCAGCTTGCCATAGGTCTTGCCGCACCCACGTATGCCGTTCACGAAGTTGAAAAGGCAGTTATGGCTTCTCGTCCTGTCGAAGTCGATGTACTTCTGCACTTTCGTCTCCTTATGAAGCGAGCGCCCCATCATGACATGCAAGCGGGGCGCTCAAAACAGGTTTCGCTACCGATAGGGAAGGTACAGAGCGGGCCTTTCTCCGTTCGACCTGTGCATCTTTTCAGGACGTGCCCCACAGAATCGAGAAACCAGCTTACCTAACGGCGCAATGACATTATACATCAAAACGTGTTCGAGTTCAACCTTCTTTGCATTTCCCTCACACACTCTGACGGGCGGGACAGCACGCCGTCCTGCTCGGTGCCGAGGTAACGCTGCAAGGCGCGGCACGTGTTCGGCCCGAAGTAGCGGTCTGCCTCCACGCCCACCTTGGACTGGAGCGCGGCGATCACGTCGGAGCCGCCCCGGCCCACCTGCCAGGCGGTGGAGGGCACTCCGCCGATTGCCGACATGTCGCGGCTGTCCTGGTTGGACACCACGCCGTCCTGCTCGGTGCCGAGAGCAGCCTGCAAGGCCCTCACCGTGGCAGGCCCCCACCATCCGTCCACGTCGAGGGACGCGTGCACGGGGGCGGCAGAGGACGGGCCGTCCCAGTACGGGGACACCACGCCCGCCACCACCGAGTAGTCGCGCGTGCGCCTCCACACGCCGTTGCCGTTGGACTGCTTGCCTGCTGCGGAACCCGAAGTGTTGCCCTCGATGGTCTGCAGGTACGTGCCATAGTTCTTCTCCACGATTCCCACGTGGTCTGTTGCCGCGCTGGAAAAGTTCCAGTCGAACACCACGATGTCGCCCGGGCCCGCGTGCCCCGCGTCGGTCACGCGCCCGACCTTGCGCGCGGCTGCCAGGGTCGAATCCGTGTTGTACGAGGGCGAACCCGGGAAATCCACACCGGCCTGCGCGAACACCCAGGACACGAAGATCATGCACCACCACACCTCGGTGGACGGGCCTGCAAGCCAGGACTCGCCCGTCACGTCGGCCATCCATCGTCCGTACTTGCTTCCCGGCTGCGGGTCGTCCGGAGCATAGTACCCTATCTCTCCGGCAGCGATGCGCAGCACGTCATTCGGCGTCCCCATGGTCGATCACCTCCACTTCCGCAACGTCTTCGAAAGAAACCGAGTTTTCCGGGTTTGGCAGGTCGTTCGGTCTTTCCATGCCTCAATCCTCCTTTTCCGAATCGAAGAACTTCAAAAGCCTGCTGCCAGCAAGCGCCGGGCTTATCTTCGCCACGTTCTCCATGACGCTTGCGACCTCCATCAGTATGACGATGGCGCAGACGGGAATCAGAAGCGGCATGTCGAAGCCAAGACCCGGCACATGCCTGACCGTGAACTCTACCAGCCATGCCACGAAAACCACGATCAAGAGCGCGGCCTTGTTGAATATGCCGTCCCTCATCTTGGAAGAGTTGACGCACCGGTTCTTCAACGCGCCCACGAAGCCCGACACGATGTCCAGCAACATGAAGACGCACGACAACCCCATGGCCCACAGTTGAGTTCCATCCACCAATTCCATTCTATCCCTCCAAATACCAGTTGTCCGATATGTTGAACATGTGCCCGTTCGTGTAGTGCAGCACCCCAGGCTCTCCGGATATCGTCCCGTCAGGCATCACCGTCACGACGGCGAACGTCGAACCCGGCGTGTCGGGAACCTTTATGGTCGCCTTCTTGGCAACAGGCATTCCGGTCAGTCCTATGCTCTTCGATACAGGCGTAGCCGACACAAGGAAGCTTCCGTTGGCCGTTTGCAGGTCTACATTCGTCACCACGTCTGCCACAGTCGATTCAAGGGCAGCGCCTGACAATAATTTGGTCGCCGTTGTTTTCAGAGAAGCACCTGCCAACAATTCCACATCAGTGGTTTTCACCGCTGCGCCGCTCAACAATTCGACATTAGTAGTTTTAATACCTACATCCGACACCATCTCTGCATCTTTTGTTTCAAGTGCGGCCGCAGACAACACATTGACGTCTGTAGTCTGTATGCTTGCATCTGACAACACCATGACGCCTTTAGTCTGTATTCCTACATCTGACAACACAACCGCGTCGGTAGCCTGTATGGCGACACCTGACAACACATCTGCATCTGTATGCGTCATAGTCGCCGACGAAAGCGCGGAAGCCCCGCCAAGCCCGTCGAACTGTTCGGCCGTCAACCCCTTTCCACCAACAGGCGAAGCCGTGGAAACCAGGTTCGAAACCTGCTTTGTCGTCATCTTCACGTCCGAAACGACCTTTGAGATTTCTGTTGCAACCTTTGCCGTTGTCAACGCCTTTTTGGTTCCCTTCGTCAGCGTGGCTTCCGCCAACGCATTCTTGGTTCCCTTCGTCAGCGTTGCCGAAGTCAGGGCGTTGGCCGTTTCCGTGTCCAGGATTGCCGAAGACAGGGCTTTGGTCGTCTCCGTCGTCAGCGCGGCCGAAGCCAGGGCGCTTGCCATCTCCGTAGTCAAGGTTGCCTCCCCCAACGCTTTCTTGGTTTCCGTTCCAAGCGTGGCAGAAGCCAGAGCGTTGGCCGTCTCCGTCGTCAGCGTGGTTTCCGTCAACGCCTTTGCCGTCCCCACGGAAGCCTTGGCCTGCGTCAAGGCGTTGGACGATTGCGTGGAAATCCCTCCAACCACGTCCACCACCTCGCTTTCCGCCGTCACGTCCACCACGACCTCGTAGGACGCACCAGGCACGTCGCCCGTCGGCTCGATCGGGCACATGAAGCGGACGGGGTTCTTCGGCCTGCATTCCTCCGGAAGAACCCACATCCTGCCGTCCGCTCCCGCCGTGCAGTCCCCGAGGAACTGCACGGCGTTCATCGAAGTGAGCATGAAGACGTTCGAGGTGGAGGCGGAACCGACCAGTTCCGCCACGTGGCTTCCGTTGAAAAGCGTGAAGAAATTGGGGTTTCCTCTGTCTGGAACTTCCGCCATGGCCATTACACGCTTCTAACAGCCTCGAGAAACTTCGCTTCCGGTGTGTTCATCAATGAAGCCAGTTCCTCCACCCCCATGTCTCCGAAGTCCTTAAAATAGATAGGAATGGCAAGTATGTCTATTTTGACTTCTTCATCGGTCCACGGCGTGGACATGCAAGAGAAGCTACACGAGCCATTGGGTTCCAGCCACATGTCGGCAACGTTTATGCGTTCTATGTCGTTCTGCCCAACACGCGAGCATGACGTGATGCCCACGAACGTCACCTTCACGGTCGAAGACGGTTTCTTGAACGGTATGCTGCCCGCTTTCAACATCACGCGCTGCCCGCTTTCGCCGGTCTGCGTGGTCACCTGTATTCGCCCGTATACCTTGCCGTATGTCCCGTCCTGATTAAGGGCGTAACTGATAATTGAATTCCCAATAGTAAACCCATTGGAGGATGGCGTCATCAGCGTCTGTGTTACCTGCCCGAACTTCACCAGTTCGAACCGGCTTTCCAACGAATTTGCCTTTGAAAGCGCCTGATTTGCGTCTGTCTGGGCGTTCGATGCTGCGGATGACGCGGCTGCTGCATCTTGCTTGGCGCTTTCAGCTACGGAAATCGCCTTGTTGGCCGTAACACCTGCATTCTCCGCCATTTTCTGGACGGCAGCGATCTGTGCCGTCTGTTCCGTTATTTTGTTGTTGTTGGACGCAACGCCCGTGTCGATCTTGGACATTGCGCCGTTGAAGTCCCCAAGCCATGTTGGCTTGTCCGTCGCAGCGAATTGCGGCAGCTTCAAAAAAGGCGTTTGTTCGGTAGCGCTCATTCTTTCCTCCTAGTTTCCGTCCTGCACGGGCAAATCCGTGTTGCCGTCAAGCAGCGTCGCGTTGTAAAGGTCGAACTTGTAAGCGGTCGCATCGTAGCCGTCGATTTCCTGCGCTGTCTTCTCGAACGAATCCATCTTGCCGGCATTGTAGGCATAATACCTCAAGAAGTCGTATTGCCTGTCCAGTTCTTCCTGCAGCGGGCATATGCCCCCGCCTGTCTGCGACCAAACCAAGACCTTTCCCACGGTCGCATCCGCTATCAGCCCAACCAGGTATTCCTTCAGGATATCGTTCTGACCGTCCGAATAGTCCTTGGCTCCCTGCACTTCCTTGTCAACGTACACGTACAACGCCGACAGTTCCTTCTCTATGTCCTTTATGACCTGCTGAATCTGCTCGATGGTGGCACTGTCGCCAACCACGTCTATGAGTTCGTTCAGCTTGTCAACGACCTTCGCCAGGACTTCGTAGTAAGACAGTTCGTCGGTGTACACCGCAGGAAGCACCCTTTGCGTGAAGAACCTCAAAGGCGGTATCCTTACGTCCGTAGCCATGTTCCCTCCTTTCACCATATTGTCATGAAGCATTGGGCCAGTTCACGGTCATGCACCACGTCGTTGTCGATGTTGAGGAACGTCTCGCGGTACAGCTTCAGAAGTTCCGACTGCGGCCGGGAATACCCCGTCTCGTCCCTCTGAACCATGTTGTCGTAGCTTCCCGTGCTTTCGTTGGACGCCTTGCCGCTGGCCGTTTCCGTGTCGAACGTCGCGTTCGTGGCGTATTCCAGGCTCTTCACCTGCTCCGGTAACATCTGGCTTGCCGGTGTGTCCTGGTAGACGTTCTGCGTGTCGGTTGACGATTCCGTGGTTCCAGAACCCATGTTCTCGGCCGTTCCCCATGCATGTTCGACGTGGGACAGGTTGCGGTCGCCCAAAGGCTCCATTCCAAGCGCAAGCAATTCGGATTCGTAAAGCTGATTGTAATACGGCATTATCAGATGCATGGCGTCTCTCACGAACATGCGCCATCTCGCAACCGTCTCGGCACCTATCTCGCGCGTGTAGTAGTGCCGTATGATCTTGTCGTTCAGAACCTTTCTATGGGCTTCTTCGAATATAGGATAGTCGGCAAGCCCCACTTCCGAATACACGCGCTCCCACATGGATTCCTCGTGCGGAGCGCCGATGTCGTCAAGGGCCTGTTCCACCACCCATCTAAGCTGTGTCGTGTACCTGCTCATCTTCCACCCTTCAATGCCGCCTTGAGAGCCTGCCAGAGATTTCCTCCACCATACCCTGTGTTCCCTCCCTTGTCAACGGCCCCGCTCTCCATTCCTGCGACGGGAACCGTACCCTCCTTGTCCGTCCTGATGTACATGCCGCTTCGGAAGTCGCAGTCGATGTCCAGCCCGAACATCTCGTTCACTTCCTTGCAGAACTGTTTCCTGCTGTTCAGGCGAGTGAACCTCTGGGCTTCCACGTCGCCCATGTTGCCCATGACCTCTGGCGACACCATGCGTTCCTTCTTGTCCGTGTTCGTGTTCTCGATGCCCAGGTACGTGAGCGCCTCGTTCCAGATCTGGTGCTTGACAACCTGTATCTTGTCGGCCACGTAGGGCGAAACGGTGTCCAGCACCTCCACCCCGGTCAAGTCCAAGTCCTTGTCTGCCCAGCACACCGGCATGAACCCGTCCACCTGCGCGAAAAGGTTCTGCATGGACAGGCGCTGCTTCTCGGTGCATTTCACGATGCGCGGCGTCTTCTGCTGGGCTATGTTGGTGTACACGCTGCGCTCGCACTGCCACAGCATCTTGGCATACAGGTCGAGTTGAAGGAAGGTCGGCGTGCCTATGTTGTCGTTGAAGCAGATCACCGAATTGGTTATGTCGAACCTCATCGTGGCATGGCTGGGGTCTGCCGTGTACGCCCAACGCTCCTTGGGAATGTTGTAGATGTCGAAGGGGCCTGCCATCACCATTCGCAGCATGGCATAGCCCTCCGGCGAGCGCTGTTCGGGGTCTTCCTTGATGGCCTCGTCGTACACGAACAGGCACATGCCGTTCGCCAAAAGCCACCTCTCCACCATCCTCTCGTTTATGCCCTTCGGGAGGTTCTTCCATTCGAAGACGGAAACGGCCAGGTCGTACAGACGCCACATGTAGGACAAATACGTCTCGTCGTTGAGCCAGTCGTTCTCACGCTGGACGGCGTTTCCAGCGACTTTCTTCGGCACCCTGCCGTCGGGAAGCCTGAATCCCTCGTACATTCCAGGGGTAAGCATTGCATGTCCTCCATCATACTATCGAATTGTCAAGCGCGTAGTTGCCCACGTCGTTCACGTGCCAGAAGGTAAGACCTCGGTCGAACAGGCGGTTTATCTGCGCCAAGGTTCCGGCTGGAACCTTGCCCACCACGGAAGACCCGTTCGTTTTGACGTAGTTCCAAGACCTGCGGCCCACAACGTTGGGAACCTTTATTTCCGAAACCAGATAACCATACATGCTGTAGTAGTCGTCTATCTGCTTCGCCATTTCACGACGGCACGTGTACTTCCTGAACCCCACCGTGTAACTTCCCAGGTTCACCAGCGAAGTAGTGGAGTTCATCCCTCCCCTGGACGTGTTTGGCGTGCGGGTGGCTTTTGAAAGGGATGCAAAGGCGTTCACCTGATCTTGTACGGTGTCAACTGCATCGTTCGCCATTCCAAGCAAATCCAGTCTGGTTGCCGAGCCTACAAGCCTCTGCGCACCATTCATGGCATTGTTAATGAAGGGCAAGTCGGTCTGCGAGTTGAACTTCAAACCGAACAGGTCTACCTGTGATTGTCCGTACATGTTCGCCCATGACTGGTACACCCACATGCATGTAGGAAACGCCGCCATGCAAACAGCTTGTTCCACAGACCTTCCAGCAATTCCGTTGTAGTTCTTGGGAATGTACGCCAACGTCGATGACACAGAGCATCCTCCGGTCTTGTCGAACGATGCCGTTCCCTTGGTTCCGAAGAACTCCAAACGGAACTTCTGGTTCCCTCCGTTGAAATTGGTCACCTCGAAATACTGATTGGGGTAACAAAGGGTTTTGTTGTTCTTCGGCACGTAACCGTCAAGCGAACCCATCCCCACGTTCAGGCTGTAGTCCTCCGTAGGAGTTCCTGCCGAGGCGTCCACCCAGTACCCCCACCCATTGTCCTTTTTAACTGTGTTCTGCACGCAGAAGTCAGGCACAAGGTATATCGCGCTTATAGCGTCCTGCTGGCCGTTGGAAGAAAGCGCGTCGATGTACGACTTGAGTTCAGAAATGGTGGTGAACACCGACAAAGAGCAACCAGAGTATACACCCATGTACTTGTCTCCCCCGACGTTCACGTAGGTTCCATCCTTCAACGGCTCCACTGCAGAGGCCACCACGGGATAGAGGAAGTGGTTCTGATTGTCGAAAGAATAGTAATCAACGATGAGTTCCCCCGGGTCTAACCCTTCGTCCTTGATATGCATCCCTATAGTGTCATCGTCCACATGCTCCCTTTCCACCATGCACGCTTTCACGGTGCAGTCGGGAAACCACGTCTGCATGATGTCAAGGGAAAGGTGCAGCCTTGACGAGTTTGGATTCACGTATTCGACGTCCGTTATGAAGGAGTAGAACCACCTTTCCCCGTAGTTCTCGTTCTTGAACATGCAGTAATTGTACCCGTACAAGGTCTCGGCATTGAACGGCACCACTATGGAATCGTCAAGTCGCTGGTACGTGTAGTCCTCGCGCCTCAGGACATCGGGACACAGCGAGGAAAAATACCTTTGTTGGGCATCCCTGTCGGAGAAGTACCTCACATGCCTGTACGACGGGTCGAAGGGAACGGTTCCTATATAGATATTGGTTGACGGTTGAAACGGCATGAAGGCCTCCCGAATGCGAGGGACTTGGAACAGTCCCTCGCTCTCAGACTATTCGGACACGGTGATGGTGGCGGAAGCCGACTTCTTGGAGTCCGCAATGCTCGTTGCAGTCACGGTAAGCGTCGTGGCCGTCTCGTCCTTGGCGACGTGAACCTTGCCTGCGTCGGAGACGTAGGAGCCGGAAGAGGCGTTTCCTGCAAGCGTCCATTGAACGCCCTTGTTGATCACGCCGGTTCCCGTCACGGTCGCCTCAATGGCCAGGTCTGCCCCTCTGGGAAGGGTCGCAGCCGTCGGCGAGACGGCGACGGCGGTGATGGACGAAGCCACGTCGGAAAACGCGACGGCCTGGCTGAACGGGCTGATGGAGAACGTCTTCCACACATGGTAGTTGTAGTTCCAGTACAGGCCCTTGCCGTTGTAGTTCTCCGTCATCTTCTCGAAGTTGTCCCAAACCTGCCAGAAGTCGCGGGAAGTGGTGATGGCCGGGACGCCTTGAAGAACCGTCACCTCGTCTTCCGTCCAGGGGGCAAACGACGGGTCGGTGACGCCGTTCTCGTCGGTGAACAGGTCTTGCAAGCGCTGCCAATCCATGTCCACGAAGGAATCCACGGCAACCACGCGCCCGATGAACTGCGCGTAATCCAGATTGTACGCCCTTGCCAGGACGTTCAGGTCCATAACGGCCTCGAACGATGCGGTGACGATGATGTACTGGTCTTCGATGTTCGTGTGCGTGGTCACGCCGGACATGGTGTACTTGTTGCTCTGGAACTCCAAGAGCCGCGCCGTCTGGCGGAAAACCGTGGCCACGTCAACGGCGTTCTCCTTGGTGGCGCTGGGAATGGGCACCGACTGGACGTACCCGTTGAGAATGGCACGCGCCAGCATGTACTTCATGACCAGGTACTCGTCCGTCTGGGCCGACGTGTACACGCTGTCCACGATGGCCGCTATAAGGTCTGAGATTCCCTGCCAGGACAGGAACGCCTGACGAAGCTGGTCGTCGGTGATGGTGATGGGGTAGTACTTCTGGAAGTTCATCGTGTGGAACGCCGCGCGCACGTCCGGGATGGTGCGCTTGAACACGTCCTGTTCGGCCTTGGAAGGGCTGAACTGGTACGGACGCGCCAGGTTCACGAAGATCTCTTCCACCGTCTCGCCGAACTCGAGCCGGCCCTTCTTGAACGCCGACCACGGATTGGTGTACATCTTGGACGAGATGACGACGAACCCGACACGGTTGACGAGCGCGTCCAGGTACGCGTTCGCGGCAGGCGTGTAGTTGAGGATGTAGTCCCCGATCTTGTGAATGGTCTCGGTGGTTCCCGAAATGCTGATGGTCCCGTCCCCGGCCTTCTCGATCACTCCGCGTGCAAGAAGCGGTTGTGCCAGTTCCGGGGTTTCCTCCATCAGCGCGGTGGTCACCGCCACCGGGTCGATCTTCGTTTTCGCCGGCACGGTGCTTGTCTTGGTAGGCATGTGTATCCTCCTTTAGTTGATTCTGTCGTCCCACAGCGCCGCGAAGCCTCGCGGGCGGGATTCCTTCCGAACGTCCGCCGCGTGTCGGTCGATGACGTCCCGGCGGTCGGCGATTCCCTCGCCGGAATCGAAGAACCTGTCCGCGTAGCGCTCCTTCCAGGAATCTCGGTCGGCAATCGCGTCGTCGCGCTCCGCCGCAAGACGGTCGCGCTCGGCCTCGAGGCCCGCATATGCGTCCCGGTTGTCCCACCTCTCGTCCAAATCCGCGGCGTCGCGGTCTATCTCGGCGGCCATTTCGAGGCGGCGTTCCTCGTCCGGCTCCATGGCCAGTTCGCGCAACGACGGTTCGTACCTGCTCGCCATCTGCATCCTCCTATTCGTGAATCGTGAAAACGTCCTCTACCAGTATTGTACCACCTTTCACGTCCTTGGGGCGAAGCTTTCCCGCGAAACTCGACCCGAACGCGAAATTCTCCATGGTCACGCCTGCATGGCAACGCGAAGGCATCCCGGCGCAATGGACGGTCAGCGCCCCGCCTTCCTCGAAGCAGTACGATTTGGCACGAAGCGCCTTGAACCTGTCGAACCGGTGCTCAAGCTTCCACATCCCAAGTTCCACGTCGTCCACTTCCAGCCCTTTCGGCATATCGGCTCCGACGAAGTAGTTGGAGTCCGTGTCGGAATACAGCCACCGGTCGTAGTTGGCCTGCGCGGCACGCACCGTGAAGGCTCGGGCATACGCGGTTACGAAGGCACCCACCGGAAGATACACGGCTTCCTTGTACTCCTTGTCCAAAAGCGCGTACTTCACCACCCCGTCCTCGAGGTACGGCATGCGCGACTGCTTGACCGGGTTGGTGGCCATCTTGCCATACAGGGAGTTGAGTTGAAGCTTCGCGATAGTGCGCAATCCAGGGTTTCCCTCTACCGTCGCCCTCTGCTTGACCTCCGTCCACTCCCTCACGTAATCCTTGAAAAGCAGCGTGGAACCCTTGAACTTGTAGCCCCTCACGTAGCGCACGTCATGAACGTCGTACTGCTCGAAAAGCATTTCCAAGTCCACCGACGTGAGGCACAGGGGCTGTAGGCCTTCCGAATCACGGATGTACTCCGTCTCTCCGAAAAGGCGGTTGCCTTTCAGCTGCATGCAGGGGATATGCGCTTCCTTCACCGTGAAATCGGCTTCCAGAAACTGTATGTAAAGCGGCATTTCCGGGTCTTCTACGTAAGAACCCTCATAGGCTTCAGGCTCCCCATACGGAAGCACCTCCCCGTGCGCGGAAGCCATGACGGAAGGGTACAGCGAGTTCACGTCGAACGACATGCCTGGGCCGACGATCTTTCCCGCGAACTCTGGATTCGCCATCACGAACCCTCCCTTGTAGCACCCTCCCTTCCTCAGATCGAGGTCGTAGTCAGGCTCGGGGTACCAGTCCCGGAACCGCTTCTTCCCACCTATCGACTTCACGTAATGGTGGAACGCGTTCGACCCTGCGGTTATGCGCTTCATGTCCCTTTCGTACATTTCCTGCAAGGCCAAAGCCACTATCTTCACGTCGTTGGCTACGTATGCCCTTTCATTGCCGGTCAGGACGTGTCCCGGTTCCCGGGGTTCCAGATAGTCTATGTCCAATTTCTCGATTGACAGGCCGAACGCCTTTGGAATGGATGCGACCGGAAGGGGTATCACCTTGAGGGAATCCAGGAACTCCACTGCAGCTACGGGGGTGAAGTAAAGCTTTATGCTGTAGAACTGACCCATGTCGCTTATAAGGGTCGTGAACGTCTTGTGTCTGGCATCGTCCTTTCCTGCAACCCACGTCCACCCGTTGGACAGAAGGTGGTGCAGCACGAACTTTCCGTCGAACTTGAGGTTATGGAAATACACCCTCGAACCCTCCACCGCCCTGCACCACGAAACGAACGATTCGATGTCGTTTCCGAAACTCACGTTCTCGGCGTCTCCGACCTCGCTTGCAGCCCATGCCCATACCCTGCAGTCGTCCGGATCTGCCGTGGTTTCGAAGTCAGCCGCATACGTCGGCACATTGCAAACCTCGCTTCCATCCCATATTCCACCGTCCCAAGTCAACGCCCATATGTCTTTGTACTCCATCACACGGCCCTAACGTTCATCCAGTAACCCAGTATTTTCTTCATCATGACTTCCCTTTCCTGCGGGCCGTAGATGTACTCGATGCTCGGGGAATCCTCGATGGCCTTGACGAGGGCCTTCCAATCGTCCCTCGCCATCGTCAGAATGATTTCCTCGATATGTTCGATATCGGCATCATGCTCGGGAAAGCCTCCGAAAACGCTCCACAGGGCTTTCATGTAATTGGTATAGTAACGTCTAACCTGTTCCTCGTTGCTCATGTTGAGTTGACGCGATTGCGTCTCTATGAAACGCCTTATCGCCCCGGCTCCCAACGTTGACACCGGGCGTGTGTCCCTGGAAAGAGCCGCCTGCTTCAGATTTCCGGCACCCGCCGTTGGCTGAACCACTCCCTGTGCCTTGGCCCTCATGCTCTTTTTCCTCTCCCGCACGCTTTTCAGCACGGCGTATTCGTGCCTCTCGTAACGGGTGACGATGGAGCCGTCCTGCTGCTGCACCGGCTCCAAGGCCTTGGGCCTCGTCACCCTGTTCAGCCTGTTCACCGTGTTCTTCAACGCACGTGCGGTGGTGATGGACGACTTCAGTTCCTTGTACGAGACTTCCTGTGGAAGGTAGATTTGCGCAAGAATGTTGTCTTTCGCAGCCCTTCTAAGGGCGTTGTTGTACCTGCGAACGGCAGAATTGAGTTTTCTTAACTGGTTACTATTCCACGAAATTCTATATTCTCTGGGCATTCGTACGCAACCCCCGTCGATTCGTTGATTATCAGGAACCCTCGCGTCTCGGTCTTCCTGTACAGGCTAAAGTCGGCAAGCAGTTCCATGTCCATATCGAACTTGAAACGCCTCTTCATGGAATCGTTCAGCCACTCCCTGTTAGCTTCCAGCCCTTTTCTGAACTTGACAAGATGCGCAGGACTTGAAAAGAAGAACTTGTAAAATCCCACGAAACAGAAATACGGGGATTCCTTGAGGTCATAGCATATACCGTTCTTGGTGAGCGTCATTCCGCACCTCCTTTCAATATGGAAAAGCCCTGTGCTTGGAAACGACGGGAATCATGCAGGAGTTCAGGTAGTAGACCAGGCCGCCCGCACGCACGTTCCCATAAGCTTCCAGCAAGGGAAGAACCTCGTCAATGTCGTCTCGCCTTACCGGATATTTCGTGTCCTTGGTGAACATGTACTCGAACGTTCCCGTCTCTGGATGCGCGACGAAAACGCTGACCCCCTGCGGAACCGTCCCTTCCCAAAGGGACACGTTGACGTTCAGAACACGGCACATGGAACGGTAAAGGAACTCGCTCAGCAAGTCCTTGTCGGCCATCGACAGCATGTTTACTTCGTACATCGGCGCTCCTTACAACTGGAACCGCCGAAAGTGGCGGCTCCTAGTCTGCTTGATATGCGGGTAAGCCCTAGAACTGGACGGAAAGCGTAAGCATAGAGCCGTTCGCTACCTTCTCCTGCTTGACAACCACAGGAATGGGCTGCTCCCAAGTGGGTTCGCCGAAAGTGGCAATCAACTTCTTCAAAGCGGAGAACATACCGACGGAAACGCACTCATAGGCTTCGCCCTTATCGTCAATGAGGACGATTCGCGGTGCCTTGTCAAGTTCGCCAGTCTCCTTGTTGACCAATTCAAGGGTTTCGGCGTACACGTCGCGCAGCATGATTTTCTTGTTGATAAAGTCCGCGATTTTATGCTGCGGGTTGTTGGCGGCGTTGAACACAAGCGCCTTGTCCTTCATCGTCTCCGCTTTGACGGAACAGAAAGCAGCAAGGTTGCCGCCCTCCAACTCGCGCACGTCGTATTCGCGCATATCGCTGGTAACGTCGGCGGTGGAGATTGCAACGATTTCGTTCATTCTAGATCTCCTTTTCCTCGATCACAATGCTTTCGTCCAAGAACTTGTCAAGGGGCATGGCGTACTTCATGCGCTTTACCGGCTTCCAGACCACCGTGCATCCTCGAGGGACGGCCGTTCCCGTGGCCTCCATCAGGGCCGCACGGGCCTCTCCCTTGTTCATTGCCGTGGAATGGGCGGTGCATTCCGCAACGACGTTCAAGCCCACCTCCCCGTCGATCTCGCACACGGAATACGCGGTGATCTTGTATTCCATCATGGTTCGGGTAACGTTTTGCATTGCTAGGCTCCTTTCTGTTTGGGGTACATCCTACGCTCAATATCTTAACAGGCATGAGAATATAAGTGTTCGGAAAATTCAACTTTTCATAAAATCTTCACAAGATATCCAATAAGTACGTCTCCTTAAATCGCACACAAGACTATGACAACTGCACCCATCAACATTCCCAGAAACCTGATCAAAGATTTGAGAGGTTTAGGCATGTAAAGCCATGCCTCTTCGAGGGTGAGTTCATATGCTTTCACAGCAATCACCTTCTACACATAAAAGACATTTAGATCGACATCAGGATAAACCTCATGGCAATAATCACGCCAATGAAAATCCGCAATGCCGTCATACTTGTCAAAATCCCTTACACCGGGCCATCGTGCATACCGTTCATCCACTGCCTCGCGTTTGATGATTTTAGTTATAAGTGCTGCATCTTCGGAGTTTCTGAGGGGCACGATTACCATGCCCATAACGCAATTTCCGTGTTCCTCGTTTGCATACCTAGTTCCAGCGCCACCTTTGGCAGCAAAGAAATACTCCCCCGTTTTCTTAATATAAACGCCCTCCCGAACGGACCAAATATCTCTCGGAGAAAAGTATTCGCCCTCAGTGATCGACTTTGCCGTGTCGGTATTGTAACGACGTCCGAAAATTCGCTTTTCCATGGTTAATACCTTTCACTAAAATTGTCCAAAACCTCACTAACAAACTCGTTGTAAACCTCGCGACGAGTAGCGCACATCGTAAATGTAGACCTTATTTGATTGCGAAGCCCGCTCACACTCAAGGATGCGTTCCTGCTGAAAATACGACAATTCATCGATACCTTAATCTCATCATAGCCACGAATTATCAGGATAAACTCCGCACGCTTAAGTTGCCGCTTGAGAGATTTGCGAGTGATCATAGTTTGTCCTTTCATCATCGATAACCTTACCTTGTATTTCTAAATTCTAAAAATAATCAACCCCAAATGCTGCTTCAAAAGCATCAATCATAGTTGACCATCTAGTAATCATTTTTTCGTACATGGCATTCTCCCTCCCATTACAATATTCAAGGTAAATTTTAGCGGAATTCTTCTCCCGTCTTATTCTGTCCTCAAGTTTTGCCATACAGTAGGCAATATCAATATTATCAATCATTGTTAGCCCTTTCATCATCGATAACCTTACCTTGTATTAAGTATATTACTACAGATAGTAGTTAAAGTCAATATATAAATTGATATTAATTGTGATTAATTTCAAGATGGGGAATTAATTC
>CDZV01027623.1_pt1 | contig 16453 bp, 18 predicted proteins | sample 554851 | NCBI WGS metagenome assembly CDZV01 (sample SAMEA3182090, study PRJEB8094) | gut metagenome | biome: human; feature: gut; material: Stool; isolation source: human stools | place: Canada | collected 2013-03-12
ATCGTCCAGTCATCCAGATGCATTTCTGTCAACTTAACTCCGTAAGACCGCCGGAACATATGGGAACTGAATTGAAACAGTTTCCCATCATCATCCCGCAGATCCTCACTTTTTATCAACCGCAGCACCTTGTGCTTTATGGTTGTATATTGAAGCGGGCGGTTGGGAGCTTTGGCATCCACGAAGATATACTCGGTTTTACCATACTGATCGTAAGTACAATCGATGGCTTTCTGGATCAGAGCTGCCAATTCTGCACTGATAGGCTTTTCGAATGTTCGTGTTTTTACCTGATCGATCCGGATAATATCCAGCCCATTTCTCTTTGACAGGCAGTCTGTATGCAGTGTCAGCGTATCAGAGATTCTTGTGCCAAGCATTTGGTGGATTAGCCTTGAATGCCATTCCCATGCGCTCCAGCAGAGCAGCGTCCGAGCAGTAGCAGTAAAATCCTCCGGCCTCGCTGTCAAACGAAATCCTCCCCAATCCGGCATCATCCTGAAATGCTGTCTGGAAGACTTTCTCCCATTCATAGCCATTCCCGTGGGTATACAGGCCGAAGGAATTCTTTGCTTCTTCGCCATGTTCCTCCGCGAACCGGTTAAACGCCGCCTGTCCATAGTCTTCGTAGGGTTCCTGCAGGAAAGAAAAAGGGAGGGACAGCCCATATTTCCCGTTGCCGCATTGATACAGTTCAAATGGCTCCAGCCTCTTATTGACTTCTTCCAGCCGCTCATCTTCCGGGCTGGGTTCCTCATCGATCTCTGCTGTACCGTCCAGTTCCATCTGCATGGGGATCAGCACCTTCAGCAGTGCCTCACGGTATTCCATGTCGGCAATCCGGTCAATATAGATGCCAAAGGTATTCAGAAAGTAAGAGCCATCCTCCTGGGTAATCAACAGATCGCTTTCCAGCCCCTGGCTGCAGATAAAATCTGCCACCTCCTGAATGCTGTGCAGCTCCTGATTCCCCTGGCTGGAATGCCCAATGAGGAGAGGGTATTTTTCTTTAATGCTCATGTTTCACATTCCTCCCATTCCCATATCATTATCAGAACCTTCCATGTAACCTGGGCCTTCCTCAAAAGTTCCCTCGTTAAGCTGGGAATTCAATTCCTGCCAGTATTTCAGATCCCTCGACATCATCACATATCCCTGATTGGCAATCATTAATTCTGCGCCTTCTGGTGAACAAATGGACAATTCTCCATCATCCTGATGACGCATAATACACGCAGCCACTTCTGACGGAGCGCTGGATATCATTTCTTCCTGCAGGCTGCCTCCGGAAATCCAACGCACTTTGAGCTGTGGAAACTGTTTGATGTCGATTTCATTTTCCTTTTGCCTTTCATCGTTTTCCATACGGGCCATTTGCCTTTTCATCAATCCTTCACGCATCATCGCTTCAAAAAAATCTTTCATTATTAGCCTCTCCTTTCGGCTGTCTCCAGCACAGACATCCCAAACCTGCGTATTGCCATGGCATTGCAGATGGCGGTAAACTGTTTTGGAGAGATCAGTTCCCGGTCAGCCAGATCCCGGATGGTAAGATGCCGGGTTCCCATATACAGGTCTTTGGCGGCACAGTAAAGGGGATAGGTGTATTCATTCAGGCCGCACAGTTTCCGGCGGTCAAACCGGACGAGGTTCCCCTCCACCTGATGCCTCATGATGCGCCAGAGCCTCGGATCGGCGGTAAAAAGATAAAGTGCCGACAGCAGGGCATAATTTTTCCTGTCTTTTTTCTGGATGGCCATCCGGAAAAGTTTCTGATGGTGATTGCTTAGATAGTTCATGGGCCTCATCTCGCTTTCGATTAGAAGTTCCTCCACTCTTTGCAGGAAGGGGCGGTATCGGACAGCATGCATGGTATCCGCAATCATCTCCTGATAAGTGGGCGGGGGCGGTTCCTGCAGACAGATATAAATCTGATCCGGCATGACCATGCTCCCATAGCCCTTGGGCTGGAAACCGGGAATCATCTGCATGAGGATCTCCAGCTCCCGGAGGGCTTCGGTTTCGGCAAAATACATCATTCATGGCTCCTTTCATAAAAAAAGCCCTCGCTTCATCAACAAAGCAAGGGTGTCACTTAGGTTACAGATTCAGTTGTGGGCCATCCTCCGGTTCAAACGCAGGAGGATTTTTCTCAATCTCCGGATAGCCAAACGATAGCTTTTCCGCCAGCTCATCCAACGCTTTCGACTGCTCGAAGGTAAGGGAGCCGCAGTGATTTCTGGCGTAGTCCACACAACGATAGAGATTTTCAGCTTCTGCTGGCTGGAACAGGCGTTGTTCCTGAATCAGCCCCGAACGCCGGACGAACGATTCTTTTGCATATTCATAATTTGGAGAGTAATCGCCGCCGGACACATAGCCACGCTCTTTATCCTGATCCCATGTGGTAAACATGAAACCATAGTTTTCACTATACGTTCCGGCCAGGACGATATTCCCATACTCCGCCAGTTTCCGGTAATCATGGACGCCATCCGCCTCCATCTGTGGGGCTGCTTCATAGAGGCCCACATACTCACGGATGGCTCTGACCTCTTGATGAATTTTATCATAGAGTTCCGTCTGGCTTAGTATCTCAAACTGATCCTCATAAAACCGTAGGAAGCCTTCGGGTGTCTGACGACAGAAAGGAGCGTCTCCGTGAAAAATGTGGAGCAGACCATCCCGATAGCCATAATACCCAGTACAGTCTAATTGAGGAAGGCGGCGCAGCAGTTCTTCCTGATAAATGGTCATAGGCTGCATCCACCTCACATTCCCATAGCGAAACCTACATTTTCATCTTCCGATTCATCCTCATCCATATCTTCGTCCTCAATCCCGGATTCATCTTCGTATTCGTCCTCCAGGACGGCCTCCGTTTCTTCCTCGTCCTCAACCTCCAGAGTATCTTCGGTTTCTTCCGAGCCTTCATCCTCCAGGGCATCTTCTGACATATCTTCATCGTCCTGATAGTCTGCTTCGCCGGTTTCCTCCGATGGGGACATCTCATCCAGTTCTTCAGCATCGGGGCCTTCCTCAGATGTCCCCGGCACTTCCTGATCGGGGATAGAGGGTTCCGCTTCATCCATTTTCTCCGCAGAAGAAGCAGTTTCCTGATCTCCCGGTAACTCCTGATCAGCGTCCAACTGCTCTGTATCCTCCAGTTCCTCCGTATCCTCGAAGTCACCCTGGGCCTCGCCGGTTTCCTGACTCTCAGCCAGATCCCGATCCAGCTCCTGCTCAATCAGGCCGATGACAAAGTCCTTTTGCGTCATGTTATTGCGGTGCAGATAATCTTTAATCCGCTGGAACAGGCTTTCCGGCACCTGAAATGCCAGTGTCCTCATTTTCTCCATGTTTTTCCCTTCCTTTTCATCAATTTTAGGATGCAGTTCATCCTGCAAGGCCAGCGTGACAAACTCCGTCATCGTCATCCCGTGGTCTTGCAGATATTGTGTAATCTCGGCATGCAAAGCCGCATCGACTTTGACCGTAATGCCTTTTTTCCCGTCAGCAGCCACTTTGTTCACCTCTTTCCATGAATTTCTGAATCGCCCTTGTTACAATTTCCTCTACAGGTACTTCCTCAATGGCAGCCTGGATCAAAAGCGGCTCCACCAGCGCCTCCGGAATCTCAATTTCAATTTCCAAATGATTTACCTCCTACATTCCCATGACGGGGCCTTGATCCTCAGTCATGCCGGATTCCTGTTCCTCTGCCAGTTCTTCCTTCGTCAGCTTGCGAAACGAGTCCTCACCAGGCACAACGCCGAGAGATCTTCCATTGTCAAACGAGCAGTGCAGTGTTCCGATATCATCCACTACTTTGACAGTGCCTCTTGTCTGATCCTCGACAGGACAGGGATCTCTGCCCATGCTCAGTAACATGATTCGGGTACCGGGAGGATACTCTGCCTGGTACCGCTTGGCCTGCTGGTGCAGGCGTTCCCATTCATTCATCAGCTACATCTCCATTTCTAAATCACTATTTTCTGTTTCTGAAGCCATCCACTCCGTGTCATCCCAATTATCTTTACGAAGGGCAAAGTTCTCCACGAGCTGTCTGGCCGTTAGGGGAATATTCGCAGGCTGATTTGTGCGCTCAAACCCATCTTCGCTGATTTCAAACCAGCAATGATCGACCTCGGTATCATACTCATTGAATCTCCTTTCCGGCATCCCAACCTGTCTTGGGATAAAATATTCACCCATGTCACAGCAATCAAGAATGCTTTGGATTTGCTCCCTGGATAGTTCCCCTTGGATAACGCACTCATTATGAACCTTATAGTTATCTGCATCCCGGTATAGATAGCAGATCTTGGTGTTCATGGATATGACCTCCTTTCCTTATAGCTTGTAGGATAGGGAATTTTTCCCCATAAAAAAAGCGACCACTTTCATGGTCGTTCCTACCTTACTCTATACACACTTTTTTTTCTGCTGTGTTTTCTGTACCTATTCGCCCTCCTTCCTCTACGCAATACACCGCTATACACAGATATAACCCTGCTCCATTTTAGGATATCCCAGAAAAATCGCCTCATACCCACCGATGTCCGGGATTTCGACCAGTTCCGGCCTTGAGTTTGCTCTAAGTTCTGCCTTCGCCGTGGCCGTACACTCTTCATACGCGAAAGGATATTCCCGGACGGCTTTGAGCTCCAGAAGATCGGCTCCGGTTTCATCCGCGATTTGTTTAGCGATCCTCGCGGTGTTTCCTATCGGCAAATCCAGGATGGCTCCCCCGACATAATTCTGTCCCGTATGGGAGAAATACGCCACAAGAGGGATTTGCCTGCTGCGGTCCATACGCTCACCCCCTTTCCGAAGGCTAGTATAAACCCTGGAGTCGACTCCAAGTCAAGACCCTTTTCAAAAAATTTCCAATTTTTTCAAATCTGGAAGAGAAGGGACCGGTGAAAAGCCCGGTGCAGGACACCGGGCCTTGCCGGAAGCCGGGCCCCTCATTGACAGGGCTGGGCCCTTTTCCCTATAATGGAAGGGATATCAGAGAAAAAGGGGGAGATGGCGATGCGGCTTCCGGATGAATTCCGGCGGCGGATGGAGGTTCTCCTGGGAGAGGAGGCCGCCGCGTTTTACGCGGCCCTGGACGGCCCGGCCCGGCGCGGGCTGCGGGTCAACACGCTCAAATGTACGGCGGAGGCCCTTTTGGAGCATTTCCCTCTTCCTCTGACCCCCGTTCCCTTTTCCCCCGACGGTTACCTCCTGCATGGGGAATGGAAAGCGGGCGCCGATCCCCTGCACCACGCGGGCGGGTATTATATGCAGGAACCATCTGCGATGGCGCCGGTCACAGTTCTGGCCCCCCGGCCGGGCGAAGCCATCCTGGATCTCTGCGCCGCCCCCGGCGGCAAGGCCACCGCCATCGGCGCGGCGCTCCGGGGACAGGGGATGCTTTGGGCGAATGAGGCGGTCCGCGCCCGGGCGCCGATTCTTCAGCAGAACCTCGAACGGTGCGGCATCCGGAACGCCGTTGTTTCCCAGGCGGATCCCGCCGTCCTCGCGGACCGGCTGGGGCCGCGGTTCGACGGGGTTCTGGTGGACGCGCCCTGCTCGGGCGAGGGGATGTTCCGCAAAGAACCCGCCGCCCTGGAACAGTGGAGCCCCGCCGCCGTGGCTATGTGCGCCCGGCGGCAGCGGAACATTCTGCGCAGCGCCGCCCGCCTTGTCCGCCCGGGGGGACGGCTGCTGTACTCCACCTGTACCTTCGCGCCCGAGGAGAACGAAAGGACAGTCGGCGCCTTTCTGCTTGAACAGCCGGATTTCGAACTGGTGGAGACAGGGGAGACGGGATTCGGACGCCCCGCCTTTTCCGCGGAGGCGGTTGCCGCCTTCTCTCTTCCGGGCGAAGACGCCGCCCCTGCCGGGCTCCCCTATGAACGCTGTCGGCGGATCCTGCCCCAGGACGGAGGAGAAGGGCACTTTTTGGCGCTGTTTCGGAAAAAAGGAGAATCGCCGCTCGAGGGGGGGCCTCCGGCGGCAAAATCCGATACTATTTGTTTAAAATCGCAAAAATTATACGAGGAGTGTTTTTTTGATCCGCCGGAAGGCATCTTTTGCCGGTTTGGAAACACCGTTCGCCTGCTTCCCTTTGCCCTGCCGGATAGCCGGGGGATTCCCATTCTCGGGGCCGGATGTGCGGCGGCGGAGATCCGGGAAACCGGGCGCGGGGGAATCCGCCTCGAGCCTTGCCACGCGCTGTTTATGGCCGCGAGGGCGGAGGACTGCCGGCGGATCCTCAATCTCGGGCGGACCGATCCCCGGCTGACGGCCTTTTTAAAAGGGGAGGAAATCGAGGCCTCCGGAGAGGCGGGCTGGACGGCGGTGGCCGTCGAAGGCGTCGTGACCGGATTCGGCAAGGTCTCCGGCGGAAGGCTGAAGAATCGTTACCCCAAGGGCCTCCGTCTGCGAACAGGCTGACGCCTTTTCTCAGCCGCGGGGAGAGACGCCTGTCGGGAGAAAAGGGGACGGGAGCCGGTTCAGGGCATCCCGTACAGGAGTGCGCCCGCCAGCCCGGCGACGAGCAATACCAGGATGGGATTCCACTTCCATTTTCGGAGCAGGAGAAAGGATACGGCCGCCAACACGGCCGCCGTCCACTCGATCCGGGTGATGCCGGAAAAAGACGAGGTGCCGAAAAAGGTCAGCATCAGGATGGAGGCCGCGGCGCCCATAATCAGCCCCACTGACGCTGCCTTGAGTCCCCGGAGGACCTCGGCGGCGTAAAGCGACTCGGCGTGTCTCCGGAAAAAGGCGGACAAGGCCAGGGAGAGCGCGACCCCCGGAAGCACACAGCCCGCCGTCGCCACGATGGCGCCGGGGATGCCGGCGATCCGGATCCCGACAAAGGTGGAGGTGTTGACGGCCAGAGGGCCCGGCGTCATCTGGGAAATGGTGATGATGTCGGCAAAGGTCTGCTGGGAAATCCAGCCGTACCGCTCCACCACCTGTTCCTGGATGGAGGGGATCACCGCATAGCCCCCGCCGATGCTGAACAGCCCGATCTGCAAAAACGCCAGGAAAAGCTCCCATAAACTCCTCATCCGCGTTTCGCCTCCCGTTTTTTCCACCAGGCCCGGGCCAGGCATATCGAGCAGCAGGCGAGCAGGATCAGGGCGACGTTGAGGCCGAGAAAGAAGCTCGCGATAAAGGCGGCCGGCACCATGGCGGTCAGCAGGGGAGAGCGGTCTTTTAAAACCGCCCGAAACAGATCGACCACCACATCCACGATCAGCGCGGCCACGCCGGCCTGCATGCCTTTGAGCACCGCCGCGATCAGGACATTTTGACTGAAGGCGGTATAGAACACCGAAATGACGGACAGCAGCACGAGCGGCGGCAGCACCCCCGCGATGAGGCTGACGACGCTGCCCGGCAGTCCCGCCGTCCGGTATCCGGCCAGCGCCGCCAGGTTCATGGCGATGGCCCCCGGCGCGGACTGGCCGACGGCGGCCAGTTCCATGAGTTCATCCTCGGTGAAAAGCTGCCGGCGGGTGACGAAATACTTGCGGATCATCGGGACGACCACATACCCACCGCCGAAGGCGAAGGCGCTGATGAGCAGGTTGGTCCCGAACAGCCACAGGCAAAGCCTGGCTTTTTTCATGTTGGCGGCATCCCCTTTCTTCGATGGTTCCAGTATACGGCTTGTTTTTCGATGTGTAAAATGATAGAATTTCAGCAAAGCCATGAATAAAATTCACGAGAGAGGGGAAGGGCCTTGACCCTGCGGCATTTCCAAATCCTGCGCGCGGCCGCCGAGACCGGCAGTTTGGCGGGGGCCGCGGCGCGCCTATATCTCACCCCGTCCGCGGTGTCCCATGCTGTCCGGGAAATGGAGGAGCGGGCGGGGACCGCCCTGTTCGACCGTCTACCCAAAGGGGTGCGGCTGACCCCCTGCGGACAGCGGCTGCTTGCGGAGGCGGCGCCCATCCTGGCCGCCTGCGAATCGCTGGAGGCCCGGATGGGGGATCTGGAGGCGGAAACGCCCCTGCACCTCGTCTCCAGCATCACCATCGCCTCTTTCTGGCTGCCCGGGCTGCTCAAGCGGTTTTCGGAGCTCTGTCCCCGCACACCGGTGGAGGTGGAGGTCATCAGCGCGGGAGAGGCGTTGGAGGTTCTGCGATCAGGCGGGGCCGACCTCGCCCTGGTGGAAGGTCCGCCGCCTCAGGGGCCGTTTGTCTCCATCCCATTTGCCTCTTACCGCCTTGTGGTTGTCTGCGCCCCGCGATACCGCCCGAAAAACGGCGAGCTTACCCTCCGGGACCTGTGCGGGGAAAAGCTGCTCCTGCGTCAAAAGGGGAGTGCGATCCGGGATGCCTTTGACAGCGCGGTGCGTCTGTCCGGATACACATGCCGGCCGGCCTGGACCAGCATCAATTCCACCGCCCTGCTCGAGGCGGCCAAGGCGGGACTGGGGATCACCATTCTGCCGGAGCTGTTGGTCCGCGGCGCGCTCGGGGAGGGGAGCCTGGTCGAGCTGACGGTCCGGGACCTCGCCCTGTACAACGATCTCAACGCCGTCCGCCGCCGCGACCGGTACGAAACCGCCCCCATGGCCGGATTCCTCCGCCTCATCGGGCGGGAAGATCCCGCATACAAACGCCCGTCTTGTCTTGGGCCGGATCTACAGAAGGAGGGGGCTGCCCATGTGCCGGAATCGGATGGGGGATAGGGTGACGGTTACGGCGGACCGGCCGCCGAAGCCGTGTCATCCGGAATACAGACATATCGTCTATCCCGTGCATGATGGGTTATCGCGGGTATCCCGGCGCCGGACGGAGAGGAACAAGAGGCGTATATATGGGAGTTCGTGAGCCAGTTGAAACGTTCACCGGGAAGGGGATTGCGGCGATGCATCGAAACGGGGATGTCCCCAAAAATGGATTGCGGCGCCGGAAAACGTCTATTTTTCCGTGTCTGAAATCGCAACGGCGGTGGCTTTTCGGGAGCCATATTCTGAGGGCATAGAGAGGGATAAGCGCATTTTTGCAAGGCATGCTGCGGGAGAGAACACAAAAGGGCTGTTGCTTTTGGCAACAGCCCTTTTGTGACTTTTGTGATGGAAAGGCGCCAATTCCGGCCGCGGGGCGCCCTCTTTCCCGGGCGGGAAAGCCCTCGGCGGCGGTTCGAGGCGGAGAGAATCCACCCCGTCCCGCAGGCGCGGGATGTCCGCCGGCGTACCGGCGGATGGGTCAATTCTTTTCCGGCTGCCGCCGAAGGGGGAGTTTCTGCTTGGCGAGCAGGGTCTTCCGGACGATCAGCGCCGCGCCCGACAGAACCAGCGCTCCGGCGGTCACACCGATGACCAGCGGCCAGTTGCAACCCGCAATGCCGGTGATGTCAAACACGCCGGTGTCCGGGTTTTGCAGATGGGAAAAGATATGGGCGGTGTCGAACACCAACCCCGCCAGGAACAGGACGGCGGCCGTCACCGACAGGACAACCGCGGACAGGGGCTGCTTCTCCTGCCGGGGGGCGCGGCTCACCATCTCCCGGCGGAAATCCAGCACCCCGCCCAGCAGAAAGGCGCCCAAAACGGTCACGATGGTCTCGGGAAGCATGTAGGTGGCGTTATAGATCAAGGAAAAGGGCACAGCGCCGGCCATGGGGATGGAAATATCCCGCCAGACCGTGATGCCGGAGAGAAAATGGCAGGCGTACCGCAGCAGGCAGACGAGGAGAGTGCCCGCGACCAGCTCGGCCTGCTGGTTTTTCGCAATCCGGTCCCGGAACAGCCCCGCAAGCCCCAATACCGTAAAAGCAATCACATAGTCGAGGAAAAAGACCAGGAGGAAGGAGCCGGGCGATTGGGTAAAGGCGCTCAGGGTGCCGATCCCGCCCTCCACGATTTGGAGCAGGCTGAAGACGAAACCGGTGAGCAGCCCCCATTTCCAGCCGTAGCGGTAGGCGATGAGGATGACCGGCAGCATGCTGCAGGCGGTGATGGTGCCCCCATAGGGCAGACTGGCGATCGGGAACAGGCAGAGCACGAAGGCAAACGCGAGCATCACGGCGCTCTCGGTCAGCCTGAGAGCGGGGGAGCCTGCGCCCCAATGGGAGTTGCGGACAGATTTTTCCATGGGTATCTCTCTTTTCTTCTGGATTTTCGCGCTCACGCCCCAAACGGAATGGAAAAACCCCCTCCCGACTGGGAGGGGGTTTCGACACAAAGCGCCGCCCGCCGCAGCGGGCAGCAGCCGGGTTTCGTATGAAAACATCCCTCCGCCGGTATTATCCGGATCAGGTTTCAGGGTTTGAAGCCGCGGGCTTCCTCTCAGCCGGCCTTGCGCCAGCACCCCTTGTTTGTGTTGTGAGGTCTGCGAATAGAAACAGTATAGCGGAATCGCCGAAATTTGTCAAATCCAGGTTTTCGACGGGGTTATGCCGGCCGGACCGTGACAACGAAGCCACCCGCGTTGTTCCCCGATACCTCGGCGGCCCCCTGTTCGGGTAGGGGGACCGCGGTCTCTTCCTCCCCGGCCGGCACCACATAGATGCGGGTCCCGTCCGGCAGAAGGCGGGGAGAGGCGGCGGTGCAGGCAGACAGGGATGCGGTGTATTCCTCCAATGTCAGGCCGTCCCGGGCGATCAGCGACGCGTGGGGCGTGCCGACATAGCGAAAATGCCAGGGCTCCTGGGCCACGCCGGTGATCGTCTCCTTCCCCGCCGGATAGCGTTCGATAAATCCATAGGCGGGAGCCAGTTCTCGGAACCGCTGGCACAGGCCGGTATATGGAAAAGCGGGACGGATGAAGTCGATCTCATCCATCGCCTTGCCCATGTCGATGGCCAGCCCGGTCTGATGCTCGCTGGTCCCGGGATAGGCGATGTATTGGTTGGTGAAGGTTTCGCCATTTTCCTTTAGAGAGGTGAAGTAAAGCTCCTCCTGTTCCCGGCCGCTGCGGTATCCGCTGACCGGGACAATCCCCGCCCCCGCGGCGCAGGCGGCGAGGAGGGCCTGCAGCGCGGCCGCCGCCGTACGGTCCATCTGGATATCCGGAAAGCCGGGCACCGCCTCGCACAGGCGGCCTTGCAGGGCCGCCTCTTCCATTTGGAGGGGATGGGCCCGGTTGACCAGGATGAGAGGCCCGTCGAAAGCCGCCTGACGGGGCAGGCGGAGAACCCGCCCGGCGCTCATGCCGGTTCCTCCGCCAGGGCGATCAGCCGTTCGACAATCGCCGGAAAGGACAAGCCCGCCGCCTCCAGCATTTTGGGGTACCGGCTGTGGGCGGTAAATCCGGGGATGGTGTTGATTTCATTGAATACCACATTCCCGTCGGGGGTCAGGAACATATCCACCCGGGCAAAGCCCCGGCAGCCGAGCGCCCGGTACAGCACCGCCGCCGTTTTCCGGATTTTTTCCCGGTTTTCCGGCGAAATGCGGGCAGGCAGGCGGATTTCGGCGGTCCGGTTGCCGTATTTTTCTTCATAGTCCAGCCAGCGCTCTTTGAGCGCCACCTCGTCCACTTCGCCGATGAAGAGTTCCCGGTTGCCGATGACGGCGCAGCCCACCTCGAACCCGGGGATCTCCTCTTCCACCACCGCCTTGCTGTCGAAGGCAAAGGCGAGGTCTACCGCCGCGGCCAGTTCGTCGGGTTTTTCCACCCGGGTGATGCCGTAGGAAGAGCCGGCGTTGGCGGGCTTGACGAAGAGGGGATAGGCCAGTCCGGCCGCCCGTTCCAGAGGAGAGGCGGTCTCGCCTTTATACAGGATGACCGACCGGGGGACCCGGACACCGGCAGCCTCCGCCAGGGTATGGGCCGCCTCCTTGTCCATGCAAACGGAGGAGCCCAGAACGCCGCAGCCGACATAGGGGAGCCCGGCGAGTTCACACAGGCCCTGGACCGTGCCGTCTTCTCCGTTGGCGCCGTGGAGCATGGGGAACACCACGTCCACCCGGACCGCATGGGCTCCGGAGGCGTCCCATTCCAGCAGGCCGTGGACCGCCCGGTCGGGCGAGAGGGCGGCCCGGGTCAGCGGCGTGTCCGTCCAATGCCCCGATTCGATGTCGTCGGCGGAGCAGGAACAGCGGAACCATTCCCCCCTCCGGGTGATCCCGACCGGGATCACCTCATACCGGGCAGGATCCAGGCCCCGCAGTACGGCTGCCGCCGAGGAAAGGGAAATTTCGTATTCGGGTGAACACCCTCCGAAGAGGAGGGCGACGGTCTTTCGATGTTCAAGAGGTTGTTGTGCCATGTACGGTTTCCGCCTTTCTGTTGGATGAGGGGGTATCGGTGTCCGGATCCTGCACCGGCGTGCCGGGGGGCAGATCATAGCCGATCCGGCACCGGTTGTGGTAGAGCAGGGTATCGGACAAGGGCTCCCCGGTCTGCCGGTCGAAGCTCTGCCGGTAAAGATCGAGTGTCTGATAGATCCGTCCGTTCTCCCGGATATAGGACAGGTTCCGGGCCGTGATTTCGTAGCGGACATCCGCCTCCCGCTCGGCCCGGACGGCCCCGTTGAGATTTTCCTCGTCGAACCACAGGACCACTTGGTAGACCTCGGGCGTGTCGTTGCGCACCTTCAAATCCAGCCAGCCCTCGTTGACCGTGGCATCGGTTCCGTCGGGGATATCGCTGGGGGGCAGGGGAAAGGACTCCACCGCGTGCGGATGCCGCTCCAGAATGGTCAGCGGCGTGTGGAGAAAAAGCCAAAACAACAGGTTGCTCAACTGGCACAGCCCGCCCCCCTTGACCGGGACGATTTCACCGTTGACCAGGCAGAGCCCGTCTTTATACGGTTCGTGGTCATCCGCGTGGCGGACGAGCTGCCAGAAGGAGAAGGTTTCCCCCGGACGGATGACCACGCCGTTGACCGTCGCGGCCGCCAGCTTCAGATTGTCCACCTTGTTGCGCTGGTACACCATGTCGTGGCCGCTGTTTTCATTGAGAAGCAGGGTCCCGGCCGAAAACACCTCCGCCGGCAGGGACTCCGCCGTCCCGCGGGCATACCGGTTGCCGTCCAGACGCATCCGCAGATAAAACCATTTCACCTGCAAGAAACGGCGGAGCCGGGAGAGGAACGGAAACCAGGCTTTGAGTTTGTCTTTCCATTTTCGGAGCATTCAGGATTCCACCTTTTCGGGCTGCGGCCGACCGGCCGGCGGGGATTTGGGCAGGCCGTCTCTTCGGCCGATTCCCAGGGCTATGGTGATCCCCATGACGATCAGCATCGCGAAAGAATAAAATACAAAGGGGCTGACCTGCGTGGCGGTCAGAGGATAGGCGCTGTCCGCCGCGAATCCCAGGGTGTAGACCACCGCCGGGGTCCAGGGCAGGCAATAGCACAGGGTATTGGACTGGGCGTCGAGGAGGTTTGCCGTCCGGTAGGGGCTGATGCCGTACCGTTTGGCGAGCGGGGCCGCGAAGGAGGCGCCGACGGCCAGGATCGCCGGGGCGTTGAGGCCCATCAGGGCGGACAGCAGGATGACCATCACCGAGATCACGACCTCGGCGCCCCGCGGCCCCCGGACCACCCGGCTCAGCAGCCCCAGAAGCTTTTCGTCGCCGCCGCCCGCCCGCATGATCGACGTGCAGCCGAAGAGCAGCAGCGCGAGAATAATGACCTGGATCATCCCCGAAAGGCCGTCGTACAAAACGCCGCCCACTGTGCGGTCCAATCCCTCTCCCGACACGGTAAACAGGGCGGGTTTCCCCGCATCGACGACGTCGATCTGTACAAAATCCATCAGTCCGGCGGCCACCGCCACCACCGCGCCCGACACGATCCCGATGGTCGCCGCGATGACGATGTCCCCGGTTTTGACGGCCACGAAAACGGTGAGCGCCACCGGCAGGAACATCAGCAATGTCCAGGGGTTATAGGCATAGGCGCCGCTTTCGGCCGGGGTGCCGGTCAGGAAGGCGCCCGCGACCGCCAGCCCCAGGATGGTCAGACCGCCGGCGGCCAACGCGTATTTCAGGCGGGAACGGACCACGCCGGGCACATCGACCCCCTGGGATGTGGCCGAACAGATGGTGGTATCCGACACCGGCGCCAAATTGTCCCCAAAGGCGGCCCCGGAGATGATCGCGCCAGCCAGCAGGCCGGGGTGGCCGCCGAGGGCCAGGCCCGCCGGATAGAGCACCCCCATCCCCGCCGCGATGGTCCCGAACCCGGTGCCCGACGCGGTGGCGAACAGGGCCGAGGCGATAAAGGTGATGACGGTGAACAGCGTGCCGCCCACCCCGATGCCCGACGCAATGCCGGCCACTCCGCCGGCCAGCCCGGAATCCCGCAGGATCCGGGAAAAGACCCCGGCGAAGAGCCAGCAGACCACCGGGATGATCGCCTCTTTGCTGGCCATGCCCGCGATCATGGTCTCGGCGTACTGCCGTTTGTTTTTGGCAAAGAAAAAGGCGATCACCAACGCCAGAAAGGCCGGCAGCCACAGGGCGCCGTCGGAGATGGACCCGAAATGGAACGTGGTCAGCACAATGAGGACCAGGAAAATCACAAAGGGCAGAAACGACATCCAGGCCCCGCCGTAGAATTCCAGCTTTTTCTTTTCCTCCAAACGATGACCCCCTCTTTTTTTATCCCAAGATAGCATATCACGCTTTGAAAGGGAATTCCGGAGGAATTCCCTTAAGGTTTTCTGAAGGTTTTCCGAATAAATTTATGAAAAAGGAAAGGGACGGCGCTCCGCAGGGGCCGGCTCCGCCCCGGACAAGCCTCTGCGGAGAGGCGGACGCCGTATACGTCGTCGGCGTTGTCGCATAGCAGGTTGTTTCTACCCACGACCCCGGCAGGGGCCGGCTGTAGGCGGGAAAGAGGGGCTGCAACCCATAGATTTTCTACCCGCGCCCTCCACGGGGAGAGCGGCGATGCCGGCCGGTCGCAAAATCGCCATGCGGCCCGATTTTCCACCCACGCGCTTCGTGGGGGAAGCGGCAAAAGCTGCGTGTATAGAATGCATACCAGAAAGTTCTTTCTATCCACGCGCCCCGAAGGGGGCGCGACCCAAATACGCTGTCTACGGTCCCCCTGCAGAGAGCGACCGGTACCCCGCTGATGTACAGCCCGCTGATGGTATGACCGTTTCCGTCCTTTCTGCCCGCGCTCTCCCCATGGAGAGCGGCTGTTTGAGCGGATTTCAAATGTTCCGCATGAGTTTTCGGCCCACGCCATCGGGGAGAGGGCGCAGGCAGCCGGTGTAAATAAGAGCCGCCTTTTCAATCTTTCGATCTACGTGCCCCGTGACGGAAAGCGCCTGCATAGGGGAGGTCCATCATGGGGCGGCGGGCTTTTGATCCCCGCGCAGGGCACCAACAGCGCATCGCTTTCAGGCGCCCCTGCTATTAGAATACCAAAAAAGGAGGCGGATTTCAAGCCGGTGGGAAATGCCGGAGACCGCCTTTCCCCGTCCCGAAAAACCGGCCCGGGCATCTTGCCCGGGCCGGCTCTGGTTTTGAAAGCGTTTATACGGGGACCGCCGGGATAGAATCCGCGGCGCTCTTTCTTCCCATCCCATCCGGCGTCAAAGCCGGTTGTTTTCATGCAGGGCAAACGTAAAAGTCTGTTCTTCTTCAGTGAAATATTTTCTCATCTTCAGGGTCATGGTGGAGTCCGGCTGCACCGGCCGCATCGTCCATTTATATACGATATCGTCGCCGTCCCCCGTCGGAGGATACTGCCGGCAGGACTCGGATATCATGTCTATAAAATCCAGGGACGCGTCGTATTCTTTATCGCTGCTGAATTTCATAAAGTAATCGTGATTGTCAATCCCCTGGTCCCGGAACCATATGACGGTGGAAAAAGCGTCGATGCTGACCTTTTCAATGAGGATGCTGCCGCCGTCGATTTCAAAGGATTGGTTTACGCGGTATTCATAGATTGGCCCAATCTCCATATCAAAGGGGATTTCCCAGCGGCCGGGGATGCCCGCGATCTCGGAAATGCATACCGTCATCTTTTGGGGGTCGCGTATGGCCGCGTTGACCTCATAGGCTTCCAGATAGGACCCGTCCGGATTGGGGATCAGCGCATTGTAAAGGACCTCCGACCCATTGCTGCAGGAATACGGGTTTCCCTGTTCATCCCGCAGCACGAAATCGAATTGGCTCTCCACCATGCACGGAGAATCCGCGTCGGGGACACCCTCGTATAAAATCTGCAGAATGACCTTTTCATTTCCGGCGACTGCCGCCACAAGCGTAGCGGTAATTCCCTGATCCGAGGCGCTGCCCAGGTTTTTCTGGACATATCCCTGCGTATCCGCCACGCCCAATCCCTGCGCCACTTTTCGGATAGCGCCGCTTCCGTACGGCGTTGCGGCAAAAGCTGCCGTACTGAACACCAAAACCAAGGCGATCGGAACGATAAAAGCCCATTTCCGGGGCCGTTTAACCGCTTTTTCCGGACGGGTGGTGGCTGCGCGGACGTTGGGGTCTACCGTTTTTTGGGGCTCACAAAATCC
>CDZV01015552.1_pt1 | contig 16389 bp, 14 predicted proteins | sample 554851 | NCBI WGS metagenome assembly CDZV01 (sample SAMEA3182090, study PRJEB8094) | gut metagenome | biome: human; feature: gut; material: Stool; isolation source: human stools | place: Canada | collected 2013-03-12
CCCGCCATATCGCCCGTTACTTCGGTAAAGGAATCCGGCACCTCGCCGACAAGCACCGTTTCCGCCACCACAAAGCTGGTCGTTACCTCCTGCGTGGTCATGTAGCCGGGGATGGCGGTGACAATCTGCGCCTGCACCTCGAGGGTGATGGTGTGGTTGGTCTGGTTGATGCCCGCGCTGGTGAAGGCGCTGTGCATGGCGGTCATGGCCGTGCCCGAGACGGTTACGCGCAGCGGTATGCGCGGCCCCCGTCCGTTGAACCAGTCGCCGCCGAGCAGATTGCCCAGCGGGACGTGCATCTCAAGATGCTCTTCCTGTTCCAGACGTTCGAGAATCGCGGTGGTCAATTCCGCCTTGAGACGATTAATCCTGCCCACGTCCGCCTCCACCGAAACAATGCCGCCCGCTTCGTCCCGCAGCGTTTTGACCAGCTCGTCATATGCCACCGGATCATTGGTGAGCACCTGGGTCACCGCTTCGTTGATGACCCGGGTCGCAGCGTATCGCGCCTGGTTTTCCCCGAAGGCCCGCACAATGGGGTGCAGCTGTATATCCACATAGATCACCAGCAGCACAAGCGCCGTCAGCAGCGCGAGCAGGCGCAGCTGCCACAGCCGACGTTTGCCTGTATATCTTCGGCGCTTTGTACCGGCGGGCATCGCCATGGCGCTTTGCCGGCGCGCCAGCTCCCGATTTACCAAAAAAAGGCCCCCTTTCCGCGGCGGTTCCCTGCGGTCGGCGGCAACAGCCGCTTATACCCCATCCTACGCGGCGGGGTTGACCGGGGTTCCAGCCTTTTTGGTGGAAAGGAGGCCTTTTCATTCGATTTTTCGGAAAATTCAGCCCAAAAGGTTAATTTGCCGCGATTTCAGTAAAGGAGAGATACTGCCCGCTGACATAACCAACGAGACCCAGAATCTGAACCTGATACCAATCGCCTTCCTTGGCAAGAATCTGCAGCCGCTCGCCGTACTTCGTGCCGCCTATCGCCTCGTAATCGGTGCCGGGCCCGCTGCGGATATGCATGGAATCCGCCGTTACCCACGCATAGGCCGGCAGGGTGCCGTCGGGCGGCAGGGTGGCGGCCGTCGGCGTCCCGGACGCCGCGGAGGTCGTGGTCGTGGTAGAACTGGTTGTGGTGGTTGTCGAGGTGGCTGTGGTCGTGGTGGCCGGCAAGGAAGAATCGGACGATTGAGCCGGTTCCTCCCCTTTAAACAAATTACAGGACGTCAGACCGATCGCCAGGAGCAGCGCGCTGCCGCCGGCGGCCAGCCGTTTCACCAAATGCGCTTTCATATACATTCTCTCCCTTTCTGTTTGACCTTCGCCAATATACCCCTGCACGCAAGTATGGGCCTATCTCACATTTTTTAACACATCTTCGCGCACAATAAAAGAAAAAGAAATGTAAAATTTCCGAAGGAGTCCCTCCACATGAAAATCCACGTCTCGCGCCGCCTGACCATATGCGCGGCCCTTCTCTGTCTGCTGGCGGGCTGCGCTCCCGCCCGGACGGCGGCCGTCCCACTGACACGGTTCCGCATCTCCTTCGTGGGACACCTGGATACGGTGGTCAACCTCACGGCCTATTGTCCCGATCAGGCGACCTTCGACAGGGTATCGGAGCAGGTGGAGGCCGAGCTGGCCCGCCTAAGCCTTCTTTTCGACCGCTACCGTTCCGAAAGTGCGCTTGCCCGGCTCAACGCGGCCGCCGGGGAACCGGAAGGCCGGGAGGCTGCACCGGAACTGCGCGAGCTGCTCTCCTGGTGCCTGGAAAAGCAAAAAGCGGTGGGCGGCGTGAATGTGGCGATGGGCGGTGTTCTCTCCCTCTGGCATACGGCGCGGCTGGACGGAATGCCGCCGACAGAGTCCGCCTTAGCGCAGGCCATGCGGCATATCTCCCCCGATACTGTCCGGCTGGAGGGAAATCGGGTAATCCTGCAAGACCCGGCGCAGTCGATCGACTTCGGCGCCGTGGCGAAGGGGTATGTCGCCGATAAGCTGGCCGCTCTTCTCCGTTCCCGTGGCGTGTCCGTTTTTCTGCTCGACTGCGGAACGAGCACACTGGTGTGCGCGGGCACGCCACCCGACAAGAACGGATGGCAGGTGGCGCTGCGCCATCCCGACGCGTTTCTCAACCTGTCGGGCCGGGCCGATCCGCCCGAGCAGCTCGGCACCCTGTCCCTTTCCGCACGCTGCGTGGGAGTGAGCGGCGATTATCAGAAGTATTTTACGTATAACGGGACATACTATGGCCATATTCTCTCCCCCGAAACGGGGCAGCCGGCCCGCCATTACCGCATGGTCTGCGTGCTGGCGGACGACGCGCTCACGGCCGACTATTATTCCACCGCCCTGTTCACTCTGCCGGTCGCCGCGTCGAAGCAGGCGGCGCAGGCGGCGGGTCTGGACGCGCTGTGGATGCTGCCGGACGGCAGCGTGCTCACCACGGACGGCTTCCCCTCATTTGACTGATAAAGGCAGGCGATTTCCTTGCATTTCTCCTTCAGCGGCGGTATCCCCTTTCCCCATGACGTGGAAAACAAGGCGCTGACCCAAGCACTGCCCATCGAAGACTACACGCCGGATCAGCTGATTCTGCCGCTGCGGCAGGGCTTTGGCGGCGCGTGCGTCCCGGTGGTGGATATCGGCCAAAAAGTGAAAAAGGGCCAATTGGTCGGCCGGCCGGGCGAAGGCGGCGGCACACCCGTTCACTGCGGTCTGTCGGGGGTGGTAAAAGCCATCGCCGAACAACCGATGGCAGACGGTGACAAGGTGCTGAGCCTCACCATTGAGAACGACGGACTGGGCACACCGGAAGAGCCCTTTTCTTATACCGATACGCCTGACGGCCTCATCGCCCTCATGGAACAGGCCGGCATTATCGGCATGGGCGGCGCCGGTTTTCCTGCCGCCCGCAAATACGCCACCGACAAGCCAATCCATCATGTGCTCATTAACGGCTGCGAATGCGAACCCTATCTGACCTGCGATCATCGTCTCATGCTGCAGCAGGCGACGGAGGTGATAACGGGCGCCCAGGCCATGGGACGTGCCGCCCAAGCGCCGGTATACATCTGCGTGGAAGAAAACAAGCCGGATGCCATTGCCGCCCTTCAGATGGCCGCCCGCGGCACGGCGGTCACGGTGCTGCCGCTGCCCGACCGGTACCCGCAGGGCGGCGAACGGCAGCTGATCCAGGCCGTGACAGGACAGGAGGTGCCGGACGGTGCGCTGCCCGCTGACGTCGGCGTGCTCGTCTCCAATGTGGCCACCGCCGCCGCCCTGGCCGACGCCATGGATGGCAGGCCGCTCACCCACCGCCTTGTCACCGTCTCCGGCATGGTGAAGCGTCCGGCCAACCTGCGCGTCCCCGTCGGCACTCTGCTTTCCGATCTGCTCGCCCACTGCGGCGGCGTGATGGACGAGCCGGACGGCACGCCCACCGTGTATATTGCGGGCGGCCCCATGACCGGGCTTATGCTCAACGGGCTGGACGTGCCCGTCCTCAAGACGACGGGCGGGCTGCTTGTCCTGCCCCGCCCCGATAACACGGAGCAGAACTGTATCCGCTGCGGCGCCTGTGCCCGGGTATGTCCCTCCCGGCTGATGCCCTTTGCCATCGACAACGCCGTCATCAGCGGGCAGCCCGCGGTATGCGCCGATTATAACGCACAGCAATGCATCGCCTGCGGCAGCTGTTCCTACGTCTGTCCGGCCAAACGACATCTTGCGGCGCGGGTTTCCCTTGTACGGGCGGCGGCGCGCCGTCAAAAGGCTGGTTCTTACAGAAAGGCGTGATGATTTTGAAACCGACCCTGCAGCACGCCGCGCCGCATATCCGGCGCGGTCTGTCTACACGCGATGTGATGGGCGACGTCCTCATTGCCACCGTGCCGCTGATTCTCGGAGCGGTATGGAATTTCGGCTGGCGGGCCCTTTGGCTGGTGCTTATTTCCGCCGCCGTTTGCGGTGCGTGCGACTGGCTTGGCAGCCGGCTGCGCGGGCAGCCGGTATTCGACCTGAGCGGCCCGGCCACCGGGGTACTGCTGGCCTTATGCCTGCCGGTGGGCATACCCGTCTGGGCACTCGCCGCGGCGGGCGTCTTTGCCATTCTTGTCGTCAAGCAGATTCCCGGCGGCGTGGGCCGCAATATATTCAATCCCGCCATGGCGGGCCGCGCCCTGCTCATGGTGGCCTTTCCGCACACGCTGCAAGGCTATGCCAACATCGACGCGCTCAGCACCGCCACTCCGCTCACCCATCTGGAAACCGACTCCCTCCTGCCCATGCTCTTCGGCTTTGAAAACGGCAGCATGGGCGAAACCTCCGTCCTGCTGATTCTGGTGGGGGCCGCTTATCTCTACCTGCGCGGGCGCATCCGGCTGGGCGTCCCCGTCACCTGCCTGGCTGTCTTTACGCTGTTTGTCTGGGTGTGGGGCGGTACGGTTCCCTTCACCGGCCCGGCGGCGGCGCATCTGCTGTCAGGCGGTCTGTTTTTCGCCGCTTTCTTCTTTGTCACCGACTACACCACCAAACCCGTCACCCCGGCGGGCGAATATATCTTTGCGGGCGGCGTGGGACTGCTCACGGCGATACTGCGTCTGTGGGGCACCTATCCGGAAGGCGTCTGCTTCGCCATCCTGCTGATGAATCTCGCCGCGCCGCTTATCGAATACGGCACGCGCCGCCGTGTATACGGCGTACAAAGCCGTCCTGCCGAACAGCAGGCGGAAATATAATCCGTCGGAAAGGATGAATCCCATGAATGCAAAAATGAAAGCCGTCCTCAATCTCCTTATTGTGGCGGCCGTGTCGGTTGCGCTGCTCTTCGGTATGAGCGCCATCACCGATTCCGTCATCGCCGATCAGGAGGACGAGGCCGCCCGCCGCGCTTTTGAGGGCCTGCTCTCCTTTGACCGTCTGGAAGCGGTACAGACCGGGGACGCCGAAGGGATCCGCGCCGCCTACAGGGCGCTGGACCAAAGCGGCAATCTGACGGGGTATGCCGTCACCGTCGAGGTGAAGGGGTATGGAGGCGAGCTGCTCGTGCATGCCGCACTCAAGCCGGACGGCCTGGAATTCCACGGTCTGCGTGTCGGCAGCCATCACGAAACGGAGGGATACGGCTCGCGGGCGGCGGAGGAAAGCTATACCAGCCGTTTTGCCGGCCTGAAGGCTCCCCTCTCTCTGGATGGCTATACCGGTATCGAAAGCACCGGGACACCGCCTCCTTCGTCCTCTTCGGCACCGGCGGCCGCCATGAAGGACGGCACCTATCACGCCGAGGAAACCTCTTATAATGAAGGGTATAAGTATTTTCTCGACATGACGGTCGAGGGCGGCAAAATCACCGCCGTCAACTGGGACGCTTACAAGGAAAACAGCGATTCCACCAAGAAAAAGGAATCCCGGGAAGGCCGCTATACCATGACCGAAACGGGGAAAAAGTGGCACGAGCAGGCCGAAATCATGGAAAAAGCTCTTATCGAGGCGGGCGATCCGGAGAAAATCGTTTTCAGTCCCGATAATGGAAAAACCGACGCTTACGCCGGCGTGTCGGTGGATGTGAGCGTCTTCGTCCAGCTTGCGCGCAACGCAGCCGCCCAGGCGCGCGGAGAAACCTCCGCCGAGCCGGCGGCCGGATATGCCGACGGCACCTATAAGGCGGAGGAAGACGCGTATGAAGAGGGCTATAAGCAATTTGTGGAAGTGACCGTACAGGATGGCAAAATCACCGCCGTCAACTGGGATGCTTACAAAGAGGACAGCGACTCCACCAAGAAAAAAGAGTCGGAGGAAGGCCGCTATACCATGACCGAAACGGGGAAAAAGTGGCACGAGCAGGCCGAAATCATGGAAAAGGCCCTCATCGAAGCGGGCGATCCGGATAAAATCGTTTTTAGTCCCGACGACGGCAAAACCGACGCTTACGCCGGTGTATCGATAGACGTCAGTCCCTTTGTCAAGCTGGCCTCCGCCGCTCTGGAGCAGGCCCATGTGACCAAAACCGACACCACCCCGCAGGAAACCGGCGACGCGGTGGACGGCGTCAGCGGGGCGACCGTCACCTCCAAGGCCATCGTCAAGGCGGCCAATCTCGCCTATTTATTCGTCCAGACTCTCATATAAGACGCAGGCGTATGGCCATACACCTGCAAACGGCCGGCCGCTCTCGTGAGCAGACCGGCCGCCGGAAAGGGGCCGTATTTATCATGCAAGCTGTAAACAAATCCGAAGCCGCCAGGCCGGCCGGCATCTCCACAGCCGCCGCCTTCTTCTGCGTGCTGGCGGCCGCGTGCGCGACCGTCCGCTCGGCATTGCTGCTGCTGGAAATGAGCGCCGTTGTCCTGCTGCTGTGCGCAGGGCTGAAACGTGTGCTGCGCCCGTTTACGGGGCGCGGCACCCCTGTCGCTTCGGCTGTTTTTGCCGCGGCGCTGGCCGGTGTGATGCATATGGCCCTGCTCGCCTGGCGTCCCCTCTGGTGGGAAGAGCTTTCTCTTCCTCTTTATTATCTGGCCGCTTTTCTCGCCGGTGCTCTGGCAGCACAGGAGCGGGCCTGGCACGAGGAACTGCCCCGCTTCGGCTGGTGGGCGCTCGCCCTGCTGATCATCGGCGGTGTACGCGAATGGCTGACCGACGGACGGCTCATGGGTGTGCGGCTGCTGTGGGACGGTATCTCCGCCGACTTTGGCCTGGGCGGCCTCGGGGTGATGCTCGCCGCGCTGCTGCTTGCCCTTTTCGGCCTGCGCCAGCATTGGTCGTGGAACTATTCCATCCGGGAAAGCACCCAGGCGGGCGGGCTTCTTTTTGCGTGTACCGGCATCGCCGGTATTGCCGCTTATCTCCTCTGCCGCCTTGACATGGCCATATGGGGAGAAACCTTCTGGCCCGCCCTGACGCTGGGGGCGGTGCTGCTGGTCGGCCGGGGGATCGTCCGGGATTCCCGCCGGCAGGATATGCTCGCCGACCCGGCGCTGGCGGCGGCCGGATATGCCGCACTGCTCATCATACGGGAAGGAACCGGCATCTGGTGGCAGACCCTGCTGCTCATTCTGGGGACCGCCTTGCTGACCGGTGTGCTGCTGGCTGCCTTCGGTGCCGTGGCTGTGCGGCTGGACAGTCCCGGCCTCCCCGCCCGTTTCAAGACTTCCCCCGTTTTACTGCTCTGTATCGGCACAGCACTTTACGCCTTTTCCGCTTTTTGAGAATCCGCAAAGGCACCCCGAACCGGGTGCCTTTTTTTGGCGATTGCGGGTTAAATCGGAAACGCCGAAGAAGCTTATAAGCCGGTTTATCGTCCTTGTTACATTCCGTTGCTTGCTTTCCTGATGTCATCATCGTATACTGGCATAAGGAGAGGCGATGTAAAAATGATCGGTGAAAATATAAAAAGGGCCAGACAGGCCAAGGGTCTTAGCCAGGAAGAGGTGGCCGTGAAACTGCATGTGGTCCGCCAGACCGTCTCGAAATGGGAAAAAGGATTATCCGTGCCGGATGCCGATGTGCTGATGCGGCTGGCAAAATTTCTGGATGTACCTGTGAGCCAGCTGCTCGGCGTGGAAATACAGCCGGATCCGGCGCAAAACCTGGCCGAAGAGCTCGCCCGTGTAAACGAACAGCTGGCGCTCCAAATACAAAAGGAAAGACAGCGGGAACAGGCAAACAAAAAAAGAGGCCTTCTCCTGTTGTTGTCCTTTATCGCGATGCTGATCGCTCTGGCGGTGAAAAATGAAATCCTTTCTATCGTATTAATCGGGATCTGTATGCTCGCTGCGCTGGTTATCCTGTATCGGAATCTTGCACTGCTGACCAGTATAACAACGGATACTTCACGTATTGGCGTTTTAAAAGCCACCACTATATTCAATGCCATTATACTGCTGCTTGCCGTGGTGGTTGTGATATTAAACAAAGCGGCGTTTATACAAATATCCGAAGATGGCGAACGACTGCTGGTGATGCTGGTCGTGTGCATCGTCATGCTGTTCGGCGGCTTTATTTCCCCGAAGCTTCCGTTTAATCGGCACACCGGCCTGCGCCTCCCCTGGACCGTGCAGGATGAGGATACATGGAATGTAGCCCATAAAATCATCGGCTGTATTTCTCTGCCAATGGTGTTGCTGTATGCAGCGGCATCGCTGACGATTCGGAATACCGACCTGTTTGCGGCCGTTACAGGAATGAGTATCCTGCTCTGGGCCGGTATTCCGGGACTTTTGTCCTATATTTTCTTCCGAAAAAAATTTCACCGGAAAGGATAATCTTTCAGCGGGCCGCCAAAAGGCAGAGAGCTTAAAGGAACATTGCCGCCAAAATCTATATGGCGGCAATGTTTTTTCTGTATTTTACGCCCGCATCTGTATAATGCGCATGGAATTTTAATTTTCTTCACAATTTCTGCCGGCATTTATGTTATACTGAATTATCATTCAGGAAAGGACGGGGTGCGAATGGCAAACAAGTACTCAGAAATCACACCAAAAATCCAGGAGCTGTCCCAGCTCTGTCTGGACAACAGCCGGATCGATACCGCGCTGTACACACAATACAAGGTCAACCGCGGCCTGCGTGACCTCAACGGCAAAGGCGTGCTGACCGGTTTAACCGAAATTTCGGAAATTCAGTCGAGCATCGAGGTGAACGGCGAATCGGTCCCCTGCGAGGGTAAGCTGTATTACCGCGGCATCGATATAGAGGAAATTGTCGGCGGTTTTATAACGGAAAAACGGTACGGCTTTGAAGAAACGGTTTATTTGCTGCTGTTCGGTGATTTACCCACGCGGGAGCAGCTTAAGGATTTCGGGAAAGTGCTGGCGGATTACCGTACACTGCCGACCAGCTTCGTGCGCGATATCATCATGAAGGCGCCGAGCTCCGATATGATGAACACCCTGGCGCGCAGTGTGCTGACGCTGTATTCCTACGATGAGAACGCGAATGATATTTCCATTCCCAACGTGCTGCGGCAATGTCTGCAGCTTATTGCGCTGTTCCCCCTGCTGTCGGTTTACGGCTATCAGGCATACAGCCACTATCACAACAATGACAGCCTGTACATTCACAACCCGCTGCCCGAACTGTCCACCGCGGAAAACATTCTGCGCATTCTGCGGCCTGACGCGCAGTACAGCCAACTGGAAGCCAAGGTGCTCGACCTTGCTCTGGTGCTGCATGCCGAACACGGCGGCGGCAACAACTCCACCTTCACCACCCATGTGGTCTCCTCCTCCGGCACGGACACCTATTCGGTGATCGCCGCCTCTCTCGGTTCGCTCAAGGGGCCCAAGCACGGCGGCGCGAACATCAAGGTCGTGCAGATGTTCGAAGATATGAAAAACACCCTGTCCGACTGGAAGGATGAAGAGGCGGTCAGCGCCTATCTCAAGGCGCTGCTGCATAAGGAGGCTTTTGATAAGGCGGGGCTGATTTACGGCATGGGGCATGCGGTGTATTCGCTGTCCGATCCGCGCGCCAACATATTCAAAAAATTTGTGCAGAGCCTGTCGGTGGAAAAAGGCCGCGAGGAGGAATACGGTTTGTATTCCCTCGTGGAAAGGCTGGCACCGCAGATCATTGCGCAGGAGCGCAAAATCTATAAAGGCGTCAGCGCCAATGTGGACTTTTACAGCGGGTTCGTGTACAGCATGCTCAACCTTCCCCTCGAGCTGTACACGCCTATCTTCGCCATTTCGCGAATTGCCGGCTGGAGCGCCCACCGTATTGAAGAGCTCATCAATGCGGGCAAAATCATCCGTCCCGCATACAAAAGCGTGGCGGCGCACCGCGCGTACCGCCGTATTGACGAGCGATAAAAAGTGTTTAAAAGCCTGTCCGGTTTTTCCGGGCAGGTTTTTTTGCATATTTTCCCTGCCGGTACAAGGATAACCGGGCGGTATGGCGGCTATTCTATATACATATACTGTTTTGGAAAGGAATGGTCACCGCATGGAAAGCAGCATCAAACTCAGCCGCCGCGGCCTTGTGCGCATCATCAGCTTTACCGTCGCCCTCATTGTTGCGCTGACCGCCGCCACCATCGGCGGCTATAATACCGCCCGCCGGCATCGGACCACCATCGAATACACCTATCAGCGGGCGCTGGGCGAACTGACCGAATATCTGGGCAATCTGGATATCACCCTGGAAAAAGGCAAATATGCCGCCACCGCCAGCCAGCTGCAGGGCCTGACCGCCAAACTGTGGCGGGATGCGAGCTTTGCCAAGGAGGCGCTCGGCCAGCTTCCCGTCAGCGGAAGCGAGCTGACAGGTACCTATAAATTTCTCTCTCAGGTGGGCGATTTCTGCATGACGCTCTCGGCCCGCGTGGCACAGGGCGGCACCATCACCGAAGAGGAAACCGCTTCCTTAAAGCAACTCGAGACCTATTCCCATCAGGTGTTTGAGCAGGTGGCACAGCTGCAGAACGACGCGCAGGCCGGCCTTATCACCCTGACCGACGCAGCAGAAGGGGCGGAAGCCGCGCTGCCCGATGTGGGGGATGGGTTTCATGAGATGGAAGAGGGCTTTGAAGATTATCCCACCCTTATATACGACGGGCCTTTTTCGGATCATATTCAGCAGCAGAAACCCAAGCTGCTCGAAGGAAAGGACATCATTACAGCCGAGAAAGCGGCGGCTGTCGCCGCCGAATGGTACAGCGGTGCACTGGAACCGTCCGGCGAAACACAGGGTAACCTCCCCTGTTATATCTTTACGGCAGACAACTACCGTCTGAGCGTCACCAAAGCCGGCGGTATGCTGCAATATTTTCTCCATTCCCGCTCCATAGGCGAAGGCACGCTGTCGATGGAGCAAGCCCGCCGCAAAGGCGACGAAGCCCTGGAAGAGTGGGGGATCACGGGATTTCGGCAGTCTTATTATACACTGAATAACGGCGTGCTTCTCATCAACTATGCCTGCACGCAGGACGGCGTGACCCTGTATCCCGATCTGGTAAAGGTCGGGGTCGCCATGGATACCGGCGAAATCGTCTCCTTCGATGCGACCGGGTATATTATGAATCACACAACGCGTCAGATGCCTGCCGTCGAAGTTTCCGCCAACGAGGCGCGTCAAAGCCTCAGCCCTCTGCTGACCGTACAGGGAGAATCCCGTCTGGCCGTGGTCCCCTCTGAAGGGCTGACCGAAACCCTTTGCCACGAATTCTTATGCAGGGGCGAAGACGAGGAAAAAGTGCTGGTCTATGTCAACGTGCAGACCGGGCAGGAAGAGCAGATCCTCATTCTGCTTGAGGATGAAACCGGCATACTCACCATGTGATACCGCAAAAAAAGAGAACCCGGCGCGGTCCGGGCTCTCTTTTTTTGCCATTGTTTCTCAGGCTTTTGAGGCGATATCCCGCGCAACGACGATGCCCGTAACACTCGCCTGCATCAGACCGCGCGTGATGCCCGCCCCGTCTCCGATGGCGTACAATCCCTTCACCGCCGTCTCAAAATGGCTGTCTACGGCCACCTTGGAGGAATAGAACTTGACCTCCACGCCGTACAGCAGCGTATTTTTGGAGTACAGACCGGGGGCCACCTTATCGAACGCCCTCATCGCTTCGATCAGACTGGTCAGGTGCCGATGGGGCAGCACAAAGGACAAATCTCCGGGCACCGCCGTTTTCAGCGTGGGCACGGTGGTGGAACGGCTCAGGCGATCCGCATCGGTGCGCCGCCCCTGCAGGAGATCGCCCAGCCGCTGCACCATAATGCCGCCGCCCGTGAGCATGTTGCCGAGCTGCGCGATGTATCGGCCATACTCGATGGGCCGGTTGAAGGGTTCGGTGAAACGGGAGGAAACCAGCATGGCAAAATTGGTGTTCCCCGTGCGCCGTTTCTCTTCGGCATAGGAATGCCCATTGACCACCGCAATGCCGCCGTCGTAGTGCTCTTCGCTGACGATACCGCCCGGGTTCATGCAGAAGGTGCGCACCTTGTTTTCAAAGGTATCGCTGTAATACACCATTTTCGCTTCGTACAGATAAGCGGTCAGATGATCCATCACCGCATTGGGCACCTCGACGCGTACGCCGATATCCACTTCGTTGTTGCGGGTGTCAACGCCGTTTTCCCGGGCCACATGGTGGAGCCAATCGGCGCCGCCACGGCCCGGAGCCGCCACAACATACCCAGCCTCTACCGTTTCGGGTTCCTGCCCGCGGGTACACAGTGTCACACCGGTGACGCGCCCGTTTTCAATGCAAAGCGACTGGGCGCGGGTCAGCTCGCGGAAAGTAAAGCCCGGCTGCTCGATCAGCCACTGGTACATGCTGCGCAGCGTTTCAAAGCTGTATTCGGTGCCCATGTGCCGCACCGGGCATTTTATCAGGTGGATATTGTGCCGGCTGCATTCGTAATCGATCTCTTCCACCTTTTTGTCGTTAAGTCCGTGCACCTTATCCGGTGCACCGAAACGGGTGTATATGGCATCGGCATACCGGATAAGTTCCTGTGCTTTTTCCGCCGGCATGTACTCGACGATATTGCCGCCCACCTCTTCCGATAAGGATAGCTTCCCGTCGGAAAACGCCCCGGCCCCCGACCAGCCGCTCATAATGTTGCAGGGCTGACAGTGGACGCAGCGTCCCGTTTTGCGTGCAGGGCAGCTCCGGCGTTCAATGGTCAAGCCTTCGTCCACCAGCAGCACCTCCAGCTGCGGCGCCTTCTCCTTAAGTTCCAGAGCGGTAAAAATGCCGGACGGTCCGGCGCCGACAATCACCACGTCGTATCGCGGCATAGCAACCCTCCCCTTCTCTCTGTATACATAGCATCGCAAACGCATTCACTATACCGGAGAACCGCCATTCTGTCAAGCTGTACGCCGGGGGTACATTCTTCTTCAAAGGCCGTTCACGGAATACGATAGCCCTGCCCCCTCTTCCGGCGCTTCTGTACCGCACGTCGGTTCCTTCGCTTCCCCGCCTGACAGACAACAAAGAGGCCCGCGTCCGGTCGGCGCGAGCCTTTTGTATTATCCATTTTAAGCGGCCGTTGTTGCGGCGGTGGTCTCCCCTGTGGCGGCCGTTGTGTCGGACGATGCGGTGGTGGTTTCTCCGCCGCTGGCCGTTGTATCGGGCAGTGCAGTGGCGTCTGGATTCTCCAGCCGTCCTTCCGTATTAATTTCATAGGTCAGGCTTTCAAGCGGATCGTCATGGATCTCCACGAATTGTTCGGTAATGTAGAAAGTAAAGTCCTCATACCCCTGAGCGGGAATATAGAAATTCTGGATATTCCCGTTTTTGCCCGCGGCGATCACCTCGCCGTCCGCGTTCTTAACCGTCACATCGAGCGACGTCATGTACTGATTGGTATCGTAGGCATTGGACAGCTTGAGCTTGACCGCCAGGCTGCCGTCGTTGGTATAATACGCTTCGGTGATGACGCCTTTAATGCCTTCGGAAGACATCTCCGGCACATCGTCCGCCCGCTGAAAATGCCCCGAGTCCGGCGCCATTTCCTTGCGGGACTGCCATTGCTGAATCACAATAAGCACACCCACCATCAGCACAACGAAGGCCAGGATGCCAACCATGACCCACAGGGTGACATTCTTTTCCTGCGGCGCTTGGGGATTCTGCCTGCGCATCCGCTTTTCAAAGCGGCGGTCTTCCTTTTCCTGCAGGCGCCGCTGACGCTCCTCTTCTTTCAGTTCGGCCGAGCTCTTATGCGGCCCCAAAAGGGAGTTTCCCTCGTTATCTTTTTCAAACTTCTGAAATTCCGGCTGTTTATCCATGCCTGCATTGTCCCCCTCGAAAGGCGTTGTTTTTACTATCATACACGAAAGCGCTCGGCTTGTAAAGCAAGTTCACGGAATTTTCATGAACAAAACCTGCAGATTTTCAACACGAAAAAAGAGACCGGGGCCGGGAAAGCACCGGTTTCTTACCGGAACATACCGAAAAGAACGGGAAGGAACCCTTTCCTTCCCGTTCTCCGCCGTGTTGTGTTCAGAACATGCTCGTAACGTTGTCCACCAGTTCCCCGACATTGCGCAGGGCCCGGCCCACATTCTTTTTCAGGCCCTTTTTGCCCGAATGCATATAACTGTTGCCCACCGCACCCGCGATGCAGCCTACAGCCATACCCATACCCACGCCTTTGATAAATCCGGAAACGCCTTTATGCATTTGCCATGCCTCCCTATCCTGTTGTAAAATTTGTGCTTTCGCATTACTTATCTTGTCCGGAAACCGCGGTGGCAATCGAGGAGATTATTGGTATCGGTTCTTTCTGTCGTTTGAAAAACGGTTGCCAAGCAGAAACAAATGCGCTAAAATGAAAGGCATCAATTCTATATGGAAATCGAGGAAACACTTTATGGATTCGCTGACACTGTATCCGCTTATGCTCAAGCCTGCCGTCAAAAACTATCTGTGGGGCGGCAGCCGGCTGAAAACCGAATTTGGCTTTCAGACAGAGGACGAAATCGCCGCAGAGGCCTGGCTGCTCTCCTGCCATAAGGATGGACCGTCCATGGTGGAGAACGGCCCGCTTGCCGGCCACACGCTGGCAGACGCTCTGGCAGTATGGGGGCCTGCCGCTCTTGGTGAAAAGGCCGCCGCCTTTCCTTATTTTCCGCTTTTGATAAAGCTCATTGATGCGCGCGACCGCCTTTCCATACAGGTACATCCGGACGACGCCTATGCCATGCGGGTGGAAGGCGAGTTCGGCAAAACCGAGATGTGGTATGTGGTGGACTGCGAACCGGGAGCAGAGCTCATATACGGATTTCGCTGCGGGCTGACCAAAGAGGAATTCCGCCGCCGCATCGAAACGAATACCCTGACCGATGTTTGCAATCGGGTGCCGGTGAAAAAGGGCGACGTGTTCTTCATTGAAGCGGGTACCCTGCATGCCATCGGCGCCGGCATTCTCATCGCCGAGGTACAGCAGAATTCCAACACCACCTATCGTGTATCCGATTACGGCCGTCTAGGTGCGGACGGCAAGCCCCGCCCGCTGCATGTGGACAAAGCGGTGGAGGTGACCCATACCGTGCCGCCGACCCGCCCGTACGGCCAGATCGGCGAAACCGCCGAAGTGCCCGGCGGCACCGTCCGGCCGCTTGCCGCCTGTGAACTCTTTACAACCCAGCTGCTTACGGTTAAAGAAAACATGCTTGTCGGCTGTACCGACAGCTTCGCCTCCCTGCTCTGCCTCGACGGTTCCTGCAGTCTGTCCGTAAAGGGATGGGAGCCGCTGCAACTGCGCAAAGGCACCAGCGTCTTTCTGCCCGCCGGTATGACGGCCAAAGTGAGCGGCAGGGCCGAGCTCCTGTGCAGCCGCGTGTAAAGGGGGATGCTTTCCATGCCGCTGCTGAACATTGTGCTGGTGGAACCGGAAATCCCGCAGAACACCGGCAATATCAGCCGCACCTGTGCCGCGACGGGCGCGAGGCTGCATTTAGTGGAGCCGCTCGGCTTTGCCATCGACGATCGCCGGCTCAAGCGGGCCGGGCTGGATTACTGGCCGCTGCTCGATATTACCCGGTATGCCAATCTGGAGGATTTTTTTGCCCGCAACACCGGCCCCTTCTTTTATTTTTCCACCAAGGCAAGCCAAATATATTCGGATATCCCCTATCCGGACGGCGCGTATCTGGTGTTTGGGAAGGAAACCGCGGGACTTCCCGAAAAACTGCTGCACGACAATCCGCAAAACTGTGTGCGTCTGCCCATGATCGACAGCGACGCTGCCCGTTCGCTGAATTTGTCCAACACAGTGGCGGTGGGGGTATATGAGGTGCTGCGTCAATGGGGCTTCCCCGCCATGCGTACCAAAGGACACCTCACACAATACTGAAGGAGAAAATTTGCCCGAGCGGTTGACAAACCGCCCGGGCTCCTTTATAATAATGGGCGTTGCATAATTTGATATATGGAAGCGTATCGAAGTGGTCATAACGGGCCTGACTCGAAATGGTCGACTAGACTGTTCGTTTTGTCCACCGGAAAATCCAGCAGTCATGCGGGTTTGTCTCAGTTCAAAAAAGTGAATATTTTGCTGTTCTGCCCTGTTGTTCTGTCCTCAGTATTTTTTCAGAATTTCAGGCTTAACATATGGAGAGTTGTCCGAGTGGTCGAAGGTGCAGCACTCGAAATCATGTTACTTTCTCCAAAAACTGAATATTTATTATACGGAAGCGTATCGAAGTGGTCATAACGAGCTGCACTCGAAATTTTGCGGGGAGCTGTCCGTTTCGTCCACCGAAAACCTTGTAACCATGCGGGTTTTACCCGGTTCGAAAATTGAATAAGTTTGCTGTTCTTTCCGTCAGTTCTTTCCAAAGCCCTTTTTCTCCGGAAAAAGGCGGGGAAAAACGGCGGCTGAACATATAGGGAGCGGTATCGAAGTGGTCATAACGGGCCTGACTCGAAAT
>CDZV01051285.1_pt1 | contig 16281 bp, 15 predicted proteins | sample 554851 | NCBI WGS metagenome assembly CDZV01 (sample SAMEA3182090, study PRJEB8094) | gut metagenome | biome: human; feature: gut; material: Stool; isolation source: human stools | place: Canada | collected 2013-03-12
GCCCACATTGGGGTCGATGGTGCAGAAGGGGTAGTTGGCGCTCTGGGCGCCCGCATTGGTGATGGCGTTAAACAAGGTGGATTTACCCACATTGGGAAGCCCCACGATTCCTAATTTCATATGTCCTTACATCTCCTGATTTTCCCTTTATTTTCAAGGAATTTCTGGTTCTGGCGTTTTGGCTTTACGCCATTTTTACGCCATTTGTGCATGGAGTTTTATTATCAGAAAAACCTATTGGATTCAAATTGCCTTACAGCTTGATCCAGAGATTCAGTTGTTACATGAACATACCGATCCATGGTCGTCTGGATACTGGCGTGTCCCAGCAGCTTTTGCAGCACTTTCGGCTGCATCCCACTTTCGATGGCTCTTGTAGCGTAAGTATGGCGTAGAGCGTGCATACAAAAGCGGGGAATTCCTGCCTCGTCGCAGAGTTTATATAGATGGGTATCGTAGGAGCTGTTCTTTGCTGGCTCTCCTGTGCGCCAGTTAATAAACACAAGATTCCGCATGACAAGATGAGAGGTAGCGCCTGTTCGCCTGTCAATGTATTCCAACGATTGCGAAAGAAGAGGAGATTCTTTCCGTTCTCCCCGAACATCCCACATTTCTTTCAGGATGGCATACGCCCGGTTTGTCAAAGGAATAGTACGATAGCTGTTTTGCGTTTTAGGGGGCCCGGCCCGCCAGTAATGCTGGCCGTGTCTGAACTCCAGCGTTTTATTCACTGTAAGTGTCCGCTTATCAAAATCTATCGCATCCCATGTCAAACCGATCATTTCACCGGTACGCAACCCTGTTTCCAGAATGAGCGCATACTGATTAAAATTATGAGAGTGCTTTGCCGTTTCCAGAAACTTGTGCTGCTCCTCACGAGTAAGAAACTTAATATCATCCACTGCACGAACTGGCTTTGTAAATCTTACTCCATCCATTGGATGTTTGGCAATAAGATCATTCATTTTTGCTGCTTTGAACATGGTTCCCATCACGATATATGCCTGTCGTATGGTTGAACCAGCATATTCGGAGTCCATCTGGATCAACACTTTCTTACAGTGCATGGGTTTCACATTCGCTATCAGCATTTTACCGATTATATGCTGAATGTTGTGGACATATCGCTCTTGATAATTTCTAAGAGTATTTGGGGCAAGGTCACCCACAATGTTCTCGATCCAAAAGGAAAACCATTCATCAACCGTGGTATCGGTCGCTACAAAAACACCTTCATGCTTATCGGCATATTTCCTCTCTTCAATCCAATTGCGTGCTTCTGGAATCGTTTGGAAATACTTTTCGTGTCGTTTACCTGCACTATCTACGAATCTTGCGTGATATAACCCATCCTTTCTTTGGTAGATACCCTTACCGCAATCTTTGCCTTTGAGATTCTTTCCCAATGATAAACTCCTTTCCCGCAGAGAGAAAAGGACACACTACCACAATCTAATTATAGCAGATAATGCTCCTTTTCTCAAGCGGTATTTTTAAATTTTTCGCCTGATGGTGTGATAAGATAAGAATTTAGATTACGAATCGCTGGCTGATGTATTCTTCAAATTCCTTACGTTTTACCAGCTTTTTTGTACCGACGAACAGAACAAACGGGCATCCCGGTGACCGCAGCATATGGTCAATTTTGTTGATTCCGATATTGCTGTATTCAGCCGCTTCTTTTGTAGTTAGTGTTATCTTTAAATGTATTGGCACCTTGTCTATCTTATTATCCATGTAGTTGTCCTCCTTTGCAGTGGCCAAATCACTGCCATATTCAAAAACTGCGCCACTTTTATGAATTCTACACTTCAGTGCGATTCTGGAAACCACGCCAATATTGTTTTATGATAAGGATCCCTTTACGCCGAGCCATTTCCTATGCTCCTTTCGACCATGTATTTTCAGGCTGCCGCTGTGCGGCAATTCTTCTGTGGGTGAGCGACCATACAATTGGATGATTGATGAGAAAATGCCAACGGCATTTTCAATGCGCCGCCGCTGTTGCTTTCATTAAGCATCAACTAAAGCGGCGCTATGCACACTGTCCGCAGATCCTGTATAACTCCCGGCAGAGGGGTATTCAATTTTCAAGGTGCATGAACGAACGCTTTTTACGGCTTGTCCGTTCAATAGTAAATACGAGCGTTTCTCTTGTTTTTCTGCAAGCCAACACAAAATACTATATATAGATTTCTAAACTTGACAAATTCAATATATTGTGCTATACTTACTCTGTAATTGATTTTTGTGCGTTGCCCTTATGGGTAAAGCAGAGTTTTCTGCATTGCACATGCTGTTAAGTTTGTATGATGTCAGTAGTATAACTGCGCCGTAAGGCCGGTTATGTACTGGCATTTTTTGTTTTCAGGATAGATATTATCCTCTGCGAGAATGACGCCGGTTCGTAATTTTTTTGCGGACATCTGCCTTTTAAGGTACGGTAGTTGTTCTCGCTTTTTTTGTTGCCAAAATTGCCGTAAGGCATTTGGATAAATATTTTTCAGAAAGGTGGAAACACGAATGAAAAGACGAATCTATGGGCATTGCCGAAAGCGATCCCGCCGTCCCGCTGCTTACAAACAGCATATGTTGAGGAAGGAGGCGCGAAAGCGTGCAAAGTATCCATCGAGAGTTGTTCATGTATATTCTGTAAGGCTGAGACAAGCCCGGAATCGAGGTGCATGATATGGCTGCAGTGAAGGATTATCAGCCGCTTATTTTGGTTGATACCGCAGAACTGCCGGAGGATGAGTGGCTGGAGTGGCGCCGCCGTGGAATCGGCGGGAGCGATGCAGCCGCAATTCTGGGAGTATCGCCCTTTGCGACTGCCCGCGATCTCTATTATGACAAGCTGAAAATTGTGTCGTATGAGGATCCGGAGAGCAACTGGGTACAGAAGAAAATGGGACATCTGCTGGAGGATTTGGTGGCGGAGATATTTCACAGAAAAACCGGCTACCGCATCTATCAGATGAAGAAGATGTTCTATCACCCGGAACACCCCTACATGCTGGCGGATATCGATTATTTTATCGAGCTGCCGAACGGGAAAACGGCTATTCTGGAAATCAAGACCACAAACTACAACGCAAAAGACCATTGGTGGCGCGACGGCGAGGAGATTGTTCCGATCAATTATGAGATCCAGGGACGCCATTATATGTGCGTGATGAATGTGGACGAGGTTTATTATTGCTGTCTTTATGGCAATAACGAAAACGAAGTCATCATCCGGCACATAGAACGCGACATGGATTATGAAGCGGAAATGATCTCGCTGGAGGGCGAATTCTGGCACGGCAATGTGGAATCAAGAACACCACCTCCCTATACGGAAGACGGCGATCTGATTTTGGAGAGTGTGAAAAACCATTACGGTCCTGCCGATGTGAACGCACCGCAGATTGAACTCAGTCTGCCTGCTTCCAGCGGACTTGTACGGTACTTGGAACTGCGGGAGGAAAAATCCGCAGTAAACGCCCGTATCAAGGAGATTGACAGCGAGATGAAACGGCTGCAGGGACGGATCGTTGCGGAAATGGGACGCACCTGTGAAGCGGCATGCTCCGCCGGCGGTAACGATTATGTCATTACCTATAAGCCGACACGCAGATCGGACATCAGCAAGGACAATCTGTTCCGGCTTCAGGCACAGCATCCCGATATCTACAACGATTATGTTACGGTATCGGAGAGCCGGAGATTTTATGTGAAAAAGTCGCAGGATGACAATGCGGCTTAATTTTGGAAAGGATGGTGTAAATGCAGAACGAAACACATCAAAGAAAAAACAAAGGAGGGAGATACCTTGGGATATGTCGGAACTTATGACCGGACAATTTTCTACAATCCGGGCAATAAGTATTGCGTTATCAGCGTGAAATCTTCCGACCAAAGTATACCGCAGAAGGCAAGAAGCGCCTACCGCTATCGGGATCGGATGATACGGTTTATCGCGGTGGGCTATGAACTGCCGCAGACGGACAAGGTGAGTATGATTTTGGATGGCGAGTGGGAAAATGGAAAACACGGCATTCAGCTGCAGGTTGAAAGGTGTGAGGAAATTGTCCCTCAGACCAAAGAAGGCGTTTACGGTTATCTTTCTTCCAGACTGATCAAAGGCGTTGGAGAGAAAACGGCGGCACTTATTGTAGACCGTTTCGGACCCGATGCTTTGCGTGTTTTGGAAAAAGAGCCGGAACGGCTGCTCGAAATCCGTGGCATTACGCCCGATAAGCTGGAAGACATTAAGGCGTCCTATGCGGAAAGCCGATGCGTCAGGGATTTAATGATCCTTCTGACACCCTTCAATGTAACGCCAACGGCGGCTATGAAGATTTATGAGCATTTCGGTTCCCGCAGTGTGGATATTTTGCAGAAAAATCCTTATGAATTGTGTCAGGTCTCCGGATTCGGTTTTAAAAGAGTGGACGCCATCGTTCGCAAGGGCGATACGCCGCTGAATGCTCCGATGCGGATTCACGGCGCTGTATTTGCGGCGTTGGATACTCAGCGCAACGACAAGGGGCATCTCTTTCTGGATGAAACCGCACTGTCAAAAGCGGCTGTAAAGCTGCTGAATGAGGGAATCCCTCCCGAGCACCTTCAGGTCAAACTCGAAGAAGTCACTTCGGTGATACAGGATATGATTATGAAAGGCGAGATTGTGTGCAGTAACGGTAATATCTATCAAACATACTGCTTTGTGCAGGAGGATGAAACCGCCCGAAAGATTGCAGAAATACTGGCGGTACCGTCAAACGCCGTGGATATTACGGCGGCGCTGAGCAGAATCCGGCAGGAAACCGGCATCGCACCGTCACAGCGGCAAACGGAAGCGGTATATATGGCATACCACAGTTTGCTGTCGATTATCACCGGCGGACCCGGTACAGGTAAGACAACTGTGCTTCGGGTCATCATTGAGATTCAAAAGCTCCTTTACCCGGATTCCAAAATCCTTCTGGCCGCCCCTACCGGACGAGCCAGCCGAAGAATGGCGGAAAGCACGGGGATGGACGGAGCAAAAACCCTGCACAGCCTGCTGGGATTGCTTGGCGACAGCGAGCCGATCCATAAGGATAAACAGAAGGAACCGCTTGACGCCGATCTGATTATCGTGGACGAAAGCTCCATGATTGATATGTGGCTGGCAAGACAGTTCTTTCAGCGTGTCCGCCCCGGCACAAGAATAGTCCTGGTCGGAGATGTGGATCAGCTGCAAAGCGTGGGCGCCGGCGATGTATTTCGGGAACTGATCGATTGCGGTCTGATTCCGGTAACGGTACTGGATGAAATCTTCCGCCAGAAAAAAGGCAGTTTGATTGCCCGGAACGCAAAGAAAATCAACCGGGCGGAAATTGACCTTGAATACGGCGAGGATTTCCGGTTTGTGAAGTGTCAGACGCAAGAAGAAGCCGCTGACCTCATCTGCCGCATATTTTGTGAACAGGTCAGGGAGCATGGAATCGAAAAGGTTCAGATCCTCTCCCCGTTCCGTTCGGACGGGCTTGCCTCGGTGGAACAGTTAAATGTTGTCATCCGTGAAATGGTCAATCCCGTAAAGGACGACGCTGCCGATCTGAAGGTTGGAAGCCGTTATTTCCGCGCCGGCGATAAGGTGATGCAAACAAAGAACAATGCAAAAGCCTCCAACGGCGATATCGGATATATCCGCAGTATGGAACGAAACGAGAAAAATGAGATGAAGGTCACGATTGAATTTTCCGGCGACCGTATTGCCGAGTATGGCATGGAGGAAATGAGCCATATTGAATTGGCTTACGCCACTACCGTACATAAGGCGATGGGATCGGAATTTGACATTGTGATTTTGCCTGTTCTTCGCAGTCACTATATTATGCTGAACCGTAACATCGTTTACACAGCGATTACCCGTGCGAAGGAGCAGGTCATTCCGGTGGGACAAAAGAAAACGCTGATTATGGCGATTCTCAAAAAGACCACCGGTAAAAGAAACACGCTGCTCGGCGAGCGCATCGGCAAATATCTGAATGCTTTTGCCCGCCGTGAAGAATTGAAAAAGGTTAGTTGATACGGAGCGATTTGCAGAAAAGTGCATGATTGCTTCGTGTTTATTTATGAAAGGAGTATTTTAGAATGAACGCAAATCAAGGTACAACAATGTATGAAACGATTCCGGTAGTATCCGAGCTGAATAAGGTGCAGGGATTCGATCCGCTGAAATTTCTTCGTAAAACGAAGCAGGGCGAAAAGAAACTTGACCTGAAATATAAAAAGCTTTGGTTCCGCCTGAAATACCCTGCCGGCAGAATCAAGCTGTCGGCGCTGAAGATTACCGATCAGCTGGCAATCATTGAGGCTCGTGTTTATTTCGACAAGAATGACGCACAGCCGAGAGCCAGCTTTATTGCCCAAAGGGATGCAAAAACCACACCGGGAGGTCTGTATATCGAATCGGCGCAGCATGCGGCCATCGATCAGGCTTTATCCGATGCCGGATTCGGTGTTCAGTTTACCCAAACAACGCCGTCTGTCGATACGGTATCAATGGCTGAGACTGTTGAACAGCAGGTGGAAACGACAGCAGAGCCGGTTACCGAGACAGTGGCGGAAATCATTACGGAGGAACCAGTTGCCGAATCCGTCATTGAGGAAATCGTCGATGAACAGGTATCCTCAATAAATGCGGCAAACATAACCTCTGACGGCGAGCTGACGACCGCTGATGAAGAAGCGGCAGAAGAACTCCGTGAGGTATTCGAGCAGACTGATGAAACCGCATCCCCGGAAACATATACCAAGGATATGCCGGTGGAAACGATCTGTTCTATGATGACCTATGAAGAAGCCGGCAATGTGATCGTGCCTGTCGGAACCTGCAAAGGCTGGACACTCTCTCAGGTTGCCGACCGTCGTGCTGCAAGCTTGAAATGGTATATTAACGGTTACAGCGGCGACGATAACATTCTTCGTGCAGCGGCAACGATCATGCAGGCTTCGCTGGATGAAATGCCCAAAGCAAGCTGATTTTGACTGTATTTTCTAAGAGAAAGGGGGTCTGATTATGAGCCAGACGCATGATTTTCCGTTTGGTATCATGGATGTTGTTGAATTGCTTCATTTGCGGATACGGCGTCCAAGCGCACAGGGCGTATATGCGGACTGCCCGCTTTGCAATGACAAGCGCGGGAAAATGCATATCAACCGTCAAAGTGATACATGGCGGTGCAATTATTGTGATGAGAGCGGAGGGATGCTGTCGCTTTACGCAAAGCTACATCATATCAGCAATTCCGAGGCCTATCGGGAAATCTGCGACGCGATACAAAACGGCATTTGCTTTACGGATTATTCGGTCAGACAAACCGATATACCGAAATCTGAGTCGGCAGAAGAATCGCCGCTTGCCGAAATCGAAGTGATACACAATACCTTCACGGCATTGCTTTCCATGCTCACACTTTCAAAGGAGCATCGTGAGCATCTTCGTACCGAGCGGGGGCTTACAGACGAGCAGATAGAAGCGCTGGGATATAAAAGTACCGCCCCCTTTTACATGAGCCGACCCCTTGCGGAAAAGCTTGTGGAAAAAGGCTGTCAGGTGCAGGGCGTCCCGGGATTTTATCAAAAGGACGGTCGATGGATGATACGGTTTTCAAGTCGTACCGCCGGAATCCTGATTCCTGTTCGCGGGATTGACGGCCTTATACGAGGCTGTCAGATACGGCTGGATGTGCCGCTGAAGAACGAAGACGACGATCCGGATAAGGACGGAGCTAAATACATCTGGCTCTCCTCTGCGGGAAAACCGCTTGGGACATCTTCCGGAAGTCCGCTGCATTTTGTGGGCGATCCGTGTTCTGGCGTTGTTTATGTGACGGAAGGAATCCTGAAAGCCGATGTGGCGCATTGTCTTATGAACCGCACCTTTACTGCAATGGCCGGTGCCAACAATACGGCGCAGTTGGATCCGTTTTTTGCTCTTTTGGCTCAGAACGGGACCCACACGATCATTGAGGCACAGGATATGGACAAATACCGCAATGAGATGGTGAACAAGGGAGCATCCAAGGTTTATCTGCTGGCGAAGAAACACGGTATGGAGTGTCGGCGGCTGACATGGAACCCGAACTACAAGGGTATCGATGATTGGCAGCTTGCGCTCAGGCGGCAAAAAGAAGCAAAGGAGGATTGTAAAACGAATTTCAGGACAAGGTTTCTGTATGGTCTTTGTGACTTCGACAGTGTTTACGACGAAACTGCCGAATGGCATGAATCCACTGAAACCGTATGCGAGCTTCGGGAACATCTCGGCTTTACCGAAGAGGAGTATGAATTTTTCCTCAAAAACGGCGATGCTGAAATGAAGAAATATCTTCTCACGAAGCAGGCAAAGCAGAAATACCGTATTTACCAGTTGGATTTTGCAAACGGCGGCGTGATTCCGTTTGCATTTGAAGGAATCAAAGGACTGTATGCGGCGGGATATGAACAGCCGCCGGCAAGTCTCTACCGTCAAATATATGACGGCGTGCTTTTGTGCGCTGCCGACGACGGGGACGGTGTGCGGGTAGAGCATATCTTCTGCAGGTACAATGCAGAACTGCCGGAAGGCTATACAGGCAGAAATATTTCACCGTCTGATGTGATCGAGTTGTATGACGAAGATGCAAGGCGGTACTTCTATCGGGACAAGGATAAATTTGTGCCGGTGAAATTTTCACCGATGCTGGCAAAGCGGTAAGGAACACAGGCTGATACAGCCGCAAGATTAAAGGGCACGGTACGGAACATAAAAAGCTGTTGATGGAGCTTCCGGACGGAGCCAGAACGATGGTGAGCGGACAGTTTTTTGAGACGAGTTACGAATACCTTATGGATCGGTATGGCAGTTTATATGCCTATCTGCCGGACATAGGTATGGCGGTGTCTACGGAAAGCTCGCTTGCATGTGATGAGAAAGGCAATGTGCTGAAGTTTTCCGTTGAAAACGCCAAATGGGTATCTGTCGCTTCAATGGAAACAGCAATCGAACAGTTGACGATGGATATGTCTTCTTAATAGAGGCATAGGTGAAAACGAAAGAAAGCCGTCTGTATCTTTTTGGATACGGACGGCTTTTTCCTTGTCGGTATTATTCACTTTCCGTTTCGGAAAATACAATATCAAGCATTTTTCTCGGAGTAACAATAAATGTTTCAACCGGGAAATGCTTAATGTTACCTGTGACCAGATATGCTTCTTCTTCCTTCCGTTCTTCGAGAACAACCTCGTAAAATACTCTGTCCTTTGGATCGGGAAAAACAATGTCAAGCGTTTCGGATTTAACGCTGATTCCTCTGTTTTCTAAATTTTCAAGAACATCGTCTATGATTTCTTGGGTTAAATGAAATTTTGGACGGGAAAGCACTTCACGGTATTCCTTCAGGATTTCCGGGTTATACACCGGTATAATAGGACCGTCAAAAACAAGTTCCATCACATTTCCCGGAACGGAATTCCATTTAATCATTGCCGACACGAGTACATTGGTATCAATGACAGCGTAATATTTCATATCGGCGCCTACTTTCTTGCTTCGGCAATTTCTGCATTGATTTCATCAAGCGTCATTTCGGAAAGACCGTTTTCAGCGGCAATTCTGCTGGCAGCTTTCATTGCTTTTACTGCTTTGTTTTCGGATAAGTCATTAAGATTCATCGTGAACGGGATACCGTTTTCTTGGATGAGTCTTGAAATGCACATCCTCATATAAGTCGGCAGATCAATGCCCAGTTTTTCGCAAATGCTGCTTGCTTTAATTCTTGCGGATTCTTCTGTACGGAATTGAACTAATGAATTTGCCATAATAACATCTCCTTTCTTTCTCTGATGTTATTATACCCCAAAATGCAATCAAATGCAATCAACTGATTGCAAAATTTATAAAAATTTCAAAAGTAAGGTTCGGACTGTTGAAATAACACGCATTAAAGTCGTAATAAGTAAGTATAAACTAAAATTCAAAAGGAGACTACTCTTATGTTAATTGCAATTGATCATGGCAACAAGCAAATCAAAACCACTCACAAAACCTTTTCCTCCGGTTTGTGTGAAAGCGACACCCGACCGCCCTTCGGCGAAAATGTGCTGTGCTACAATGGAAAATACTATACACTTTCCGATCAACGCATTCCGTATATGCGGGACAAGACCAAGGACGAGCGTTTCTTTGTGCTGACGCTGTTTGCTATCGCCTTTGAACTACGGGAGCATGGATATACAGCTAATGAAATCGCCGATATTCAGCTCAGCGTCGGTTTACCTCTTGCTCATTACGGCACACAATACGAACGCTTTGAAAAGTATTTTTTGAACAGGGATATTATTGATTTTCAGATGGACGGCAAACCATACTCTATATTCATCTCAAAAGCGGTATGCTTCCCCCAGGCCTATGCCGCCGCCATCCCGGTATTTCAGAAGCTCCGGCAGTATCCCAAAACAACGATTATAGATATCGGTGGGTTTACGGCGGACTATCTGATTATGAAAAACGGAGAGCCGGATCTGGCGGCGTGCGATTCACTGGAAAATGGTGTGATTACCCTGTATAACCGGATCAAGGCGAAGATCAACGCTGATTTGGATATGCTGTTGGACGAATCGGATATTGACGCCGTACTGAAAGAGCAGCAGACCGAATATGACGATACTGTTATCCGTATCATCAGTGAGCAGGCACAGGCGTTTATTGACGATCTTTTCGGCAAACTGCGCGAGCGTATGATCGATCTGCGGTCCGGCAAAACCGTATTTGTGGGCGGCGGATCTATCCTACTGAAAAAGCAGATTGAAAACTCCGAGAAAGTCGGCTCTGCTATCTTTGTGGAGAGCATTTCAGCAAATAGCCGCGGTTATGAGCTGCTGTATCAGGCATCCTGCGGCGGTGATCGGTAATGGCAAAGAAAGAAGACAATAAATTTACCATTCAGTTTAACCCGGCAGATCCGCAGCACGCCCAAACGATTGCCATACTCAATCAGCAGGGACGGCGCAAAGCACAGTTTATCACCAACGCTGTAATGCACTACTTAAATTGCTCCAATACGCCGGAAATACCGCAAGCTGCTCCAATAGATGCCGCCGTTATTGAATCGATCGTGCGACGTATTATGGAGGAGCAAAGTCAGACTTTAGCTCCATCTGAAAAAGCAAATGTTAAGGAAATACCACAACGCACTAAGCCAAAGACTGAGAGTATTCGATTTGACGAAGCGGCTGAATTCCTGAGCGAGGATGGTATTGCTACGATCGCGAATACGATAGGACGATTTCGGATGATAGCACAGTAGAAAAGGGGGACAAAAGCTATTTTTCATATAGAAATGCATTGGTCAGTCTGGTTTGGTTTCCAGTGTCAGCGGATAATCCCCCAAATGCTTTACCCGAAAACCATTTTCCTTATAGGTTCCATAATCAAAAGCCTCCAATTCGTCAATGGCCAGTTTATGGAACTCGTAGAAATTATGCCACCATTCATAACCGCTTCCCAGTTCCGCATTCAAATAGGCATCGGCAATATCACAGCCCATCTGAGGAGCCACGTAAAAAGCCCCCATAGCCAATACATTTACGCCGTTCCCTGTAATAGCGCGGAGAGCAGCCGGAACACTTTCCACCACACCGGCATGGACATGGGGACATTTGCTGGCGGCAATATGGATTCCCATGCCCGTACCGCAGAACAACAGCGCCCGTTCAAATTCTCCCTCGGAAATCATGGAGCCCACGCGCAGGCCCACCCGGTGAAACATCAGATCGGTGTCGTTGGGATCGCTGTCCGCCTTTACGCCCATGTCGGTGATGTTCCAGCCCTTGGCTTTCAGATGGGCTGTAACAGTCTCCTTCAAGGGATAACCGGCGAAATCGGCGCCTACCACTAATTGCTTATCTTTGATGGTTTTCATATAGCCGTTCTCCTTTTAGTTCATTTCTGATAAAAAAATGGTTTCAAACAAACGGGCGGCGAAAAGCTGGTGCATCGCCCGGGTAGGATGATTAATATGATTGGACAATAAGTCGGTGATATCCGCTCCCAGCGCCTCCAGACGTTTCCAGTCTGTGTAGCAGTCGCATACAGCAATACCCATATCACTGCACAGAGTACGCGCGGCCTGGATAAAATCGTCCATTCGCCCGTTTGTCTGCACAGCGCAGCAGGCCGCTGCTACCTCCTTTGGAAAGGTACCAACTACTTGAGGCGACAATCGCGTACAGCCCATACTGGGAGACATGAAAATCACGTCGATATCCGCTTGCTGCAACTGGGTGAAAATATCCCGAAGAGCTCGGACATAGCCGTCAACTCCTTCCGGAAGATGTACATCGTTCCAGCCATACATCACCACAGCCAAATCGGGTTGAGCGGCAATGACATCTCTCTGTACGCGTTGTGCCCCCTGAAAGGCGCAGTCGCCGGAAATCCCGGCATTGATGACACTCACCGGACAATTGGGGAATACGCATTCGATTTTTTTCTTCAAAAGAGTATGATATACCGCTTCAAAATCGTATATACAGTCGAAGACTTCTGGTCTCGTTTCAATCAATTCAAAGCAGCCATGGGTGATGCTGTCCCCTAAAAAGGCCAGTTTGATCGGTGCTGCCGCAGCCGACGACTTTGTTTTTTCCTGGATTTTTTGCAATAGCTTCAATACCCTCGCCCCTTCATTTTAAAAATAAATCTGGAAAGTACAGTGTTCTACTTGTCATGTCGGTACACACCGGATAAGGTGCGTACCTGCTGAGAGTACTTCGGATACCCGCGGAGCCGTATAATCCTGCAATTCCAACCGTGCCGAACTGCCCTCCGGCAGGGTGACGGTATACAGTACCTCTCCTGCTTTCTGCCGCTGCCATTGCAGGGAAACCGTCCCGCTGACCGTCATAAAAGAACCGCGGCAGCTATCCAGCGCGGGTAGAAAGGAAGGGGTCAGCTGCAATTGCCGGAACGCATTGCTCCCTTCCTGTTGCCGCAGGCCAAGCAGATTCTTAACAAACCACATCATTACGCAGGAGTTCATATGGTGGTTTTTTGAATTTTCCGTATTGTACGTCTCCCACATGGTGGTGGCGCCGTTTTCGATCCACTCGCGATAACCAGGACGGCCATGGGCAGTGATAATGCGGTAAGCATCCTCCTGCATATGGCATAAATCCAGCGCGGGATAGAGATATTGTATTCCAAGCATGCCGCAGTGCAGATGCCAATTCTTTTCCACTATGGTCTCCCTCAGCTGCTGCTTCAGCGGCTCTAAATTGGTATAAATTCCCTCGCCAATCAGCATAGCTACCGCCGTTTGTTCTTGTATGCGGCTGCGGCCGGTTTCCGGTTCGACATATATCCGGCAAAAAGACTCTTTTAATTCCCGGCCCAAAGTCTCCGCTTCCCGCCGGATTTTTTCCTCTCCAACCAGCTTTGCCGCCAGTGCTGTAATACGGCAGAATTTTATTACCAGCAGCGTGTCGGTAAAGGAGAGCGGCGTGGGCGCTCTGTCAGGACGTTCAAAAGGACCCGCCCAGTCGCACAGACCGAAGCCAACCAGGCCGTCTGCATCCCGTTTCCGTTGGGCGTAATCCAGGTATCGACGAAACCAAGGCAAAGAGGCGCATAAGCAGGTGCTGTCGTCCGTATACCGCCATATCTGATAAGGAAGTTCGTATAGGACGGCATTGCTGATGGGACCGCTGCCCCAGTCATACCCCCAACCGCCGGTGGGGACGATTCCCGGAAGAAAGCCGTCTTCACGCATAGCGTCGTAAATATCCTGCATCCACTTTTTGTACAGCGGTGTCATATTATAGTTAAGAAGCATCTGCTCTGCGGAAGCTGCCGCGTCATTGGTCCACCCCTGCTTTTCACGGGTCGGGCAATCGGTAACCATATAGAACAGATTGGACAGCGTAGACATCTTGCCCATCTGATACAGCTGGTGGATCAACGGATCGGAGCAGGCGAAATCGGATAGCTCCTCCACAGCCTGATGTACAAATACCGCCCTGAATTCCGATTCTTTCGGTCTTTGGCGCAGGCCGTCGATTAGGACATACCGGAATCCGTGATACACAAAGGATGGCGTATATGTGAACCGCTGGCCGCCACAGATGATTTCGTCTTTTTGAAAGCGGCCTTCGGCATAAAAATAAGCATCGTCCATGCCATTTGTATTTCGGGTTCCATCAGACTGCAGTTCCTCACTGTACAGAACCGTAATGCGGTCGCCTGCCGGTTGATCAATTGTCAGCCGCAGATAGCCGGATATGTTCTGGCCAAAATCCAACACCCAATAACCGTCGGCGTTCTGGGACACGGATATCGGGGAGTATTCCTGCATCTCCCGTACCGGCTGGCACATGCATTCGCGCAGTATGCCGGCAGGAGTGCTGGCAGACAGCCGTGCCGGCTGCCAATATGAGTGGTCATAGCCGGGCTGCATCCAGTCAACGGCATACCGGGCATCGTAGATTTCCCCACTGCGCAGCTGGTTAAAGCGTAAGGGAGAATCCTGCTCACAGCAAACCCAGCTTTTGTCGCTGTATATATAGTCCGTGTGGTCGGGATATACCAATTCCAAAGCGAGTAACAGCTTAGGCTGGCCGCGCCACGGAGCCTTATTAAAATCCCAAACCGTTTTCAGCGATTCGTTATAAAAGCCGTTGCCCAGCATGGCGGCTAACAGGTGTTCACCTTCCTGCAGGCGGTCGGTGAGGCTGTACACGGTATACCACAATGTTTTATTGTAATCGCTTACCGGGGCGATAAAACGATCGGCTGTTACCGGCTGGCCATCCAGCCAATATAAGCCATAGCCTAGGCCGCAGACGGACAATATCGCCTTTTGCAGGCGGCCCTCTACCGTAAACCGCCGACAGAAAAGCGGCGCCGGATCCTCTGTGCGGTATTCCGGATGGAATTCTTTCGGGAACTCAATAAAAGAGGCGCTTTTCAACATATTTTCTTTCCTTTCTTTTTGGATTTCGCATGTTATAAATCGATTAGATTTTGGATAACAAAAAACAGCATACAATTTTTTCTCTTAAAGCAAAAAATTCGCCGATCTAACAGACGTCTGTATGACGGTCGCTGGATTCGCGGACAACTAATTCCGGCTTCAGAAGAAGCTGTTGACAGGGGGTATCCGCGTCTACGATCTTCTGTACCAGGATTTCGGTGGCCTTTTGCCCCACCTCCCGGGCGTGTGTATCAATGGAAGAAAGGGAAATGGGTAAAAAGTCCGAAATCTGAATATTGTCATAGCCGATGAGTGCCACGTCCTCGGGAATCCGCCGCCCGGAGCGGAGAATGGCGCGTATCACCGAGATGGCGGCATAATCGTAAAGGCAGAAAATGCCGTCCGGATTCTGTTCCTCCAGCAGCGCGGTGGTAGCGGCGGAAATCGACGCATTATCTGGCGAACAAACCTTGATAAGCTCCTGCTGGAAGGGAAGGGCGTTATAATAAAGCGCGTCCCGATAGCCAGTCATACGGCTTTCATATTGAGACGGGTTCACAGAGGGGAAAATGCAGCCGATCCGGCGGCAGCCAATGTCAATCAAATGCGTAATCGCTATGTAGGCGCCAATGCGGTTATCGCATTTTACATAACTGATATTTTGAATTTCGTTTCCCGAACTGCCGCACAAAACGATGGGGGTTTGAAAAGAATTTAACCGGTTTATTTTTTCGGAAAGCGAATGCAGGAAGGAAGGGAACAGGATAAGGCCGTCCACCCGCTCACGCTGCAGCATATCCAGATAAAAATCTTCCTTTTTGTCGTTGGAATCCGCAATGCCTAGAATGATATTATAGCCTTTGGCGTTGGCGCAGTCTTCAATACCGGAGATCATCATAGAAAACAGCGGATTTTCCACGTTTGGGACAACTAGTCCTAATGTATTGGTACTTCTGGAATGGAGGCTTTGCGCTATGTAATTCGGTGTGTAGCCCATTTGCTCTACAACCTTCATCACCTGTTTTTGCGTTTCTGGCCGAATCCGATTGCTCTTATTCAGTACGAGAGATACGGTGGCTGTAGAGCAGTTCGCCGCTTTCGCAACATCATATATGGTTACCTTTGGCATAAGAGTCCCTCTTTCTACCTCTTTCACACGCTTTGCAACTATTATGTTACTATGAAACAACAGATAGGTCAATATTCTGAAGGTATAAAACTCACAAAAAGTCGTTTTTCACAAATTGGTTAATTGTAAAATGAAGTTGGACACATAAAAGAAAAATCCATAGTGATATAC
>CDZV01040687.1_pt1 | contig 16258 bp, 17 predicted proteins | sample 554851 | NCBI WGS metagenome assembly CDZV01 (sample SAMEA3182090, study PRJEB8094) | gut metagenome | biome: human; feature: gut; material: Stool; isolation source: human stools | place: Canada | collected 2013-03-12
CCCTGGCGCTGCTCATTACGCTCGTACCGGGCTGCCTGGGTCAGTTTCTCTGCCTCGGCCTCCAGCAGCTCGTTGAGGGTTTCCTCTACGCTCCCTCGCACCAGCTCTTTGAGTTCGCTCTTGATTACTTCCTCATTTAGCTGTACAATCTTCTCGGACATGGTTTGTAGTCTCCTTTCAGAATGGTTAGTGTCGCAACTTCATTCTACCAGAGTTCTGCAATCCTTGTCTTTTTTATTTTTGCGAAACTTATTCTACCTTATCCACCACAACGATAGGGGGCTACATTCTCCCGATCAAATTAACAGCCAGTGTTCCGAACTGGTACACGACAAAGGACACCACCCAAGCCACCGCCGTTTGAAAAGCCATTGCCCCACAGGCCCACTTCCACGAGTTCATTTCCCGCCGGATGGCCGAAAAGGCGGCCACACAGGGCATATACAGCAGGACGAACACCAAAAAGGATATGGCCGATACGGGGGTAAATATCCCCTGCAGAATACCGCTCATCGCCGCATCGGTCGCCGGATTGTACAGAATGGTCAAGGTGGAGACCACGGTTTCCTTTGCCACAAGACCGGCCACGAGGGATACCGAAGCCTCCCAAAAGCCGAAGCCGAGCGGAATAAAAATGGGCGCGATGGCCTTGCCGATGGCGGCCAGTATGCTGTTTTCCGTCTCACCTGGAGCGAGCATCTGGAAGTGGAGATCGAAGGACTGCAAAAACCAGATGATTATCGAAGCGGCAAGCAGAATGGTACCGGCCCGCACCGCAAAATCCTTGATGCGTTCATACAGATGCCTCCACAGCGTCTTAAACGTTGGAAGCCGATAGGGCGGCAGCTCCATAACAAAGGGGGCGTGGCCGCCCTTGAGCACGGTGCGCTTGAGCAGCATAGCGCAGCCGATGGCCACCAGCAGACCGGTGGCATACAGGCCGAACACCACCAAGCCTTTATACCGCGGGAAAAACGCCGCGATGAACAGGGCATACACCGGCATTTTAGCCGAACAGGACATGAAAGGCGTGAGCATGATGGTCATGCGCCGGTCGCGTTCGTTTTCCAGCGTCCGCGCCGCCATGACACCGGGCACCGAGCAGCCGAACCCCATAAGCATCGGCACAAAGGAGCGGCCGGACAGACCGGTCTTGTGCAGAAGCTTATCCATGATAAAGGCGGCACGCGCCATATACCCACTATCCTCCAGAATGGAGAGGAACAAAAACAGCAGCAGTATCTGCGGGAAAAAGGAGATGATGGAACCCACACCGGCGATGACACCATCGCACACGAGGCTTACCGCCCAGGAAGAGGCCCCCACATTGGTCAGGCCATCGCGCGCCCAGGAAGCCAAGGCATCGATCCAGCCGGATACCCCGTCGGTCAGCCAGGTGCCCAGCGGTCCGAAGGTGATGAAAAACACCAGTGCCATAATACATACGAACAGCGGGATGGCGAGAAATTTGTTGGTGGCCACTGCGTCGATGCGATCGGACAGGGTCAGCTCGCCCGGCTTTTTCAAATGGGTGACGCACTGCTCACACACGCTGCAAATAAATTTATACTTCTGATCGGCAATAACCATATCCCGTTCGAGCGAGTGAGATTCCAGCTCGCCGACGATTTCCTCGATCAGATGCGCTTCGCCGTCGGACAGACCAAGCGCCTCGATGGTGGGCGTGTCGTCATCGATGATTTTAACCGCCGACCAGCGCAGCGCCATCTTTTTCTTCATACATTTTGGTTCAATGATATCCTCGATGCGCAGAATGGCTTCCATGACGTCGGGAGAATAGATCTCATCGATGACATAAGTGGAACGATACTCATCGCCGTGATGCTCTCGGCGCTCATGCAGCTGATGCTGTATGTACGGGTTGCCGCCGTAGCGACTGTCGGTGCGTTCGGCGAGCCGCTGTTCGTCGAAGCTGGACGGGCTTTTCCCTTCCCGGCCTTCCGCCTCATGGTGTGCGCGGTCGATGAGCTCCCGAATCCCGCGGCCACGGCTGGCCGAAATGGGTACCACCGGAATGCCGAGCAGGTGCTCGAGCTTTTGTACATCGATGGCCACGCCGCGGCTCTCCAGCATATCCATCATGTTGAGCGCAATAATCATCGGCCGGCCAAGCTCAGCGAGCTGCAGCGTCAGATACAGATTGCGCTCAATATTGGTTGCGTCCACCACGTCGAGGATCACGTCGGGATGTTCGTCCAGGACAAAATTCCGGGTCACCATTTCTTCCGCCGAATAAGGCGAAAGTGAGTAAATGCCGGGCAGATCCACCACGGTCACGTCTTCCCCATGACTTTTGAGACGGCCGCCCTTTTTCTCCACCGTCACGCCAGGCCAGTTGCCGACATACTGGTTGGAACCGGTCAGCTCGTTGAACAGGGTGGTCTTGCCGCAGTTAGGATTGCCGGCTAAAGCATATGTTGCGCTCACGCCTTCTCCTCCCCTTCGTCCGGGCAAATCCGGATTTCCCGGGCCTCCGACCGGCGGATGCTCAGCTCGTACCCCCGCACGTTGATTTCCAGCGGGTCGCCCATGGGGGCCGCCTTGCGCATGATGACGATGGCCCCGGGCGTAATCCCCATATCGATGATACGCCGGCGCAGCGCCCCGGAGCACCCCAGACTCAGCACCACGCCCTTTTCACCGATTTGCATGTCGTTTACTGTTTTTTCCTCTTTTTCCATGTAATACCCCTGATTCCTTGTTTTTTCAATTCAATGTTAGCACGTACTAATTTTTCCGTCAACAACAACTTTGTGAAAATGTACCACGTTTTAGCCTATCTTACATTTTTGCCATAAGATTCATGTTGACAATTTATACAGCAATTGGTACTATGATAAAGCGGATGAAAATTCGACAAAAAACAACATAATACCCTAAAAACGGAAATCAATAGAGGTTCCCAAAGAATTTCTTACGTGGAGGAAACGGATATGAAATCAACCGGTATTGTTCGTAAAATCGATGGCCTTGGCCGTATCGTTTTGCCGATCGAGCTGCGCCGCACTCTGGAAATCGGCGACAGCGATTCGCTCGAGATTTTTATCGAGGATAACACCATTATCCTGAAAAAATATCAGCCCGCCTGCATTTTCTGCGGCAACGCGAAGGGTATCAGCACCTTCAAGGGCCGCAACGTCTGCCCCGAATGTGCGCAGGAGATCGCGCGCAAACTGTAATCCGCCTTGCCTTTTGCACACAGAAGCCTGCAGCTCCCTTTCCCGGTGCTGCAGGCTTTTTGTTATGCCAAATGGCGGCGCACCGCAAAAAGGCGGTCGGGTGCAGGCCACCCGGGAAGCACATCACTGGTTTGCAGGCGAAGCGTCAGGGCAGCGGTTTCATTTCTCCGGTTCGGCCTGCGCCGCCGTCAGGCGCAGATGATCGAGATAATCCTGCAGAATGATGGTGGCGGCCACGGTATCCACCATGGCTTTGCGCTTTTTTCCGCGGACATCCGTCTCGTTGAGATAGCCGATGGCGGACATGGTGGTCATCCTTTCGTCCCACAGGATCACCGGAAGTCCCGTTTTCTCTCCGAGCGCCTGCGCAAACGCTTCAGCACGCCGGGCGGATTCGCCGCGGCTGCCGTCCATGTTGCGCGGATGGCCGACAACCGCTGTCTGCGCTCCCTGTTCCTGCATGGCGGCCGCCACCCTGTCGAGCAGGCGTTCAGGCGATTTTTCCGTCAGGGTGCCGACCGGTGAGGCGAGCTGCCCCAACGGGTCGGAAACCGCCAGTCCCGTCCGGGACAGACCGAGATCCACTGCCAGAATCCGCATGCTCGTGTTCCTCCTCGTTTTACCATTCGGTGACACAGCCGGTCAACTCGGTAATGCTGCCAAGTCCTTCCTTTTCCGCGTACCGCTCGAGTCCTTCGATAATATGGAGCGCCGCCATGGGATCGCGGAAGTTTGCGGTGCCCACCTGTACGGCCGCGGCGCCGGCCATCATCATCTCGACGGCATCCTCCCAGGTGGAAATGCCGCCCATGCCGACCACCGGCACCTTTACCCGCTTGTATACCTCGCGCACCATACGCACCGCGATAGGAAACACCGCCGGGCCGGACAGGCCGCCCGTGTTATTGCGCAAAATGGGCCGCCGGGTACGGATATCGATGCGCATGCCCGTGATGGTGTTGATGAGGGACAGGGCGTCGGCACCCGCGCTTTCGGCCGCGGCCGCAATATCGCCGATGCTCGTTACATTGGGGGTTAGCTTGACCATCAGCGGCTTGCCGCAGCGTTTTTTGACCTCGCGGGTCACCAGCGCGGCGCTTTCAGCCGAGGTGCCGAAGGATGCGCCGCCCTCCTTGACGTTTGGGCAGGAGATATTAAGCTCCACCAAATCCACGTCGCTCCCGGCCAGCCGCTCCGCCACCGCGCAGTAGTCCTCCAGGCTGTGCCCCGCGATGTTGGCGATGACCGCCGTCCCCTGTGCCTTGAGCCAGGGCAGGTAGGTGCTCAGAAACATATCGACGCCGGGGTTCTGCAGCCCGACGCTGTTGAGCATACCCGCCGGCGTTTCCGCAATGCGCGGCGACGGGTTCCCTTTCCATTCCACTGCGGCCGTTCCCTTGCAGGAAATGCCGCCCAGACGGCCAACCGGATAAAATTCGTTGAATTCCATGCCGTAGCCAAAGGTACCCGATGCGGTGATGACCGGATTTTTCAGCGTCACGCCGCACAGATTCACACGCATGTCGCTCATGTCCAGTCCACCTCCCCCGCTTCGAATACCGGACCGTTCAGGCATACCCGCGCAATCTGCGGGTTGCCCGCCTTATCCTTGGTTTTGCAGGCGCAGCCGAGGCAGGCGCCCACGCCGCAGGCCATGCGCTCTTCCATCGAGACATAGCACGGGATCCCCTTCTTTTCGGCGATCGCCGCCACGCCCCGCATCATGACCTTGGGGCCGCAGGTATAGACCACATCGCAGGCGGCGCTTTCGAGGTACTGCTCCAGTGCCTGCGTGGTGAAGCCGTGGAACCCGGCCGACCCGTCGTCGGTACACAGGATGGTGTGCGCACCGGCGGCCTGCATGTCCGCCTGCAGAATGGCGGCGGAGCCGCTGCGGAAGCCGGTGATGACGGCGGCGTTTTTACCGTAATGCTGCGCCAGAGGCAGCAGCGGCGGCGTGCCGATCCCGCCGCCGACCAGCACCGCCCATTTTGATGCCTCCAGCAGCGGAAAACCGTGGCCAAGGGGGCCAACCAGATCGAGCGTATCCCCTGCCTGCCGTTCGGCGAGCCAGGCAGTGCCTTTGCCGCGCACCTCAAATACCAGCCGCAGCACGCCCAGTCCAGCGTCGAACCCGCAGATGGAGATGGGACGGCGCAGCGTGTATCCGTCGCACACCAGGTTTACGAACTGGCCGGCAGCCGCCGCGCCCGCGATCTGCGGGGCGGATAAGGTGAAGCTGAACACGCCGGGGGCAAGCTCCGCCTTGTGCAGCAGCTTGGCAAATTCCTGCGTATAGCGCATGGGGTTCCCTCCTTTATATTACCGATATAATGTCCTCTTTCATGCGGATGGCTTCCCGCCGGGCGGCACCCGCGTAATCCTCCGGGGCACAGCCTTCCTTCTTCCAGGCGCACAGAATGCCGCGGGAGGAATTGATGACGGCGCCCAGTCCGTTCGCATCAAAGGCACCCGCCACGTCGCGGGCACCGCCGCCCTGCGCGCCGTAGCCCGGTACGAGGAACCACGTGTGGGGCAGCCGCTGACGCAGCGCGGCAAGCTGCTCCGGGTAGGTGGCACCCACCACGGCGCCCACGCCGGAATAGCCATATTGCCCGGGCAGCTCTGTCCCCCATTGCTCGCACATGTCGCCCATATACGCATATACCGTCTCTTCGCCGAGCAGCCGATCCTGCAGCTCACCCGACGAGGGGTTGGAAGTCTTGACCAGCACGAAAATGCCCGTGTCCTCCTCGCGGCATACCTGCAGCAGCGGCCGTATGCCGTCCGAACCGAGGTAGCCGTTGACCGTCAGCGCATCGCCGCCGAAGGGATGATACAGGGCGGAACCCACCGCAGTACGGCCCATATGCGCCGCAGCGTAAGCCTCCATCGTGCTGCCGATGTCGTTGCGCTTGCCGTCGGTGATGACAAACAGCCCTTTTTCCTTGGCATAGGCGATGGTTTCGGCGAGGGTGCGCACCCCCTGCCAGCCGTACATCTCGTAATAGGCGGCCTGCGGCTTGACCGCCGGCACAATATCGCACAGCGCGTCGATAAGCCCCTTGTTATAGGCCAGAATCGCCGCCGCGGCGCCCTCCAGTGTTTCGCCGTATTCCGCAAACGCCTGCTTGGTCAGGTGCTCCGGGATATACTCGAGCTTGGGATCGAGTCCCGCCACCGTGGGGTTTCCCGTGCGCTTGACCGCCTCGATCAATCTGTCCAGTGCCATTATTCTGCATCCTCCTACCTATTGATGGAATATACCGGCTGACCGCCCAGAAAGGTGGCGTGCACTCTCCCGGTAAGCGTCCGCCCTTTAAAACAGCAATTGCGCGATTTTCCGTGCAGCTTGTCCGGCTGCACCGTCCAGGCTTCCCCCGGATGAAAAAGCACCGCATCCGCCGGCGCCCCGGCGCGCAGACTGCCCGCCGGAATGCGCAGCAGCTCGGCCGGCCGGGTGGACATCAGCCGGATAAGCGCCGGAAGGGACAAGATACCCGGCTGCACCAACCAGGTGATGCACGCCGCCAGCGAGGTTTCCATGCCGATGGCCCCGTTGGGTGCGGTAAGAAAATCCGCTTTTTCCTCCGGCGCGTGCGGTGCGTGGTCGGTGGCGATAACCTCCAGCGTCCCATCCCGCAGCCCTTCGATGACTGCAAGCCGATCCGCCTCGGTGCGCAGCGGGGGATTCATGCGGTAGTCGGCGTCCCTCCCGCGCAGACATTCGTCGGTCAGCGCCACATAATGCGGCGCCGTCTCCCCTGTCACCGGCACGCCGCGCCGCTTGGCGTCGCGCAGCAGTGCCACGCTTCCCGCCGTGCTCACGTGACAGATATGCACCGGGCAGCCTGTCGCGGCAGCCAGGGCGATTTCCCGCGCGGTGGCCACCTCTTCGGCCCCCCGGTGAATGCCGGGCACCCCCAGCTCACGGGAAACGGTCCCCTCGTGCATAATGCCGCCGCGCACCAGCGACAGCTCCTCGCAGTGGGACAAAACCGGCAGACCACACCGGGCAGCCTGTTCCATTGCCAGCGCCATCAAGCCGGCAGTCGGCACGGGCCGCCCGTCATCCGACACCGCCGCGGCTCCCGCCGCCGCAAGCGCCGCAAAATCGGTCAGCTGCTCGCCGCCCAGTCCCCGGGTAATCGCCGCCACCGGGTAAACCCTCGCCCGGGCTTCTCGTGCTTTTTCCAGAATGGAGGCGATTACCTCCGGCGTATCGCAGGCTGGCTGCGTATTGGGCATACAGGCCAGCGAGGTGACACCGCCCGCCGCCGCCGCGGCACAGCCGGTGAGGATATCCTCCTTATGCGTCTGGCCGGGTTCCCGCAGATGCACATGCATGTCCACCAGTCCCGGCGCACACACCAGCCCAACCGCTTCGATCACCCGGGCGTCGGCCGTAATCGACCCGCCAATGGCGGCCACCACGCCGTCGACAAATAAAATATCCCCGATTTCATCCAGTTTCTGAGACGGATCGACGAGCCGCGCCCCGCGTATCAGCCATTTATCCATGGCAGGCCCACGCCCCTTTTTCATTCAATCTGTAGCCAGTATACCACACAATCCCCCGTTCTGGCAATCGCTTTCCTTTCTGTTTTTTATAAGCCGAAAGCGCAACTTTTAAAAAAGTCCAAATCAAAACAGGTGTTTAAAATTGGCCGTCAATGAATGAATTGAGTAAATTTTGAAATTTTGAAAATTAATTCTTGCAAAACGCGAATTTATCCAGTATAATAGATGGGTAACAGGGCGTATGCATTTTATGCGCGCTGAATCTGGCGGCGGTGCCGCGACCATAAAGGAGACGATCGTATGTCTTATGTGGATTCTGTTCTGGAAGAATTGGTACGCAAAAACCCTGCGCAGGAGGAATTTATTCAGGCCGCGACCGAGGTGCTGGATTCCCTGCGTCCCGTCATCGATGCCAATCCCCGGTTTGAGCAGGCCGGCCTGCTCGAGCGGCTGACCGAGCCGGAGCGTGTGGTGATGTTCCGCGTTCCCTGGGTGGACGACAGCGGCAAGGTGCAGGTGAACCGTGGCTTCCGCGTGCAGTTCAACAGCGCCATCGGCCCTTACAAGGGCGGCCTGCGCTTCCATCCTTCGGTGAATCTCGGCATCATCAAGTTCCTCGGCTTTGAGCAGATCTTCAAGAACTCGCTGACCGGTCTGCCCATCGGCGGCGGCAAGGGCGGCGCGGACTTCGACCCGAAGGGCAAATCCGACCGCGAAGTGATGGCTTTCTGCCAGAGCTTTATGAGCGAGCTGTTCCGTCACATCGGCGGGGATACCGACGTGCCGGCCGGCGATATCGGCGTGGGCGGCCGGGAGATCGGCTATCTCTTTGGTCAGTATAAGAAGCTGACTAATCGCTATGAAGGCGTGCTGACCGGCAAGGGCCTGACCTACGGCGGTTCTCTGGCCCGTACCGAGGCGACCGGCTACGGCCTGATTTATTTCGTGGACGAGATGCTGAAGGTGAAAAACGACTCCTTCCAGGGCAAGACGGTGGTCGTATCCGGTTCGGGCAATGTGGCCATCTACGCCACCGAAAAGGCGCAGTCGCTCGGCGCCAAGGTGGTTGCGCTGAGCGATTCCAACGGCTGGGTTTATGATAAGGACGGCATCGATATCGAAGCCGTCAAGGAAATTAAGGAAGTTCGCCGCGGCCGCATCAAGGAATACCTGCAGGTTCGCCCGCAGGCGGAATACCACGAGGGCAAAGGCATCTGGTCCGTTCCCTGCGACATTGCGCTCCCCTGCGCCACGCAGAACGAGCTCAATGAGGAAGACGCGGCCTTGCTGGTGAAGAACGGCGTGAAGATCGTCGCTGAAGGCGCTAACATGCCCACTACCCTGAAGGCCACCGAGCTGCTGCAGAAGAGCGGCGTGGCCTTTGGACCCGGTAAGGCGGCCAATGCCGGCGGCGTGGCCACCTCGGCTCTGGAGATGAGCCAGAACTCCATGCGTCTGAGCTGGACCTTCGAAGAGGTGGACAGCAAGCTGCACGACATCATGATCGGGATTCATAAGAACGCGTACGAAGCCGCGAAGGAATATGGCCATGAGGGCAACTATGTCATGGGCGCGAACATCGCCGGTTTCATGAAGGTTGCCAACGCCATGCTGGCACAGGGCATTGTCTGATTTGAAATGATCATAAAAAGAGACCGGACGGTTTGTGAACTGCCCCAGAATGTGCAGACAGCATAAAAAAGGCCCCTGGTAGGAAAATATTGAGTTTTAGGAGGAGTGGCGCAGCGACAGCGGCGCCACTCCCGTTTTGTACTGGATGCGCTCATGGTTGTAAAAGTGGATGTATCGGTCAATCATTTCATTAGCTTGGGCAAAAGTGGCCGGTTTGTGCCGGTAAATACATTCTGTTTTGAGGATAGAGAAGAAATTTTCCGCCATGGCATTGTCATATGGGTTCCCGCGTCTTGACATCGAAGGCGTAATGCCGTATGCTTGAGTCAGCTGGAAATATGCTTGGGATGTGTATTGAAAGCCTTGGTCGCTGTGGAGGTGCAACTCCGCAGCGACTGCCTTTTTCTCCCGCTTCATGGCCAGCCGAATCGTATCCAGGACCAGATTTACAGTCTGCTGTGTACCGGTCTTGTAAGAAACAATGCTGTTGTCGTAGAGATCGCGGATCATGGACAGGTACAACACACCTTGCTTTGTGTGGATGTAAGAGATGTCCGTGACCCATTTGCTGTTGGGCCTGTCTGCGTGAAACTCCCTGTTGAGCAGATTCGCATACTTGTGTACCTGCTGTCCCATCTGCTGCCATTTCCTCCGGCGGCGAATTTCAGACAGCAGGTCATACTTCTTCATGATCCGCAGCACAGTTTTTGGGGTTACAGTAGATATTTTGACTCTTCAGCCACAGCCACATCCGACGGTAGCCATATGTACCAAAGTTGCGTTCCCGCTGCTCGGCAATGCTCTTTGCAAGAGCGGCATCCTTCTCCGGCCTGCCCAGGCGCTGGACAAAGGTGTAGTATCCGCTTCTGGACACCCCCAAAAACGCACACATGACGGACACCGGATACTCTGTCCTGTGACGATATATGATGTGGTATTTTACCGCGGGCTTCACCTCCTTCCAGTGGACCGCAGAAAATCCCGCAGCAGCTTATTCTCCATCTGTAATCGCCGGAGCTCGTATGCCTGCTCAGTGACCACATCTCCTGGTCCTATGTCTTTTCTCGGCCTTCCCTTGGGCCGCGGTACGATTCCTGCCTCCAACTTTCGCTGCTTTTCCCGCTGCCGATGAAGCAGTCTTTTTACCACGTTTTTGTCCTTAAATCCGAAATGATCCGCTACTTCACGCTGCGTTTTCCCTTCTGCTATCATTCCCTCTATTTCCGGAAGCAGCATCTGCACATGTGTATATTTCCGTTTCTCCATGACAATACCCCCTGATGTAGTACTTCTATTTTCCTACATCAGGGGGTACTTTGTCACTGTCCGTTTTTACTGGGGCAGTTCACTGACAGAGCGGTGCTTTGTGTTGTTACGTGAACAGGGTGCAGCCCATCGCCTTAAACTGCCGGATTTTTTCTTCGACAAGGGACCGATCGCATCCGAACGTCTCGGCCAGGCAGTCGATGCAGAGGAAAGCGGTGGCTCCCCGGTTGATCAGCTTTTTATGCGCGCCGATATCCTCGCCCGTCAGAGAGGCGCCGCAGCGCATGCAGGCGGCCATATCGCTGCCCCCTTTCTTTCGCAGAAACGGAAACGGCTTTCCCCCGTTACACTGTGCAGGAAATGCCCTGTTCGAAGCTAGCGCGCTTCTACCTGCCTGGCGCGGAACAGCCGGCAGGTATGCGGCGCCAGCGTATCGCGGTAGGTGCCGTTGGCCGGCTCAAGCGTTTCGCCCGTCCACACATCGCGCAGCGTGAGGGTGCGGCCGCTGCCGCGGCAAATTCCCAAATCCGTGAAGTGGAAGCCCACCAGCCGTGGGGAATCGGTCAGGTTGACCATGCAAAGAGCAAAATCACCGCCCTCCAGCAGCCGCACAAGGGTATGGCATTCGGCATCTCCGCCAACGCAGTATACCTGCCGGTATCCCGGATCCTGATCGATGGCCAGCATATCGGCATTAAACAGCAGTTCCTTTGTTAAATCGTCCATGCTGCGGATATCGCAGCCGATCATCAGCGGGGAAGCCAGCATCGCCCACAGAGATATATGGGTGCGGTATTCTTCCGGTGTGCAGCCGCCCAGGCCCACGTTGCCCTTGCCGTTCATGCCCACCACCAGCATGTCCATATCGTTGAAGCAGCCCGCGCCGTTATAGGCAAGCCAGTCCAGTTGCTGCTGATACAGACTTTTGATCGAAGCCCAGTTGTCAAAAATATCCCCGGTGGACCGCCACATATTGGCCCCGGTGGACTTTATCCACGAACGGGTGTCATCCGCGCCCCAGCTGCATGCGCTGAACAGGATATCCCGTCCGCAGCTTTCCAGCGCGGCTCCCATGCGGCGGTAAAGAAGCGGGCCCGGCATCGTATCCGGCTTATTGCAGTAATCGTATTTCAGGAAGTCCACGCCCCACGAGGCAAAGGTGGCCGCGTCAAGGAATTCATAGTCGAAGCTGGACGGATAGCCCGCGCAGGTAAGGGTTCCCGCACAGGAATACATCCCGAACAGCAGACCCTTGCTGTGGACATAATCCGCCAGCGCCTTCATGCCGCCGGGGAACTTCCGATGATCCGGGACAAGCCGCCCCTCCTCATCCCGCTGCTTTTCCGCCCAACAGTCGTCGATGACCAGATAGTTGTAACCGGCAGCCAGCAGGCCGGTGTCCACCATGGCATCGGCCAGTTCGCGGATCAGCTGCTCGTTGATGTTTTCCCCGAACGTGTTCCAGGTGTTAAAGCCGAGAGCCGGGGTGTTTCTGACCATGGATATACCCTCCTTGTATTGTACTGAAGATAGGGGTATAATAGCATACAAGCGGCACGTTTACTATTCCCGTGCGTTCCCTGTACATGGAAAAATGATACATAAAGGAGTGTTGGGATGCCAACCTTTCAAGAGCTGACCAAGGTGCGCGGGCAATACCCTGTCACCTTTCTGAGCGGCGGGGTACAGGACTGCTCCGACCTGCACCGCTACGGTCCCGGAATCCGGGACATCTATATTCTGCAATATGTTTTATCCGGCCGTGGTACCTACCAGGCGGGGGATCACACCTTTGCCCTGTCCCCGGGGCAAACCTTTCTGATCTACCCGGGCGAGGTGGTATCCTATTTCCCTGACGAGCGGGAGCCCTGGGTATACATCTGGGTGGATATCGGCGGAAGCGAGGCGCGTGGACTGCTGCGGCAAACCGGCTTTACCCGCGCCTGTCCGGTTGCGCCCGCTCTTCCCCGGGAAGAGGTGGAGCCGCTGTACCGCCGCGTACACACCGCCGGCGACGGGCGCTGCGAGTATCATCGGGTGCAGGCGAACGGCTATCTGCAGCTGCTGCTTGCCTATTACATGGACCGGTTCCCCTGCGCGCAGCCGGAGGACGACGGCTACCGCTATGTACAAAGCGCGCTGCAGTATATTGCGGCCTCGTATCACCGGCCGCTGACGGTAGAGGATATCGCGTCCTTTGTGGGTCTCAGCCGTACCCATCTCTACCGCCTGTTTCACCGCCACCTGTCCATCTCGCCCAACGAATACCTGACCCGCTTTCGCATACAGACCGCCTGCTCCCTGCTGCGCAGCAGTACGCTGCCGGTGAAATACATTGCATATTCGGTCGGGTTTGAGGATCCTCTGTATTTCACCAAGGTGTTCCGCCGCATCCTCGGCGAACCTCCCACCGCTTACCGCCTTGCCCAGCGGCCGTAATACATACACCAAAACCGCCTGCACGCCGCCATGCCGTACAGGCGGTTTTTCCGCACCAGTATGCCTCTTCGCACGCCGGCCCGCCCTAACTGGTGTAATCCTCCAGCAGACTGGTCAGCTGCTCCTCGCTGTAAACCGGGATCCCCTGTTCCAGCCGTGTCTGTTCCTCTGCGGGAAGGGTCGTAACAAACACGTCGTACACGCTGTCCGGTTCCGGCTCACCGGATTGGAAAACCGCGAGCTGCCCTTCCCATACGCCGATTGTGTACGGCGCCGCCTGGGAAACCGGCGGTTCAACAGGGGCCGGTTCCTTTCCGCCTACAAGCAAAAGCACCACAATCGCCGTGATCGAAAGCAGCAGAACACTGAGCAATATTGTCAATCGTCGGGTGGGAAAACTCTCTTTCACACGAACGCCTCCTAAAAAATTTTTCGTTTTATGCTATTCTTTTCCAATACGGGGCAAAATATCCATGGAGAGAAACGCTTTCCGGGGTATAGAAGGGCTGCCCGTAAAACACGCGCCGCAAAGGATAAACGGCGAAAGGTTACGATCTGGTCTCCATTTCAGCCAGACATCTTACAGTTTTGACATTTGACATTTTCCCGGCCGTGCTATAAGATAGGGAAAAGACCAAATGTTTCTTTGGAGGATTCTGCCTGTCCGGCCGCCGCGGCGGCTGCGCCTTGAAAAGGAGGGCAAAAATTGCCATGGCCACTACACGTAAAAACAGCGGCTGGCACCGGCTGATGAAAAAGCCCGCCGCCCGATACACGGTAAAAACCCTGTCCGCACTGGGAAAATGTCTGCTCACCATTATACTCATCGGCGTCATTACCGTTACCCTGGTGGGCTGCATCATGATGGTGTATATCGTCACCAATTTCAAAGATGAGGGTGGGATTCCCGACCTGGATACGCTCTCTGCCACCGCCACCACCACCATTGAAACCCTCAATCCCGAAACGGGCGAATGGGAGGTATTCCAGCAGCTTAAGGGTACCAACAGCATCTGGAAGGACCTGGACGATATTCCGCTGAATATGCAGCGGGCCGTCATCGCCATCGAGGACGAACGGTTTGAGACGCACTACGGTGTGGACTGGAAGCGTACCATTTCCGCCTTTGCCAACCTGATTTTCCACTTCAATTCGGTGGAATACGGCGGTTCCACCATCACGCAGCAGCTCATTAAGCAGACCACCCAGGACGACGATCACAGCATTGAGCGTAAAATCACCGAGATCCTGCGCGCCGTGGAGCTGGAAAAAAATCATGCCACCAAGGACGAAATTCTGGAGGCCTATTTGAACATTCTGCCCCTGTCGGACAACATGGTTGGCGTCGGCGCCGGCGCCCAGTATTTCTTTGGCAAGGATGTCGAGGACCTAACCATCGCGGAGTGCGCCGTGATCGCCAGCATCACGCAGAATCCTTCCCGCTATAACCCGTATACCCATCCGGCCAACAACCGGCAGCGGCAGCTGCTGGTGCTGCAGAAGATGTACGATCTCGACTACATCACCGAAGAGGAGTACCGGCAGGCGGTCGGGGAAGAACTGCATTTCAAAAACGGCCTGAAGCGCGTCGCGGTGCAGGACTATTACGTCGACCTGCTGATCGAAGACGTCATCCAGGATCTGATGGATACCAAAGGCTATACCTACCAGTATGCGCAGAACCTGGTGTTCCACGGCGGCCTGACCATCCGTTCCGCCGAAATCCCGTCGCAGCAGGAGGCGGTGGAAAAAATCTACGCCACCGAGTCCAATTTTCCCAAGGTCATCGAAAAGGATGAAGAAAATCCGCAGGGCGCCATCTTCATCATAGACTATTCGGGGCGCGTGGTGGCCACCGTCGGCGGCCGCGGGGAAAAAACCGCCGACCGCGTGCTTAACCGTTCGACCCAGTCAAAACGGCAGCCCGGCTCCGCCATCAAGCCGCTTTCGGTATATGCACCGGCCGTCAAGATGAATGTCGTGCACTATTCCTCCATGTGGCGCGACGCGTATATCGTGCTCAAGGACGGAACCAAATGGCCGGTCAACTACCGTTCCAAGCTGAGCGACAACGGCGATAAGCTGATAAATTATGCCGTGCAAGAATCGCTGAATACGATACCGGTGCGTCTGGTCCAGGAGATGACGCCCGCCGTCTGCTTTGATTTTTGTACGAGCGTGTTCAAGCTGTCCACCCTGGTCAAATCGCAGTCGACCGACGCCGGCATCGTCACCGACATGGATCTGTCCCCGCTGGCGCTCGGCGGTCTGACCAACGGCGTGTATGCGCGCGAAATGGCGGCGGCCTATGCCGTATTCGGCAGCGGCGGCGTCTATAACGAGCCGTTCACCTATTACGAGGTGTCCCGCGGACAGGGCGCCCAAAAAGAGGTGCTGTTAACCGACGGCAACCAGGTGGGGGTCCCCGTGCTCGACGAGGGCAGCGCCTATGTCATGAACCGCCTGCTCCAGCAGGTGGTGGAGCGCGGTACCGCCCAGGGAGAAATCGGAAACAAGTGGAAAGACTGGGAGGTATTCGGCAAGACCGGTACCACCACCGATAATAAGGACGTATATTTCTGCGGCGGCACCGCCTATTATGTCGGGGCCAGCTGGTTCGGCTACGACCACAACAAAGCACTCAATTCCAGCCAGACGCCGTATGCCCGCCGTCTGTGGAATCTCTCGATGAAGGCTCTGCATGCCGATCTGCAGCCCAAGACGTTCGATAAAAAAGGCGAGACGCAGGAACTCGAATACTGTACTGCCACCGGCCTTCTCGCCACCGACGGCTGTCCGAATAAGGATATTGGTGTTTATAAAAAAGAAAACACGCCGGGCTACTGCACGGCGCACGGCGGCACCGCCGACACCACGACAAGCGCCGCCGCTGAGTCGGGCGCTTCCTCTTCCGCCACGTCGTCCGCCGTTTCCGCGACGGCTTCAACCGCCGGGAGCACCACGGCTGCCGCGCAGACACCGGCCGCCTGATCCCCTGTAATCAAACCGGCGGCGGTGTGTTCCCGCGGCTTTCGGGATGGCTGCGTAAGTCCCTGTGTCACAAGCCGGAAAACACGTTTTGAGGGACAGGGGCGGCCCTGACGGGACAAAGGGAACAGGGCAAAGCCGCGCGAAACGCCGTGATGCGGTGTTTTTGTCCGGCGGCGTTTTGGCTTCTTTGATACGCTGAACGGCGGGGG
>CDZV01033858.1_pt1 | contig 16150 bp, 15 predicted proteins | sample 554851 | NCBI WGS metagenome assembly CDZV01 (sample SAMEA3182090, study PRJEB8094) | gut metagenome | biome: human; feature: gut; material: Stool; isolation source: human stools | place: Canada | collected 2013-03-12
TTTTTCCCTTATTTTGTTGCACTTGATAGTTTAATTCACCATGGCATGAAAAAATACTTGAATTTAAAGTAAAGCTATGGTATACTATGTTTCAATATTTTAACGCAATGAAGGAGAAAGTACTCCAATTCCCTGCCGCGCCAGAGAGGGCCGCCGCCGGCTGCAAGCGTCCCGCGGAAAGAGTTAGAGGAAGTTCGCTCCCGAGCGGCGGTGCCGAACCCCGGATCCTACGGATTCGACAAGTAAGTGCCGACGGATGGCCCCGATACCGGCCGGAAAGTGCCCGCGTAAAAATGCGCGGGAAACCGGGTGGTACCACGGAGACAGTCGCCTTCGTCCCAATGGGGACGAAGGCGTTTCTTTTTTGTACTCTCACTTTTGTGAAAGGACTGGTCAGGACTATGAGAGAAAAGCTGCAAGAATTGCGGGAAAAGGCGCTGGGTGAACTGGCGGATCTTCACACTGTGGAGGAATTGGAAGGGTTCCGTGTACGTTACATGGGCAAAAAGGGTGAACTCACCGCCCTGCTGCGGGGTATGGGGGCTCTGCCGGCCGAAGAGCGGCCGGCTGTGGGTCAGTTGGTGAACGAGCTGCGCTCTCTTCTCGAGTCGGCTGTGGAGGAACGAGCCTCTGCCATCCGCTCCGCCATGCAGGAAAAACGTCTTCTGGATGAAACGGTCGATGTCACCCTGCCCGGTAAGAAAAATCCCACCGGAAGCCTCCACCCTCTCAATCTGGTACTCGCGGAACTGGAAGAAATCTTTCAATCCATGGGTTTTGACGTGGTAGACGGACCCGAGGTGGAGACCGAGCATTACTGCTTCGAGGCCCTGAATCTTCCCAAAGACCATCCCGCCCGGGACATGCAGGATACCTTTTATCTTGCGGAAAACCTGCTGCTGCGCAGCCAAACCTCGGCGGCACAGATCCGGGTCATGGAACAGCGTAAACCCCCTATCCGAATGATCTGTCCCGGACGGGTTTACCGCGCCGACGAGGTGGATGCCACCCATTCCCCCGTCTTCCATCAAGTGGAGGGGCTTGTCGTGGATAAAGGCATCACCCTGTGCGATCTGAAGGGCGTACTCGAGGAATTCGCCCATGAAATCTATGGGCCTGACACCAAGGTCCGCTTCCGTCCGTCTTTCTTCCCCTTCACTGAGCCCAGCGTCGAAGTGGATGTGTCCTGCTCGGCCTGCGGAGGCAAGGGCTGCCGCGTTTGCAAAGGCGCCGGCTGGATTGAAATCCTCGGTGCGGGCATGGTACACCCCCACGTTCTCTCCGGCTGCGGCATCGATCCGGAAATCTATTCCGGTTTCGCCTTTGGCATCGGTTTGGACCGCCTGACCACCACCCGGCATAAAATCAGCGATATTCGGCTTTTGTTCGAAAACGATGTGCGTTTCCTCGAACAGTTCGTCTGACATCACGGAAGAAAGGGCTGATACCCATGAAAATATCTTTAAATTGGTTAAAACGGTACGTCGATATCCCGGTTTCGGTCGAGGAGTTGTGCAGCCGGATGGTGATGGCCGGTTTTGAAGTGGAAGATATCGAAGACCTGTCGCAGACCATGAAAAATGTCGTGGTTGCCCGGATCCTTCGGCTTGAAAAACATCCCGACGCCGACAAACTCCAACTGTGCAGGATGGACGTGGGCGGGGATACCCCTATTCAGATCATCACCGGCGCCACCAATGTCTTTGAGGGCGCCCTGGTCCCCGCCGCCCTGCACGATTCCTATCTCCCGAACGGCGCCCACATCAAGCGGGGCAAACTGCGTGGACTGCCTTCGGAGGGCATGCTCTGTTCCGGAGAGGAATTGGGCTTAAAAGAATCCGACTACCCCGGTGCGGAGGTCAACGGCATCCTGATCCTCCAGGAAGACGCCGCACCCGGTACCGACCTGCGGGATCTCCTGGGACTCAACGACACCGTCATCGATTTTAAAATCACCGCCAACCGTCCCGACTGCCAAAGCGTCCTGGGTGTAGCCCGAGAGGTATCGGTGGTGTTGCGTACGGCATTCCATCCTCCCGTCCCCTCCTACCAAACCACAGGCGGAGATATTCGAGAGCATATCGCCATCACGGTGGAAGACTATGACCTCTGTCCCCGCTATCTCGGCCGGGTGGTCCAAAACCTGCGGATCGCCCCTTCCCCGAAATGGATGCGGGAATCCCTGCGGGCAGCCGGTATGCGTCCCATTAACAATATTGTAGATATCACCAACTTCGTGATGCTGGAAACGGGGCAGCCTATGCACGCCTTTGATTTGCGGGATGTCCGGGGCAGGCAGATCCTCGTGCGCCGCGCCCATCCGGGCGAGCCCATCACGACTCTGGACGGACGGGATCATACCCTGACGGCCGACATGCTGGTCGTCGCGGACGCCGAGGCCCCCTCCTGTCTGGCGGGGATCATGGGCGGACTCGACAGCGAGATCAAAGAGGATACCCGCGATCTATTCCTGGAATGCGCCAAATTCCGTCGGGACAGCGTGCGCCGCACTGCCCGTGCTCTCGGTATCCGGACCGAATCCTCCGCCCGGTTTGAAAAAGGCGTGGACATTCGGGGCGTGGAATATGCGATGGAGCGCGCTTTACAGCTCATCAGCGAATTGGACGCCGGCGACATTGTGGAAGGCGCCATCGACCGTCACCAGGGTCTGCCGGAGGATCGGGTCCTGTCCGTCCCCGTCTCCCAGATTACCGCCCTGTTGGGAGTGGAAGTGCCGGAAGAGACGATGGTGGATATTCTCAACCGCCTGTCCATCCAGACAACGCTGAAGGACCATGTTCTGACCAGCCGTGTTCCCTCTTTCCGGGACGACGTGGAGGGCCGCGCCGACCTGGCGGAAGAGGTCATGCGGATCCATGGATATGACCATATCCGTTCCACTCCGATGCAGGGTGAGATCACACGGGGCAAGAAACTGCCCCAGCTGCGGAACACCGATATTTTGAAAACCATCCTCACCGCTCAAGGGCTGCGGGAAATCACCACCTATTCTTTCATCAGCGCCAAAGCTTCCGACCTGCTTTCTCTGCCCGAAAGCGATCCCCGCCGTTCCGTCATCCCCCTGCTCAACCCGTTGGGAGAGGACTATGCCGTTCTTCGCACCCAGCTGGTCACCAGCATGCTGACCGTTCTGTCCACCAATAAGAATCGGAAAAATCCGACGGTCCGCCTGTTTGAAGTGGGCAAACTCTTTGTCCCGAAATCCCTGCCCCTGACCGAACAGCCCGACGAGATTCCCGCTTTATGCATCGGTCTGTATGGACAGGACGAAGATTTCTTCACCCTTAAAGGAATTGTAGAAGCCCTGCTCGCGCGTTTTGGGGCAGACGCTTCCTTTATCCGCAGTTGCGAACCTTTTTTGCATCCCGGCCGACAGGCCCGTGTACAGGTGGGGGAGACATCGGTGGGCGTACTCGGGGAACTGCACCCCGACACCGCAGAACGGTTCGGACTCGACACCCGGGTATATGTGGCCGAACTTCGGCTGGAACCCCTTTTCGCCTGCGCCGGGAACAAACGGGTGATTTTCCGTCCCCTGCCGCGTTATCCTGCGGTGGAACGGGATCTGGCCCTCGTCTGCGATGAAGGGATGCCGGTGGCTGACATTCAACAGATCATCCTCCGCGCGGGCGGACGCCATCTCGAAAGCGTCGAACTGTTCGACGTTTACCAGGGAGCTCAGATCGAAAAGGGCAAGAAAAGTGTGGCATTCAGCTTGCGCTTCCGAGACGCGGACGGTACCCTGGCCGACGAGGATATCGAACCCGCCCTTCATAAAATCTTTACGAATTTACAAGAAAAAGGATGCATTCTGCGTTCATAATCCCCTTGAAAATCAAGCGGTTATGCCGTATAATAGGGATACCACAGCGATACGTCGTGAAAGGTTTCCACGACGCGGCGGAAAGGAGGGACGCGCTGTGCTGGACAAAACCATGACCTTCTCTCTGGGGGAGGACAAGGAACAGGAAATGAAGCAGGTCTTGACCACCGTATACGATGCTTTGCGTGAAAAAGGATATAATCCCATCAATCAGATTGTGGGGTACCTCCTTTCAGAGGATCCGACCTATATCACCACGCACAACAACGCCCGCAGCCTGATCCGCAAACTTGACCGGGACGAATTGCTGCGCGCCCTGGTCCGCTCTTATCTCAATCAGTGATCAGCACGGTTTTGGGGGGAAAATCTCCCCCTTTGAAAACGATTTTTGACGGCGGACGGGCGTCCTTTTGGGGACCGGCCCGCCTCGTCGTTTTAGAAAGGATGCGAAAATATGGCGGATAAGGCCAAAAAGCCCGACTTTTTGATGTATAAAGGCAAACCGCTTGTACGCAGCGGAAATACGCTGTACTATGGCAATATGGCGGATAAATGCGTGGTGATGCTTCAGATTCTCTCCACCAAAACCGTGGGTGATATGACTGTAGCGGATAAGGTGCAGGTGCAACTGCTTTCCACCGACCCCGATTTGCGCATGAAGGAGCGGATCCTGAAAAAAAGCGAAAAATCCGGCCTGTACAACGCCATGGACATCGGCAGCATCTGGCTGGAGCGCGCACTCGAAAACTGAAGAAAAAGGCCGGGAGACATCTCCCGGCCTTTTCTTTGCTTCTTTTTTATCGATGCACCGACGCACTCATCCACCGATGGCCCTGGCCGCCCCCACCACCAAGGGCATGGTCAGTATGGAGCACAGCGTCGAAAGGGCCACCAGGTTCACAGACAGGCGGGCGTCCTGATTATAGCGGGTAGAAAACATGGTGGTAGCCGCCGCTGCCGGAGCGCTTGCCGCAATCACACAAGCCGTCAACAGCGCCCCTCGCATCCCGCAGAGGTAGAGAACCCCAAGTGTCAGCAAGGGCACGACCAGCAGCCGTAGACCTATGGACAAAAGGAGGCGTTTGTCCCGCACAGCGCTTTTTAAGTCCGCATCTGCGAGATAAAATCCAACAATCAGCATGGGCAAAGGGGTATTGAGGGACGCCAGATGCCCTACCGGTCCCTCTAAAAAAGCGGGCAGCCGGATCCCTGTGAAGAAGAGAAGCAGCCCCGCGGCCAGGCCGATGACGCCCGGATTGAGAATCAGCTTGCGGGCCGAAAGGGCGCTCCGATCCCCACTCATGGACAGTACGCCGTAGCTCCAAAGGACCAGGTTGAACACCGCTACGTATGCCGCGCCATAAAAGACCCCCTCTTCCCCGAGCAGGGCCTCCTGGAGCGGAATGGCCATATACCCGGCATTTGAGAACACGACCCCGAAACGCAGCACCCGGTCGCGAGCCTCCTCTCCCCGGAAGGAGAGATGGGCGGCAGCGATCCCCAACCCATGCACCGCCAAGGCCGCCAGGCCGGAAAACAGCAATCCCAGCAGCATTTCCGGCTTATTTTCCCGCTCAAAAGACTGAATAATGACACACGGCGTCGCCAATAAAAGGACGAGTTCGGCGCAGCTTCGCACCGCAGGCAATGTCAGGATGCCTTTTTTCCCGCACAATGCGCCGATGCACATCAGGACAAACAGGCCGACAACCTGTTGCCCCACCGTTAAGAAACTATCGAAAAGATGGGCCATTTTCTATCCTCCCCGTGTACGGGTGGCAAATCCCTGCCCCGCACATGTCCGCTGGAAAAAACGGCCGCGGTACCCCATATAAAAGGGCGGCATGCCTACATCCGGGAACGCGGCCATTTTTCCACTATAAATCAAATCGGGAAGGATGTCAACCCAATTAGGGCCGCGTGACCTTGTGAAAAACCTTTTTGCCTTTTTTCAGAATAATCTGACCCTTATCGAAATCGGAAGTCCGCACCTCGGCGGCAATATCCGACACCTTCTCGCCGTCCACAGCCACGCCGCCCTGCTGTATCAGGCGCCGCGCCTCGCCTTTGGAGGGAGCGAGGCCGGTCAGCACCAGCAGGTCGATGACCGATACCGTGCCGTTTGTGAATGCCTCCTCCGGCAGAACGGTTGAAGGCATGTTTTCACTGTCTCCCCCGCCTCCAAACAGAGCACGGGCGGCCTCCAAGGCTTTGTCGGCCTCCTCCCTGCCATGGACGAGCACCGTCAGTTCATGAGCCAGGCGTTCCTTGTTCCGGTTGATATCGCCGGCCTTCTCCATAGCTTCGATCTCATCAACCGGCAAAAAGGTGAGCATCCGCAGGCATTTTCCCACGTCCGCGTCGTCGATGTTGCGCCAATACTGGAAAAACTCGTAGGGCGGAGTTTTTTCGGAGTCCAGCCAAACGGCGCCCTTCTCGGTTTTTCCCATTTTTTTGCCCTCGGATGTGGTCAACAGGGCGAAGGTCATACCGTAAACCTCTTTCCCCGCCTTCCGGCGGCAGAGTTCAACACCACCGAGGATGTTGCTCCACTGATCGTCTCCGCCAAGTTCCAGGACACAGCCGTACTGCTGATTCAGGTAAAAGAAATCGTAGCTCTGCATCAGCATGTAGTTGAATTCCATGAAGGACAGACCCCGCTCCAGCCGCTGTTTGAAGCACTCAAAGGTCAGCATCCGGTTCACCGAGAAATGCACCCCGACCTCCCGCAGGAAATCGACATAGTTGAGGTTCATCAGCCAGTCAGCATTGTTGACCATCAGCGCTTTCCCCTCCGAAAAATCCACAAACCGGGACATCTGCTTTTGAAAGCAGGACACGTGATAACGGATGGTCTCCGGGGTCAGCATTTTCCGCATGTCGCTCTTGCCCGTGGGGTCGCCGATCATCCCGGTTCCGCCCCCCAGCAGGGCAACCGGCCGGTGGCCGGCCTTCTGCATATGGGCCATCACCATCAACTGTACGAAATGCCCGACGTGAAGGCTGTCCGCCGTCGGATCGAATCCGATATAAAAAGTCACCGGCTCCTTTCCTCCGAGCAATTCCCGAATTTTCTCCGCGTTGGTGGTCTGGGCGATCATGCCGCGAGCGTTCAGCTCGTCGAATACGTTGGGTTTCATGCACTTGTCCTCCTTGTTTTTTCTGGACAGGGGGAAACAAAAACGCCCCCTGCAGCAGTGCAGAGGGCGGAAAATTCCGCGGTACCACCTCATTCACCGTTCCCTTGCGAAAACGGCCTTATGGGCGTCGATAAAACGTCCTGCGCTGTAACGTGCGCCCACGGCTTTCCCTACTCAGCGGCGCTGTCACCACCGTTCAGGTCGCGGCTCCGGGATGTATTTCACCCTGCGCCCAGTCCGTTTTGCACCGTCCAACGGATCTCTGTGCTGCGCGGCAGCGGCTACTTCTTCCCTTCATCGCCTGTGACGCTCATTAAAACATATTCCTTCCCGTTTGTCAAGCCCCCGATTCCTTCACCCGTCCGCGCATTTCTCGGGCGGCTTCCCGGCTGGCCGGCGTGGATTCTCCACCGATGATCCGGGCCAGCTCTTCTAACCGCCCCTCCTCATCCAACGGCCGGACATCGGTATACGTACGACCATCCCGAACCGATTTGGAGATGAGAAGATGGTGATGCGCCTGGGCGGCGATCTGCGCAAGATGGGTAACGCAGAGCAACTGGCGGCTGCGGGTGCTATCCGAACCCCGGGCCGTCTCCCGCAACTTGACCCCCACCTTCCAGGCAGCACGACCGCTGATACCAGCGTCGATTTCATCGAAAATCAAGGTGTCGATGTCGTCTGCATCGGCCAGGACCGATTTGATCGCGAGCATGACACGGGACAATTCGCCTCCGGAGGCGATTTTTGCGATGGAACGGGGCGGTTCCCCCGGATTAGCGGACATGAGGAATTCCACCTGATCGGCGCCACAGGACGACAGGGCCGCAGGCCGCATGGAAACCTCCATCGTCACATGCGGCATATCCAGGAAAGCGAGTTGTTCCATGACGCTCTTCGAAAACTGCTCCGCCGTCTTCCGCCGGGCGGCGGTCAACCGAGCGGCGGCATCCGCGGCGTCCCGCTCGGCTTCCTCGAGGGCATGTTGGAGGCGTTCGAGCCGTTCGTCCGCGTGTTCTATATCGTCGAGTTCCTGCCGGGCTTGTTCCGCGTAGGCAAGGACATCGGAAATTTTCGGTCCGTATTTGCTCGTCAGACGGCGAATCAAATCCAGCCGGGACTCCACACGGTCCAGCTCGGCGGGATCGAATTCGAGGTGGGAGAGAAGAGCCCGCAGTTCGTCCGCACAGTCTTCAAGCTCATACAGGGCGTTTTCCATCCGTTTGGCCAGAGCACCCGCCTCTTCCAAATACCGTCCGGCACCGGAAAGCGCGGACACCGCTCCCTCCAGGCGGGAGAGGGCACCCAGGGTGTCTTCGTCTCCGAAAAGGGCTTCCCTCGCCGCCATCATCCCCTCCGCAATGGCCTCCGCATGGCGGAACATGCGGAGGGAAGCTTCCAGTTCCTCATCCTCTCCCTCGGTCAACTCTGCCGCCTCGATCTCCTCAACCTGGTAGCGGAGCAAATCGATCCGGCGGGCTTTCCTGGTTTCATCCATATCCGCCTCGTCGAGTTCGCGGCGCAGTGAACACAGACGGCCATATACCTCTTGGTATGTTTCCAGTAAAGGCGCATGGCCTCCCAGACGGTCGAGATAGGTCACATGCCGTTCCGGGGAAAGAAGGGCCTGGTTTTCGTGCTGGCCGTGGATGTTGACCAGCAGACGCCCCACTTCCCGCAGGATCGAGACCGTCGCCGGTCTCCCGCCGATGCGGCAGGTTCCTTTCCCGCCGGCCGAGATGGAACGCTGGATTAACAGACATCCATCCTCGTCCGGCTCCACATCCCATTCCCGCAGAGCCTGGATCGTTGTATCCGAGAGACCGGAAAACAGCGCCGTTACCCGGGCCTCGTCGCTTCCAGTACGTACCATATCCCGGCTGGTTCGTTCCCCCAATACGGCGTTGATCGCGTCGATGACAATGGATTTACCCGCGCCCGTCTCCCCAGTGAGAACATTCAGTCCAGCGTCAAATTCGATATCCGCCCGCTCGATCACCGCGATGTTTTCAATGTATAGGCTTTGCAGCATCCTACAGGGCCCCTTCCAGCCGTTTATCCGCCCTTTAAAAGCTTCTTGAGTTCCGCCGTAAGCGAAACGGCCTGTTCTTCATTCTTGGTAATACAGATGAAGGTGTCTTCTCCTCCCAGGGTACCGACCACCTGATCCCAATGCAGGGAATCCATCGCTGCGCAAGCGGCCTGCGCCATCCCCGACAAACACTTGACCACCACGAGATTGCCGGCGTAATCGATCTGCAGTACGGTTTCGGAGAACAGGGAGTGAAATTTGGATGAAATGTTTTCATTTTCCAGCCGTACTGTGGAGTAGCGGTAGCGGCCGTCCGGCCCCATGGCTTTAATTAACCGCAGTTCCTTTATATCGCGGGAAACCGTCGCCTGTGTGACGTTGTAGCCGTCCTTTCGCAGCAGACGGAGCAGATCCTCCTGCGTTTCCACCGATTTTTGGTGGATGATTTCCAGGATCTTGGCATGGCGTTTGGTTTTCATCGCTGTCCCTGCCTTTCCTCAGCGGTTCATCAGTTTCCGGTTGAGTACTTCGTAAAAGGGCTTGCGCCCCAGCATAATCAGACAGGCTTCCGCTTCGGCTTTGGATAAGAGGACTTCCTCCCGTGCCCCGAGCGGGACCGCCTCTTCCCCGTCCACCGTCAGATAGACCGGCGCGTCCGGGTTTCCCGCCGGACGAATAGACAGTTCCGCATCCTCATCAAACAGGTAAGAACGGGTATGGAGGGAATGGGGGCAAACCGGCGTCATCAGCAGGCAACGCAGGGCCGGATCGATCACCGGCCCCCCCGCCGAAAGGGAATACGCGGTCGAGCCGGTCGGAGTCGCCACAATCACGCCGTCCGCCCGGTAACGGGCCACCTGTTCTCCCCGGTTGGAAACCTCCAGTTCAATCATCCGGGACAAGGAACCGCGGGAGACCACCGCCTCGTTTAAGGCGCAGTAGCGGACGGTTTTTCCTTCACCCGAACACACGGTGATCTCCAGCAGCATCCGCCTTTCCACAGTATATTCTCCCCGGATCAGAGCCGGGAGTTTTTCAAGTTCATCCGCCTCGAGCCCCGCCATAAACCCAAGGCGTCCACAGTTAATGCCAAGGACCGCCCGCCCGCAGATGGCCGCGCGCTTGGCGGTATGGATGATGGTGCCGTCTCCACCCAGGGCGACCGCCACGTCGCTTTTCCGAATGAGAGCATCGGCATTCGGACTGGGAAAACCATCCCCTTCATCCGGCAACAGCACCTCGGCTCCAAGTTCTCGTAAAGCGTCACAGACGCGGGGGAACGCTTCGCGCACACCCGATGCGCGCGCATTCGGCAGCACAGCAATCCGCATGGGAGCGCCTCCTTTCAAGCAGGATTCAAGCGGCGGGAAAACGAGGAAAACGCCCTTTCCACAATCGCTCTCGTATCCGGGAACAGCGGCGTACCGGATACAGGGGGAACGGTCAGCACAGCCAGATATTCGATATTTCCCTCCCCGCCCGTCACCGGAGAATGGGACAGCCAGTCAAGATGTAGTCCCTCCTCGGCAAAAAAGCGGAGCATCTCATCTAGAACACGGCGGTGAATGCGGGGATCCCGCACCACGCCGTTCTTACCGACCGCCTGCCGACCGGCTTCGAATTGCGGTTTAATCAGCACCACCAGACGCGCGGACGGCGCAAGGTATGGCAAAAGGAAAGGGAGAACGGCCCTTTCGGAGATAAAGGAAACATCTGCCGCCGCAAACGACGCCGTCCCCGGCGGAATCGCAGATGCCAGCGCCTCCGATCGCACATCAACCCCTTCGAGGCTGACCACCCGCGGATCCATACGCAGGGTGGGATGAAGTTGGCCATGACCCACATCTACAGCGTAAACCCTGGCCGCGCCAAACCGGAGCATACAATCGGTGAATCCTCCGGTGGACGCCCCAATATCCAGGGCTGTCACCCCATCGAGTTTGAGAGACGCTTCCCGCACCGCCTTTTCCAGTTTGAGGCCTCCCCTGCCGACGTAAGGGCAGCCCCCTTCGCACCGGATATCCGCGTGATCTTCCACCAATGCAGAGGGCTTGGTAACCGCCCGCCCGTTCACCAGGACCTTTCCAGCGCGAATCTGCTCCTTGGCCCGTTCCCGGCCGGAAGCAAACCCTTTTTCCACCAGAAAGGCATCCAGGCGTTTAGAGCGGCCGTCCATGGATGTCCGCCTCCCGCACCGTCTTCATCATGCCGTCCACGTCCAGTCCCGTCCGGCGGAACCCCGTCGAAACGCTGCAGGACGGAAGGAAGGCATCGATGGCCTGAAGGTGAAAATCACCCCGGAAGCTGGCTTCCAGCAGACGGCTTTGCAGATGCTGGCCGATCCCTCCCTGACGGCTTCCCTCTTCGAAAAAGAAGACCCGATCGTACTCCCCGACGATCGCTTCGCATTCCTCCGGCAACGGCCAAATCCTCGTCAGCTTGAGCAGAGAAACCGGCATACCCGCGCTCGACAGTTCTCTTGCGGCAATAAGCGCATGGGAGAACAGGCGGCCATAGGTGATAAGCAATGTCCGGGCTTTGGGGTTTTTCAGGTGCGTATACGGCTTATAATCCGGTTCGAAGCCCTCGCAACCGGGCAGTTCCCCCCCTTTCGGATAACGCACAACGGCGATGCCGGATGCGTCGTACAGCGCCTGTTTCAGACATATGTCCAATTCCGCAAAGGTGGAAGGGCTGTAGATGGTCACATGGGGGATGGTGGTCAGGAACGGCACGTCAAAGACCCCTTGATGGGTCTCGCCGTCATCCGGTACAATGCCGGCGCGGTCCACCGCCAGGACAATATGGTTATTCATAATGGACGTATCGTTGAGTATCTGGTCGTAACAGCGCTGCAAGAAGGTGGAATACACGGCAAAAACCGGAAGCATGCCGCCGGTGGCCAAGCCCGAAGCGAACGTCACAGCGTGTTCCTCCGCGATGCCCACGTCGAAGAAACGGATCGGGAACCGCTCGGCAAATCTGGTCAAACCGGTCCCGCTCTTCATAGCGGCGGTGATGGCGCAGATCCGCAGATCTTCCTGCGCCAAACGGCACAGACCCTCCGCCATCGACGAGGAAAAGGATTTGGAAGAGGGCGGCGTTTTTCCGGTTTCAATGTCGAACCCCGACACACCGTGGTAGGTATCGGGATTCTGCATGGCAAAGCTGTAGCCCTGGCCCTTAACCGTCTCCACATGCAGCAGGACCGGCCGGCTGAGATTTTTCGCCGTTTGCAGGGCGATCGTCAGATCGTGAAGGTTATGCCCGTCCACCGGCCCGAGATAATAAAACCCCATCTCTTCGAACAGCGTGCTGCTGTGATACAGCGCGTTTTTCAGCCGGGATTTCACCCAGACGATCAGCCGCTGGATGGGTTTGCCAATCAGCGGAATGCGGGCGATCAGGTTGCTGACTCCCATCTTGAAACGCACGTACCGGGGGCGTGACCGCAGCGTGGCCAGATGGCGCGCGACAAACCCGACGTTTTTGCTGATGGACATCCGATTGTCGTTGAGAACCACGATAAGCCGGTCGGAACTGCGGCCCGCATTGCTCAGTCCTTCATAGGCCAAGCCGCCGGTCATAGCCCCGTCCCCCAGCACAGCCACCACATACCCGCCGTCTCCGGACAGGGTTTTGGCCTTGGCCATTCCGTTCGCCGCTGAAACGGCGGTGCTGCTGTGGCCAGCGATGAAGGTATCGTATTCGCTCTCCTCCGGCTTGGGAAATCCTGAAATCCCCCCAGTCTGCCGGAGGGTATCGAAACGGCTGTAACGGCCTGTCAGCAGTTTATGGGCATAACACTGGTGCCCCACATCCCAGACGATGCGGTCGCGGGGAGTATCGAACATTTTATGCAACGCAACCGTCAGTTCCACCACCCCAAGGTTGGAGGACAGATGTCCGCCCGTCCTGGAAACCGTTTGTATCAAGGTCTTCCGCAGCAAGGCACATAGAGCCTCGAGTTCGGACGGCGTCATTTTGCGTATATCATCAGGGGAATGGATCTGCTCAAGCGACAGTTTCATGGGCTAAGCCTCGTTTCCTTGCAGTTGCCGGCACGTGCCGTCACGCCGGCACGATCATCCCGATCAGGATCCCCAGCAGCACACCGCCTAAAACCTCCAAAGGCGTGTGTCCGATAAATTCTTTCAGATCGATTTCCGTGACTTCCTTATCGGGAACGCCGTCTCCATCCACATCGGCATTTTTGGTTTCTATTTCATTTAAATATTTGTTCAACAGGCGGGCATGTTCTCCCGCCTCCCGCCGGACGCCCATCGCATCGTACATCGTCACAAAGGCGAACATCACCGCCAAGGCAAAAAGCGGATCCGAGACACCGTAAAATCGCGCAACTGAAATTGTCAGGGCGCAGACCATGGACGAATGTGCGCTGGGCATACCCCCGGCTCCCCAGAGCCGTTCCACATGCCATTTTCTGGTCATACAGGCGGTGATGATTAACTTGAGGACCTGCGCACATAGCCAGCCAAGAACCGCGGCGAACAACACCCGGTTGGCAAAAAATTCTCGGATGAGATCCATTCCATTTCACGCCTTTCGGTCGCAGGACGGCACTATCGTGTACGATTCAGCAGACGATCCGCCAGCAGACGTAAATCCTCCGTATCCCGCGGAAATGCCGCAAGCGCCCGCACGGCGGCTTCGGTGTGCTCCCCCGCCAATCGGCGAACCTCGTCGAGTCCGAGCAGGGATACATACGTCGTTTTTTCGTTCGACGCGTCGCTGCCCACCGGTTTTCCTAATTGCGCGGATGTCGCCGTCACATCCAGTATATCATCAATCATCTGAAAACACAAACCGATATGAAGACCATACTGCCGCGCGGCGTCTGTTTGCGCATTCTCCCCTCCGCCGACGATGCACCCCATTTCACAGGCCGCCGCCATCAGCGCGGCGGTCTTTCCCTCTTGCAGCACACGCAGCCGGTCCAAATCAATCGCGCGCCCCTCACTCTCCAGGTCGATAACCTGGCCCCCCACCATCCCATAAATTCCGGCCGCTTTTGCCAGGGTGAAGGCAGCGGACAACACCCGGCCAGCGGAGATTTCCGGCCGGCCGGCCGGATTGAGCATGGTTTCAAACGCCAGGTTGAGCAACCCATCCCCAGCGAGAAGCGCCATATCCTCCCCGAAAGCCGCATGGACCGACGGCTTGCCGCGGCGCAGCGGACTGTTGTCCATGCAGGGCATATCGTCGTGGACGAGTGAATAGGAATGCACCATTTCCACCGCCGCCGCAAAAGGCATAGCCCGTCCGGCCTCGCCGCAGCACAAACGGCAGAACTCCAGAGTCAGCACCGGGCGCAGGCGTTTCCCCCCCTCGGAGCAGGCGTACCGCATCGCCCGCATGACCGTCGCCTGCGGATAGTCCCCCGCAGGCAGATACCCCGGCAGGGCCTCTTCCACCGCCCGCCGGTGCCCGTCCAGTAAAGGCGTATAAAACTCGCTCAATGGTCGCCCCGCCCTTCCTCCGTACCGTCGGATGTCGAAGCGGCGGCCGGGACCTGTAAGCCCTCTGCCTGTTCAACGGCGGTCAACTTGACGATTTTCTGTTCCGCTTCCTTGAGAGCTTTGGTACAGGAAGCCGTCAATTTGGTCCCCTCTTCAAATAATTTCAGGGACTCATCCAAGGTACAGCCCCCGTTTTCCAACAGACTCACGATCTGTTCGAGTCTGGCCATCGCGCTTTCAAACGATTGCTTTTCCGCCATGCTTTCACCTTCCTTGTTCGGCTGCCGTCTCCTCGTCGAAGACAGTCCGTTTTGCTTCACAGTCCACCCGTCCGTCGGACAAACGGAGGGTCAAAAAGTCCCCTGGCCGAATTTCTTTTGCCGAACGGACCACCGCCCCCGTCTTCGCAACCGGAATCGCATAGCCGCGGGACATCACCTTGAGGGGGCTGAGCGCATCCAGTTTACCGGCCACACCGGCCAGGCGGCGCTCGGCCTTAGTGATATAGAGACCCGCCGCCCGTGCAAAAGCTTTTGCCGTGTAATCAAGCCGCATACTCCGCTCTTCTACATAGAAAAGGGGCGTCTTCAGGCAGCGCCGGGCGGCCAGCTGATCGAGCCTCCGGCTCTCCTGCCGGATGCGCGTAGACACACCCTGCAAGACCCTCGCCTGCATCTGGGCCAGCCGGCCGAGCAACTGCCGAGTGTCGGGTACCGCCAGTTCGGCGGCGGCAGAGGGGGTGGGTGCCCGGAGATCGGCGGCAAAATCGCAGATGGTAAAATCGGTCTCATGCCCCACCGCCGATATAACGGGAATCGGGGATGCCGCGACGGCACGGGCCACCTGTTCATCGTTGAAAGCCCACAATTCTTCGATGGAGCCGCCGCCCCTTCCGATGATCAGTACGTCCGGCGCGTATTTGGAGCCGGCCTGTTTGAGCGCTGCAAACCGTCTCAGCGCATCAACCAACTGGGCGGGGGCCCCCTCCCCCTGCACCAACACAGGGGCAAACAGAACCGCGGCATAGGGATACCGCCTCCCCAGAATATGCAGGATATCCCGTACCGCCGCCCCCGTCGGGGAAGTTATCACCCCGACCAGGGAAGGATAGACCGGCAGAGGCCGTTTGCGCTTTTCATCGAACAAGCCCTCGGCGGCCAGTTTGGATTTCAGTTGTTCATACGCCACCTGCAGCGCGCCCACCCCGTCGGGCTGCATCTCCTCTATATAGATTTGGTAGGAACCGTCTTTATCATACAGGGACACCCGGGCTTTTACAATCACTTTCATCCCGTTTTCCGGCACAAAAGGCACTTTAGAGGCAAAAGCGCGGAACATGACGGCCTTCACCACCGCCCCCTCATCTTTGAGGGACAGATAAAAGTGTCCCGACCGGACGTGGTTGGTGAAATTGCTGATTTCTCCGCTGATATACACGCCCGCCAGGTTCGGATCCCCTTCCAGCAAAGACTTGACATACCGGTTGAGCTGGCTGACGGATAGGACCCGCGCCGGCTTCATACCTCCCACTTCCTGCATAACGGCCTCCTGTCCCATTCTGATTCCCGTACTGAAACGTTATCCGCCGGCACGGCGTGCGGCCCTGACAGCGGCGAGATAGGCGATCCCTGCCGCATTATCCGCGGAATAAGCC
>CDZV01021498.1_pt1 | contig 15975 bp, 17 predicted proteins | sample 554851 | NCBI WGS metagenome assembly CDZV01 (sample SAMEA3182090, study PRJEB8094) | gut metagenome | biome: human; feature: gut; material: Stool; isolation source: human stools | place: Canada | collected 2013-03-12
AAAAATGGTGTGACATCTTTTTTGTCACACCATCATGGTGCGGGTAACAGGGGTCGAACCTGCACGTCTCGCGACACTGGAACCTAAATCCAGCGCGTCTGCCAATTCCGCCATACCCGCGCGTCTATACCGCCCATCAGTATAGCACAAGAGCGCCCGCTTCGCAAGAAGAAAAACGCGCCGCCCGGGATAAGCCCGGCACCAGCCGCCTGAGTGCGCCTCTTTACCCGTTGCGAACGCAGGCCAGCCATTTCCGCGCGATAATCTGATGCCCGGCCGCCGTCGGATGGATGCCGTCCCAAATCCAGTAGGCGTGGCCCAACTCCGGATGCGCCTGATACGCGGCGTCAAAATCTTCCTGCAGCGGGACAAAAAGGCAGCCGTATTTCTGCGCCACGGCACGCACCGCCTGCTGATGCAGCGGCACCCTTTCGCGGAATACCTGGCGGTATTCTTCTCTGGCCGCCTCCGGGAACGCAAAGGGCTCGCACAGCACAAATTGTACGTGCGGCAGTTCCTCCCGGGTTTCCTCCACGATGGCGCTGAGCACCTTGGCGCAGCGCTTCTCATCGACGCCGGCATTTTCGATGACATCCATCAGAATGTCGTTGATGCCAACCAGAATGCTCACCACGTCCGGCTTGAGATTGAGGGTGTCCTCTTTCCACCGGGCATACAAATCCACCGTGCGGTTTCCGCTGATTCCGCGGTTGTAAATCGTGATGTTTTTCTCCGGCGCCTCATAGCCGAACTGACTCGCTAAAAGGAACACATAGCTATGCCCGTACACATGGTTTAAATCCCAGAGCTCCCTGCCGCGTGCCATGTCGGTGATGGAATCCCCTTGAAATACGATCGTTTTATTATCCAGCAGCATAATACGGCCCCTCTTCCGCTATATCCATATTGGTTTACAGTATACCACAGAGCCCACGGCTCCGCAAGGACAAATCGGCCCGTCTGTGCGGGAAACCGCGGACGACCTGCCGCATTATAATAAATCCAAAACATCTCCGCATTATTTCCGAAACGAATCCCTTTTAAAATGCATATAGCCGATGGGAAGCTGCTGCCCGCCGAACGGCAGACGGCAATCCGAATCCAATGCCGTTCCCCTTCAGCAGCATGGCTGGCGATACATTTTAAGGAAAGGAAGATCCGTATGGCAAACTTTTTGAAAAGCGCATTCCCGGACATGAAAGAAAGCGCAAAGGCGCAGCATGAGGTGGATAAGGCCAATTTCGAAGCGGCAAAGGCCGAAGCCAAAGCGCAGTGGGAAGAGGCAAAAGCGCAGAGCAACCCGGCGGCCCGCAAAGCCGCCGAACAGGCCAAGCGGGATGAGGCGATTGCCCGGGCAAAAGAAAGAACCGCGCAGGCCCAGGAGCGGATCGACGCGGCAAAGAACGGCGGGGAAGCTTAAAACAGGCTGCCGGGCCTGCGTGCAGGGATATGTACGCAGGCCCCATTTTTTCCGTTTTTACGCAGGAGTCAAAACGCAAACAAAACTTTAACAACTTTATGGTATAATAAAAATATAGGAGGGCAGGCTATATGTTTAAAATACTCGTGGTGGAAGACGACCGGGAATTAAATAAGACCGCTTGTTCCTATTTAAACCAAAACGGATATGAGGCAGTGGGATGCCTGGACGCCAGCGAAGCCTATGACGCCATGTATGGCGGCACCCTGTTTGACTTGATCGTTTCGGATATCATGATGCCGGGAATCGATGGCTTTGAATTTGCCAAAACCGTGCGGGAATTGAACCAGGAGATTCCTCTTTTGTTCATGACGGCGCGGGATGATTTTGCGGCCAAGCAGCGCGGCTTTAAGATGGGGATCGACGATTACATGGTAAAGCCCATTGATCTGGACGAGCTGCTTCTGCGCATCGAGGCCCTGCTGCGGAGAGCCAAAATCGCCACCAGCAAAAAGCTGACGGTGGGCAGCCTGACGCTGGATGCGGAGGAGCATTCCGCCTATCTGCACGATAAGGAAATTCCCCTGACGGTGCGGGAATTCAATCTCCTCTACAAGCTGCTTTCCTATCCGAAAAAGACCTTTACCCGCTCCCAGCTGATGGATGAATTCTGGGACAGCGCCACTTCGTCCGGTCCCCGGACAGTGGACGTCTATATGACAAAGCTGCGGGATAAGTTTTCGGATTGCCGCGACTTTGAAATTGTGACGGTGCACGGACTGGGATACAAGGCGGTATTGAAATGAGCGGCCGTAAAAAGAAGAAGCGCAGCAGCCGGTGGCTGTTTGCCCTGCGGCGCTATATCATTTTTTTCCTGCTGATGGCCTTTGTCATCACCTGCTGTATGACCCTGTTTCTCAATATGATGACACGGTCAGCGGGATGGGAGCTTACCCAGGAACATATCGAACGGGCCGCCAAAGTGACTTTTCTGAATGTTATGCTGCTGAGCCTGCTGTGCACCGTGATTGACGGCATCCGGCGCCGGTTTATGGTAGACCGCCCGGTGCGGAAAATTGTGAAAGCGGCGGAGCAGATTATGAAGGGGGACTTTTCCGTCAGGATTCCGCCCCTTCGCGGCGTAGACGATATGAGCGGATTTGATGTGATAGCCGATTACTTCAATCAAATGGCGGAGGAGCTTTCCGGCACCGAGACGCTGCGAACGGATTTTATTGCCAACGTTTCACACGAGCTGAAAACGCCGCTGGCGGTCATACAGAACTATGGCACCATGCTGCAGCAACCGAATCTGCCGGAGGAAAAGCGTCTGGAATACGCCAAAGCCATCACCGACACCTCCCGCCGGCTCGCCAATTTGATCACAAACATTTTGAAGCTGAACAAGCTGGAAAATCAGCAGATTTATCCGAAGGCGGAAACCTACGATCTGGGGGAACAGCTTTGTGAATGCCTGCTCGCCTTTGAAAGCGCCTGGGAGAACAAGGCGCTGGAGATTGAAACGGATATAGAGGACGGCGTGCTGGTGGATACCGACGCGGAGTTGCTTTCCCTGGTCTGGAACAACCTGTTTTCCAATGCCATCAAATTTACAGAGCCGCACGGCCGCGTTTCCCTTTCGCTGAAATCCCAGGGGGATTTTGCCGTTGTACAGGTTTCGGATACGGGCTGCGGCATCCCGTCGGAGGTCGGCAGACACATTTTTGAAAAGTTTTATCAGGGGGATACCTCCCATGCCACCCAGGGGAACGGCCTGGGCCTTGCACTGGTGAAGCGGGTGATCGACATCATCGGCGGGGATATTTCTGTCAGCAGCGAGGCAGGAAAGGGGAGCACCTTCACGGTCAAACTCGGGAGGAAGCTGGATGAAGCACCTTAAGCCAATTGTAAAAAAACTGTTCTTTCTTCCGCCCCTGCCGACGGCTCTGATCGCTGTGCCTTCCTTTATTTTTGTCTTTGTCATGCTTGGCATAGGCGACCACTCGGCCCTTGCTTATCTGGCTTACCTTCTCTCGGCCTATGCGATGATCATCACGGTAACGGGTATCCCCGGCATTATGGACGCGATCCGCGGCGGAATCGAGGAGATAGCGCTGCTAAAGAAAATACGCAGCACCCCGCTGGGAAACCGTCTGCTTGGCGATGCCGTTTTCCGGTCGGCAATCACCCTTCACGGCGGACTGTTTGTCAATCTGTTGTATGTGGTGCTGAATCTTTTTTCCGGTATCCGGTATCGTTCCGCATGGTTTGTTGCCCTTGCGTGTTATTATGCCCTGCTGTCCGCCATGCGTGCCGTACTGGTACGATATGTCCACCGCAAGCCGGTAGGCCAGGATATTCCGGCCGAATTTCGCCGTTACCGTGCCTGCGGCATCATCCTGCTTTTGATGAACCAGGCGCTGGTCGGCATCCTCCTCTATATGGTGACGCAGAACCGAGGGTTTTCCTATCCCGGCCTTATGATATACGCGATGGCCATGTATACGTTCTATATTACCATTTCCGCGATAATCAACGTCATAAAGTATCGCCGGCAGGGCAGCCCGGTGATGTCGGCGGCCAAGGTCATCAGTCTGACCGCCGCACTGGTTTCCATGCTGTCGCTGGAAACCGCCATGATCGCCCAGTTTGGGGGCGATGAACCAGAGTTTCGCCGCACGATGCTCGCGGCTTCCGGCGGCGCCGTCTGCGCGGTTGTGCTGACAATGGCCATTTATATGATTGCCCGCTCCACTAAACGGCTGAGGGAACCCCAGAATAACAATTTGGAAACATAAGGTTATTCTTTTACAAATAATCATCCGGTAGAATAAGGACACAGAAATCAGAAAGGAAGATGGGTTATGGAAAACAAGCAAAATACTTTTCAGTATACCTACTCAGCCAAGCAGCAGGAAGAGATCCGCCGCATCCGAAAGAAGTATCTGCCGCAGGAAAAAACGGAGGATAAGATGGAACAGCTGCGGCGGCTGGACCAGCGGGCCGCGAAAAGGGGGACGATTCTCTCCATAATTCTGGGCGTCCTTGGCTGCCTACTGCTGGGGGTGGGCATGTGCTGCACCATGCTTTGGGCGGAAAGCTGGTTCATTCCGGGCGTGATCCTCGGTGTCATCGGCATCGCTGCCGTGGCCGCTGCCTATCCGCTGTATACCCGCATTACCAGGAAGGAACGGGAAAAGATAGCCCCGCAGATTTTAAAGCTGACCGAAGAGCTTTCCAAGCCGGAGTGACGAAGCAGAATGGGCGGAAGGGGCTCCCCTCCCCCGGTCTGTTTTTGCCGTTGCCGCTTTCGTCCAAAGGCTTCCCCAAGAAGCATACCGTACCAATACGGATCCAAACAGCCGTCTCCGAAGCAGGAGACGGCTGTTTTTCTGCCTCTTACTGCATGCGTTCCTGATACGGCTCGCTGTCACGTTGTAGTTGACGTCAAACGCCTCGGTCCTCTCAGGTGTCCGCGGGCTATTTGCCGGGCAGCCGGGCTGTAAACCCAACCGGCTTTGCAGGAATATTAGGCGCAGATAAAAATTTTTATCGTCCTTGTCCCCTTTTGCGTTTTACAGCACAATATATTTATGGGAGCATATTAAAACAAAGGATGTGTGCCTATGCAAACGGAAGAGTCGCTTCTTTCCCTGCTGCGCCAGGAACCGGAGCAGGGGATGGCGGCCTTGATTGGTGAGTACAGCGGCTTACTGTGGACCGTATGCCGTCAATATCTCAGCAATGCCGAGGATATCAAGGACTGCGTGAATGAAGCGTTTACCGCGTTCTATCTACATATAGAACGGTTTGATCCGGATAAAGGGGCATTGAAAGGCTATCTGGCGGTCATTGCCCGCCGGTGTGCCATCCGCCGGTACCAGGAAAACTGCCGCTGGGAGAAGGGCGCGGATACCGGCGGGAAACCGGCGGCAGACCCGTTCGACCATCTGGAAAAACAGGACGAGCTGGAACGGGCGCTGGCCGCACTGGATCCGGTGGACGAGCAAATTCTCCGCATGAAATACTACGGCGGCATGACGGCCCGGGAGATCGCCGCCTCCCTGGACCTTCCGTATGAGACAGTGAAAAAGCGGCAGCAGCGCAGCCTGAAAAAGCTGCTGCGGACGCTGTCCATCGGCCTGGTGATCGCGGCTCTGCTGGCCCTGCTGGCTGCCTGCGCCTACATGGTGCTGCGCCATTTCGGCTTTGTCCCCGGCTACGGCGTCAACACCAACGCCGACGCTGCAGTCTATGTGCTGGAAGAAGGGACAGCGGTACAAGGCGAAGACGGGTACGAGTTCCATCTGGAGGACGCTTACTGGCGGGACGGCACATTCCTCGCCGATCTCATGCTCTATGGGGGAAGCGAACCCGCTCAAAAACGGTTTGATGTCTCTCTCAGCGGCTTAGACAATATCCGGTTCATATCCAAGAGCAACAGCGGCGAGATAGCGCACGGCACGGTGGCCTACCGGGTGATTTTCGAAGGGGATCTGCCGGGCAATACGGGGGATACCCTGTCGCTGACGCTGACGATCCATGGGACGGCGATCCCCCTCACCCTCCAGGTGGCGGAGGAAAGTGCTCTGGACGAGGTGGGCTTTTATGCCGTTACGGAAGAGGACGGCGGCCTGCTGGCGGTGCCCCGGATCGAGAACGGGGAGCTGGTGGTTTCGATCCACCCCTTGAACGACGGGGACTTCTGCACCTATCCGTTCCTCAACCGCGGGGTCTGGTCCGGCTACGGCGGCCCCGATCTTCCCATTACCGTTACGGCGCCGGACGGCACCGTGCTGGAAGGGGAGCCGGAGTCCTATTCCCCTATCAGCGGCGACACCTATCTGGACTGGTATTTCGGTCTCGCCGAACCGGGGGAGTACACCCTGAACGTCCCCTACGTCTATCAGTATCCGGCTGAGCAGCCGGAAAAACAGTCCGTTCAAATCTCCCTGGACTCCGGTGAGAGCCGTGTCGGCACGTCCCTTTCCCTGCCCGGCGGCAAGCTGGAGCTGGGACGGTTATTTCCCATAAACAGCGTCGTCGACTATTGCCAAAACAAATCGGACATCTACGATCAGGTGGGATACCGCTGGTGGGCGCTGGAAGCTGTCTGGGAAGGCGAAGATCCTGAGCGGGTGGCGGCGGTGGTTCCGGTTGGGGCCGAGCATGCCGGCTACGCCGTAGTAGATGGGGTATCCTATCACAACACCGAAGCCGACCTGTGGACGCAAACGGCCAGCGATGCGGGAGCCGAAAATCCCTACACCCTGGTCAACGGCTATGTGCTGGGTGCGATGGAGGACCAGGACAGCGTGACGGTTTCCACCCGGCCGGAAGGGATATATTATCGCTGGAACCATCCCTTCACCATTCCGATGACGGTACAGCCCGAGCCGGAACGGGAGTCGTTTACTGAGAGTGCCGATATCTACAGCCTGACCGCGACTCCCCGCCGGGTGAACGGGGAGGTCACGGTTTCCCTGCAGCCCTCTTCCAGCCAGGATACCGTCGTCCCCTCCGGCCATATCGTCCGCAGCCCGCTGGCAACGATGGGGGCGCAGGACGCCCCCATTACCCTGACCGCTGCCGACGGGACGGTATACACAGGCGGGTTCCAGCCCGGCCACACCGACGATTACAGCGATTGGGCATTCGGAGACATTCCCGCCGGGACGTATACCCTCCACGTCCCGTATCTTTATATCACGGCTCCGCAGGCGTATCATATGGCGATCCCCCTGCCCCAGAAGAAAGGGGAATCCTTCCCTGTCGGATCTCTGAGTATGAGCTTCGACGGCAGCGTCGCCATGGATACTGTCACCGGGCTGGGGCCGGATACCGGATTTTCCATGGATGCCTATTCCTGCGCCATTATCAACGTCTTCGGCGGCATCTCTGCAGCGGAACAGACACCGCTGGCGTCGCAGATATCCCTCTCTTTGCAGTCGGAAAAGGAGGATTACACCCTGGTGGATTTTGACCTGCGGCTGTATTATACCGAAGAGAATTATTTTTCGGGCGCCTGCGAGCGGCAGTATGCCTTTGAGGCAAGCGGCCCCCGCCTGACCGGTCTGCTGCTGCGCCATATACCGGGTGTCTATGCTACCGACCTCACCTTTGTCAACCCCGTCTTCCGCTGGAACCATGCCTTCGACATTACCGTAACAATCCCCGAATAGATTTTATGAAAACTCTATGTGAATGGGTTAACCATTCGCATAGAGTTTTTCTTTTGCTTCTCATTTTAAATGCCGGAAGGCGGTAAAACACGATGGAATGACCCGCAAGAGGCGCTGCATTGATTTGTCCCTTTCACTTTGATACAATAAGAAGGTGGGAAAGGGAGGCTGAACGCTATGGAAGAACTTGTGGAACTGATTGAGGAATTCGGAACATCTGTCTTTCGTTTCAGTGCCTTTGCGGGCATTGTCGTGATGATTGTTCTTTTCGTGATCGAAGTGAAATGGACCCGTTCTCACACACCGCGCAACAAACGGGTTGAGAAAGCAATCCATCTCGGTCATGTTGTGGAGGCAAAGCGGGTGAAATTTTGGGACGATGCCATTACGCCCGATCAACAACCAACGTCATGGTATCACGCCACCTATGCTTATGAGGTTTCTGGTAAGCAATATACGTATAAATATTTGGAACACGAATATCCTCCTATGGTTATCAAGCTGTATTATATGAACAGCCCTCGCAAAGCCTTTCGTGGAGAAAAGAAGCCGGGCGCTATATCCAAAATCCTGTTCTTTATCCTTCCGATTGCGGTGGGAATCGGTGTTATGTACCTGCTTGGTGGAATTTAACCGAATTGGAATAACCGTGTTGGCAAGGGACATCTCATTTGTTGAGGTGTCCTTTTTCTTATATTTTGCTAGAAAAATAGTTTTTTATTTTCCTGTCCCCTTTTAAGGCTGAATCTGCAATTAGTATGCGGAAGGGGGTGAACGGCTTGGATGACGTGGGGCTGCTAGAGCTATTGGATACCAGCCCGGCCGACGGAATGGAGATGCTGAAAAGCCTGTACGGAGAACCGGTACGTCTGGCCGCTGCCCAGCAGCTAAGCTGTGCGAAAGATGTGCAGGCCTGTGTCCGGGATACCTTTGCAGACTTTTATGCGCAGCGGAAACGGTTTGACCCGTCCAAGGGCAGCCTGCAGGGGTACCTGATCACCATCTCCACACGCAAGGCCATCCGCCGCTGGCGCAGCCGCCAGCAACAGCCGCCGGATAAATAGTTCCTATCTCGGTAAGGATGATCCGAAAGGAAAATCTCAAAAGCACGCCAAGGAAGAGGGGTTGCTATGACGCTTTGACCGTCCTTCCGGCCGGCACGGTTTGGGCCGGTCCCCTGCGCGGGCAGTAAAGCCCGCACAGCAAAAATAAGAAAATAGGTGATGTATCATGATTATTCTGATTATTGCGGCCATTGCTTTCATGCTGTTGGGTTTCTTTGCCTACAATCCCCTGCGCAGAAAATATGCCGACATCATCGGCGTGGGCGGCTCCTATATCGTTTTGCTCGGGGTAATGCTCCTGTTTTCCTCCATCGGCCAGATCATCGGCACGGTTACCGGAAAGTCCAATGTCTCGGCGCTGGAAATCGTGCTGGGTGTGGTCGTCATGCTCCTCTGCCTGGGCTATATGGTATTCGTCATGCTGACCCGCTGCAAAACGGTGGCGCAGCGCATCCTGCTGCCGTTTGTGGCCTGTCTGATCGGCTTCGGCTTCATCTGGCGGTTCCTGGCGGCCATCGTATTCCATATGCCGATGGAGAGCGGCAAATCCCCCGAAGCCACCTTCCCCGCCATCCTTTATGATCCCAGTGAAAACCAGTTCCGGCTGCTCAATGCAGGCGGCGACAACGCCACCTACTACTGCGATAAGACTGGCCAGCAGGTACTCTTTTATGTCTCGGATTTGGCAGACGGAGTGCCCAACGGCTGGCGCCGCGGCTGATCCGATACATAAGAAAGGGATGCGGAAGATGAACTATACAAAGCCTCTCCTCGCCGCCATGGCGGCCGCCTGCCTGCTGGCCGGCTGCGCGGGGACAGATACGCCTGCCGGCTCTCAAGGCGCGGCCGGAACCCCCCAGGCGGAAACAAGCATGGTGGACTATGTGGCGGCGGCCAGGAAGGCCGGCGACTGCCTGACCTCCTCCAACTATTTTCTCGCGGAGGACGGCTCCGTCCTGACCTGCAAGGAGGACAGCTGGGGGGATTTTGCGGCCGATGCCGCCACCATTGCGGACAAGAAAAAGCTGGCGGTATCCGCCAGCCGCATGACCGTGTTCACCCTGACAAAAAACGGCGATCTGTACTACCGGAAGGAAAAGGTGGCCGAAGGGGTGGAGGATATCGTCTATGCCACCACCAATGTGAACGAAGAAGGCCGGTTCCTTTCCGGGGATAAGGTGTACCGGGTTACCTGCACCGATACCGGAAATGTGGGTGCTTCCCTCCGGGAATCCGCCCCGGAGAATTATGTCGATGTCCGCGGCGGCAAGACGGTGACCCGGTTCCCGTGGAACAGCAATTTTTTGAATTTGTCCTCCGAAAAGGGGACGCCGGTGTCCGGCGCCCTGGCCGGCCTTGGGGTGGATAAGCACGACTTTTTCCTTTTGAACCAAGAGGGGCAGGTATTTCTCGAAGGCGGCAGCGGCACCGACTACACGGGAATGGACTGCTTCGGCTGGAAGGACATGGCGGTGATTGGCGCGGCCAAGTATATGGAGGAGCCGTCGCTGACCGTCGCCGGGATCCAGCGCGACGGGACGGTGCTGGCGTGCGGGGATTATGCGGAAGATATTCTCAGCTGGGGGCCGCTTGCCGATCTCAGCATGTCCGACGGCATGATTGTCGGCCTGACCAAAGAGGGCGCGCTTAAAATGACCGGCCAGTATGCGGAGTTTATGGCCGCCGAGGTGGAGGGCTGGACGAATATCGCGGCCGTACAGGTGGGAAGCACCTCCAAAATCCAGGCGATTGTCAACGCGGTCGGCACCGACGGGAAGCTCTATCATCTGGAATACGACTCCCGCTGGACGGAGCTTACCGTCGGCGTGCTCGATCCGGCGGCTGGAGCGGCAGAGAACAGCGCCCGGTGGTACCGGTACGCCCCGGACGGTACCGTGTCCCGCACCAACGATGCCGGAGGCTGGGAGCCGTACCAAGCGGATTGAGACCGGCTATGCAGGATAGAACCGCGAGAAAAGGAGTTGGAATAACCATGAAGCAGAAAACAGGAAAAATGCTGTTGGCCGCGGCCGCAGCCTTCATGTTGCTGGCTTCGGCCTGTGGAAGCGGCCCGGAGGGTTCCCGGCCGGGATCGGCTTCCGGCGGCGCCCCCGCCGAAGAACAAGCGGAAAACGGGAAAGCGGCTTATACGGACACCTACGATCCGGAGGCCCTGTTCCGGTACGGGATGACCCCGATCAAGGACAAGGAGACCGGGAGATATGGGTATAAAAACGAGGCGGGACAGTGGGTGATTGAGCCGCAGTTTACCATGGCGAATGCCTTCCAGGTGAACAAAACCGCCTTTGTCCGCACCGGCAGCAACAAGGATGCGTTTCGTCTCATTGACCGGGACGGTGCCTTTGTTTCGGATTATATTTTCAAGCGGTATACGGATGAGCTGGAATTTGCCCCCAACGGGATCGGCATCGGAACGGTTTGCCAGGCGGACGGCACCGAGCTGGGGCACGGATACTTCTATCTGGAAAACGGGGATATTCAGTTTGTGAAGCGGGAAGAGTCTACCCTGTCCGGATTTTCCAAAGACGGCTATGCCGTCCTGGACAACAAGGCGGTCATCAACGACAAGTTTGAATATGTGATACCGCCCCAGGAGGACTGGTACATGATCCGGGAATCCAACGGGCTGATCGGCGTCAATTATCTGAAAGCCAAGAAGGGCTATCCGGAACGCGGGTATATGGACGTAAACGGCAACATGGTGATTGAGGGCCTTCGGTTCTCCACCGGCTTCTTTGCGGATAACGGCATCGCCGTGGCGGACGATAAGCTGATTGACAAAAGCGGCAATGTGGTGTTTGACATCGCCGACACCCACTATTCCAACATCACCAGCGACTTTACCAAGTCCGACTGGGTGGAGGTGTCCCTGCACGGCACCAACCGGGGCGGCACCGATTTTAATTTCGTCAACGCCAAGGGGGACTATTTCTTCCCGACGGATTCCTATGAGCATTCCCATATGGACGGCGAGCTGGCCATCAAGCACGGGATTTATGTGGGGCCGGCGCCGGTCACCCGGGACGAGCAGGGAAACATCACCGGCATCGGCGGCAGCGGCGACTATGCCACGGTGGCCGTCAACGAGCAGCTGGAAATCCTGTATATCCCCAGCGAAAAGGGCATTCAGGATGTGGGCGCCTATTATTCCGACGGCTATGCGCTGGCGGAAGACAAGGATGAGCAGCGCGTGATCGTCGACCGGGAAGGCAACATGGTAATGGAACGCGGATAACGGAGAGCGAAAACGCTTTATAAAAGCCGGCACAATGTGCCGGAACATAATAACGCCGCCTTTGCATGCTAAAAAGGCGGCGTTATTTCTATAAAGATTCAACGAGGAGCGACGTGCAGGGTATTTCTAAATCCGGAGTGGTTTTCGACCGCTATACCTATAGCATTTGCATATGGATCCGAATCCGGTATACCGTCGGTTACAGAATGAAGTTTACAAACATCCCCGTAACAAACGAGAATGCCATCACATAGGCGAAGTACAGGAGAAAGCGCTTGATCCCCAGTACGATTTTCAAGGCGCCCAAATTGGTGATTTTTGTGGAGGGCCCGGTGAGCATGAAGGAGGCGGCGCTTCCCACGCTCATGCCGTCCCACAGCCACTGCTGAAGCAAGGGGATGGTCCCGCCGCCGCAGGCGTAGAGAGGCACGCCAATGGTGGCTGCCATCAGAACACCCAGCGCCTCATTCCCACCAAACAGGGCCGTCATGGCTTCTGCAGGGACATACCGCTGAAAGAGAGCAGAAAGCAGTACGCCCATTAGGAAATAAAGGCCGGTGGCCCTTACATTGCGCCAGAGATTCTTCAGGTAGCGCAGGATGATGTTGGGGTCTGTATCGCGGTTTCGGGGTTCGTCAAAGCCAGTGAAGTTGAAAAAGGGCTTGTCCCTGCAAAAAAGGCGGATCAGCAGCCCGGCGGTAATACCGCACAGGAAGCAGGAAACAATCCGTACAGTCAGGACGGTCCCGCCAAGAGCCGCGCTGTATACAATGAGCTGCGGGTTGAGAAGGATCGACGACATCATAAACGCAGCCAGCCAGTCATCCTTCATGCCTCCGCGGGAAAAGGAGGCGGCAATGGGAATCGTGCCGTACATGCACAGCGGGGACGCAATGCCCAGTGCGCTGGCTGCCACAATCCCTAACAGTCCCAGTTTCTTACCTTGGAGTGAGCGGAAAGCACGATGAATATAGTCTTTGGCAAAGACGGAGATCGCAGAACCAATCACCATTCCCAGTACCCACCAGCCGAAGATCTGCTCGAATTGGACACTGAAGTAATACCAAAGATAAACAAGCTCTCGTCTGAGAACCTCCATCTGCACCTTCCCTCCTCTACAAAATCAGATATTTTCCGTCTGCATGGTCAGGTAAATAGTAAAATTCGCTCTTTTCATCATCGTCAAACAATTCCAGCATGGCCGCCATGTCGTGGGCCATATTGGAGTGGCGTATATCCCTGCGTTCCAGCCAAAAGGCGCGGCCCTCTTCGGAAGAACGCAAAACGCCGTCAAACTGATTTGTCTTGTAGAGCAGAATGACGTATCGCGCCCCGCATTCCATCTGAAATTGCTTGACCCCTCATAAGACGGGATTTTTTATCTGATAACCAGTTTCCTCATAAACTTCCCGCATGACGGATTTTGTAAACGATTCGCCCGCCTCCACATGGCCTCCGGGAAACGCCAGTCCATCCCAGCTGGTACCGTGACGATCCTGAACGAGAATGCGGTTTTGGTCGTCATATACCATACACAACGTGGTGAAAACAGCGCTTTCCATAAGGTCCCCTCCTGATGAACATTACTTCCTTGATTCCGCCGCCTTATGAATGCAGGTAATGGCGTTCAGGCTGCGGGGGTAGCCGATATAGGGCAAGCACTGGGAAACCACCCGGATAAGGAAGTCCGGATCATTCCCCAGGTTCATATTGCCGCCAGCATGGGCGGTCAGCTGCGGCTCGCAGCCGCCCTGGGCTGCCAGGAAGCAGAAGGTGATCATCTCCCGCTGGGCCAGTGTGAGCCCGGTGCGGGTGTAGTAATCGCCGAAGCAGTTGGCTGCCAGCCAGCGGTTAACGTGGCCGTTTTTCCAGGCTTCCTTCATTCCGTCCCCAAAAATAGCGACTTGCGCCTGCACGCCCTTTTCCAGACGGTTCTCCATGGTGGTGGTCGCCTGTCCTTCCAGCGGCAGCTTCACGCCCCGTTCGGTCAAAATCTCGTTGGTTGCATCCAGGAACGGTTTGACCCGGCCGATACCCAAATAGTCCACCGCCTGATAGACGACCTCTTTGGCCATAACCGGTGTAACCCCCGCGTCAAGGGCACGGGGCAGTTCCAGCTTAAATTCATCCACGCCCTGGCAGCCCAGCAGAGTGGCCAAAATCGCCATATGGCGGGTCACTTCGTCAAGCTGCTGCCCTTCTTCGCCCGGTACTTCCTCAAAAGCAAAATGCTCAAAGCGCTCTGCAAATTCCGGATCGGTTTCTCGATAGTTCATCACGAGATCCTCCTTATGCCTTTTCAATTTCCTGATTGCCAGTGGACCAAACATGCTGCCGCTTGGCAGCCGCCGGTGTGTTCTGTGCCATCACCCCTACCAGCTTGTGCGGAACATAGGGTTCCTCCAGATAGGCGCATTCTTCCGGCGTCAGGGTAAGCTCCACCGCTTTGGCAGCGCCCTCGATATGATGCCGTTTGGTGGCGCCCACTACGGGGGACGTCACTTTGGTGAGCAGCCACGCCAAAGAAATCTCGGTCATAGATACGCCCCGCTTCTCGGCCAGCTCCGCCACGCGGCTGATAATGACTGTATCCTGTGCGGCGGTAGCGTCATACTTGAATTTGGCATAGTCGTCCTCCTCCAAGCGCTTGGAGGTTTCCCCTGGGTGCTTGGAAAGCCGGCCGCCCGCCAACGCGCTGTAGGGCGTCATGGCGATGTTGTCCTCGGCGCAGAGCTTGGCCATCTCCCGTTCCTCCTCCCGGAAGATCAGGTTGTAATGCCCCTGGATGGAGACGAACTTCTGAAATCCCTCTTTCTCCGCCAGGGCGTTGGCCTTAGCCAGCTGATAGGCAAAGCAGTTGGAGATGCCAATGTACCGCACCTTGCCCGCCTTCACCATGCGGTCGAGTCCCTCCATAATATCGTAGAGAGGCGTCTCATAATCCCACATGTGATAGATATACAGGTCGATATAATCCAGTCCCAGATTCTTCAGGCTGGTGTTCACCATCTGCTCGATGTGCTGCTGGCCGGTAATGCCGGCGGCGATTTCATCCGGGGTGCGGGGGAGGAATTTGGTGGCTACCACCACCTCCTCCCGCTTGGCATAATCCCGGAGCGCCCGGCCCAGGTACTGCTCACTGGTGCCGCTCTGGTAGCCGATGGCGGTATCAAAGAAGTTGACGCCCAGCTCCAGCCCCCGTTTGATGATTTCGCGGGAATGCTCCTCGTCCAGCGTCCAGCTGTGCTGGCCGTTTTGGGCGTCGCCAAAGCCCATGCACCCCATGCAGATGCGGGAAACCCGAAGCTCTGAATTACCCAATTTGGCGTATTGCATGATAGGTTCCTCCTTATTCCAATCCGGCGTAGGCTCCGTCATCCACTGCTTCCAGCCACTCGTTGGAGGTCTCCTCACCGGGAACTTCCACGGCAATGTGGGAGAACCAGCTGTCCTTTTTGGCGCCGTGCCAGTGTTTGACTTCCGCCGGAATGGTGATGACGGTGCCCGGGGTGAGGCTCACGGCCTCCTTGCCCTCCTCCTGATACCAGCCTTCGCCGGCTGTGCAAATCAAAATCTGCCCGCCGCCCTTTTTGGCATGGTGGATATGCCAGTTGTTCCGGCAGCCGGGCTCGAAGGTGACGTTCGCGAGAAATACAGGGCACTTACCAGCCTCGGTCAAAGGGTTCAGATAGGAATTGCCGATGAAATACTGGGCAAAGGCCGTGTTGGCATTGCCCAGCCCGAAAACATTTTCCTTGTCAAATGCTGCTTTGTCGTTGATACGCATAAAAAACACTCCTTCATATTACTACGGCCGCTTGAAAATAAATGCGCTAGAGCAACCTGCATGCCGCAAACGCTATGAAACGATCAAGCGGTATTTGGAAATTCGGCGATCCTATCCAGAAATATTCACGTCCTTTCCTGACAATCACAAGGAAAGCCGCATTGAAAAAATCACCGTTTCCGGGTTGGACAGGATAAGGTACAATAAGTTTCGCAAAAATAAAAAAGACAAGGATTGCAGAACTCTGGTAGAATGAAGTTGCGACA
>CDZV01000486.1_pt1 | contig 15957 bp, 10 predicted proteins | sample 554851 | NCBI WGS metagenome assembly CDZV01 (sample SAMEA3182090, study PRJEB8094) | gut metagenome | biome: human; feature: gut; material: Stool; isolation source: human stools | place: Canada | collected 2013-03-12
GCCACGGCCCCGTTGGGGCCTCGCAATGACAAGTCGGGGGCCGTTACCATTTTAACGGCAGCCTGTTTATTACGCTGGTGCGGCACCGGGAGGGGACAGCCCGGCCCCTACAATTTCACTGCCTTACTTCAAAATTCTAGCGGCGCTTTCCTCGGCAAACTGGCGGGTATAGAGGTCGTGGTAATAGCCGCCCTTCTGCAGCAGCTCCAGGTGCCTGCCCTGCTCGACGATGCGGCCGTCGCGCACGACGAGGATGAGGTCCGCCTTGCGGATGGTGGACAGGCGGTGGGCGATCAGGAACGACGTGCGGTCGCGCAGCAGGTGGTCGATGGCGTTCTGGATAAGCTGCTCCGTCTGCGTGTCGATGGAGGACGTCGCCTCGTCGAGCACGAAGATGCGCGGATCGGCCAGCACGGCGCGCGCAAAGGAGATCAGCTGCTTTTCGCCCGTGGACAGGCGGTCGCCGCCCTCGCCGACGTCGCTGTCCCAGCCCTTTTCGAGCTTGGCCGCGACCTGATCGGCCGAAACGGTCCGCGCCGCTGCCTCGACCTCGGCGTCCGTGGCGTCCAGACGGCCGTAGCGGATGTTCTCGCGGATCGTGCCGGAGAACAGGTGCGGATTCTGCAGCACATAGCCGATGTTCGAGTGCAGCCACAGCTGGCTGCGTTCACGGTAGTCCCGGCCGTCGATGAGGATCTGGCCGGACGTCGGCTCAAAAAAGCGGCAGGCGAGGTTTACGAGCGTGCTCTTGCCCGCACCGGTCTCCCCGACGATGGCGACGGTCGTTCCGGCGGGGATTTTCAGCGAGAAGTGCGACAGCACGTCCTCACCGCCGTCCGGATAGCGGAACGTGACGTCGCGGAACTCGATGTCGCCGCGCAGCGGCTCCCAGTTTTCGCGCTTGGGGTGGAAGGCGTCGCCGTAGCGGGCGATGACCTCCGGCGTGTCGGCGATCTGCGGCTTTTCGTCCAGCAGGCCTGTCACGCGCTCAATGGAGGCCTGCAGCGAGATGAATTCTGCGATGTTCGCGGCCGTCATCTGGATCGGCTCGAAAATGCCGACGGCGTAGGTCGTGAAGGCCGAGAGCGTGGCGATCTGCAGCACCTGCTCCTGCACCATATAGCCGCCGCGCAGCAGCACGATGGCCACGGCCGCCGTGGAGCAGAACAGCACGAGGGGGATATACACGGCGTTCAGCCGCGCGGCACGGATGCCGCAGTCGTGCATCTCCTTTGTCAGCGCGCGGAACGAGGCCGTGTTCTGCTCCTCGATGCCGAGGGTCTTCGACGTCTTCGCGCCGGTGATGCCCTCGTTGAACGCGCCGGTGATGCGGGAGTTCAGCTTGCGGACGCGGCGGTTCCAGTGCAGGATGCGATTCTGAAAATAGCCCGTGAGCACGGCGATGACCGGCACGATGACGATAACGACAAGGGCGAGCTTCCAGTTGAGCAGCAGCATCGCGGCGAACGTGCCGAGCACATAGAACATGGCCCAGAGGATATCCGTCAGGTTCCACGCGACCATGGAGGCGATGCGCGAGGTGTCGCTCATGACGCGGCTGAGCAGATAGCCCACCGGCGTGACGTTATAGAACGAGAACGACAGCGTCTGCAGGTGCGTGAAGAGGTTCGCGCGCATGTCGCGCCCGGCGCACATCTCGATCTTCATGGAGTTGCGCGCAAAGGCCACAACGGACAGGGCCTGCAGCAGGATGACGCCGAAATAGCACAGCGTGTAGGGCAGCAGGCCCGACAGCGTCCCGGCCTCGATATAATTTGAGATGGCATAGCGCTGGAACAGCGGCAGCACGACGTCGATGGCGGCCGTGATCAGGTTGAAGGCGAACATGCCCGCAAAATCGCGGCGGTATGGCCGCATGACGGGCATCAGGCGCTTCCAGATGCCCCATTGGAACGACTTGGTATAGTCCTGTTCATCAAAGGCAGGCATCAGACTCCCTCCTTTCCGAGCAGGCGGCGGTCGTCGCTGCTCATCTGGATGTCATAGATATCGCGGTAAATGCCGGGCTTGGCGATGAGCTCGGCGTGCGTACCCAGCTCCGAGACGCGGCCGCCGTCGAGCACGAGGATGCAGTCGGCCTGCATGAGCGTCGTTACGCGGTGGGAGATGAGCAGCACCGTCGCCTTGCCGAGCGATTCGTGCAGGGCGGCGCGGATCTTTGCGTCCGTCTCGGCGTCCACGGCCGAGAGCGAGTCGTCAAACACCATGATGGGCGCCCTCTGCATCAGCATGCGCGCAATGGCCACGCGCTGCTTCTGTCCGCCGGACAGCGTCACGCCGCGCTCGCCCACGAGCGTCTCATAGCCCTCCGGGAATTCGCAGATGGCCTCGTCCACGCAGGCGATGGCCGCGGCGCTGCGCAGCTCCTCCTGCGGCGCGCCGGGGCGCGTGGCGGCGATGTTCTCGCGGATGGTCTGCGAGAACAGGAACGGCTCCTGCAGCACAAGGCCGATCTGGCTGCGCAGGCTCTCGCGCGTAAAGCTGCGGATGTCCACGCCGCCGATGGTGATGCGGCCCTCCTGCAGGTCGTACAGCCGGTCGAGCAGATGCACAAGCGTGCTCTTGCCCGAGCCGGTGCCGCCGAGGATGGCAAACGTGCTTCCCTGCGGAATCGTGAACGAGACGTCCTGCAGCACGGGCGTCTCGCCGTAGCCGAACGTCACATGGTCGAAGACGATGTCGCCCGCCGCGCTGTGCGGCGCGGCCTCGGGCGCGTCCTTCTCCTCCGGCGCGCGCAGGATATAGCCCACGCGGTCGAGCGACACGCCCGCCTTGCTCATGTCCGAAAGCACGCGGCCGAGCGAGCGCACCGGCCACGACAGGGCCTCGTTATAGCTGATGAAGGCGAGAAATTCGCCGAGCGTCATATTGCCGTGCACGCTTTCGACGATGCCGCAGACGATGATGACCATGACCTGCAGGCACGTCAGCAGTGTGCCGGAGGCCCAGTAGACCGAGAGCAGACGGCCGAGGCGGATCCACAGGCTGGCAAATTTCTCGTTCTTTTCGCAGAAGCGGTCCGTTTCGAAGCGCTCGCGGCCGAAGGCACGCACAACGCGCACGCCGGTCAGGTTCTCCTGCGCGCAGGTCGTCAGGTCGCCCTCGGCCTCGTCCGCCGCCTGAAAGCGGCCGGAAATGCGCCGGTAGAACACACCGGACGACAGGCCGACGATCGGGATGAACGCCAGCGCCACGAACGACAGCCGCACGTTCATCCGGAACATGATGACGAGATATAAAATGATGAGGAAGACCGTGCGCACGACCTCCACGAGCTGGTTGCACACGAACGTGCGGATGACGTCGACGTCCGAGGTGCAGCGCTGGATGATCTCGCCCGTGGAGTGGGCCGTGTGCCACGAAAAGCTCAGGTGCTGGATGTGGTCATACAGCCCGTCGCGGATGCGCTTGACGAACGACTCTGACCCGCGCGAAAGCTGCGTACGCTGGCCGTAGTTGCAGAAGCCGCGCAGCAGGGCCAGCAGCAGCACGGCCGCGGCCGCGAGCCACAGCGCGTGGAGCTTCTGCGCCTGCAGCAGCGGCAGAAGCGGCTGCAGAAACGCCGGGAGCGACGGCTGCTCCGCGCCGAGGATGGAGTCCACCGTCAGGCGGATGACCTGCGGCGTGAGGGCATTGAATACCATCCCGAGGCAGGCGCACAGCAGGGCCACGACAAAATAGTGGATGCTGCCGCGCAGAAAGCGCACGATGAGCTGCACCTTCTCCCGCCACGGGATCGATTGCGTTTCCATAGAAGATCTCTCCTTTTTTCTGATTGCCGGGGGATGTTGATATGCTGACTGTAACGGCCTTCTCTCTCAAAGGCACTGCCGCAATAAATAAAAAACGCCTCTCCTGCCGGAGAAGCGCACAACAAGGAACAAAACAGGGCCTTTTATCCCCGCTTCCGGGCGCGCAAAACCGACAGACCGATCCCCTGGACCAAAATAGAACCCGATGTAAAGAACAGATAGGACATTCTGCGCGCCTCCTTTCGTAAAATCTGGTATTCAGTATAGGGGAAAACAGTGACTTTGTCAACCCTGCCGCCCGAAATATTTCGGGAAGCACCGCATTATTTCTCGAGAGTGTTCGACGAGAGCTTTTTTGCCGAGACAAGGCTTGAAACGTGCAGAGTGCTTTGTGTATCCGCAGGGGGCAAAGCCGCCAACGGCTGCGCAATACATCAGGCCTTTCGAACCGATAGATCGGCGAAAAAAGATCCGGCGAAGGCCGAAGCTGCAATTGTGCGCTGTTGCCCCAGAGGTTTTTCCTTGCCGTTTTGCCGCATTTGTGGTATGATCGGGGGAGAATTGCAACGGAAAGGAACGAAGAAACCATGAAATGGATCATTGCCTCGGACCTGCACGGCTCTGCCCACTACTGCCGCCAGCTCCTCGAGGCCTGGAAGCGCGAGGAAGCGCCGCGCATGCTCTTCCTCGGCGATCTGCTGTATCACGGCCCGCGCAACGACCTGCCCGAGGGCTATGCGCCGAAGGAGGTCATCGCCCTGCTGCAGGAGCGTCCGGCCGATATTTTCTGCGTGCGCGGCAACTGCGAGGCGGAGGTCGACCAGATGGTGCTGCCCTTCCCCGTTCTGGCGGACTACTGCCTGCTCGAGTCGGCGGGCCATCTGATCTATGCCACGCACGGCCACCATTTTAACGAGGACCATCTGCCGCCCCTGCATCCGGGCGACGTCCTGCTCCACGGCCACACGCACATTCCCTGCCGCACCCTGCGCGACGGCGTCTATGTCCTGAATCCCGGCTCCGTCTCCATCCCGAAGGCCGGGAGCTGGCATGGCTATATGACGCTCGAGGACGGCGTGTTCACCTGGAAGACGCTCTCCGGCGACGTGCGCGACACGCTGCGGCTCTGAGGGGGCTTATTATGGAATTCACAGCAATGCAGGATGGCCTGCGCGTGGATGTCTTTCTGGCGGGCTGCCTGCCGGAGCTGACCCGCAGCGCCGTGCAGCGCCTGCTCGCTGAGGGCAGCGTGACCTGCGGCGGCGCGCCCGTGCGGAAAAACGCGCGCACGGAGGCCGGGGCCGTCTACGCCGTCACCCTGCCAGAGGCGCGGCCCGTGGAGACCGCCGCACAGGATATCCCGCTCGACATTGTCTATGAGGACGGGGACGTGCTCGTCATCAATAAGCCGAAGGGCCTCGTCGTCCACCCGGCCGCCGGGCACGAGGACGGCACGCTCGTCAACGCCCTGCTCTATCACTGCGGCGACAGCCTGTCCGGCGTGGGCGGCGAGCGCCGCCCCGGCATCGTCCACCGTATCGACCGCGACACGACCGGCCTGCTCATCGTGGCGAAGAACGACTTTGCCCACCGGCGCCTTGCCGCCCAGCTCAGCGACCACACGCTGCGCCGCACCTATGAGTGCATCGTCCGCGGCGGCTTCCGCGAGGACAGCGGCACGGTCAATGCGCCCATCGGCCGCGACCCGCGCGACCGCAAGCGCATGGCCGTCACGGAGAAGAACAGCCGCGAGGCCGTGACGCACTGGGAGGTCATCGCGCGCTACGGGCAGTATACGCACCTGCGCTGCCGCCTCGAGACCGGCCGCACGCACCAGATCCGCGTGCATATGGCGTGGGTCCGCCACCCCATCGCGGGAGACCCGGTCTACGGCATCGGCAAGCCGGAGCTCGGCCTGCATTCCCAGTGCCTCCACGCGAAGGAGCTGACGTTCCTGCACCCCCGCACCGGCGAGGAGATGACGCTCTCCTGCCCCCTGCCGGAGGAGTTTGAGAATGCGCTGAAGAAGCTGCAGAGGATGATGTGACAAGGCCGGTGGAGTGTGGAGGGTTGAGAGTAGAATGTGAAGAGAGAAAAGCTTTCAGATTTGTCATTGCGAGGGCGCTTTGCGCCCGTGGCAATCTCCTGCAACAGCTTGCGAATTCGCCGAGGCCTTCCTGCTATCTACCATTGTACTGCGAGATTGCCACGTCGGCCTGCGGCCTCCTCGCAATGACAAATCGGAGGCTTTTACCATTTTAACGACAGCCTGTTGATTGCGCCGGTGCTGCGCCGGGAGCGGCATGCCGCTCCCCTACAACGCGCAACCGGCAGCCTTGCAAAACTTTCCACTCTCCATTTTCAATTTTCCACTTGCAGCCGCTCCCCTACAACGCTCCATCGATACCCTCATTTTCCCATAAAACCACCGCAAGCCGGAGGCAGTGCCTCCGGCTTGGTGCATATTCTCAGGTGCTGCCTCAGAACTTTCCCCCGCCGCCGCCGAACGACGAGCCGCCGGAGCCGGAATGCGCGTCGCTTCCGCTGCGGTCGTTGTCCTTCGGGCGCGCCGTGCGCGTCGTGTTGGCATAGAGAAACAGATCGGACTGCTGCGTCAGGTGCAGGCTGTCCTGCACAACATAGCTGTTCGCAGCGGGCTGGCGGCGCACCGTCTTGTGCTTCGCTGCCATCACGCCGACCGTGATGCCGCCGATGAGCGCGCCGAACAGCAGGCAGGCCACGACCCACAGGAAGCCCGGCGCTTCAAACGGCTCGTCAGGCAGGTTCCCCGTGTCATAGGCCGAGCCGTTCCTCGCCTGGTTGACATAATCCTCACATTCCTCCGCGAATGTGGAAAATGCCGCGGCATATTCAGCGTTCGAGAGCTGGGGCAGGAAGCGGTCCACCATGGCCTCTCGCCCGGCGGGGGTGATGGCGGTGATGCCGAAGCCATGCGTGGCGATGTACCAGTCGCGCGTGTCCATGGCCACGAGCAGGAGCGCGCCGTCGCGGTCCTCGCCGAGGCCGTAGTTGTTGTACCAGAAGAAGTCCTCCGCGTAATTCCGCGGCGTTTCGCCGTCGAGCGAGTCGACGGTCACGATGACGATGTCGAACTGCAGCGCCTCGCTGCGGCTGTCGAGGTCGGCCAGCAGCGCTTCCGCGTCATCCGCCATCAGCAGGTCTGCGTTGTCCACCAGCCGGGGCAGATCCGCCGCTGCAGCGGGCAGGACCAGCAGCGCCAGCAGGGCAAGCAGCAGCGTGAGCAGGGTAAGCGTTCGTTTCATATCCGTGCCCTCCCTCACTGCAGCAGCTGCCACAGGCACACAAGGCCATAGGCTGCCGCTGCCGCGATGCCGCTGACCAGACCGAACCAGCGCCACTTTTTCCCCTTGTCCACGGGGAGGTCGCCGACGAATTTTCCGGTCTGGCCGTTCATGGCGAACGAGAACGTTTTGCCGTTCCACACGGTGTTCAGCAGCCACACGGGGTAGAGCGCATAGCGCACCCTGCCGTTTGCCAGGCGGACGGATGTGCTCTCGGGCACGACGGTGTGATAGCCCACGACGGTCGAGGCGAACACGGACTCCGTGCTCTTTTTCACACGCTCGTTCGCGCGGCCGATGCTGTCGTCTGCGTTCACATCATAGCGGTCGGCGAGATAGCCGGACAGGTAGGCCGTCTGAAAATCGACCGCGCTGGAGAAGTCAAACGGCTCGATGGATTCCATCAGGTCGTCCGGCATGCGGGATGAGCCGTCCACGGGGACGTGGGTGAAGCTGAGGTCGCCGCTGCGCAGGACGGCATAGTGCTGCGTCTCGGTGTAGTCATAGTCGCGGTCGCTCCAGGTGCGGATGCGCGTCGCGTGATAGCGGATGTGGGCGTCGGCGTCGGCATCGAACAGCCAGAACGGCACATACACGCCCTTGACCTCGGAGATGCGGTTTTCGCTGCGGAACAGGTTCGGCAGCAGGCGCTTGCCCTTCATATGGTTGCGCAGGGCGGCCTCGGCCGCCTTTTTGTCGAGCTTGAAGGGAATGACGTAGTCGGGCTTCAGGTCGCCGGACAGGCGGCCGGTCAGCACGATGGGATTGCCGCAGAACGGGCAGGCCGTCGCGGCGGTGTTCTCGTCGCACACCAGCTCGCCGCCGCAGCTCTTGCAGGTGTAAACGCCCATCTGCACGTCGTCCCACGGCTGCTGCGCCGCGTCCCAGTGCATGTCGTCCTTGGCGTCCTGCTTCAGCGCGTCGTCGTAGCCCTCGAGCGTCTCTACGTCGAAGGTCGTGTCGCAGTACGGGCACTTCATCTTTTGCAGGCCACTGTCGAATTCCAGGCGGCCGCCGCAGCAGGGGCATTTGTACTGGATCGTTTCAGCCATGCGAGGTTCCCACCCTTTCGTCAGACCTGATCGTTGAAGTCAAAGGGGTCGCCGCACTCCGGGCAGAATTTCGGCGGATGGCGCGGATCCTCCGGCTGCCAGCCGCACTTGTCGCAGCGGTACTGCGGCTCGTTCGCGGGCTTCTTCGCGCCGCAGTTCTGGCAGAACTTGCCCTGATTCACCGTGCCGCAGGCGCAGGTCCAGCCCTCGGCAGGGCGCGGCTTGCCGCAGGCGGAGCAGAATTTTCCGGTGTTCCTCTGGCCGCAGGTGCACGTCCAGCCGTTTGCGGCAGGCTGCGGCTTCTTTGCCCCGCAGCTCGGGCAGAAGTTGCCCGTCGCCGTTGCGCCGCAGCTGCATTTCCAGCCGTCTGCAGCCGGTGCAGCCGGTGCAGCCTTCTGCTGCTGGCCCATGGCATAAAGCTCCTGCGCATTGAGGCCGCCTGCCTGCTGGGCCATGCCCAAGCCCATGAAGCCCATCATCGCGCCGTTCTTGTTTCCGGCGGCGGTCTTCATGGCCTCGGCCTGTGCACCCGTGAGCGTGGCAGCCGCCATGGACGGATCGCGCAGCATGGCCGTACGCTGTGCCTGCTTGATGAGCTCTGCGTCCTCCTCGGGGAGGCTGATGGGGTTCATGGCAATGGAGACGACCTGCAGGCCGCGCAGCTCGCCCCACTTGCGAGAGAGCGTCTCGTTCATGAACGTCGAAAGCTCCTCGGCGTGGGCGGGCAGGGCGCTCGGGCGGACCTCCAGCTCGGAGATGCGGGCAAAGGCGGGCTGCAGCGCGCTGATGAACTCCGTCTTGAGCATGCTGTCGATCTCGGAGCGCTTGTAGTCGCCCTCGACATTGCCGCACACATGCGTGTAGAACAGCATGGGGTCGGAGATTTTGTAGGAATACACGCCGTTGCAGCGGACGGACACATCGATATCCAGCCCGATGTTGCGGTCGACGACGCGGAAGGGAATCGGGGTGGCCGTGCCGAACTTGTTGTCCACGATCTCCTTGGTATTGAAGTAGTAAACGCGCTGGTCCTTGCCCGTGTCTCCGCCGAAGGTGAAGCGGCGGCCGACGGTCTTGAACGTATCGAGCAGGCTCTTGCCGAATGAGCCGGTAAAGATGCTCGGCTCCGTCGAGGCGTCAAAGACGAACTGGCCCGGCTCGGCGCAGAATTCCACGACCTTGCCCTGCTCCACGATCATCATGCACTGCCCGTCCGCCACGGCGATGACGGAGCCGTTGGAGATGATGTTGTCGCTGCCCTTCGTGTTGGAGCTGCGCCCGGAGACGCGCTTTTGGCCCTTGACGGCCAGCACCTCCGGCGACAGCGCGTCGCAGTAGAAAAATTCCTTCCATTGATCGGCGAGCGTGCCGCCGAGCGAGCCGACACCGGCTTTGATCAGACCCATAATATGCTCCCTTCCCTGCTGCAAGCAGATTTTTTTCCATTATACCAGCTTCGAAGGGAAAATGGTAGCCCCGGGCGCAGAGAATTTTGCGTGACAGGGGATGCGCAGGCGCATCGCAAGTCCATTTCGGTGTGCAAAAAAGCCGCGCAGAGTTCGCCGCCCGCAGGCGGACGATCCGTGCGCGCAGCGGACTGCGGTCCGATTGCCGGAAAAGCCTGAAGGGATTTTCCGGCAGTAAAAAACAGGCCGCATTGCTGCGGCCTGTTCGGAAAATATGGAATTACTCAGCCTTCGGGCCTGCGGCGACCAGAGCCTTGCCGGCCTCGTTGCCTTCGTACTTGACGAAGTTCTTGACGAAGCGGGAGGCCAGATCCTTTGCCTTCTCTTCCCACTGGGAAGCGTCAGCATAGGTGTCGCGCGGATCGAGGATCTTCGGATCGACGCCGGGCAGCTCCGTGGGGACCTCGAAATTGAAGTACGGGATCTTCTTCGTGGGGGCGTTCAGGATCGCGCCGCTCAGGATGGCGTCGATGATGCCGCGGGTGTCCTTGATGGAGATGCGCTTGCCGGTGCCATTCCAGCCGGTGTTGACCAGATAGGCCTTTGCGCCGCTCTTTTCCATCTTCTTGACGAGCTCTTCGGCGTACTTCGTCGGATGCAGCTCGAGGAAGGCCTGGCCGAAGCAGGCGGAGAACGTCGGGGTCGGCTCGGTGATGCCGCGCTCGGTGCCGGCCAGCTTCGCGGTGAAGCCGGAGAGGAAGTAGTACTTCGTCTGCTCCGGGGTCAGGACGGAAACGGGAGGCAGAACGCCGAAGGCATCTGCGGACAGGAAGATGACGTTCTTCGCAGCGGGCGCAGAGGAGATCGGGCGGACAATGTTCTGAATGTGGTTGATCGGGTAGGAGACGCGGGTGTTCTCAGTGACGGACTTGTCGGCAAAGTCGATCTTGCCGTTCTCGTCGAGCGTGACGTTCTCGAGCAGGGCGTTGCGCTTGATGGCATTGTAGATGTCGGGCTCGGAGTCCTTGTCAAGGTTGATGACCTTGGCATAGCAGCCGCCCTCGAAGTTGAACACGCCGTTGTCATCCCAGCCGTGCTCGTCGTCGCCGATGAGAAGGCGCTTCGGATCGGTGGACAGCGTGGTCTTGCCGGTGCCGGACAGGCCGAAGAAGATGGCGGTGTTCTCGCCGTTCATGTCGGTGTTGGCGGAGCAGTGCATGGAGGCCAGGCCCTTGAGCGGCAGGTAGTAGTTCATCATGGAGAACATGCCCTTCTTCATCTCGCCGCCGTACCAGGTGTTGATGATGACCTGCTCACGGGAGGTGATGTTGAAGGCCACGCAGGTCTCGGAGTTCAGGCCGAGCTCCTTATAGTTTTCGACCTTCGCCTTGGAGGCGTTGTAGACGACAAAGTCCGGCTTGAAGTTCTTCAGCTCTTCCTCCGTCGGCTTGATGAACATGTTGGTGACGAAGTGGGCCTGCCACGCGACCTCGACGATGAAGCGGATGGCCATACGGGTGTCCTTGTTCGCGCCGCAGAATGCGTCGACGACGAACAGGCGCTTGCTGCCCAGCTCCTTCAGAGCGATGTCCTTGACCGCCTTCCAGGTCTCTTCGGTCATGGGATGGTTGTCGTTCTTATAGGCGTCGGACGTCCACCACACGGTGTCCTTGGAGTTCTCGTCCACGACGATGTACTTGTCTTTGGGGGAACGGCCGGTGTAGATACCGGTCATAACGTTCACGGCACCCAGCTCGCTGACCTGGCCCTTTTCGTAGCCGGTGAGCTCGGGCTTGGTCTCTTCCGCGAAGAGCATCTCGTAGGAAGGATTGTGCACGATCTCGGTGGTGCCGGTGATCCCATACTGCTTCAGATCGATTTCAGCCATTTTGGATTACCTCTTTCTTTGAACTGTCCGGCTGCCGGAGCAGCCGTGAAATTACTTCTGCACTACGTTTCCCGTAGTTTCGCATCTATATATTACGATTTTTTTCGGACAAAATCAATCCTTTTTTATCGTTTTGCAAAAAGTTCATAATTTTGCCGAAAAAGGACGGCAAAGCACGCTGCAGGGGAGCGGACAGCCGGGCCCGGCGCAATGCTGCCGATCCGAACAGGCTGACGATAAAACGGTATGCAGCCCCGATTTGTCATTGCGAGGAGGCGCAGCCGACGTGGCAATCTCGGGAAGGCAGTTACGATTTCGCCGGGAATGCCTTGTTATCCGACCATATTCTGCGAGATTCCCACGTCGCGATGCTCCTCGGAATGACAAACTTGGGAGCCTTGCGCCGATGAATTTGTGCCGTGATCATTGCCGGCCTGCATGGCGCTCACTGAGCGCCGCTACAGACGCAATTGGTTTTTACGTTTTTATCGGTGGCCTGTACGAATCGACAGTGCAGCGCCGGGAGGGACATGTCCCTCCCCTACAACGCCCGGCTGGCGGCCGTGCCGAAAAATTCCCCGGAGCATGTGCTCCGGGGAACGGTTCCTTTTAGTCGCGGACCTTCGTGTCGATCTCCGCACGGCACTTCGTGCGGAAATCGTCTACGCTCATGGCGCCGAGATCCACACCGGCACGCGTGCGGACGGACACGGTCTGGTTCTCCATGTCGCGGTCGCCGACGACGAGCATATACGGGATCTTCTGCATCTGGGCCTCGCGGATCTTGTAGCCGAGCTTCTCGCTGCGGTAGTCAGACTCGGCACGGATGCCCGCGTCGCGCAGACGGTCGACGATCTCCTGCGCATAGTCGTGCGCGCGGTCGGTGATCGGCAGAACGCGGACCTGCGTCGGCATCATCCACAGCGGCAGCGCGCCTGCGTACTTCTCGATGAGGTAGGCCAGCGTGCGCTCGTAGCAGCCGAGGCTCGTGCGGTGAATGATATAGGGACGGACCTTCTGGCCGTTCTGGTCGGTGTATTCCATGCCGAAGCGCTCGGCCAGCAGCAAGTCGATCTGGATGGTGACGAGGGTGTCCTCCTTGCCGAAGACGTTCTTATACTGGATGTCGAGCTTCGGGCCGTAGAACGCGGCTTCGTCGATGCCAACGGTGTACTTCACGCCGAGGTCGTCGAGGATGCGGCCCATGATCTCCTGCGCCTCGTTCCACTGCTCGGCCGTGCCCTCATATTTATTGTTGGGGTTCGCGGGATCCCACTGCGAGAAGCGGAACGTGCAGTCCTCGAGCAGGCCGACGGTACCGAGGCAGTACTTGGCAAGATCGAGGCAGCGCTTGAACTCCTCCTCCAGCTGATCCGGGCGCAGCACGATGTGGCCCTCGGAGATCGTGAACTGGCGCACGCGGATGAGGCCGTGCATTTCGCCGGAGTCCTCGTTGCGGAACAGCGTGGACGTCTCGCCGAGGCGCATCGGCAGGTCGCGGTAGGAGCGGGCGCGGTTCAGGTAGACCTGATACTGGAACGGGCAGGTCATCGGGCGCAGAGCGAAGCATTCCTTCGTCTCGTCGTGCGGGTCGCCGAGGACGAACATGCCGTCGAGGTAGTGGTCCCAGTGGCCAGAGATCTTATACAACTCGCGCTTGGCCAGCAGCGGCGTCTTCGTCAGCAGGTAGCCGCGCTTTTCCTCCTCGTCCTCGACCCAGCGCTGCAGCGTCTGGATGACGCGCGCGCCCTTCGGCAGCAGGATGGGCAGGCCCTGACCGATAACGTCGACGGTCGTGAAGTATTCCAGCTCACGGCCGAGCTTGTTGTGGTCGCGCTTGCGGGCCTCCTCCTGCTTCTGCAGGTATTCGTCCAGCTCCTCCTTCTTCGGGAAGGCAATGCCGTAGATGCGCTGGAGCATCTTGCGCTTCGAATCGCCGCGCCAGTAAGCGCCGCAGCACTGCGTCAGCTTGAAGGCGTTTGCCTTGATGCGGCCGGTGCTGTCCAGATGCGGGCCTGCGCACAGGTCCGTGAACTCGCCCTGCGTGTAGAACGAGATGACGGCATCCTCGGGCAGGTCGTTGATGAGCTCGACCTTATACGGCTCATCGAGCGACTCCATATAGGCCACGGCCTCGGCACGCGGCTTCTCGCTGCGGACGAGGGGGAGCTTTTCCTTGCAGATCTTTTTCATCTCGGCCTCAATGGCGTCAAGGTGCTCCTGCGTGAAGCTGAAGTCTGCATCAAAATCGTAGTACCAGCCGCTGTCGATGGACGGGCCGATGGCCAGCTTGACCTGCGGATACAGGCGCTTGACGGCCTGCGCCATCACATGGGAGCAGGTGTGCCAGTACGTCTTGCGATAGGCCTCGTTTTCAAACGTGTACAGATTTTCTTCGGACATGGTGTTTCCTCCTTCATTCTGAGGGGCAATAAGGGAACCTCTGTATAAAATCAACTGCGGTGCCTGCCAGATCTTTTTCGCCAATCCATCGGTTCGGAAAACTTGAAATACATACCGGTATTCCGGCGTTTCCCAAACCTTGGCTTGACAAAAAATATCTTGCCATTCACGCTTGTTGATTTTATCAGAGGTTCAAAAAAATCACCCCTGATCCAATCAGGGGTGAGATACAGATCCTGTATTCCACGGTTCCACCCTGCTTGCAGCGCATGGCGCTGCCGCTCGTTGGCGCGGTAACGGGCGCACCCGGCTCAGCCTACTGGAAGTTCAGCGGAGCGGCTCGGAAGCGGTTCGGCGGCAGGCGGGTGCAGGAGCTTTCACCAACCGCTCCCTCTCTGGGCAACCGGGCCTGTTCCGGTCTTCGTCACAGCCTCTTTGATATCGCCAATATAGCACGTTTGCCCGGCCGTGTCAAGCGGTGCGGGCAAAGTTTTTTGCCTGCGGCGGGGCGGTTGCGTTTTGTGGCCGTTATGTTAACCGTTTTGTAATCCTTTCACAATATCTTGTGCCTCCGCGCGCCGTGTATGCGGATATCTAGTCCGCCGGAAAACGGAAATAATAGCACAAAAAGTTTGACGAAAACAGGAAAATAAGAAAAAAGCTTGACAAATCGTGAAAGAATGTTATAATTGCGCGGTAGTTACAATATAGTAACAATAGTTGCAGCCCGCAAACAAAACCGGCCGCTGCAGCGAAAATTCTCAGAAATTGGAGGAGGCAAGCATGCAAAGAAGCACACAACATCCGCGCCGCCGGGCGTGGCTGCGGCGGCTCATCGTCGTCGCGGTGCTGGCCGCCGCTGTCGGCGCGCTGCTTTCGCAGACCGTCTTTGCCCAGACCAGCTATATTATCACGGACGGCGACCGCGTCACCGTCCACCGCTCCTACAGCTCCGATCCCTATGAGGTGCTCACCGAGGCGGGCATCGAGCTCGAGGAGGAGGATACCTATGAGACCGGCTATGCCGACGGCATGAATCAGATCACCGTCCGCCGCATGCAGATGGTCACGGTCATCAACCGCGGCGCGCAGAGCGTCATCGGCACCTACGGCGAAACGGCCGGCTCCCTGCTGGCCCGCATGGGCATCACGCCGGGCGCGGGCGACACGCTCTCGTGCAGCAGCGAGACGCAGACCTACGACGGCATGACCATTGAGCTCGTGCACACGGAGACGCGCATCGAGGAGGAGGACACGACCGTTCCCTACCCCGTCAATTATTATGAGGACCCCGAGCTCGAGCCGGGCGCCGAGATCGTCCTCGTGGCCGGGCAGAACGGCCTGACCCACGTCAAGAGCGAGGTCACCTACCGCAACGGCAAGGAGGTCTCCCGCGTCATCGTGCAGGAGACGGTCCAAACGAAGCCCGTCACCCAGCTCGTCATCCGCGGCGTTGACCGCACCATCATGGAGCAGCCCGCCGATCCGGAGCCTGCGGAGCAGGCGGCCCCTGCCGCCTCGTCCGGCACGGCCTCCGGCAGCTCCTCGTCCGGCTCGTCGTCCTCCGGCGGCTCACGCTATGACGGCTCCGCCGAGACGAGCGGCAACGTCATCATGACGTCCTCCGGCGAGAGCTACACCTACATCGATGTGATGACCTGCTCCGCCACGGCCTACACCTGCGAGGGCTATGTCGGCCACACCTATTCCGGCACGCTGGCCCGCGTGGGCGCCATCGCGGTCGACCCGACCGTCATCCCGCTCGGCACGAAGATGTATGTCGTTTCAAACGACGGCCAGTATGTCTATGGCTACTGCGTGGCCGAGGACATCGGCGGCGGCATCAAGGGCAATAAGATCGACCTGTATTTTGACACCTATGCCGAGTGTTGGGACTTCGGCGTGCGCATGTGCACCGTCTATATCCTGGGCTGAATGAAATAGAGAAGGACCGGACGCGCAGCCCGGTCCTTTTTATAATGTAATGCGGCGTGAAGCTCTCGGGTTTGTCATTGCGAGGGCGCTTTGCGCCCGTGGCAATCTCGGGAAGGCACTGACGCCCCGTACCGGCCACCGTGAAAACGGTATGCACCGATTGCGTCTGTAGCGGCG
>CDZV01048249.1_pt1 | contig 15940 bp, 13 predicted proteins | sample 554851 | NCBI WGS metagenome assembly CDZV01 (sample SAMEA3182090, study PRJEB8094) | gut metagenome | biome: human; feature: gut; material: Stool; isolation source: human stools | place: Canada | collected 2013-03-12
CTTTCCTTTCCCGCCGTTTTCTACACTTGTCTTTTATACCCATTTACCCAATTTTCTACATTTGTCGATTATGAGGTGACACCCTATGCTGCTCCGCCGCCTGAAACCGCTGTTCACCCCCTATCCCTGCGCCAAGCGGCTGGCAACCGCCTGGATCCTGCTGAACGCCCTGCGGCTGTGCTTTGGCCCCGCCGCCAAAGCCGTCCCGCTCCCCCTCTTTTGCGGCGGGATCCTGCTGCTCTTCGCCGGGCTGACCCTGGTCGCGCTTGCGCGGCCGGCGGCCTGGCTGGAAAACGGCCTGCTTGTGGGCGCGGCGGCCTGGCTGGCCTGGCTGCTGGTGTGGCAGTATACGGGCGGGACCCCCTATGCCTTCTGCGCGGCGCTGCTGCTGGCGCTGGGGCTGCTGATCTGTATCCTGTACCGGCAGCCCGCGTCCCCCGCCCTGCCGGCGGTGGGCCGCCGCCTGTGCCTGGCCGTCGTGGGCGGGTGCGCCGTGCTGTTCATCGCGGTGGTGGGCGGCGTCACCTGCCTGCGCTACGCCACCTACAGCGCGCCCAACTACGATTTCGGCATCTTCGCCAACATGTTCCATCACATGAAAACCACCCTGCGCCCCCTGGTCAGCTGTGAACGCGACCGGCTGCTGTCCCATTTCGCGGTGCATATCTCCCCGATCTATTATCTGCTGCTGCCGGCCTATCTGGTGTTCCCCACCCCCTACACGCTGCAGATTGGGCAGGCCGTCGTGCTCGCCAGCGGCCTTATCCCGCTGTACCTGTTGTGCCGGCGGTACGCCCTGTCCTACCGGGTGACGGCGCTGCTGGCCGTATTGTATGCCGGCTGCCCGGCGCTGAACGCCGGCTGCTTCTACGATATCCACGAGAACTGTTTTCTGACGCCGGCGCTGCTGTGGCTCTTCGTCTGCTTCGAATACGGCCGCACCGGCTGGCTGTACGCCGCCGCAGCGGCTGTGCTGCTCGTCAAGGAGGACGCCGCCGTCTACCTGGCGGTTCTCGCGGTGTATATCTGGCTGGCGCGCCGGGACCGCCACGGCAAATGGCTGCTGCTACTGGCCGTGGGGTATTTTCTGCTGGCCGTGGGGCTGCTCACCCTGTTCGGCGAAGGGGCAATGTTCGGCCGCTACGGCAACCTGAGCGACACGGAACCCACTGTCGCCGGCATACTGCGCACCCTGCTGTGCAATCCCGGCCACCTGTTCGATCAGCTGTTCAAGACCGGCGACGGCAGCGCCCGCAAGCTGCTGTACCTGTTCCAGCTGCTGGCGCCGCTGGCGGCGCTGCCCTTTATGACGCGCCGGTTCGGCCGGTATCTGCTGCTGGCGCCGCTGCTGCTCAATCTGCTGACCACCTATCCCTATATGTACGACATCGGCTTTCAATACGGGTTCGGTATTTCCGCCTTCCTGTTTTATCTCGCGGTGATGAACCTGCCCGCGCTGTCCGCGCCGGTGCGCCGCAAAGCGCTGACCATAGCGGCGCTGGCGACGTGCCTGCTCTACACCGTGGCGGTGCTGCCCCGCCTGGAAAGCCAGGCGGCGTGTTACAGCCGCGAACGGGAAAGTTTCGCCCGCATGGACGCGCTCCTCGCCTCCATCCCGCAGGACGCCTCGGTCACCGCCTCGGGCATGCTGGTGGCCCACCTGTCCAATCGGGACGAAATCTACGAGCTGGCATATCACGACAAAACCGACACCGACTATCTCGTGCTGGATATCCGCCCCGCCTACGCAAAGGACGCCACGGAAGCGCGCGCCCAATACACGGACGCGGGCTATGTCCTGGTCCGGCGGGAGGAAAACCTGCTGGAAATCTGGGGCAGCCCTTCAGCGGCTTATTGAAATACACAATACAAAACTACCCCGGCTACGAAGCATAAGACGGTGATGATGATGCCCATGAGGGCGGCGACCGCGTACCCGGTTCTTTTTTTCCCGGCCGGCGCGGCGCGGGAGGAAGCTGCCGGGGGCAGCGGGGCGGTCTTTTTCGCCGCGGCCGGCCGGTTCAGCATTTTCATACTGGCTTTTCTGTACCGCGCCAGCGGGTCCGCCTCCGTAAGAATGCGCTGATAAAAATCGGCGAGCCATTGCTCGTCGTCTACGGTGCACAGCGCCTCTTCAGTGGCACCGCTGACATGTGCAATCTGGTTGCGGATATACCGATAATGCTTGAGCCTGTTGTAATCCTGCTGCCAGCTCTCCGGACGAAATCGGAGGACCTGACACGAATCCATGCACTCGATATACGCCGTCACTCCCTTATCCGCGGAACATAAATCCCGGCACAGCGCGTCGAGCCGCTTATACGTTTCCATAAAGCTCATCCCATACCACCCCGCTGTCTGCGCAGCCGCAAGCCGCTGTGCATCTGCTTTCCTTCTTTATCATATCCCGGCCTTCAAAAGCCGTCGCTGCCTTAATGATAACACAGCCGAAAGCAAAACGAAAGGGGAACCCGCCGTTTTTTCCGCCGCAGGCGCCTTCTTTTATGCCAGCATGCACAGCAGCCCGGCCCATTGCACAAAGGAGGACGCATCGCCTGCTTCCGCGGCTCCTGTTCTCTATACGAAAAATCCCCGAAGATCCTGTGATCTTCGGGGATTTCCGTGTTGGCATCTGCTTATTTTCCCGGGCCGCTTCCAGCCAAGTATTTTCAGCGCAAGTGGGCTTAACTGCCGTGTTCGGGATGGGAACGGGTGTACCCCCACCGCCATCAACACCAACTTGATAGAGTATACACCGCACCCGCCGGCTTGTCAAGCCCTTTTTGAGAAAAGGCCGCACCGCGGGCCGACCGGCCTGGGGCTTCCGGATACCGGCCGCGGCGCCGGCTTTCAGCCGGATGAGCCGCGCGCACGGCCGGCGCGGCCGAACCGTCTGCGGTGCCCGCGCGTTAACGGCTGTGTCCCGCCCTGTTCACAGCGCCCTTATCCGCTCCGCCTGAATATAGCCCCCGCGCACGGGGAAGGGCTGCCCCGCGGGGTCGCCGGGCACCACGCGGCCGCCGATGAGCTCGGTGCGGCTTTCCCCCGCGCGGTACACGCATTCGTACCCGTAAAAGGCGCGCAGAATCCGGTCGGCCTGTTCCGCCTCCATTGCGGGCGTCACGGTCCAGTCCGCCTCGGTCGGCGCGGGCCAGTAGTCGCCCGGGCCCTGGGGCCGGGCCGCGGCCAGCAGGGCGGGCAGTTCGGTCATCAGCCGGTGCACCATACCGGGCACCCGGTCGTACACCTGTTCCATATAGCTGCGCAGCGTCTCCCCCTCGCGGATGGGAAAGCGCTCCTGCAGCAGAATATCGCCCGTATCGAAATCCCGGGCCATCCGGTGGGCGGTGATGCCGCCCTGGGGCATACCCCGGAGCAGAAGGAGCGGCATGGGCCAGGAGCCCCGGCCCACGGGAAGGGGCGAGGGATGAAAGTTGACCATCGGCAGCGTGTCCGAAACGGGCGCGCGGTAGTAATACCCCGCGCACACCAGCAGCTCACAGCCGTCCTCCTCCAGCCGCGCCAAATCCGCGGCGGTGATCCGATCGAGGGTGCAGGGAATCCCCTGCGCCCGCGCCGTCTCCTGCACGGCGGTGTTGAACTCGGTTACGTTGTCGGTGGGGCAGGTGAAAATCCGCATCACCTCGCCCCCCTCCTGCAGAATGGCACGCAGAACAGGATACAGCAAATCAATCCCCATATAGGCTATCTTCACCATGCCACCTCCCTGTTGTTCGTTCTAGTATGCCCAAACAGGCGGCCTTTCCTTGCATGGCGCCGCCTTCGCGGCCGAACCGGGCCGTGTTCCGGGTACCCGCCTGCGTGCAGACCGCCGCCGGGGCGCCCCGCGCCCGCGGCGTCTCGCCCGCAGGGCGCGCACCGGGCTGTCAGCGCCCCCCGCTCCGGCTGTCATGCCGGCGTTTGCTGCGGCAGAAAAAGCGGCATCCTCCGCTTCTTCTGCGTGAAATGTTCCATAGGATGGTCTCTGCCTTAAAAGGCGTAATCCATATATGCCTGTTTCAGCTTGGGATAGATGTTGCGCGAGATGGGGATACGCCTGCCGTCGGTCAGCAGCAGCTCGGCGGCCGTCAGGCCGTCCACGTAATCCAGGTTGACGATATAGGCGCGGTGCGGGATAAAAAAGCCGGGGTATTCCCGAAGCTGCTCGTACAGGGAGGACAGGGTCGCCGGCGTTTCCATTTCCGTCCCGTCGGCGAGCGTGCAGATCCGGCTGTGGTTGAAGCTTTCCACCGTGACCAGATCCCGCAGATGCACCCGGCGGATACCATCCCGGGTTTTCAGCGCCACCGACGGGTTATCCTTCGGCTCCAGCCGCCGGATACAGCCGAGCATCTCCTGCTCAAAATCGGCCGTTTTCACCGGCTTGAGCAGATAGCCGGAGGCCTTCACCCCGAAGGCCTCCACTGCGTATTCCCGGGAGGTGGTTAGAAAGAGGATTTCCGCCTTCTCGCCCCGCTCCCGCACCTTGCGGGCGACGTCGATGCCGCTCACATGAGGCATGAGGATATCCAGCAGGTACACATCGTACCCGCCGCGTTCTTCGACCGCCTGCAGAATGTCAAGCGGCGACACAAACGCCTCAGTTTTCAGGGGGAATTCCGGGTGTCCATCGGAGAACTGCCCGGCATATTGCAGCAAAAACCGGATATCCTCCTGCCTGTCATCGCAGATGCCAACGCGGATCAAAAGCATTCACCTCGCACGCCGCCGGACCTCAGCCGATGACGGACGGCTGCCGCAGAAGATCCTGCAGAAGCTCCGTCGGGATAACAAATTCCGGCATTCCCATGCTGCCCGGCGCCACTTCGTATTCGTCAAAAACAATCACCAGCCGGTCCTCGCCATTGATATAGAAATTCGGATCGGCATCGATCTCCTGAAAGCACTCGTCATCCGACCAGATACCGCCCGGGATGAAATAATCCCCTTCGCCGGCCTCCACCTGCTCGGTCATCTGCCGCAGGATTTCCTCGCTGATAACGCGGCTGTACGGGCTGCCCGATTCAAACAGGTCGGCAAACCGCAGCACCGCCCCCGTCCGCTTGTCCAGCGTAAAGCAGCGGCTGTACTGGCCGGAGCCGCCGGCGTTGATGGTCGTCTCAAACCGGACGGACAGCAGCCGGTCATCGTTACGCAGGATCGCATAGACGGTGTCCATCCCCACATACCCTTCGTATTTCCGCGCCACATACCACAAAAAGGTCTCCCGCATCTGGGCGATGTAAGCTTCCATCTGCTGGTTCATGTCGTTCGCGCCGTCTTCGATATCCGCGGGCGGCGCGGTGGGGGCGGTCGATGCGGTGGTTGACGGGTTGGTCGGCACCGTCTGCGTCGGCATAGCCGTCTGGGACGGCATGGTCGTCTGGGACGGCATGGTCGTCTGGGACGGCATGGTCGGCCCGGCGGATGTGGCCGCCGCTGTGGTCGATGCGGCCGTCTGGGACGCCGCCGTCGACTTCGCCGGCGCGGTTATCCGGGAGGACGCGGCCGTCTGGGATGGCATTGCCGCCTCATATGATGCGGATGTCTGCGGCCGATCGGGGCGCGTGCCGGAGGCGGCGGAGGCTGTGGCCGTACTGGTCTGTGTCCCGGCCGAAGGGCTTCCCTCGGTCCCCTCTCCTGTCAGGATCACGCCGTCCTCGTTCGCTTCCACGACGGGGAGAACGGCATCAAACGACGTATCGCCCCAGTCAAACCGGTAGGAACGGATATCGGCGAGCCGCACCAGCATCCCCAGGCCAGGCACCTCGGCGAGCGCCTGTGCCATGGTCGGCATGCAGTTGATCATAAGGAAAAAGAGGAACAGGGAAGGAGGGCCGACGACGCCAGCCTTTTGCTTAAAAGGCGTTTTTTTCGGCCTGGCACGGCGGCGGGGGCGGCCTGTACCTGCCGGCGGAATAACACCGCCTTAAACCGGAATTCCCCCTCCTCACAGGTGCAGCGGAACAGACCGTTGTATTTGCGGGTCACCGCATCGATGCTGCGCAGGCCGATGCCGTGTCCTTCCCGCTGCGGCACGGCGGGGAACCCGTCGGCATCGAAGGCCACCGGCACGGGGCAGGGGTTTTCCACCGCGATGATCAGCCGGCGTTCCTCCGTCAGTTCTGCCGAAAGGCGGATATAGCGGTTCTCCTTTTCCCATTTGCGGCAGGCGTTCGCGGCGTTTTCCAGGGCGTTGGCCAACACCACGCAAATATCGATTTCATCAAAGGGCAGCTCCCGCGGCAGGCGGATCTGCGCCGTCACGCTGCAGCCCGCTTCCCTGGCCTGCCCGATGCAGGAGGAAAGCACCGCGTTCACGGTGGGATTCTCGCAGTACGTCTCCTTTTCGACGGCGGAAAGCTGCCCGCTCAGGTTTTGGATATACCGGGTGATGCTCGGATTATCCTGCTGCTCCGCCAGCCCCTCGAGAACCAGCAGATGGTGCCGCATATCGTGCCGGTAGGTCCGGCCCAGCTCCATCTTTTTGCACACGTCCTCGTATTCCCGGCGCTGTATCGCCATCTGGAGGCTAACCGCCCTTTCGGCCTCCCGCAGCCGGGCGATGGTCGACGCCGAGGCCAGCACCCGAACAAGCACCAGGAATATGGAACAGGCCGTCAGCAGCAAAAGCACCAGCAGGGGGTTGTCCGTTGTACTGCCGCCCACGTAGGAGAACAGCAGGATAATCATCAGCACGGGGAAGCTGATCAGCAGCCAGTTGGTCTGGTTATGGAGGACATAGGTCCGAAACGGCCGGCGCAGGAAGCGGAACACGAGGAACAGCATGCCTCCCGCCGCCAGCAGCAGGCAGGCCGTCAGCAGCAGGCTTCTGCCCCACCCCGGCAGGTTTGCCAGCCGGGTGAACCACAGCATCAGGATTTTCCATATGGTTTTCAGGACGAAATACACGATGGTGCCGACGGTCCAGGCGGCCACCGTCTGGAAAAAGCCGGAGCGGGACAAAATATGCAGGCAGACAATAGCCGGCAGGTAAGCCGTCAGCGGCAGCAGAGTGAGCACCAGCGTTTTATCCCAGCCGCAGGCCAGCAGTGCCACCTGCAGCAGACCGATCCCCAGCAGCGTTCCGCCGAGGCCAGCAGGCTGGCTTTTTTGGAAAAGCGGCGCGTGATCAGGCTGCCGCTTATCACCGCAAATACAAGAAAGACGATCCCTTCCCACAGAATTTTTCCCATTCTGCCCCAAACAGCATCGCTTTCTCCCTTTCTGTATGTATCCCCGCCGCGCGGGCCATTCTGCCGTATGCCAATGGATTGTTTTCATCTTACCATATTTCCGCGCGTATTTCAATGTGGGAATCCGCCCCTGCCAGCCTGTTCCGTTTTCCGGGGACGGCAAGCCAAAGCGGCCGGTTCCTCCTCTTCGGCCGAACCGCGCGGGCCGCGGCGGGAGCGGGATTTCCGCTTCTTTCCAATCGGGTTCTCCCGCATGCCGCGGCTTTGTCCGAGGGCGCCGTTTCCGTCCGGTGACGCAATCCGCCTGCCCCCCGGTGCGGCGGTTATCACAGTCCAAAATCCTGCCCAATTTCTCGGGCGGGCACATCGTCCGCTTTTCCTCCCGACGCTGCATGCCAAAAAAGCCCCCGACACGGGCGGTTCCTGTGTCGGGGGCCTAAACTTGATTTTTTGCCTGCTTTTGCTGGTGCAGGGCACCCATGCCATGGAACGGAGGCGGGGCCGCAGGGCGTTCCCCGCACCCGGGATCGATAAACGTTTCCATGCCGCTGACCTCCACGATGGACGAACCCGTGAACCACTGCAGCACGTCAATATAATGCACGCCGCAGTCTACCAGCGGGCTGGTATCCGCCAGCAGCCGTTTGTACCGCGCCCAGTCCATGGCGTGATGGTTCTGCACCATGCGGGCCAGCCGCAGGGTGCCTATCGCCCCGCCGCGGATCAGCTCCCGCACCCGGATATAGGAACGGTTGTGCCGCAGCACATGGGCGACGAGCACCTTGCGATCCGTCTGCTTCACGCACTCGTAAAAGGCCCGGCCATCCTCCCAGGTGGCGGCGATAGGCTTTTCACACAGCACATGCTTGCCCGCCGCCAGGCAATCCTTCAGAATGGGCAGATGGGAGGAGGTATAGGTCGCAATGATGACGATGTCGATGCGTTCGTCGGCCAGAAAAGCACGGTAATCGGTCCCCCAGGCCGGCGCACCATACCGCCGCGCCGCCTGCTGCGCCAGCTCTTCCCGGCTGTCGGCGACCGCCAGCAGCCGGATATCCTCCCGGAAATAGATGTCCGCCATATGCTCGCAGCCGATGTGCCCGCAGCCAATGACGAGAACCCCGTATGGTTTCATGCGCTATCCCTCAAAACTTCCCCTTGAGAAAATCAATGGCCAGCTGGATATCCGCGGCCGGGTTGGCGCCGACCTCCCGTTCAACGGTCAGGTAGCCGGTGTAGCCGATATCCTCCAACGCCGCGAGATACCGGTCGAAATCCACGCTTCCCTGGCCGAGCGGCACCTCCTTGAAAAACTCGTCCAGGCGCAGATCGCCGATGCCGCCCTCGGCAAAGTAATCGTAGATCACGCGGGGATCGGTCTTCTTGAGCAAAAGCCCGTCCTTGGCATGGGTGTGCACGATATAGTCCTGCAGCGTGTACACCGCCTGCACCGGATCGTCGTCGGTGACCATGACCAGGTTGGCGGGGTCCAGATTGACCGCCACCCCCTTGGAATCCAGGCTGTCCAGGAACGCCTTCAGGCGGGCGGCCGGCTCGGGCCCCGTCTCGATGGCGAAAAAGGCGCCGTTGGCGTGGGCGTATTCGGCCAGCTCGTTGCAGGCCTGCTGCATGACGCGGTAGGTATCGCAGGACGCGTCCGCCGGCACCACGCCGATGTGGGTGGTGACCACCCGGCTGCCCAGTTCCAGGGCCAGATCGACAATGCGCTTCGAGCGTTCGATTTTATGCGGGTTTTCCTCCGGCCGGGCAAAACCGTGGCCGCCCAGATCCCCGCACAGCGCCGATACCTCCAACCCGCAGTCCTGCAGGATCCGGCGCTTTTCCGCAATGGCCGCGCCGGTCAGGTTTTCGGGCGCCATTTCGCCCTCGACGGCATACAGCTGCACGCCGTCGGCCCCCATCTTGGCGCAGGCTTCCAGGCTTTCCCGGAAGGGCAGCCGCAGCCAGTCCGCGATAATGCCCAGTTTAAACGTCGCCATATTGGTTTCCTCCCGTTTTCGTTAGACCGCGACCCATTCGCCGGGGCGCTGCTGGGCCTTGAGACCGGCCTCGCGCACCGCCATGATGTTGATCGTCTCCTCGTGGGGCACCTTTTCCTCCCGGGTGCGGAAGAAATCCACCATCTCGCGGATAAAGGCGGCGAAAAAGTCGGATTCCACCGTCACCATCTTGTTGTCGTCCGGGCAGCACACGGTGGTCACGAAAGGCGAACCGTCCTCGAACTGGGTGATGGTACCCGTGCGGCCGTCCGTAAATTCCACCGCCAGCGACAGCCACTTTTCGCCCTTCAGATACAGCACGCGGCGGGCCGGCGCCTTCATGAACATCATCAGCGGCTCCAGCTGATGGATGGAATAGGTCTCGTACTGAAAGGGGCCCCAGCAGCTCACCGCCTTGACACGGCTGGGATCGATGCCCTTGTACTCCTCGGCAAAACGCAGCGCAGAGGAGGACCAGCAGGGCGTGCCGCTCTGCTCTGCGATGGCGAAGATCCGGCGGGCGGTGGCGGCGTCGGGGGCGAAGGTCTTATCCACATACACCGGCTTGCCCGCGCGCAGCGGCACCTGGCACAGCTGCTCGTGCATCTCGCAGTTGTCCGGAGACAGCACCACAAGGGCATCGCTCTTTTCCACGACCTCCTCGATGGTCGCACACTGGGTGACGCCGAATTTTTCACACCACTGGGCGCTGGTCATGCCGGTCAGGGGGCTGTCGATGAGGCCGAAGGCGTAGGTCACCTCCGCCTCGCCGCCGGACGCCTCCTTGATCCAGGCGGGGTAATTGTTGGCATGCCATTCATCCAGGTAATAGTCGATAAATCCGATTTTCATAACCGCTTCCTCCTTAAAATGCGATTTCCCTGTGCTGCTCGGCGGAATCGTAAATGCTCTGCAGGATCTTCGCCGTAATGATCACCGTATCGATGTGGGAAGGCAGCTTTTCGCCGCTTTCGATGCAGTCGAGGAAGGCGTCGATCTCGTTCTGGAAATGATCCCGCATCTTGAACTCCGGCTTATAGGAGACCAGCGCGCCGTGCTCGGCGGTGAACACCTCGAAATCCTGACCGTACTGCAGGCGGATGCCGGCCTTGGTGCCGAGGAAGTCGATGTACATCTCCTGCTCGCCGATATTCTGCGCCCAGGCGCCGTTGAAGGTGATCACCGGCCCCTCGGTGCGGATCATGCCGGTCACGGAATCGTCCACGTCATACACGCCGTCCAGCTTGGGCGGGCCGGCCCACATGTCCTTGTATGCATAGTTCGCCATGTCCTTGCCCAGCTTGCAGAACGCCTCGCCCGACACGGTCACGGGCCGCGGATCACCGCAGCAGTACATCACGATGTCCAGGTAATGCACGCCCCAGTCGATAAGCGCGCCGCCTCCGGCAATCGCCTTGGTGGTGAAGGCGCCGCCCAGGCCGGGGATGGAGCGGTGGGCGCGGAAACTGACATACACCTGGTACACCTCGCCCAGCTTGCCCGAATCGATGTATTGTTTGATGAGATTGACGCTGTCGTTGAAGCGGTTGACCACGCCGATGTTGAGCGTTTTTCCCGTTTCATGCTGCACCTTCTGCATCTCCAGCGCCTCCGGATAGGTGCGGGCGGCAGGCTTTTCGCACAGCACGTGCTTGCCCGCGCGCAGGCAGTCGATGGCGATGGGCGCATGCACGTTATTGGGCGTGCAGACGGAAACGGCCGTCACCTCGTCGTCCCGCAGGATGTCGTGGTAATCGGTCACCGCCGTGCCGCAGCCGTACTTTTCCACCGCCGCCTGGGCCCGCTCAGGCAGGATGTCGCAGAAATACTTGATTTCCGCCTTCTCGTTGTTCATGTAGGAGGGGATGTGTGCCGCGTTGGCAATGGTACCGCAGCCAATGATCGCGATTTTCATATGGATTCCTCTTTTCCTTGTTTTTTTAACAGAGCGTCCAGCGCTCTGTTTTTCATGGAATCAAAATCCCGGCCTCCGTCCAGATATTCCTGCCGCAGCCGGTCGTACAGCGCCGGATCCGCCTGCCGGAGCAGCTGCATAATCCGGTAATCCTGTACGCCCTCGCGTATCAGTTCGGACGCGCGGGTGGGCACCGGCCCGTTAACGCCGGCATACACACACTGATAATTGATGGTGGCGTCCTCGTGCACCGTCGGGCGCATGGTGTTGTCCCAGCTGTTGAGCCGCGGCTCATGGTAGGAATAAAAGCCCCACCAGTTCATGCTCCGGGACAGCGAATCCCATGCGCAGATACGCGGCAGCTGAAGCAGGCCGGCGCGATCCGCCCCCATATGCTGGCTGCTGACGTTGTACTGGCCGTTGAACAGCCGATCGTGGGTGAAGTATTTCCACGCCTCGGGCCGCCCGTCCAGGTTGAGCACCAGCGGCACCGACACGTCCACCAGCGTATACCAATCGCGCAGGCAGCCGGCGATCACCTCGTCGGGCGCCACGCCGTCTTTGTCGAATCCCGTCCAGAAGGAGGGGTTGACATAGATGCGGATCCGGGGATACAGCTTTTTGCACAGGCGCACCATCACGCCCAGCGCCTTGGCGTTGTGGGCGCCGGGCTCGTCGGGCATTTCCAGGAACCAGTGGTCGAAATCCACGCCGTATTTCTCTGCCTGGCGGATATGCCCGTCGAGCAGGACGTGGACCTCCTGCTCCACCTCGTCGGTGATGTCCTCCGGCTTGAGGGCGCCCGTATACAGCAGATCCGAGTACCGTCCCAGACCGAGGATCAGGAAATACGTGTCCGGATTGAGCCGGCGCGCCTCGTCGGCGACGGTGCCCGGCTCGGGCCAGCCCCAGTAAACGTTGGTGCCCACCTCATGGCGGTAAGCGGCCTCCTGCGCGGCACGATCGGCATAGACAAAGGGCACCATCCCGGCGTAGGGGGTATGCCCCGTCTCGTTGGCCCACAGCCACACGCCCGGGTACGCCGCCGGCAGGCGCAGCGGCAACACTTCAGCCTGCACCTGAACCGCTTCCTCCCCGGCACGCAGCGTCAGCGTGTAATCCCCCGCCGCCGCCTCTCCGCCGTAGATCTTCAGCCAGAAGATGCAGCTGCCGCCGCCCGGCAGATGGATTAGCGGAAAGTCCTCGATGACCGACGCGTTGGTCAGATACCGGCGCAGCAGCGGCTTGCTGATGGTTGCCCGCTCGTTGAGCAGAGGCCCCACCGTGTTGCCGTACCAGCGGGTGGGCATCACACCGCCGACAAACAGCTCAGCCCGCAGCGGGGTGGTGTTGTCCAGCTCCACGCGCACGTCGGCGGGCGCGGTGGTATCGGCGTTGGTCAGCGCCAGGCACACCACCTCCACCCCGTCACCGCATACCCGCGTGCGCACGGGGACGCCGCTGCGCGCCGGATCGGGCAGGATGGGCGCCTGGGTCAGCGGACCGTAAGCCGGCATCTCCGACCAGATAACACCGGTCGTCCTGCAGCCGGCCGCCTGCCGCTTTTTCATCCAGCGGAACCCCTCCATGTCGGAGAAGGCTGTCTGCTCTGCACCGGGCAGCGATTCCATCGAAATGGAGTTGGCCCAGACGAAGGACGCCGTCCCGGCCTGCTGTTTCTCCGCCGCTTCTCCCGCGGCGTCGCCCCAGACCCATATCTGCCACAGGGAGAGGGCCCCCTCCCCCTGCAGGGTCAGGCGGATGTAGCGGCCCTCCGCGCCGTGCTGCCAGCGGCAGCGGTACAGATCCCTCTCCTGCTCCACGGTGCCGTCGTACACGCAGTCGAATGCCTGCCCATCGGCCGAAACCTCCACCGTGATGTGCCGCACACGGCAGCGGCAGATCAGATCCAGCTCCGCAAACCGGCAGGGCTGTTTGAAATCGAACAGCACCGCCATCCTGCCGCCGTCCGTCTGGGGAATATGCTTCTGATACCGCCCGTGCAGATTACCGTCCACCAGCCGCCGGCCGGTCAGTTCGGGAATATCCTGCGCCGTATCGCCGATGCCGGACAGAGGCGTCAGATAGGTGTAGGTCATCCCCGTAAGAATGATATCGCCATAAAATCCCAGGTTATCGGACAGCAGCCTCCCCGGCGGCGCCTCCTCCACCGTGCCGTCCATCCACAAAATGGGCCTGTCAGCCATGGATATCGCTCCCTTCCTCCCAATATATCAGGGCGATACAGGGAGGTCAACCCCCGTACCGTCATCCTCCGCGGTCAAATGGAAAAACCGGGCCGTGTATGGCCGATCGAGGGTCACCGTCAACACGCCCTGCGCCTCGTCAAAAGCAAAGGCGACCGGCAGTCCTTCAGGGTACCGGCAAACCGCCGACACCCGTTTGCCCCGCAGGCAGGGCAGCGGCAGGCGTAAACATAGATTTTCCAAATTTCAGGTTGACTGCGACACCGCCGATGAATTTGTGCTGATCCCATTTGGTGGAAGATAAAATCGAAGCGGTGGGACCTTTTTTCTCCCGTCCCTGGGCGGGGCCGGAGCCGTCTCCCAGCGGAAAACCGGCCCACCGGCCGTCAGGGGTGGCACCGGTCGCCCGGCCAAGACGGTCGTGCATGATCCAGCAGAAAAGGCTGGGAATGCACTGCTGGCCAAACCAGGTCTTATGCCGCACCGTTTCGCTGCAGATGAAGGAGGTGAGCCGCTGGGCCAGGTAATCCGCGCTGTCGTCGTCGTTGCCGTATTTGGGCAGACGGTTCAGGATCTCCTGACGCAGCGGTTCCTGCCCCTGGTAATTGGTTTTGAGGATCTCTCCGAACCGCTCCAGGGTAAAGCGCCGCTCCTCATACACCAGTTTCTGCAGGCTCACGAGGGAATCGATGAGGTTGGCCAGGCCGACGAAGGAGGGCATAATGTATTTATAGCGTCCGCCGCCCCAGTCCTGATCCTTTCCTAAAGCCAGACAGTCGTTGACAAAGCACGAGACGAAGGGATCGCCTCCGTTTTTCTGCCGTTCCATCTGCTGGCGGTTCTGATCCTGTATCTGGGTCTCGATAATCTGGGCCAAGCGGCGTTCATACGCGGCGATAAACCCCTCAAAGGTGGCGGGGTTTTCGCGGTACTGCCCGTCCTGCGTGAGTCCCATCAGTTCCAGCACCGGATCCAGCAGATTGATATACGGAGAGGCCACCCAGACGGTGGAAGAACGGCACAATGTTATCTCCACGCAGGTGCTGTGAACATAGTCGCACGCCTCTTCATAGGGAACGCCATATTCGGTGAGGCCGCGGATGATAAGATCGTCGTTAAAAATGGCGGGATGGCTGTATCCCTTGGACAGCAAAAGGCAGGATTTTTCCAAAATATCCTCCGGTGTGTCCGGATTCCAGCAAACACCGATCCCGGGATAGGACAGGCGGACATGATCGATGGAGTCCAGGAACATATAAGAGAGCTGGTTGGTCATGTCCCGTCCGTCCTTGTCCCGGCCGCAGATCATAAAGCCGGCGGCCAGACCGCTGGGCACATATTCATCATACATCAGGCACAGGCAGTCAATCCACTGCTGGGCCTCCTCTTCGGTGAGGATCCCCTTGTCCCGGTCTGCGAGGTAATACGGGAGCAGATACCGATCCGGCCGTCCAAGCTGATACAGCCCTTCCAGGCAAAAGTTGACAAAATGGATAGACTGCACCGCCTCGGTGAAATGTTCGGCGGGTTCCATGGGCACCCTCTGCAGAATGCGGCTAATCTCCAGCAGCTCGGCCTGCCGCACCGGATCGCCGCACTGCTCGGCCAGCTGAGCCGCATAGCGGGAATACCGTCCGGCATAATTTTCCAGCGCGTCCAGCGCCACCAAGCAGGCATGATAAAACTCTTCTTTTTCCAGATTGGCCGGTTCCGACAGATCCAGTGCCTGACGATAAGTGCACACCTCGGCGCGAATGCCGTGAAGCCCCTTGTGCAGCAGCTTTTCATAGTCGATGGCCATATGCGAATCCTGGCCCCAGTGAGGATCGAGTGCCGGCTCGGTATACCGGAGATACAAATCGAGCTCTTCCCGTTCCGCCGGCTCCAGCTCACGGTAGCAGGGCCGCCCCACCACCAGGGCGCCATCTTCGATGACCAGGGTGGACTGGGCCAGCATATCCGCCTTGGCAATGGCCCGGCGCAGAATCTTGCTGGATGCGTACTGATTTTTCAGCCAGCTTCTGTAAAAAACAGCTGGCCTTCGTCGGAGCGAAAGCCCTTGCAGGGATGTTCCAGGCTGTGGCGGCGCAGGGCCTCGATCCGCTGGGTTCTGGCAATCATTCCAGGTTCCTCCTGTAATGTAAAGATGCATAGGGAAATGGGGGTAAGGCGAATACCATCGAGCACACGCCATGGAATCCTGCCGCTTTCGGCAACCGCTGATATTGTGTACCCGTATGGAATATTTTTTCTTCATTATAACGCAAGTATTTAAAATTTCAAGTATACGGTAAGAGGGAAAAAATCGCTGTTCCTCCCCGCTGCGCTTCCAGCCCCTTATCCGGCCCATTGCCGCCTGGGCGGCCGCAATAAAAACAGCTTATCGCTGCCATCCGCCTGCGCGATGCGGCGTTGCGTTGATCGATCGCCTGTGTCAATAAAACCTGCGCTCGCCAAGGCGCCATGCACGGTTTGGCTATCCGCCGGCGGCGGTCGAACCGCCGGGCGCCTCCAAAGCCGTCTCCCTTGCCTGCCCGCAAGGCTTTGCGCTTGCTGTCGCGGCGCGGCACTCCTTGTTTCTTCCTGCTCAGGCACCGCCTTTCTCTGCCACCGGCAGCGGCG
>CDZV01047370.1_pt1 | contig 15874 bp, 16 predicted proteins | sample 554851 | NCBI WGS metagenome assembly CDZV01 (sample SAMEA3182090, study PRJEB8094) | gut metagenome | biome: human; feature: gut; material: Stool; isolation source: human stools | place: Canada | collected 2013-03-12
AGGGCCCCTTGCGGGCCCGGAGCACCGCGCCGGGAGGCGCGGCACCCCGTGGCGGTCACAGCGAAATCCAGCCCTCGGAGCGCACTGGATCGCGGACCGCATTTACCTCGGTGTCGTAGACGAAGCCGCTGAGGCCGTATTCCAATACCGTGTCCAGCAGCCCCATGGCCTTGTCGGGGTCGTCGCTCGCCCCGTAAGTGACGCCGCCGCACAGGGCGCTCCTGTATGAGTGGAGCAGGCTCCTCTCGTAGACGACGTAACGGCCCCCTTCTCTTCCAACTTCATTTCCATTCATCCTTCCTCTGCGACGGGCGGGGCCGCATCGGCCCCGCCTCGCCTTCTCTAGCGCCTGACCTCGCGCACGGGCGCGGGCTCGAAATGCTCGTCGCGCTCGATGACGCTAAAACCCTTGGCGTGGTTCAGCGCCTCGAACTCAGGGATGGAGAAGTACCCCCACTCGTCAGCGAAACCCTCGACGAGGCCGAACGCCTCGCCCGTCGCGGGATCGTACTCGGTCACGTACCACGTCCACGCGCTCACGCTGCTAAATAGCTTCACGCGGGCGATGGGATCCCCCTCGTCCTCGGTCGCGTACAGCGGCGGCACCGTCGCCGCCACCCCCTTCGGCATAAGCTCCTGCATATCGGTCTCCCTTCCGGCCATGTCGGCCAATCCTCTCCGCCTCGCAGGCAGAAGCCGCAGGCGCTGCTTGCCGCGCCTACGGCTTCTTTCCTGAAGCCACGAGCTGGAGCCCGCACGGGTCAAGGGAGCTGCACGGCAACCTCCACCAACCGAAGCGAAGCGCAGGTTTGTGCGGGGTTCCGTGCGGCCCCTTGACGCGCGCGGGCGGAGGCTCCACCGGGTGCGGCCTCTGGCACGGCCTCCCCTGCGGGCACGCATGCCTCAGCCGCGTCCGGACGAAGGCCTACAATCGCCCCGAAGGGAAGTGATTGGGTTGTTCAAGGGAAGGGACCTGTCAGGCACGTGCGGGATACCGCGCGAATGCGACCGAGTCTACGTGGGGGTCGAGTGTCCGCCGAAGGGCCTCAACGACGATGTCGATGTGCCCAAAAGGCTCATATGGCCAGACGGAAGGAGCTGGCCAATAAAGTCAACCGCCCGCCACGTTACGCACGGGCGGGTGGTGTTCGGCAACCTCGTGGAGAGGTTCGACGTGTTCATGGGCCACACGGGCGAGCTCAAGACGATATGGCGTCAGGACGGGCGCTGGTTCGTCAGGAAACCCAGCGGAGGAATCGCGCGCCCGAAGAGGCGCTAAAGCCTCTCGAAGCCCCTCCTTATCAGCTTTGCCATGAGAATGCGCCTCCTATAGAGAAAGCGCTCGTAGTCAAGCCCCTCGAACTCGATAGGGAGGGCGTGCTCCTCGCAGGTGCGCTCGTAGGCATCGTATCCGAGCTTCTGCTTGAACCTCGGCACGTAGTCGAGTGGGGAGTCGTCTGAGATCTCGATGTTGGTGCCGTAGTCCACGAGAGCGAAGTTCGCACGTGCGCTGCGCTTCTCTTTCTGTCCGATGGACTTGAGGTAGTTGTCCGGGAATAGGTGATGTTTGTCGAGCGCCCTCTTTGTGCCCGACGCGCTCGGAAGCAGAAGTTGGGAGAGCGGGGTCGTGCCGAACAGAGACTTGCAGCCGAGGACGACTTGCGCCGCCACGAACCCGTTCCACGTGGGGCCAACGGCATCGTTTGCGTCGAGGTCGTTCGGCAGGGTGATCGAAAAGTAGTCGTCCGTGAGGAGCGATGCGACCGACCGCTCGAAGTACTTTTGGAAATCGTCCGCCTCGCCCAATTGCGAGATCTCGGTCAACTGGCGCTCGAAGACGGTCTCGAAGCCCCCGACGTAATACGAGGTGATGGAGCACGCAAAGAACCACCTGCGTATGAGGCGGCTGATCTCGCCGCGCTTCATCCCGAACTCGCGCTTGCCGATGAGGTAGAAGGCGTAGGTGAAAAACAGCGCATTCGCCGAGCTGATCTGGCTGGGCGCGACGTAGCCCGCCTCACCCAGAAGGTTGATGAACGAGTGCCAGTTGTTGAGATCGAGCACCTGGTCGAGGGCGACGCCGAAGCGCTCGAAGTTCTCGGCACGGGTCTGCGCGCTCGTCTCCTTGGTCTTGAGGTCCTTGCCCCTCAGGATCTGGTAGGCATAGCGAAGCCTGCCGCGCTTGAAACCGACCGCCACCGCCGTCCTGATGACGCTGGTCGGGGAGACAGCGATGAGTTGGTTGTAGGAGGTGCCGCCCATGGGGATGCGGCTGTCTGCGCAGAAGCGCTCGATGCGCTCCCTCATGGCTGGCTCATACACCGACAGGAGCGTCATGATGAAGTCGTCCTGTTTCAACGCCTGTCCCTGAGAGTTCACGCGGACGAATATGTCGGACACGGTCTCCTCGTCGGCGTCGGCGGTTATCCTGAGGACCGGCAACAGGTACCTTTCGAGGCCGAGGAGGGCGGTGAGGCCCCTCTCGATGGCGTCCTCGGCGGGGTCGTCGAGCTCGGGCTCGCCCTTCTTCACGTTTGACTCGTTGAGCGCCTTGATGAACGCGCGTCTGTAGGAGCTGAACGCGTTTTCCCGGTTCGCCCCGAACACATCCGAAACGCACGACACGAACCTCGGGTCCCTATCAGTCGATGCATCGGCCACCTTGAACTCAGCCGTCACCGGGTTATAGGCGATTCTGATGGGCCGCGAGCCGAACGAGCTGTCCCTCACCTCGACGTCGTAGAAAACTGCGAGCAGGGCGGTGAGGCGCTGCTGCCCATCGATAACGAGCTCCTTGGGGACGGCGTAGACCTTATCGTTGTCACCGATCTGCGACTTCTTCGACACATCGTCGGCAGGCGGCTCCCATAGCATCACGTACCCGATGGGATAACCCTTCAACATGGAGTCGAGAAGATCCCTCACCTTGTCGTTCTTCCACACGTACGGCCTCTGCAGGTCGGGCAGACCGATCTTTCCCGTGATGACGTCCTTGAGGACGTTGCCGACCTCAAGGGTGATGGGGTTGTAAATCGAGTTCGCCACGGGTGCTACGCTCCAGTCTTCTCTGCATACAGCTTGAACAGGTGCGCGACTATCTTCTCCTCGTCGCCGTTGAAGTCGACGCCGTAGGCGGCCTCGACAGCCGCGTCGAGCTCGCGATGGGCGCGCATGAGGTCAGGAAAGAACGCTTCGTTGTCCGGGCTATACATCTCGGCAAGCGTCGCCCCTTGCTGCGCTTCGCGCACATCCAATACGGCCCGTGCGCGCTGTTCCACCTCTTCTTTAACTTTGTCCGAGGGCTCCGGCCAGATGAAGTTGTTGTACACGATGGTGTTCGAGTACTGATAGTCGCTTTTCAATCGTCCAGCAACTTGCCTCATCCATGCGTTGTGAAATTGGCTTGCGATAATCCCGAAATCATAGACTTCGGCACCCTCCACGAAGAAGAGCTTGTTCCCCGGGATGGTTCCATCAGTGATGTATCCAATTGGGACGTACCTCCTCCTGCCAGACGAGACTTGAGGAACAGCCAGATAGGCCCCTTCCTGCGGCACCTTCAGCTCATCGAACTCCCAAGGCTTCTCAGCTCTTTTGCGCGTACCGGCACGAGGAGATGCGGCGCGGCGAGAACGTACTTCCTCGAATCTGTCTTTGATCCGAGATGGCAGTTTGCTGAGCTCCGCCCCAGATACACCCGCAAACCAAAGGCAGTAACGCCGAACGCCTTTGATGAATTCCGCACCCATGGAAAACGGCCTGATGTATTTCCGCATCTCCGGGTAGTCCCTTTGAAGCCGACTGGCCTCCTCCTCATCAAGCGTCAAGAAGCCCCAGTCGCCAGCACCGCCGCCCCTGGACATCCCCGGGACGTTGCATACGGGCCGAGAGCTCTTTGCAACAAATACGTTGGGAGCGTCGGCGAGGTAGCCGTTAATGTGATCTGCCTTTCTCTCCCCAAGCGCATCGAATATCAATGGCGAGACGTTGTGTTGCCGGGAAAAACCAACGACCACCACGTGTACATTCGCCTTATCGGAAGCCTCGGAGTTCCAGACGAACGTCTTATGGGCGAAGTCGATGGAAACGCCGTCTTCGAATAGCGGCCTCCACAGCGGCTCGACCTGCTGGCCTTGGCAGATCGAATTGGTCGAGACGAAGGCACAGCGAATGTGCGACCCGCGCGTGAAATCTGCCGCCTTCTTATACCAACACGCTACGTAATCGAGCACGCCTCCGGATTTTCCGAAGATGTCGGCGCGATCCTTCTTCTGATCGTCGCTCAGGTTCGAATACCCGATGAACGGCGGATTGCCGATGATGTAGTCCAGATCGGCAGCGGGCACGGCATCGGCCCAATCCACGCGCAGCGAGTTGCCGTGGATGATGGTCCCGTACTCCCTGAGCGGCAACTCGTCGTAGACGCGCTTGACCACCTTGGCGGTGTTGATGTCGGCCTGCTTCTCGGCGATCCACAGGGCCGTGCGCGCCACGCAGCAGGCGAAGTCGTTAACCTCGATTCCATGGAAGTTGGCGAGCGTCACCTTGACGGGGCTCTCTCCTTCCACCTCCTCGAACGAGATCTCGGACTGGCCGCCGCGCTGCAGCTCCATGAGGACCGTGTTCTCCAGCCTGCGCAGGCACACGTAGGTCTCGGTGAGGAAGTTGCCCGACCCGCACGCGGGGTCGAGGAACGTGAGGCTCCCCAGCTTGTCGTGATAGGCGCGCAGGGCTCGGGTGCGGGCGCTCGGGTTCTGCTTCGAGAGGATGTCGTCGAGCTCTTCCTTCAGCCCGTCTAGGAACAGCGGGTCGATGACCTTGTGGATGTTCTCCGGGCTCGTGTAGTGCATGCCGCCGAACCGGCGCGTGTCATGGCTGAGCGCGCCCTCGAAAATGGAGCCGAAGACCGTGGGGTCCACGCCCGACCAGTCGAACTCCTGACAACCCGAGACCAGAATCTCGTAGTGCACCTGATCGTTCAGCTGAGGTATCTGGATGCGCTCGCGGAACAGGCCGCCGTTCATGTAGGGGAAGCGGGCGAGGAGTTCGCTGGGGTACTCCGCCTTTCGGGCCTCGTCGTCGGTGTCGAGCCAGCCGAAGAGCTCGATGAGAGCGCTCCTCAGGTGCGCGCCGTCGACCGAGGCGACGTAATCTCGGAAGAGCCCGGGTTCGATCAGGCCCGCGTCCTCGCAGAACATGAGGAACATGAGGCGGGTGCAGAGCACCGACAGCGCGTGGTGGCTCTCCTCGCTATCCGGGTCGTGGTACAGGCCCGCGATCTCGTTGTGGATCTGGCCCATGATGCGCCCCGCCTCGATGGAAACGGCGCGCTGGACGCTCCTAGGAGCTGACCCCCCCCGTTAAGGAACTTGAGGGCGGGGAGGTTCTTGGGGAGCTCCACCAATTCGAGGCGCAGGTACTCGTCGCCGGTGCACAGGGGGTTGACGTTGCGGTCGTACACGCGGATCTCGCGGAAATTGCAGGCAATGACGTAGCGGGGTTGCTGGTTGAGCGGAAGGCCCACGGCGTATCCCCTGCCCTGCTCGGCGGGAGTGACCTCGCGGCCCTGACGGACCTCCTTCTTGTCGAGGTCCACGTCCTTGCCCTTCATCTCCACAAGCGCGCTGGCGCTCGGGATGAGCACGTCGATGTAGCCCGCGTGGGATGAGCCGGAGTCCGTGTGCACGGGAACCTCGAACTTCAAGCGCTCGATGGCGTCCTCGACTCCCAGCACGTTCTGGAACAGGTCGATCCAGTAGGAGCGGCCCTCCTGCGTCTCGTCGCCCCTGCCCGCCCAGCGCTTGGCGAACGCCTCGGCATCTGCCTTAGTCCCTGCCATGGACACCTCCGTAGAACTGATCTCCCCCAATTCTAAAGCAGGAAACGCGTATCACGTCCTCTTACTCGGGCCAACGAATCGGGACGAAGTGTTGTTTGACCAGCCTGTCGTCTCTTCCCACATAATTGCCAAGAGAAGCAATGATTCTGTTGGCCATTGAGGTTGTATCGTGAATGTCTGCACCCGCCTTCACGAGCGAGTTGCAATATTCCTCAAGTCCATATTGGGTGGTATAGATGGTAGGCAGCATATGGCCCCAGCGCTTATCGACCACCTCGCGGACGACCGAACATTCTTCCCTTCCCTGCCTTACGCACGAGCCCAAATCGTCCAAGACAAGAAGGGGACAGGTCGTCAGGGGCTCGATAAGCCGCCATTTATTCCCCTCGCCGTAAAGGCCTGAACCCATCCACGTTCCGTGGACCAAATCGGAAACAGCCACGAATTTGCAACCATCGGCCAAAGATTCGGGCTCCCCCGACGCTTCAACAATCCCTTTAACCGCCCATGCCGCCGCAGTGCTCTTGCCTGCGCCGCTCCCGCCGCTAAGCCACAACGAGGAAGTCCCCTTTCCAGAGTATCCCTCTACCCAATTTTTCACTGCCAGAGGAATGCGACACTCATCAAAGCCCTCGAACGCCATGACCTTGACAACCACCTCGGGCACGCCCGCTTTCGCGAGCTTCTCTTCGAGGTCAAACTCCTTCGCCCTACCGCCATTGCCCGCACATCCCATCTTCTTCATTTGGGCGGCGAGGTCTTCGCTGGAGATTGTGTTCTTCACGACGACAAGCTTCTCGTTCACGGCATCTCCCCATCCACGCGGTCCAGCAGAGAAATCAACGGGTCATATTTGGGCCCCTCTTTGTCGGTATCTGAATTGAATTCTTTCCTATTTGTTTTGGGACCCACGGTTCCGGTTTGCTGTATAGGCGGCTTCCCATTTGAAGCCTTGTAACGTGCAGCACCGCTCGTCTTCAACAGGTCGCCTGCTTCACATTTGAATTTCGAGAGGCTTGTCAAATGAAAAACCGTTCCACCGCCGTTGCCGCGCCTCGTTTCGAAGCTGATGATCCCTTCGGCCTTGAGGGCATTGGCGGCGCTCCACAGCGTCCTACGGCTTACGCCAAGTTTTTTCGACAGCAGTTCCATGCTGATTCCAATGTTGTTGTTGCAGGTGCGAACGCGCGAATGGAGCCAAAGGTACAATGCGCCAGCAGCGCCACCGCACTTTGCGAGCTTCGGCGCGACCACGTCTGCCTCCGCTTCGTAGTTCCTTGTCCAGACCCCATCCATAGAGCCGCTACTCCTCGCAGGCGTCTTCGGCGTCGATGTAGTCGTACAGCCATTCGCGGCGGATGCGGTAGCAACGGCCGCAGCGAATCGCGCGAATCTTGCCCTCGCGAATGTAGGAGCAGACGGTCTTCTCATGCAGGCCGAGAAACTTGGCAGCATCAGACACGTGAAGCACCTCGGGCAGACAGGGGCCGCTCTCCTGCGTCATAAACACTCATCCCTCCATGTTTTGGATTTACATTTGTTTATGGTCCATTCTGTGATATCATTGTAACCGATAATTCGTCAATAGTTGGATTGGTTTTTTATATGAGTCCACTTCCAATATATGAAAAACTGCCCGTTTGGTATCGTGAGATGAAAAAGCTCGACGTGCAGAACGTGAGGCCATGGCTTCGATACAGCTTCGATCGCTTGTGGGGCACAACCTGTGATGGAGAACGCTTCGCCTATTATGTTGAGCGCGGCGAGCCGACCATCATGCGCTTTGAGCATCTGGACAACGAGTTCTTCGCCAATGACTTGCAGAAGGTCAACGTCAATCGCACGGACAGCATAGTCCGCTTCTGCAGCAAATATGGCTTCCCCGTGTCCAGCGGCTATGACGGAGCCCAACGGCTCGCCTGGTACCGCCGTCGCTTCCGCCCATCAATTGCGGGCTTTCGCCCGCTTTGCAGCATTCTTGAGTTCGCCTCTTCCGCAGGAGGCGCTGCGAGCGCCTCCCTACATGCAGCTGCGGAGGAGAACGTCGATGAATCCCTACTCGGGAAAAACCCATATCTCCTTTCAGAGGAGGCGCGGCGCATCCACCTTAACGACCGCTCAGTTGTCGGAGCAATATCCGAGGCCGAGGTCATCCAGACCATCAGGGCGTTGCAAGTGTCCACATCCCTGCTTTCTGCAATCGGATACGCCCTGGAGCATCATGACGACTGGGGCGCCACTGCAGTGGCCGACTATCTTTGCAAGCGGGCCCACATGGCGCAGAACGGCCCAACGTTCTTTCTGGTCCCCGATTCAGACGATCTGCTGCAACACTCCCGGCTCAAGTCCTACGATGAGTTTCGCTCCGAAAACGCCGAGTTCCGATCAAGGTCCGACGCCGCAGAGCTGGGAGGGCTCGATGCCCGGGCCATCTATACCTCCAGTCTTGGCCAAGCCCTGGTGCTCGCCTCGAACAAATGCATGGACTATCTCATCTATTCCCTGTCCTCGTATTCCGACGAGATAGACGAGGAGCGCCTTGATGCGAGCCGACAGGGCGTCCGAGACATTGGTCCTTGGAAATCCGCCGAACTCAAATACCGCCGCATGCTTTCAAAAGGTGATCCCGACGACGGCACGTTCGGATGCCTGCCCGAGGCAATCATCTCCCAGTTCGGCCTCCTCTACGACGACCCCGCCGAATGGCGCATATGCGACAACTGCGGGCGGATCTTCAAGAAGTACCGCGAAGAGAAGCCGGGCAAGGTGATCCAGAAGACCCGCTTCTGCAAGCGCAGCTGCGCAAACGCCTACAGCAAGAAGAAGTCCCAAGGGCTCATTACCGAGTAATCGGTTTGAGATAGAACTATCCGCCCTCAACGCACTTTAAGGAGGTGAACAGATATGAGAACAGTCAGCGAAGGCTACGCCCCCGTGAAGCGCGGCAAGGACTCTTGGCTGCTCAGGGTCAGCGTGAGCGAGGACGGCAAGCCCTCCAAGCGCCTGAGCAAGACCGTCCACTGCCGCACCAAGACCGAGGCAAAACGCCTGCTGGACGAGTGGCGCGTGGAGCTCATGACGGCCCGCACACGCGTGGACCGCGACAACATCACCCTTGAGGAGTTCCTGCGCGACCACGTTGCGTACCTGCACGACGTGAAGCACCTGAGCGCCAACACGATCCGCGGCTACCGAGACATCGTCGAGACGCGCTGGGCACCGAGGCTCGGCACGACCTTGCTGAAAGACTTGAAGCCCTACATGGTCGAGGACCAGCTGGCGTGGATGCGACAGAGCGGAGGGGTCAACGGCAAGCCCCTCTCTGGCAACACCTGCCAGAAAGCCCTTTCGTTTCTGAAGACCGCGCTCAAGCGCGCACGCCGCCTCGAATACATCGAGTCCAACCCCTGTGAGCTTGTGGACGTCCCGTCCAAGGAGAAGAAGGAGGTTCGGGTCATCGATGAAAACGAGTTGTGCCGCATGAAGGTCGCCCTGCTCGGATGCCCGGACTACCGCTTCGCCGCCGCCACGAACCTCGCGCTCGACACAGGTATGAGGCGCGGTGAGTTGTGCGCCCTCAGATGGCGCGACGTCAGCCTCGATGAGGGCGTCATCCGCGTCCGTCGCGCACTCGCCGAGGCACGCGCGACGGACACCTACTGCGGCGAGACCCTGGAGGAGAAGCTGCCCAAGAGCAACCGCTCGAATAGGGACGTCACCATTCCCGAGGGGACGGTCGAATTCCTGCGCCATCACAAGCAGATGCAGCTTTATCGCCTGATGTACAACGACATCGAGCAGGGCGAGGACACACCCGTGTTCTGCAGCGACCTCGGCGAGCTCTACCGCCCGTCGAAATTCACGAGCGATTTCAGCCGCTTCGCCCAGCACAAGTCATTCGACCTCACGCTGCATGGAACTCGCCACACTCACGCCTCTCTGCTTCTGAAGAAAGGCGTTCCGATTCAGTACGTATCCAGCAGGCTCGGCCATGAAAGCATTGAGATTACGTACAAGATCTATGCGCACTTCCTGCCGGGAGACGACGGAGGCTCCTCGGAGAAATGGGGCGATTTGGCCGAGCTGCCGAAGGATATCTTCGGCCTTCTTCCCGCTGCCTGATTCTCTGTGTTTGCCATGGGTTACTGCCACAAATCTGCCACAAGCCCCAAAACGGGCTGCCACAACAAGAAAAAAGGCCAGCCGCATAAGCGACTGACCTGCAAGTTCTTGGTCGCGGGGGCAGGATTTGAACCTACGACCTCCGGGTTATGAGCCCGGCGAGCTACCAGACTGCTCCACCCCGCAATGTCTGGGCGCCTCATGTGCGCAAGAAAGAATATTACGCGGGAGTTCGGTAAACGGCAAGGAAAATCTCGTAGAGCATAATTCCTTCATATTTAAACCCCTCAGCCCCTATCACCGTAAACGAATCGCAGCCGAGCGCCGTCGGCGGCGCGTATACAATGGTGCGCGTCCTTTTATGCCAACACCGGGAGTAGACATGCTACTCGCTATCGATATGGGAAACACGCAGACGGCCATGGGCCTGTTTGACGGAGACGAGTTGGTGCAGTCGTGGCGTATGCCCACCGACCGCTCCTATACCGCCGACGAGATCCACGTGCGCCTGATGGGTTTCTTTAAGATGTACGGCCTTTCGCTCGATGCGGTCGACGCGATCGCCTTTGCGGGCGTGGTACCGCAGCTCTCGCGCGAATGGCACGCCGTGGCCGACCGCATCGCGGCGGACGCCATCGTCATCGGGCCGCAGACGGCCCCGGTGACCAAGCTGCGCGCGGCGCGTCCCCAGGCCGTAGGCGCCGATCGCGTCGCTAACGCCGTTGCGGCCGAAACTTTCTACGGCGCGCCGGCAATCGTGGTTGACTTTGGCACCGCGACCAATATCGACGTCATCGACGAGGACGGTTATTACATTGGTGGAGCGATTGCGCCGGGCATCCGCATTTCGATGGACGCGCTCGCCGCCCGAGCCGCCAAGCTCGCCAGCGTTCCGCTCGAGGCGCCCGAGCACGCCATCGGCCGCGATACCGAGGAGTGCATCAAGGTCGGCGCCGTAACGGGCGCCGCCGCCATGGCTGAGGGCCTGGTCGCGCGCATGAAGCGCGAGCTGGGCCGCGAGGATGCCACCGTTATCGCCACGGGCGGTCTCGCCAGCATCGTCGCCGATTCGACCGACGCCTTCGACGTGGTCGACGGACAGCTCACCATCAAGGGTATCTGCGAAATCTACCGCCGCATGCAGGAGCTAGCGTAGGCTCTGGCGAAGTCGAGACGCTACAGACCGCGAATCCGTACGGCCTCGGGCGGAAACTCCTGCTCGCCGGCATCGGTCTTGATGGTCGCGCGGCCCCAGATGTCCAGGCCCGCAAACACACCGACCGCAAGCGGCAAGCCGTTGGGCGACACCGCCGCAACTTGGCGACCGAGCAGCGGCACCATGTCGAAATACTCGCCCAGCACGGGAGCCAGCGGCCCTGCGGCGCCTTGCGGCGTGTTGGCAACAACCTCCCAGGTGTCCACACGGGTCAGCACGGCGATGGCCAACGCCTCGACCAGCGCTTCGTCAGCTACGTCCACACCAAGCTCGCTCAACGCCGAACGCTCAATATCCACCGTCACGGCACCGAACATGCCCGCAGCACCGGCACCACCGTTGACGGCGACGCGCGCGAACGACGTCTCAAACGCGGGCGCGCCGCACACAATGTCGCTCGGCCACTGAATACCCACCTTGCCGGCAAGGCCCAGCCCCGGTGCCGCAGCCGTTCCCACGAGCGCGTCCATCATGCCCATCGCGGCCACAAACGGCAGGCCATGGAAGGCGTGCATATTCACATCCGGACGCACGACCAGCGAAAACGCCAGCGAAGCGTTGCCCGCGCTCCATGCGCACCAGCCCGCGGACACGCCCTTGCGGCCCGCGTCACGTGCCGCGTCGAGCTCGGTGCCGGCGGCAACAGCATTCATCTCGATCATCTACATACGCCCCAATTCGCCCACGATATGACCCACGCGGTCCTCGGGCTCCTTGACCTCGACACCGTTGTAGCGGAAGAACCGCGCCGGGTCGTGCATCAGGTCCTCGAGCGGCACCAGCACAAAGTCGCGTTCGCCGATCAGCGGATGTGGCAGGCGCAGCTTTTTGCCGCCGTGGGTCTCGCCGTCCATCCACAGCAGGTCCAGGTCGATGGTGCGCGGACCGTTGGCCTTGGCCTTTTTGGAGCGGTCGCGCCCAAGCTCGGCCTCGATCTTCATGAGCTCATCGAGCAGCACCAGCGGCGCCAGCTCGGTCTTGATCTCGATGACGGCGTTGGCAAACGCGTCCTGGCGCGTCTCGTAGGCCGGCTCGCTCTCGTAAATCTTGGAGGAGTTGGACACGCAGGTGAGCGGAATCTCGGCGATCATGTCGCGTGCGGCGCGGATGTTGTCGCAGCGATGCCCCAGGTTGGAGCCCACGGCCACAAATGCGCGGCGCGGCTGTGGCTTGGCAACCGCCCAGTAGCCGTTCAGGAACTGCGCAAAACCCGCGGCGTCGTGCACGCGCACGATGTTGGCACCGGCCTGGATGGCGCCCAGGCACACGCCAAACGTAGCGGCATCGCGCTCGGCGGCCTCGGCCACGCCCGAGACGGCGCCCACAAAGCGCTTGCGCGACACGGCGCACATGAGCGGATAGCCCAGTGACGCCATCTTGGCAGTCTCGCGCTGGATGACGATGTCCTCGTTAGCCGACTTACCAAAGCCCGGGCCAGGATCAATGCAGATGCGGTCGCGCGACACGCCGGCATGGATGAGCGTGCGGGCCTGGTCGGACAGAAAGCCCATGACGCGGCGCATGATGGGCGCCGAATCGGGCAGGGTGAAGCGGCGGAGCTGCGAGGTGGGCACGTAGGCTTCCTCGCGGCGGGCGCTGCGGCGCATCATGGCGGCCAGGCGGTCATTGGACTCCGATGCGGCCTCGGTGGCCTCGGGCGCGGGCGCGACGGTCTCGGCGGCAGCAGCCTGCTCGGCGGCCGGCGTCTCCTGCCCCTGCTCGCTTGAAGGCTCGGGCGTGGGCTCCGGTTCGCCAAACGGCAACGAGGGCTGCACCACGCCGCCCGGAAGCTTGGCCTCCGGCTTAGGCTCGCCCAGCAACTTGCCGTGACGGCGGCGAGCCGGCTTCTCAGCCTCACGCGCGGCCTCGGCAGCCGCCTCGCGCGCCTTCTCGGCAACAAACGCCGCTGCCGAGGTATCGAGCTGCACCGTTGCGTGCGTGCGGGTGGGCGCGGCGACCTCGCCGGCATGCATCACGATGACGCCGCAGGTGCTCGTCTTAACAAACTCGACCATCTTGGGATCGGTGAAGCCCGTCACGTCGTTGACGATCGAGGTGCCGCAGCGCACGGCCGCCTTGGCAACCGCCACATGACGCGTGTCAATCGAGACGATGGCGCCCTCCTTGGCCAGCGCGCGCACCACTGGCAGCACGCGGCGAGCCTCCTCGTCGGGGTTGACCGGGGTAAAGCCAGGGCGCGTGGACTCGCCGCCTACGTCGATGATGTCGGCGCCGGCGTCGAGCATCGCCAGGCCGTACTCGATGGCGGCATCCGGGTCGAAGTGCTCCCCGCCATCGCTAAACGAATCGGGCGTCACGTTGAGAACGCCCATGATGCGCGGACGGTCAAAGCTGAGCTCATACTTTCCGCACCGCCATGTCTTGCTGTCGTTCGCCATGAACATCCTCCTAAAATGTCCACGCCGCCGAGCTTGGGGAGCTGGCGGCGGGGTCGCTTTGCACTAAGTCTTTCTATTGTATCCGCGCACACGGGCTAGAACGCAAACGCGGCCGCGATGTCGCAAGAAATCAGCAGGTCGGCATTTGCATCCTGATCGGTGGGAGCAAGGTTGCATATGGCCAGCGTATCGCCGGTAAAGTATCGCGTAAGGCCTGCCGCCGGATACACCACGAGCGAGGTCCCGCCCACAATGAGGGCATCGGCCGCGGCGATGGCGGCAACGGCACCGGTCAACACATACTCGTCGAGCGGCTCTTCGTAGAGCACCACATCGGGCTTGATGCGACCACCGCACGCGGGGCACACGGGCACGCCCGCGGCGTCCTCGTGCTCGCGCGAGCAAATCCATTCGGCACTATAGACCGCGCCGCACGTCTGGCAGATATTGCGGTGGACCGAACCATGTAGCTCAAACACGCGCTGCGAGCCGGCCGTCTGGTGCAGGCCGTCGATGTTTTGCGTCACCACGGCATCAAGCTTGCCGGCTCGCTCCAGCTCGGCCAGCTTGGTGTGGCAGCGGTTGGGCTTAGCGTTAAGCGTGATCATCTTGGTGCGGTAAAAGTCGAAGAACTCCGCCGGATGTGTCTCGTAAAAGCTGTGCGAGAGCATGGTCTCGGGCGGACAGGCAAACTGCTGGTGATACAGGCCGTCAACGCTGCGAAAATCGGGAATGCCGCTTGCCGTGGAAACACCAGCGCCGCCAAAGAACACCACGCGCTCGTGGGTATTGAACAGATCCGCCAGCGCGGCGGAGGCCTGCCTGGGGTCCGATATTGCCTGCGTCATATGAGTCCTCCGTCCTTGTTAGTCGGGCAGCGTCGGGCGACGTCCCAGCATACGGCCTTTAAGTCAGCATACGCGGAGCCCACCCCGCCCCTGTTGCGCTAATCTTAAGCCTGCCAACCCCGTCGAAAGGACACCATGCCTCAGACTTACACTTTCGCCTCGTGGAACGTCAACGGCCTGCGCGCCGTGCTCAAAAAGGACCCGAGCTTTATCCAGATCGCGCAAGAACTCGACGTCGATATCCTGGCGCTGCAAGAGACCAAGCTGCAAGAAGGCCAGGTCGATATTGACCTGGCCGGCTATCACCAAACCTGGAGCTACGCCGAGCGTAAAGGCTATTCAGGCACTGCGGTCTTTAGCCGCCAGGAACCGCTGCGCGTGCTGCACGCCGACGCGCTGCTACCCTACGCCGGCGAGGGCGAGGCGGCCGCACTCGTCACCCAAGCCGTAACCGAGGGCCGCGTCTGCGCGCTGGAGTTCGACAAGTTCTGGTTTGTGGATGTCTACACTCCCAACGCGCAAAACGAACTCGCCCGCATCGACGTGCGCATGGCTTGGGACGATGCCTATCGCGGCTTTTTGAGCGCGCTTGAACGCGAGACCGGCAAGCCCGTCGTAACTTGCGGCGACTTTAACGTGGCGCATGAGGAGATCGACCTTAAGAACCCCAAGTCCAACCGCGGCAACGCTGGCTTTTCGGACGAGGAACGCGGCAAGTTCACCGAGCTGCTCAACGCCGGGTTTACCGATACCTGGCGCGCGGCAAACCCCGACGTCGAGGGCGTCTACAGCTGGTGGAGCTACCGCTTTAATGCCCGCAAGAACAACGCCGGCTGGCGCATCGACTACTTCCTGGTAAGCGACGCAATCGCCGACAACGTACGCGACACCGGCATCCGCGGCGACATCTTCGGCAGCGACCACTGCCCCGTCACCCTCACCCTAGAGCTCTAGCCCCAACTGATCTCCTGGGGACGGAGGAAAAGGAATCATTTTCACTTCGCGAGATCATCCACGCAGCTCGCTTGCCACGAAACTGGCCCATCTACTACGTTTAAGCCACTACCCTCAACCACAGTGAACAACGCAAAAAGAAAACCGCAGGTAGAAAGCCTACGGTTTTTCATATAACACGGTTGTGGTTGGGGGTGTCGGGCCAAACGTAGTAGATAGACCGATTTCGTGGCGGGCGGGTTCAGCTGATTCCCTGGGAACGTCTGGAGGCGAAAGAAAACGGATCAATTTGGCTCTCCGAGGGCCACGATGCCCGTCGTATCAGCCGACTGTTTCAAAACTATGCCGGTTTACGGGGCTGAATCGCGAACCCCCAACCATACGCAATTCCGAAATAATAAAACCGCAGGTAAACGGCTTACTCTATTTCAAAAATAGCCAGCATGGTCTGCTTGTGCCAATCTGGCCCCGTAAACCGGCATAGTTTTGAAATGGC
>CDZV01045895.1_pt1 | contig 15856 bp, 14 predicted proteins | sample 554851 | NCBI WGS metagenome assembly CDZV01 (sample SAMEA3182090, study PRJEB8094) | gut metagenome | biome: human; feature: gut; material: Stool; isolation source: human stools | place: Canada | collected 2013-03-12
GTTTTCTGTCGCGGTAAATGGACGTCTGTCTTCACCTTACCGAAAAAAACGGGAAAAGTAAAGGGCACGGGAGCAATTCCCTCCCGGGAATTGCCGGCAGGACTGGACAAGTGTGGATTTTACAAAGCAAAGGTTGCAACCGGAGGAAAAAAACGGTAGTATAGAGTATAGACAGAAAAGGGGCGATGCAAATGGCCGGCGCTACCGAGACACTGTGGAAAGGACAAAGCTCTGACGGGGAGCACACGCTGTATGCGTCCATCTGGACGCCCGATGACGGCGGTATCCGGGCCGTGATCCAGATTTGTCACGGTATGACCGAGCATATCCGCTGCTACGACCGGTTTGCCCGGGCGCTCTGTGCGCACGGCTTCGTGGTTTGCGGTGACGATCATCTGGGGCACGGGCGTACAGCGGAACGGCCGGAGGACCTCGGCTTTTTCGGCGAAAGGGATGGTGTGCGCCATCTCGTGGAGGATGAACAGCGGCTGCGCGAAGAGATGCAGCACCGCTATCCGGACAAGCCGTATTTTCTGCTGGGACACAGTATGGGGTCCTTTATCACCCGGCGGTATATCACACAGTATGCGGACGGACTCGCGGGGTATATATGCTGCGGCACGGCAGGGCGCAACCCGCTGACCGGTCTGGGGATTGGCCTTGCCAATCTGATGGTGGCCCTGCGCGGTGCCGGAACAGAGGGGCGCTTCCTCGATCGCCTGGCCTTCGGTACGTATAATGACCGCTTTGGAGGGAATGGCCCGTCCCGGAAGTGGCTCACACGGGATATGCAGTCCTATCCCGATGTGGAGGGAGACGAAAAATGGGGTTTTGTCTTCACCAACGCGGGATTTCGCGACCTGTTCCGCCTGCTGCGCAGCGTGACGGGGATGCCGTGGGCCCGGCGGGTGCCGGCCGGGCTGCCCATTGCCCTCTTCTCAGGGGATATGGATCCGGTCGGCAGCTTCGGCAAAGGACCGCGGCAGGTGTACGGCTGGCTGAAGAAGGCCGGCGTACAGGATGTGTCGCTGAAACTGTATCCCGATGCGCGGCACGAACTGCACAACGAGATAAACCGGGACGAATTTCTGCGTGATGTGGTCACGTGGGTGGAGCAGCACCTTGCCTAGCTCCGGCAGATCCCCGTCCGCAGTATGTGAAAAAGAAAGGATACCGATACCATGCAGTTAAAAATACAGAAGCTGGACCCCAGGGCGCAGCTGCCCGTCCGTTCCACGCCGGGCAGCGCCGGCGCCGATCTGCACGCCGTGCTGGACGAGCCGCTGCCGGTGCCGCCCGGCGGCCGCGTCAGCGTTCCCACCGGCATTGCCATCGGCCTGCCCGGCCCCGAGACGGTAGGCCTGGTTTACGCGCGCAGCGGTCTGGCGGTTAAACACGGCCTGACCCTCTCCAACGGCGTGGGCGTCATCGACAGCGACTATACCGGTGAAATCCGGGTCGGCCTGGTCAACCTGTCCGATCAGCCCTATACCATTCAGCCGGGCGAACGCATTGCCCAGCTGGTGGTGGCGCCCGTCTGTCTGCCGGAGTTCGTATTGGTGGACGCGTTGGAAGAGACCCAGCGGGGAGCCGGCGGATTCGGTTCCACCGGCCGGTGAAGGCAGAGGGAGATTCATGAAAAATAAACAACCGATAATATTAGCGTCTGCTTCTCCGAGGAGGCGGGAGATCCTGCAGCTGCTGGATATTCCATTTGAAGCGCACCCGGCTTCCGGCGAGCGGGCGCCAGAGGGCTTGTCCCCGGTGGAACGGGTGGAGGCCCTCGCCCGCAGCAAGGCGGAGGAGGTAGCGGCCGCTTTCCCGGAACGCCTGGTGGTAGGAGCGGACACGATGGTGGTTGTGGACGACCGCGTACTTGGCAAACCGCGGGACAGAGAGGAAGCCATTGCCATGCTGCTGGCTCTGCAGGGGCGCACCCACGAGGTGATGACCGGCGTATGGGTGTGCGCTCCGCAGCGCGCCGCCGGCTTCGTGGACCGGACGCAGGTGGCTTTTTATCCCATGACACGGGCCGAGGCCGCCGCTTATGTGGATACGGGAGAACCGATGGACAAAGCCGGCGCCTATGGCATTCAGGGGCGCGGCATGCGATTTATCCGGGGAATCCGGGGGGATTTTTATACAGTAATGGGATTACCGGGGGCACGGCTGGCGCGCTTTTTGGAAGAATTTCTGAATTTGTAAGAAAAAGCCAAAATATTTGCAAATATTTAGCATTACCCGGTTGAGAAATTTTTTCGGACAGTATATAATATATGGGTTAATAGCCAATTATACAGATAGGCGCGCTCCGCCAAAGGCGGCCGGGCGCATGCGGTGACATACACAACAGCGCTGCGGGTAAGCGGCAGACAGATGGGGGAACACCCGCACAGGAAAGGAAGAGGAACATGTTTTTGAATCGGGATATCGGCATTGATTTGGGTACGGCGAATACGCTGGTGTATATGCGGGGTAAGGGCATCGTTATGCGCGAGCCCTCTGTTGTGGCGGTCGACGTCAAAAAAGAAGAGGTCATGGCGGTCGGCAGCGAGGCGAAGGAAATGATCGGCCGTACGCCGGGCTCCATCTCGGCGGTGCGTCCGCTCAAGGATGGCGTCATCGCGGATTTTGAAGTGACGTCGGAGATGCTGCGCCATTTTATCAAGGCGGCGATGCACAACTCGATGTTCCATCGGCCCCGGCTCATTGTCTGCATTCCCTCCGGCGTGACCGAAGTGGAGCGCCGCGCGGTGGATGAGGCGGCACGCCAGGCGGGTGCCAAGGATGTGGAGCTCATTGCGGAGCCGATGGCTGCGGCCATCGGTGCGGGGCTGCAGGTCGAGGAAGCGGCCGGCTGCATGGTGGTCGACATCGGCGGCGGCACTTCCGAGGTGGCGGTTATTTCGCTGGGCGATATCGTGACCTCCTGCTCGGTGCGCACGGCGGGCGATGATTTCGACGAAGCGATTATTTCCTACATCAAGAAAAAATACAACCTGCTCATCGGCGAGCGCACGGCGGAGGACATCAAAATTAAGCTGGGTTCCGCCTTCCCCTATGACGACGAACAGAGCATGGATGTCAAGGGCCGCAACCTGGTGGACGGCCTGCCGAAAAACATCACGGTCACCTCGGAGGAGATCCGCGAGTCACTGGCCGACCCGGTCAGCGCGATTGTGGACGCCATCCGTTCCACGCTGGAACGCACGCCCCCCGAGCTGTCCGCCGACATCATCAACAACGGGATCATGCTCACGGGCGGCGGCGCGCTTCTGCGCGGGCTCGATGTGCTCATCAACCGGGAAACGGGCATGCCGGTGCATGTGGCGGAAAATCCGCTCGACTGCGTCGTGATGGGCACGGGCAAGTGCCTGGATCTCGGGATGGTCAGCAATTTCCGCACCAATCGCAGTAAATAATTGGTCCAAATACAATCGTTACGCCTCCAAAATCGCCGATTTTGGAGGCGGGCTTGTCTTTGGGATGATTGTGGTTAATTATAACTATTGTTAAAAAGAAACTAGGGGGTGAGCCGCCGTGAAGGACTTTTTTAAGAGCTTTGCTTTCAAGGTGCTGGGAGCGATCGCGCTGCTTTTGATCGGCGTGATGATCTACGGGGCGTCGACAGGCGGATTGGCGACCATTCCGGCGACCATTACCGGGGCCATCATTACGCCGCTGCAGACGGCGGTGACCTCCATTTCGGATGGGATCAGCGGCTTTTTCGGACAGATCGGCGGTTCCCGCGAGCTGCGGGAGCAGCTGGCCGCGCAGCAGAAAGAGCTGTCCGAGCTGCGGCAGCAGGTGGTCGATTACAACAAGATGAAGGAAGAAAACGAGTGGTACGCCGAGATCCTCGGCCTGCATGAGCAGCACTCGGATTATACCTTTGCTTCGGGCAAAATCATCGCGGTCGACCCTTCCAACAAATACGGCAACTTCACCATCAACGCGGGTACCAATAACGATGTGGCACTCGGCGATCCCGTGGTGACCGATGACGGTCTGGTGGGGGTGGTGAGCGAGGTGAGCCTGACTTCCGCGAAGGTGAAAACCATACTCGATCCGTCCATCAAGGTCAGCGCGGCCATCACCCGCAGCGGCGATACCGGTTCGACGGGCGGTTCCGTTTCCTTGGCGCAGGAAGGTAAACTGAGCCTGAACATGCTGGACAGGGAATCGGGCGCGGCCATCGGCGACATTGTCTCCACCTCAGGACTCGGCGGGATATATCCCGACGGCCTGCTCATCGGGCGGATAACGCAGATAACGCCCGAATCGGACGGCCTGACCCTTTCCGCCACCATCGAGCCTTTTGTGGATGTGCACGCGATCAAGCGGGTGATGGTCATCACCTCCTTTGACGCGCAGGGAGTCAGCGAATAAACCCGGAAGGGAGAGGGTTTTGTGGCAAAGGAAACCAAACTGAACGACCGAAACCCTCTTCGCAAGCTGAGCGGACGGTATCTTAAATGGACGGCCTACGGCCTGCTGCTGCTGGGGGCGAGCCTGTTGCAGATGGCACCGCGCGCCATCCCCTCGATTTTCGGGGCGCGGCCGCTGCTGCTCATTCCGATTGTGGTGAGCATCGCGATGTTTGAAGGGCCGATCGGCGGGGCCGCGGCGGGCATTGCGGGCGGTCTGCTGTGGGATTTGTATGCGGACAGGCTTTTTGGCTTCAATGCGCTTTTTCTGATGATTATCGGCTGCGCCTGCGGGCTGCTGGTGCGCCTGCTCATACGCAACAACCTGTTTTCGGCGCTGCTGCTGTTCAGCGGTGCTCTGCTGGTGCAGGGGCTGGCCGACTGGTTTTTCTACCATGTGCTGCTCATGAAGGAGGAGCCGCTTTGTGTGCTGCTGCGGCTGACGCTCCCCGATCTGGCGTATACGCTGGTGATTTCCCCGCTGCTGTACGGCCTGACCCTTCTGATTGCACGGATGCTGCGCAAGAGAGAATAAGGGCCGCCGGCTTTCAGGGATTGTGATGTCTTGGAGGTGACAGAGACGATGATGGCGGATAACCCCGGCAATAAAATGAGTAAACGCCGCGCATTTTTTCTGGCGGTTTTCGTTGTGGTGATATTCTGCCTGTATGCCATGCGGCTGTTTCAGATCCAGCTGGTGGAAGGCGAGGAATACAGTCAGATTGCCACGCAGAATTATCAATTGAATATCAGCTTGCCTGCTTCCCGCGGAGAGATTCTCGATCGCTATCTGCGTCCGATTGCAATCAATCAGACGCGTTATGCGGTGGTGTTTGATTATAACTATTTTCCGCGGGGCAACGACGAGGTGCAGCAGCGGCGCCGAAACGAATGTATACTGGATTTGACCGCGCTGCTCACGGAGGCGGGGGAAACATGGAATGACACGCTTCCCATCACACAGACAGCGCCCTACGCCTTTTTAGAGGATCGGGAATCCAGCGTGGCCGGGCTGAAATCCCGGTTGAACATGGCGGATTATGCCACGGCGGACAACTGCATGAATGCGCTCGTGGAACAGTACAATCTGAGCGGCTATACAACCGAAGAGCAGCGCGTCATCGCCGGTGTGCTGTATGAAATCAGCATCCGCGATTTCACGGCCAAAAATGCCTTTGTTTTTTCGAGCAGCGTGTCCCGCGATACGATGTACAAGATACTGGAAAACAGCGACACCTATCCGGGCGTCGAAGTGCAGCCGACGCCGGTGCGCGAATATGTCAAAGGGGAAGTCGGCGCGCATCTCATCGGCACGGTCACCCCTATTTACGAGGGGGAATACGAAGAACTGCAGGCGAAGGGCTATGCGCTCAACGATACGATAGGCAGAAGCGGCATCGAGGCGGCCATGGAGGAGGAGCTGCGCGGTGTCACGGGCACCCGTACCCTGGTCAAAGACAGCAAGGGTACCATCCTCGAGGAGACTGAGACCAAAGCGCCCGTTCCGGGCAATTCGGTGGTGCTTACTCTTGACACCGAACTGCAGGAACTGGCCCAGGAGGCGCTGGATGACAAAATAAAGGAGCTGCGCGCCCTGCCGGCCACCAGCGGCGGCGAATTCGCCAACAACGGGCACGACGTCAAGAGCGGTTCGGTCGTGATGCTGGACATGACGGGCGGCGTGCTGGTATGCGCCAGTTGGCCGAGCTTTGACCTGTCCACCTATCAGCAGAATTATACCGAGCTGGCGCAGGATCCCGACAACCCGCTGTTTAACCGGGCGCTCAACGGTACGTTTGCGTTTGGCTCGACGGCCAAGCCGGCGGTGACGCTCGCCGCCATGATGAACGGCATCCTGACGCCGACGAGCACCGTGACCTGCACGGGCAAATACATGTACTATGACTATGCCGGCTATACGCCCCGATGCCTGGGGCGGCACGGCACCATCAACGCCGTTACCGCGCTGGCCAAATCGTGCAACGTGTTTTTTTACGATACAGGACGGCGGCTGACCATCGATCCCATCAACGAATATTTCCGTCTGTTCGGCCTGTGTGAAAAAACCGGTATTGAAATCGGCGAAGCGACCGGCTTTATGGACAGCCCGGAATACCGCGAGGCCAACGGCCGGGTGTGGGCCGCGGGGGATACGCTGCAGGCCGCCATTGGGCAGACCTGCAACGTCACGCCGATTCAGCTGGCGACCTATGCCATGACACTGGCCAACGACGGCGTGCGGTATAAGACTCATCTGGTGCAGAGCGTGCGGTCCTACGACGGGCAGACCGTCTCCGTTGTGGAGCCGGAGGTGGTTTCCCGGGCCGAATTGTCGCAGGAGGCCATCGACACGGTGCGGCAGGGCATGATCGAAGTGGTGAAAACAGGCACGGCGCGCAACTATTTCAGCGGCCGTTCGTATACGCTTGCAGGCAAGACGGGCACGGCGCAGGTTGCCAACAACAAGTCGGACATCGGCGTGTTTATCGGCTATGCACCGGTGGAAAAGCCGGAAGTGGCCATCGCGGTGGTCACCGAGCAGGGCTCGTCCAGGGCGTCGGCTCAGGTGGCGGCCATTATGCTGGATGCGTATTTCGATTCCAAATCGGAGGGGGTGTCCCCCACGCCGCCGAACCAGCTGCTTCCGTAAAATTCTTCCACACAATGCACAATCGGTTCCGCAGATTTTTTTTGGCAGGAAGCGGTCAAAATGGTTTACTTGTCGGCAAATTTGTGTTATACTCTTAACATGAGCGACTGTTTCCAAGAGCGTTTTCGTTCAAATACGTGCCAACAGCCAGGGGCCGGAAAGGAATCGACCGACAATATGGGGCTGATTTCGGTTGTCACATCGGGAAAGGGCGGCGCGGGAAAGTCCACCGTCACGGCGGGCCTCGGTTCGGCGCTGGCCAAGCTAGGCAGCCGGGTGCTGGTTGTGGACACCGATGCCGGCCTGCGCAGCCTGGATTTGATGCTGGGCGTGAGCGGCAGCGCCGTATACGATATGTCGGATATTTTTGCCGGCCACTGTGAGCCGATCCGCGCCATCTATCCCTCGCCGGTATGTACCAACGTCTTTGTGGTGCCGGCGCCGGCCAGCTTTGAAAAGCTGTGCACCCCGCAGGACATGCGGCGGCTGTGCCGGGGGTTTGCGCAGTATTACGATCATGTGATCATCGACTGCCCTGCCGGTTTGGGCCGGGGGTTTGAGACCGCGGTCGCCGCGGCGGAACGGGCCCTGGTGGTGACCACACCCGATATGGTGTGCGCCCGGGACGCCCAGGTGGTCGGTTATCGGCTGGAGGAGTATGCCATACCGGCCCGGCTGCTGATAAACCGGCTGCGTCCCTCGCTTGTGATGCGCGGTCTGATGCCGGATGTGGACGAAATTATCGACACGGCGGGCATCCAGCTCATCGGCATTCTGCCCGAGGACGAGGAGGTCGCCGTGGCCAACGCAAACGGCCGCCCCCTTCCCTCTCACTGCAATGCCGCCGCCTGTATGGACAACATCGCGCGGCGCTATCTTGGAGAAGAGGTCCCACTTGCCCGGCTGGAGAAAATGTAAGCCGGGAGGGACTTTCCGACTTTATTATTAAGGAGATGACGGTATGAACATCGCATTGATTGCCCATGACGCCAAAAAAGAACTGATGGTGCAGTTCTGCATCGCTTACTGTGGCATTCTGAGTCGGCACAATATCTGTGCGACGGGCACCACCGGCAAAATGGTTGCGGAGGCGACGGGACTGAACATCGTCCGCTATATGAGCGGTTCCCAGGGCGGCGATCAGCAGATTTCGGCCCGCATCGCCTGCGATGAGATTGATTTGCTTCTGTTTTTCCGCGATCCTCTCACCGTGAAATCCCATGAGCCCAACGAGAACGACATGTTCCGTCTGTGCGATATGCGCAACATCCCGGTGGCGACTAATATTGCGACCGCCGAGGTGCTTATCCACGGCCTGGAGCGCGGCGACCTCGACTGGCGCAACATTGTCAATCCTGGCAATCGATAAACGGGCGTGTCCGGCGTATACGGAGCCGCTGCAAAATGCATGTGCATGCGTTTTGCAGCGGCTCCTTTCAAAGACGAGAAAGAATGGAGCTGACACAATGGATATACACAAGGCGATTCGCGGCACGCAGGACGTGCTGCCGGCGGACAGCTACAAATGGCAGCACATCGAGCAGACCGCGCTGGCGGTGGCGCGGGATTTCGGGTACCGGGAGATGCGCACCCCGGTGTTTGAGCATACCGAGCTGTTCCAGCGTTCGGTGGGCGACACCACCGATGTGGTGCAGAAGGAAATGTATACCTTCGACGACAAGGGCGGACGTTCCATCACCCTGCGGCCGGAAGGCACGGCGGGTGCGGCGCGCGCCCTGCTCGAGCACGGGCTGCACAACGGCGCGCTGCCGGTCAAAGCGGCGTACATAACCTCCTGTTACCGTTATGAAAAGCCGCAGGCAGGCCGCCTGCGCGAATTCCATCAGTTTGGGGTGGAATGCTTCGGTGCCGCCGCGCCCCAGGCGGATGCGGAGGTGATTTCGCTGGCCCGGCTGGTGCTCGAAACGCTGGGTGTGCCCGGGGTGACGCTGCACATCAATTCCATCGGCTGCCCCACCTGCCGCGCGAAATACCATGAAGCGCTGCGGGCGTATTTTACGGACCGGCAGGACGAGCTGTGCGATACCTGCCGCGGGCGGCTCGAACGCAACCCCATGCGTATACTGGACTGCAAATCGCCGGTATGCGCCGCCATTGCCGCCGATGCGCCCGTGATGCTTGATTACCTGTGCGACGACTGCGCTGCCCACTTTGAGGCGGTTAAGGGCTGCCTTGCCGAAGCGGAGATTTCCTTTGATGTGAACCCCCATATTGTGCGCGGGCTGGATTATTACACCCGCACCGTGTTTGAATTCGAATCGGACGCGCTGGGGGCGCAGGCGGTGGTCTGCGGCGGCGGCCGGTACGACGGGCTTATCGAAGAGCTGGGCGGCCCGCATCTGCCCTCTCTCGGCTTTGGCATGGGATTGGAACGGCTGCTGCTGATTATGGAGGCGAAGGAATGCCCCTTCCCCACCCCGCCGGTGTGCGAAGTGTATCTGGCACCGTTGGGCGAGGCGGCGGCCCGCCGCTGCTTTGCCATTGCCTCCCGGCTGCGGGAGGGCGGCGTGTCGGTGGAATGCGACATCGCCGGCCGCGGCCTCAAGCCGCAGATGAAATATGCGGACAAGCTGGGCGCCCGGTATACCATCGTGGTCGGCGACAACGAAATCGAGACGGGCAAGGCCAAGCTCAAGGACATGAAAACGGGCGAACTGACCGACGTCGATCTGGACGACAGCCTGTATACCACCCTGTACAACCGGTCCCTCGACCGCCAGCTGGCGGATATGGCGGGACTGTTCACCGAACTGGCGGAAACCGAAGACTAAACCGAAAGGGACGGGACACCATGGCAGAGAGCATAAAAGGACTCAAGCGCACCGCCTACTGCGGAGAGTTCCGCGCCGAACACGCCGGACAGGAGGCGGTCGTGTTCGGCTGGGTACAGCGGCAGCGGGATTTGGGACAGCTGATTTTCATCGATCTGCGCGATCGCACCGGCATCGTGCAGCTGGCCTTTGACGAGAACACGCCGCGCGACGTGTTCGACAAGGCGTTCACTGCGCGCAGCGAGTATGTGCTCGCCGCGCGGGGCGAGGTGCGGGTGCGCACCGCCAAAAACAAGGATATTCCCACCGGCGAGGTGGAGATCGCCGTGACCGAGCTGCGCATTCTGAACAAGGCGGAGACCCCGCCCTTCGAGATTGTGGAAAACTGCGCCACGGCGGAGGCCACCCGGCTTAAATACCGGTATCTCGACCTGCGCCGCCCCGATCTGCAGCGCAACCTGCTCATGCGGCACCGCATTGCCAAGGCGGCGCGCGATTATTTTGACAGCCAGGGCTTTATTGAGCTGGAAACCCCCATGCTCATCCGGTCCACCCCCGAGGGCGCGCGCGATTTCCTCGTGCCCAGCCGGCTGCATCAGGGGACTTTTTACGCCCTGCCCCAGTCGCCCCAGCTGTATAAGCAGCTGTCGATGGTGGCGGGCTTTGACCGGTATATGCAGCTGGCGCGCTGCTTCCGCGACGAGGATCTGCGCGCCGACCGGCAGCCGGAATTTACCCAGATCGATCTGGAGATGTCCTTCGTGGATGTGGAGGATGTGCTCGCCGTCGGCGAGGGCTTCATGCGGGATGTGTTCGCCAAGGTCCTCGGCGTGGAGGTGCCGCTTCCCCTGCCCCGCCTGACCTATACCGAGGCGATGGAACGCTACGGCTCGGATAAGCCGGACGTGCGCTTCGGCATGGAGATAATCGATCTGACCGAAGCGGTGCGCGGCTGCGGCTTCGGCGTGTTTGCTTCCGCCGTGGAGGGCGGGGGCACGGTGCGCTGCCTGACGGCGAAAAACGCCGTGTCGGTGCTCACCCGCAAGGAAGTGGACAAGCTGACCGAATTTGTACGCGGCATCGGGGCCAAGGGCCTCGCGTGGGTGCGCCTGACCGAAGACGGCCTGGCCTCCTCCTTCGGCAAATTCCTCACCGAAGAGGAGATGGCCCGCCTGCTTCAGACGGCGGGCGCCGAAAAGGGCGACGTGGTGCTCATTGTGGCGGATACGGTGAAAAAGCATGTGCTGACCACCCTCGGCGCGCTGCGGGTGGAGCTGGCCGACAAGCTGCAGATTCCGCGCGAGGGGCTCGGCCTGCTGTGGATCACCGCCTTCCCCTTCTTTGAATACGACGAAGAGGCGGGCCAGTATGTGGCCATGCATCACCCCTTCACCGCGCCGCTCGACGAAAGCATTCCCTATCTGGATTCACAGCCGGACAAGGTGTTCGCCAAGGCATACGATCTGGTGCTGGCGGGCGTGGAGCTGGCCTCCGGTTCCATCCGCATCACCGACCCCGAGCTGCAGGGACGCATGTTCCGCGCGCTCGGCCTGTCGGACGAGGAAGCGCACGAGAAATTCGGCTTCCTGACCGATGCGTTCCGCTATGGTGCGCCGCCGCACGGCGGCATGGGCATCGGCCTTGACCGGCTGGTGATGCAGATGCTCGGCGCGGCAACGCTGCGGGATGTGGTGGCTTTCCCCAAGGTGCAGAATATGACCGAACCCATGACCGCCTGTCCGGCGCCGGTGGACGCCGCACAGCTTGAGGAGCTGGGCCTCTCCTGCGTCGCGGCGGAAGAGACGGAATAAAAATAAAGCAGACAAGGTGATCCGTATGGGCAGCAGTCGGACATTGGTGGCCACGGCGGAGCAGATACGGCTGACCGCCGCACTCGCCGAGGAAGTGTGGACGGAGCATTATACCGGTTTGCTGGAGCCCGGGCAAATCGCGTATATGGTGGAGAAATTCCAATCGCCGGCGGCCATCCGCCGTCAGATCGAGGAAGAGGGCTACCGGTACTTTCTGCTGGCGGACGATGCGGCGGATCCCTGCGGATATGTGGGGATACAGGAGACGGGAGACCGGCTGTTCCTGAGTAAGCTCTACATACGAAAAGACGCGCGGGGACGCGGCCTTGCTTCGCAGACGCTGCGGTTCCTGCAGGAGCTCTGCCGCAAGGAACGGCTGTCCGCCATCTGGCTGACGGTGAACAAGGGCAATGCCTCTTCCATAGAAATATACAAGAAATGGGGCTTCCGCGTCGCGGACACCCAGGCGGCCGATATCGGCGGCGGCTATGTCATGGACGATTATATCATGGAGCTGCCGGTGGACGGGGCAGGCCCCAAGACGGCCATGCGCCTGCGTCCCTTTGGGCGCACAGGGGCGCGGGTGTCGGCGCTGGGCTTCGGCGCGATGCGTATGCCCACCCTGCCGGAGGGCGGCATCGACGAGCCGGCCTCCATCGCGCTGATCCGCGCCGCCATCGACGGCGGGGTCAATTACGTGGACACCGCGTATTTTTATCACGACGGAAAAAGCGAATCGCTTGTAGGCAAGGCGCTGCGCGACGGATATCGCGAGCGGGTGTACATCGCGACCAAGTCGCCGGTGTGGCAGCTCAACGCCGCGGAGGATTTTGATCGCCTTCTGGACGAGCAGCTGGCGCGGCTGAACACCGCCTATGTGGATTTTTATCTGTTTCATGCCATCAACCGGTCCGAATGGCGGAACAAGGTGCTGGAATACGGTCTGCTCGACCGCATGGAAGCGGCGCGGGCGGCCGGAAAGATCCGGCATATCGGGTTTTCCTTCCACGACGACAACGGCGCCTTCCATGAAATTGTGGACGGATACGACGGCTGGGAATTCTGCCAGCTGCAGTTCAATTATGTGGACGTCAGCAATCAGGCGGGCGTGGAAGGCCTGGAATATGCGGCGGCAAAAGGCCTCGGCGTGGTGGTGATGGAGCCGCTGCGCGGCGGCCGGCTGGCCGTGCCGCCCGAAAGCGTTCAGCGGCGGCTCCCGGCCGACCGGACGCCGGTGGAATGGGCGCTGGACTTTGTATGGGATCGGCCGGAGGCGAGCTTGCTGCTCAGCGGTATGAGCAATCGGCAGCAGGTGGAGGATAACCTCCTTTACGCGGCGCGGTCGGCGGCGGGCATGCTGACGCAGGACGATAAGGGGATGCTCAGCCGGGCGCGCACCGCGTTTGAAACCATGGCGAAGGTGCCCTGCACCAAATGCGCTTACTGCATGCCCTGCCCCTTTGGCGTGAATATTCCCGGCGTGTTTGAGGCGCTCAACGTCTCGGCCGCATCGATGGAAGAAGGGCAAAAAATGTATGCGGCGCTCGACGGCAAAGCGGATTTGTGCCGCGCCTGCCGCCGCTGCGAAAAGAAATGCCCGCAGCAGATTGTCATCAGCGAGCGGATGCCCGCCGCGCATGCGGAGCTGACCGCGCCGCTGAAAAAACAAGAGGGATAATACGATGCGATCACAGACAAACCATATCTGGAAGCTGTCGGTGTGCGGCCTGCTCATCGCGACGGGCCTGCTGCTGCCGTGGGTGTTCCATCTGGTCGGCGGCGAGACAACCGGCACGTTATTTTTGCCCATGCATCTGCCGGTGCTGCTGGGCGGGTTCCTGCTCGGGCCGCTGTTCGGCTGTGCGGTGGGCATTCTCACCCCGCTGCTCAGCGGACTGCTGACCGGCATGCCGGCCGCGGCGGTACTGCCCTTTATGACGGTGGAGCTGGCCGTTTACGGCCTGGCGGCCGGGGTGTTCTATCAGCGGTGCCGCCTGCCCTCTCTGGTCAGCCTGCTGCTCGCGCAGCTGGCAGGCCGGCTGGTCAAGGCACTTGTGCTGTTGGTGCTGACCGGCGTGTTCGGCCTGCATGTGCCTGCGCCGCTGACCGTGCTGACCGCTGTCGGTGCCGGTCTGCCCGGCCTTGCTCTGCAATGGGTGGCGCTGCCGCTGCTGCTCGCAGCATTGCGCCGCGGTCATCTAATCGCGGCGCCGGATCCCAGACAGACCGCGCAGGCGGCGCTGGAGCGCGCCCGTGCCGTTTGGGAACGGGAAGAGGCCTCCTGTGTAGTGTACCGGCAGGGAAAGGCGAAAACATCGCATCTGTCGGGGGTTCGGCCGCTGCTCGGCTGGCTGGCGGAGGATGCGCAGGCGCTGCGCGGGGCCGCGGTGGCGGATAAGGTGGTGGGCCGCGCGGCGGCGTTGCTGCTGGTATACGGCGGCGTGCGCGCCGTATACGCGGCCGTTATCAGCGAGGCGGCCCTCGCCGTGCTGCAAAAGGCCGGTGTCGCGGTGCGCTACGGCGAATGCGTTCCCTTTATTGCCAACCGCGATAAAACCGACATGTGCCCGATGGAACGGCGGGTGCAGGATATTGACGACCCGGCGGCCGCGTTTGAAGCGCTGTGCACCGGGGCAGAATAAAAGATAGGAATCAAAACCATGCATTTTAAAGAACTGAAGCTCATTCCCCCGTTGCTGCGCGCCGTGGAGGAGGAGGGCTATACCGCGCCGTCTCCCATTCAGGAGCAGGCGATCCCGCCGGTGCTGGCGGGTCGGGATCTGGTGGGCTGTGCTCAGACAGGCACGGGTAAAACCGCCGCCTTTGCGCTGCCCATTCTGCAGCGGCTGTGCGCCGTACCGCTTACCGTCGGCAAGCGGCCCATCCGGGCGCTGGTGCTGACCCCGACCAGAGAGCTGGCCATTCAGATTCTCGAAAGCTTTGAAGCCTATGGCCGGCACACCAAGCTGCGCTGTGCGGTGCTGTTCGGCGGCGTGTCGCAGAATCCGCAGGTGGAGGCGCTCGCACGCGGGGTGGATATTCTGGTGGCCACGCCCGGCCGCCTCAACGATCTGACAGGACAGGGCTTCGTCGATTTGCGCCATGTGGAAATGTTCGTGCTCGACGAGGCGGATCGCATGCTGGATATGGGCTTCGTTCACGATGTGAAAAAGGTCATCGCCAAGCTGCCTGCCAAAAAGCAGACGCTGCTGTTTTCGGCGACCATGCCGCCCGAAATCCGGGCGCTGGTCGATTCACTGCTGGTCAACCCGGTGCGGGTGGCGGTGACGCCCGTTTCCTCCACGGTGGACGCCATCCGGCAGGCGGTGTACTTTGTGGATAAAGTCAACAAGCGCCGGCTGCTTGTTCATGTGCTGCGCGAATCGGACGCCAAGTCGGTGCTGGTGTTCACCCGCACCAAGCACGGGGCGGACAGAGTGGTGCGTGAGCTGGAGCGGGCCGGCATACACGCACTGGCCATCCACGGCAACAAATCGCAGAACGCACGGCAGCTTGCGCTGCGCAGCTTCAAGGACGGCACGCTGCGCGTGCTGGTGGCGACCGACATTGCGGCGCGCGGCATCGATGTGGACGAGCTGGCGCTGGTCATCAATTACGAATTGCCCAACGTGCCGGAAACCTATGTGCACCGCATCGGGCGCACCGGACGGGCCGGCCTGGAGGGCGATGCGATTTCCTTCTGCGACTTTGATGAAAAGCCGTATTTAAAGGATATTGAAAAGCTCATCAAAAAATCCATCCCGGTGGTGGAGGATCATCCCTTCCCCATGGAAATTTTTGAACCGGCGCCCAAACCGGCGCCGCGTCCGCCGCGGGATAAGCGGCCGCCCCAACCTGCGCGGCAAAAAAAGGCTGTTTCGGACACGGCGGCAAAGCCCGCCCTTACCCGGCGCGGATAGGACAGCGGGCGGAAGAAAAAGCCACAGGGTTTACACAAATTGACAGTTATAATATTTGTGGGGCGGACGATAATAACGTTGCAAACGCAAATATTATTTGACGCGGCGTACCGCCGCCAACAATTGAGGAGTGTAAAAAACTATGGCGAACAAATCTGTGGTCCCCGAGGCGCGCGAAGGCCTCAATCGTTTCAAGATGGAAGCTGCCAGCGAGGTTGGCGTGTCCCTGAAGCAGGGCTACAACGGCGACCTGACC
>CDZV01008129.1_pt1 | contig 15837 bp, 11 predicted proteins | sample 554851 | NCBI WGS metagenome assembly CDZV01 (sample SAMEA3182090, study PRJEB8094) | gut metagenome | biome: human; feature: gut; material: Stool; isolation source: human stools | place: Canada | collected 2013-03-12
AAGAACATGTGCTCGGTGCGGCACAGGCCGATGCCCTCCGCGCCGAATTTCACGGCCTGCGCCGCGTCGCGGGGGTTGTCCGCATTGGTGCGCACCTTGAGCGTACGCGCCGCGTCGGCCCACGCCATATACCGGCCGAAGTCGCCCGAAATGGCCGCTTCCACCGTCGGGACCGCTTCGCCGTAAATGTTGCCGGTGGAGCCGTCCAGCGAGATATAGTCGCCCTCTTTGATGGTCTTGCCGCCGAGGGTGAAGCACTTGGCTTCCTCGTCGATCTTGATGTCACCGCAGCCCGAGACGCAGCAGGTGCCCATGCCGCGGGCCACAACGGCCGCGTGGGAGGTCATGCCGCCGCGCACGGTCAGGATACCCTGGGACACGTCCATGCCCTCGATATCCTCGGGCGAGGTCTCCAGACGGACCAGGATGACCTTTTCGCCCTTTTCAGCCCACGCCTTGGCGTCGCCGGCGGTGAACACCACACGGCCGCAGGCGGCGCCGGGAGAAGCGGCCAGGCCCTTGCCGATGACCGCGGCCTTTTTCAGAGCGGCGGCGTCAAACTGCGGATGCAGCAGGGAGTCGAGCTGCTTGGGTTCCACGCGCAGCACGGCTTCTTCTTCGGAGATCATGCCCTCGTCCACCAGGTCGACGGCGATCTTCAGGGCGGCGGCAGCGGTGCGCTTGCCGTTGCGGGTCTGCAGCATAAAGAGCTTGCCGTCTTCGATGGTGAACTCCATGTCCTGCATATCTTTATAGTGCTTCTCCAGCCGGTTGGCCACCTCGACAAACTGGTTGTACACCTCGGGCATGTCCTTGGCCAGCGTCGCGATTTCGGAGGGGGTGCGGATACCGGCGACCACGTCCTCGCCCTGGGCATTGATGAGGTACTCGCCGAACAGCTTCTTTTCGCCGGTGGCGGCGTTGCGGGTGAAGGCCACGCCGGTGCCGGAGTTCGGGCCGGTGTTGCCGAACACCATCATCTGCACGTTGACGGCGGTGCCCCAGCTGTAGGGGATGTCGTTCATGCGGCGATAGTAGTTGGCGCGGGGATTATCCCAGGAGCGGAACACTGCCTTGACCGCTTCCATCATCTGCACCTTCGGGTCGGAGGGGAAATCCTCGCCCTTCTGCTCCTTGTAATACGCCTTGAAGCGGGCGGCCATGGCCTTCATGTCGTCCGCGTCGAATTCGGTATCCAGCTTGATGCCTTTGGCTTCCTTCATCTCGTCGATGATCTTTTCAAAGTCCTTCTTGGACAGCTCCATGACCACGTCGGAGAACATCTGCACAAAGCGGCGGTAGGAGTCATACGCGAAACGGGGATTGCCCGTCTTCTTCGCCAGGCCCTCCACCACCACGTCGTTGAGGCCGAGATTCAGGATGGTATCCATCATGCCGGGCATCGAGGCACGGGCGCCCGAACGCACCGAAACCAGCAGGGGATTGACCGGATCGCCGAACTTTTTGCCCGCCTTGGCTTCCAGCTGGGCGAGACCGGCATAGATCTGCTCCTCGATGTCGGGGCCGATTTTCCTGCCGTCGTCATAATACCGGGTGCAGGCCTCGGTCGAGACGGTGAAGCCATACGGCACGGGCATGCCAAGATTGGTCATCTCGGCCAGGTTGGCGCCCTTTCCGCCGAGCAGCTCACGCATCGAGCCGTTGCCCTCGCTGAACAGGTACACATACTTGTGACTCATGTGGATTGACCTCCTAAATTTTTTTGAGCCTTTGCTTTTCCCACATATTACCACTCTCCATCAGTATGGACAGGGCCGTCTAGTATTATAACAAATCTTACCGGCTTTTTCCACAGGATTATGGAAATCCAAGGGAAATTTACCCTTTTCACAGTCCTCGTGTGCTTTTTCGCGGTGACTCTGTGGAAATTATTAGAGGAAAAGGCTTGCAATGCCCCTGCTTTTTTGCCATAATATAATGCGGGTAGATATGTTTCAGACAAATCCGGCGGACCGGGGAAGGGGTAGTGATCGGGATGAATTTTCACGGCAAGGATATCAAGATCTTTTCCGCCAATGCCAGCCGCCTGCTCGCCAAACAGATGGCGGAGGCGCTCGGCCTGCCCGTGGGGAAGGCGCAGGTAACCACCTTCAGCGACGGGGAGATTTCCGTTTCCATCAACGAATCGGTGCGCGGCTCCGACGTCTTTGTGGTGCAGTCGCTGAGCACGCCGGTCAACGATCATCTGATGGAGCTGCTCATCATGATCGACGCCTTCAAGCGGGCGTCGGCGGCCCGCATCACGGCGGTGATCCCCTATCTCGGCTACGCCCGGCAGGACCGCAAGTCCAAGGCGCGCGATCCCATCTCGGCCAAGCTGGTGGCCGATCTCATCACCACGGCCGGGGCCGATCGGGTGCTGACGATGGATCTGCACGCGTCCCAGATTCAGGGCTTCTTCAATATCCCGGTCGATCATCTCGTGGGTGCGCCGCTGCTCGCGGCCTATTTCAAGAAAAAGCTGGCGGAGGACAAGGGCGAGGACTATGTCGTGGTGTCGCCGGACCTCGGTTCGGTCACCCGGGCGCGCAATTTTGCGGCGCGGCTCGACTGTCCGCTGGCCATCGTGGACAAGCGGCGGCAGCAGGCCAACGTGTGCGAAGTGATGAACATCATCGGCGACGTGCGCGGCAGGAAGGTCATCCTGGTGGATGATATGATCGACACGGCCGGCACGCTGTGCAATGCGGCGGATGCCATCATGGAAAAGGGCGGGGCGAAAAGCGTCACCGCCGCGGCGACCCACGCCGTGCTTTCCGGCCCGGCGATTGAGCGGCTGGCCTCGAGCGTCATCGAAAATGTGGTGCTTCTCGACACCATCGCGCTGCCGCCCGAAAAACGGCTGGACAAATTTATCATGCTGCCGGTTGCGCCGGTGTTTTCCGAGGCGATCGAGCGCATTTACGAAGACAAGCCGGTTTCCATCATGTTCGGATAACGCCGGAAGCCGCGAGGAGATATCGACATGCTGTTTCGCAGAGCAAGGCCCGCCGGGCCGGTGGATTTTATCGTCGCCGGCCTGGGCAACCCGGGCAAGAAATATGAGGCGACCCGCCACAACGCCGGCTTTATGGCGATGGAGGCGCTGGCCGACAAGCTGGGGGTCAAGATCGACCGCGTGCGCTTCAAATCCTACTGCGGCGAGGCGTCCATCGGGGAAAAGCGGGCGCTGCTGCTCATGCCGCAGACCCTCATGAATCTGTCGGGCGAGGCGGTGCGCGAAGCCATGCAGTTCTACAAGCTGCCGCCCGAACGCACGCTGATCCTGCACGACGACATTTCGCTGCCGGTAGGCATCATCCGGGTACGGCGCAAGGGCAGCGACGGCGGGCAGAGGGGCATGCAGAACATCATCCAGCTCACCGGCAGCGACCAGTTTCCGCGGGTGAAGATCGGCGTGGGCGCCAAGCCGCACCCCGATTACGATCTGGCGGCGTGGGTGCTGTCCCGCTTCACCAAGGAGGAGGCACCGCAGATCCTCGAAGCGGCCCGCAACGCGGCCGAGGCGGCCTGCCTCATTGTGCAGGACCGCATCGATCAGGCCATGAACCAGTTTTCCCATTGAACCGAAAGGAGGATACAGACATGTCCGGGCTGACGCCGAAGGAACCCCGAACCCCCGAAGAAAAGCGGGCGCGCATGCATAAGATCCGCAGCATGGTGCTCGATATGTTTCTGCCGGTGCTGACGGCGCTGTTCCTGATTTTGGCGGTGATTTGGCCGAATACGGCGCTCGCGTCGATTGCGGGCGTATTCGGCGGCGTGACACTGATCCGCTTTTCCGCAACCCGCTTCAAAGGGGAACGGGAAATGCAGATTTTCGACAAGCTCGCGCTGGCGGGCGGGGTGATTCTGATCGTGCTCGCCCTGGTGCGGCTGGTGCTATTAATTCTGACGGCGGTGGGCGTGATCGGGCATTTCTGGATTTTTTAACCCATCGATAACAGGGGAGGCGGCTCCCCGGAAGGACATGAACGGCGTTTATGGGCATTTTGGACAGAGGGGCGGCCTCACTGCCGCAGTACGGGGCGCTGACCGCGGATATCCGCGACGGCCGGCTGCCGGGGGCCGTGACGGGCCTCGGCCATATACATAAGATCGTTTTACTGCACGCTTTGTGCGCCTCCATGGGCCGCAAGGCGGTTTTTATCGTGGCGGACGAGGCGGAGGCCAACCGCGCGTGCGAGGATCTGGCGGCGCTGGGCATGGAGGCACTGCTACTGCCGGCGCGGGATTTATCGCTGCGCCGGGTGGAATCCACCTCCCGGGAATACGAGCAGATGCGGCTGGGCACGCTGGCCAGGATGGCGGCGGGCGACTGGGACTGCGTGGTGGCCTGCGTCGATGCGGCGGCGCAGTTCACCCTGCCGCCCGAAACGCTGCGCCGGCACACGCTGACGCTGACGGCGGGGGCCCCCCTGCCGGTGAAGAACCTGCCCGAAGCGCTGACCGCCGCGGGCTATGAACGCTGCGAGCAGATTGAAGGGCCGGGCCAGTTCGCCGTGCGCGGCGGCATCCTCGACGTGTACCCCGCCGACTGCCCCGCGCCGGTGCGCATCGAGCTGTGGGGGGACGTGCTGGACACCCTGTCCTATTTCGATCTGCTGACCCAGCGGCGCACCGATCCGCTCACGCAGCTGGCCATCCCGCCCGCGGCGGAAATTGTACTGGACAATGCCGCCGAGCTGGCCGCCCGCATCGAGGAGCTGGCGGCCGGGCTGCGCGGCAAGGGCGCGGCGGCGCAGCGGGAAAACCTGCTGGCAGATGCCGATCGCCTGCGCGGCGGCAGCCTGCCCGCCTCGCTGGACAAATATATCCCGCTGATTTTTGACCGGCCGGCTACCCTGTTTGAATACGGGCAGGGGGCGCTGCTCTTTGTTTCGGAGCTGCTGAAGGTCAAGGAGCGGGTGCGCACCTTTCAGTGGCAGCTGCAGGAGGACATCAAGGCCCTGCTCGAAGAAGGGCAGCTGTGCCGCGGCCTGACCGAATACGCGCTGGACGCCGAGGGCGTGATGATGGCGCTCGAGCGGGGCGGCTGCCTGCTGCTGGAAGCCTTCGCCCGCACGGGGACGGATCTGCGGCTGCGCGGCCTATACAATGTGAACGCCCGGCAGCTGCCCGTCTGGTCGGGCGGCCTCGATCTGCTCACCGAGGATCTGCAGGACATGATCCACCGGGACATGGCCTGTGTGGTACTGGCCGGGCCGGAGGAAAAGACGGCCCGCACCCTGGCGGACGATTTGGCGGCGCGGGGTATTCCGGCGCTGTACGCCCCTTCGCCCGAGGCGCCTATCAAAAAACGGGTGCTCGTCATGCAGGGAGGGCTTTCCTCCGGGTTTGAGTTCCCCGACGCGGGCTTTGCGGTCATCACCCACGGCCGCGCGGGTACGGCCCGCCGCAAGACGCGGCGGGTGCGCCGCGACAAGGGGGCGGAGATCCACAGCCTGGCAGAGCTGTCGCCCGGTGATTATGTGGTGCATGCGGCGCACGGCATCGGCGTGTACCAGGGGGTGCAGCAGCTCGAGGTGCAGGGCGTCGTCAAAGACTATATCCGGCTGCAGTACGACAAGGGGGACACCCTGTACGTCCCGGTGACCCAGCTCGACCTGGTTTCCAAATACATCGGCACCAAGGATGAGGTGCACGTCAAGCTGCACCGTCTGGGCGGGCAGGAATGGCAGAAGGCCAAGTCCCGTGTGCGCGCCGCGGTCAAGGACATCGCCAAGGAGCTCATCGCGCTGTACGGCAAGCGCATGGCCACGCCCGGCTTCGCCTTTGAGCCGGACGGCGAGTGGCAGTATGATTTCGAGCGCCGCTTTGAATATGAGGAGACGGAGGATCAGCTCCGCTGCATCGAGGAGATCAAGGCGGATATGGAGCGCGCGGTGCCGATGGATCGCCTGCTGTGCGGCGATGTGGGCTTCGGCAAAACGGAGGTGGCGCTGCGTGCGGCCTTCAAATGCGTGGCGCAGAGCAAGCAGTGCGTGATCCTCGTGCCCACCACCATCCTCGCCTTCCAGCATTACAACACGGTGCTGCGGCGGTTCGAGGGCTTCCCGGTGCGGGTGGAAATGCTGTCCCGCTTCCGTTCCCCCAAGCAGCAGGAGGAGATCCTGCGCAAAGTCCGGGCGGGGGAGATCGATATTCTCATCGGCACCCACCGCATGCTGTCCAAGGACGTAAAGTTTCACGATCTCGGCCTGTTCATCGTGGACGAGGAACAGCGCTTCGGCGTCGCCCAGAAGGAGCGGATCAAGGAGCTGGCCCCCAACATCGACGTGCTCACCCTGTCCGCCACCCCCATCCCGCGCACCCTCAACATGGCCATGAGCGGTATCCGCGACATGTCCATCATCGAGGAGGCGCCGCAGGACCGCCGGCCGGTGCAGACCTATGTGCTGGAACACGACAACGGTATCCTGACCGACGCGATCCGGCGGGAGCTGCGCCGGGGCGGGCAGGTGTATTACCTGCACAACCGGGTGGAAACGGTGGAGCGGTGCGCGGCGGGGATCCAGATGCGCATTCCCGAGGCGCGGGTCGGCTTTGCCCACGGCAAAATGACCGAGGACCAGCTGTCCGAAATCTGGCGGCAGGTGCTGGAAAACGAAATCGACGTGCTCGTCTGCACCACCATCATCGAAACGGGTGTGGACATTCCCAACGTCAACACGCTGATCATCGAAAACGCGGACCGCTTCGGCCTGTCGCAGCTGCACCAGCTGCGCGGGCGGGTGGGGCGTTCCTCGCGGCGGGCCTTTGCCTATCTCACCTTTGTGCGGGGCAAGGTGCTCTCCGACGTGGCGACCAAGCGGCTCGAGGCCATGCGGGAATTCACCGAATTCGGCGCGGGCTTCAAAATCGCCATGCGGGATATGGAAATCCGCGGCGCGGGCAATCTGCTCGGCGCGCAGCAGCACGGCCACATGGAGGCGGTGGGCTATGAGATGTATCTGCGCCTGCTGTCCGAAGCGGTGAACGAGGAAAAGGGCGTCTCCACCGGCAGCCGGGAGGCGGAATGCCTCATCGATCTGCAGGTGTCCGCCCATATCCCCGAATCGTATATCGCCTCCAACGCCCAGCGGCTGGACATTTACCGCCGCATTGCGGATATCCGTACGCACGAGGATTCGCTCGACGTGTACGACGAGCTCATCGACCGCTTCGGGGAACCGCCCGAGGCGGTGCAGGGGCTCATCGACGTGGCGCTTATGCGCAACATGGCCGCGAATCTCGGCATCTTCGAGGTCAAGCAGCAGGGGGACAGCCTGCTGCTCTACCAGCGCAAGCTGGATTTCGAGGTAGGGGCGCGCATGTCCGCCGCCCTCAAGGGCCGCGTGATGATAAACGCCGGGGCCAAGCCCTATTTCGCGGTCAAGATCGCGCGGGGGCTGACGCCGCTGGACACGCTGCGCGAGGCGCTCGAGGCGGGCACACCGGAGGACCAGAAAGCGTAAAAAGGCCGCTGTACAGGGCCCCCCTGTACAGCGGCTCCTGTTGTCAGGCCTCCCCCCAGGAGGCGTAGGTTTCCTCCAGGCGCTTTTGCATGCGGACGCGTTCCTTTTGCAGCAGGGCGGAATCGATATTGACCAATATACAGGCTTGGCAATGCCCCTGTATATCCAGCGTGATGCTGTCCAAAGTACAGCCCTGCCCAGACCAATACAGGCAAAATTCGTTTTCACACAGCATGTTTATCACCCCCAAATGGTAGTATACCCAATATGCATTGCATACGCATTGCGCTTGCGTTGCGCTTGCAATGCATATTTAGCCGGGCAAATCCGGTATACTATATGCAATGCATTTGTATTGCGAGGCGAGGCTGTGTCTACCTTTAAAATACCGTCCATTCCCGCGACGACAAACAAAACCATTCGGTTCCCAAACGACGTCGTGGAGGACGTCGAAAAGGCGATAGAGGGAAAAGACTGCACCTTTTCCGCATTCGTTATCGCCGCCGTTCGCAAGGCTTTGGAGGATCTCCGGCGTGCGGATCCGGAGGATTTGTAAGCGGCCATAAGCATTGCAGCAGCCAAAAGAACCGGTCTCTGACAGAGACCGGTTCTTTTTTAAAACAGGCGCAGCTGTTCCGTTCCGTATCCCTGGCGATAGGCGCGGATGATATCCTGCATGCGGTAAAGCAGGCCGGTTTCCCCGCACGCGGCGGTGAAGGCGGCCCACAGCGCCCTGGCCCGCGGGCTGCGGCACGCGTAGGCGGTGCCGAAGCGGCGGATATACCGTTCCTTCAGGCCCTGCCCGGGGAACTGCTCCTCCAGCCGATCGAGAAAATAGTCCCGCTGATTCCGGCGCAGGGTGACGCCGAAGGCGGGGTACACAAACCGTGCACCATTTTCCGCCGCGCGGCGGACGACGGCGGTCACCTGCTCCTCCGTGTCCTCCAGGAAGGGCAGCACCGGCATGAGCAGCACGCCGGTGCAGATGCCCGCCCCGCTCAGGGCGCGGATCGCGGCCAGCCGGCGGGAGGGCGGGGGCGCGTGGGGCTCGATTTTGGCGGCGAGGGCGTCGTCGGTGGTGGTAATGGTGATTTTGGCAAGGACGGGGGCCTGCCCGGCCATGTCGGTCAAGACAGCGATGTCCCGGGTGATTCGATCGCTTTTGGTGGCGAGCGTGACGCCAAAGCCGTAGGCATACAGCAGCTCGAGGGCATGCCGGGTCAGCTGTTCGGTTTCTTCAAAGGGGTTGTAGGGATCGGACATGGCCCCCATGCCGACCACGCCGGTGGACATTTTGCGCTGCAGCTCGTCGCGCAGCAGAACAAGGGCGTTTTCCTTGGCGCGCACCCGATCGAAGTCCTCAATGCGGTAGCAGTCGGAACGGCTGTCGCAATAGATACAGCCGTGGCAGCAGCCGCGGTACAGATTCATGGTGTAGTCGACGCCGAACCAGGACCCGGCGGCCTTCTGCCGGGTCAGGACGGTTTTGGCCGGTACGGTTTCCACGGGCAGTCCCCCTCTCCAGGCCAGTATACCACAACACGCCGCGGTTGTCATACAGAACAGGGCAACCAAGCCAAGTGTGCCGAAAAGCAGGCTTCCCCCTTTTTCCATGCCGCATGCATACACCTCGCTTCCCCTGCTTGTTTCGACGGCCAAGCTGTGCCTGGATATCACCGGAAACGGCATAAAACCATACTGGAATTTGGCAGCACGGAAGTAGAGACTTTTCGGCGGGGTTATGGTATAATGGTAAATCGGCAGATCCTTTTATCTTGCGATCAGGCTGGCTTCTTATCATACCGTTCGACAGGATTCGACAAGGAGGGATTTTATGAGGACACGAGGGCGACAGCTGCTGTCCGGGATTTTGTCCGTGTGTCTGCTGCTGTCTTTTCCGCTTTGGCTGCGGGGGGATGGCGCGGGTGAGCTTGCGCGGGAGACGGTGGCCGGCGAGCAGCCGGAGCCGGCCCCGCCGGAGGGAACCGCGTCCTCGGCTCCCGGCGTATCGTCCCCGCCGGAGGACAGCGCCCCGTCCTCATCCGGGACGACCAACGCGCCGGTCATCATACCGCCCGCGGTGGACGAGAAAATGGCGCAGGCCATGCAGACGAGCAATGTCCGCGGGCTGTCGCTGGCGGTGTTCCGGGATAAGGAGATTATCTATACCTATTACGGCGGGTATATGGACGCGGCGCAGACCAAGCCGGTGGACAGCCGCACCAAATATCGCATCGCCTCCGTTTCCAAGCTGGTGACCGGCGTGCTGGTGATGCAGCTGGTCGAGCAGGGACGGCTGGATCTGGATCGGGATATTTCGGAATATATGGGGGTGACCGTCCGCTCCCCGCAGTATCCCGACGTGCCCATCACGACCCGCATGCTGATGACCCATACCTCGAGCATCATCGGCGGTTCGGTCTATGACGCGAATACGGGCGATCCGCCCTATGCGCCGCTGACCGCTATTCTGGAGAGCAGCGGCTGCTTCACCGGGGCCAAGCCGGGCACCCGCTTCCGCTACAGCAACATGGGGGCCGCGATGGAAGGCGGGGTCATCGAAGGGGTCACGGGCCAGCGGTTTTACGACTATGCCGGTGAGGTGTTTGCGTCGCTGGGGATGGACGCAGGCTATCTGCGCACCAAAATCCGGGAGCCGGAAACCATCTCTCCGGCACGCCGGGCGGACGTGCCCAACTGGGGCCGGGTGGAAAGTGCGTATGACACCATTCCGCTGGGCCAGATGTACCTGCTCGGCCACGGGGATCTCATCATCAGCGCCGCCGATCTCGCGCAGTTCGGCATCGCCCTGGCCGGGGACGGCTCCACCGCCACGGCGCGGATTCTCACCCCCGCGTCGGTGCAGGCAATCAACACCGTGTACACCCACACGGGCGGCGACGGCATCGGCCTGAATATGAGCATGACCGAGGACCTGGTGGACGGGCGCACGATTTACGGCCATTCGGGACAGGCTTACGGCATGATTGCCGGGCTGTATTTCGACCCGACGGACGGCACCGGCGTGGCCTTTATCACCAACAGCTGCTCCACCGCCAAAAACGACAAGGGCAAATATGTGCTGACGGGCAACCTGATGGATATCGTATACGGCGACGTCCTGACGGCCGCATAACCGCCGGCGGGCACACATAATCCGGGGAGATTCCCTTTATACTAGTATAAGAAAGACCGAAGGAAGGGAAGCGATAGAATGATCGACGTGCTGATTATCGGCGCGGGCTGCGCGGGCCTGACGGCGGCGATTTACGCCAAGCGAGCGGGACACAGCGTGGTGGTGCTGGAGAAGTTCTTTCACGGCGGCCAGATTTCGGTGACCAACGAGGTGGAAAACTATCCGGCCATCGATAAGATTTCCGGGCCGGAGCTGGCCAACCGCATTTACGAGCAGGCGGCGGCGCTGGGCGCGGATATCCGGTACGAAGACGTGCTGTCCGCCGATCTGGAGGGCCCGGTCAAGCGGGTGACCACCAGCGGCGGGCACTATGAGGCGCGCACCGTCATCGTGGCCAACGGCGTCCAGCGGCGCAAGCTGCAGTGCCCGGGAGAGGAGAAGTTCCTCGGGCGGGGCGTGTCCTACTGCGCGACGTGCGACGGGGCCTTTTTTAAGGAAAAGGACGCGGCGGTAATAGGCGGCGGCAACACGGCGCTCGAGGACGCCCTCTTTTTGGCCAATCTCTGCCGCCGGGTGTACATCGTGCACCGCCGCGAGGCGTACCGGGGCGAAAAGCTGCTGGCCGAGGCGGTGGCGGCGCGGGAGAATATCATACCGCTCTTACACCGCACGGTGGAGAGCATCGGCGGCGGGGATACGGTGGAGAGCGTCACCCTGTGGGATACGCAGGCGGGGACGCGCGAGACGCTGCCGGTCAGCGCGGTGTTCGTGGCCATCGGCATGCAGCCGGACAACGGCCTGTTCGCCCCGCTGGGATTGGACGAGAACGGCTACATTCAGGCGGACGAGAGCTGCACCACCCGCGTCCCCGGCGTGTTTGTGGCGGGGGATACGCGCACCAAATGGCTGCGCCAGATCATCACCGCCGCGGCGGACGGCGCCGTGGCCGCCACCCGGGCGGGCCACTACATCGAAACCGGGCGGTAACCGTCCCGGCGCGGCAGGACGACCGAACAAAGCAAAAAGCGACAGGCCCGCTGCCTGTCGCTTTTTTGTAGGCGGCTTTGCCGCCGTGCGCGGGAAAGCGCCATGGTTCCCCGTGCGGCAGCATGTGCCAGCGGCTTGGACGATCGTGCGTCCGCAGACGGTACGGCCGGACGTCGCGCGGCTTTGCCGCTTATAGATTGGCTTCGGTGGTCTCTTCGGGCTGCTCCGGGGTGTCTTCTTCCAGGTCGTTGGAGATGCGCAGCTTATCGAAGATGTAGAACAGCAGGCCGAGCACCATGCCCACCACACAGGCCAGCACCATGCCCTTGAGCTCGATCTGGCCGATTTTCAGGGTGATGCCCGACAGGCCGATGACAAAGACGACGGCGGTCATGACGATGTTGCGGTTACGGCCGAAATCCACCTTGGAATCCACCAGGATACGCAGGCCGGAGGCGCCGATCATACCGTACAGCAGGATGGAGATGCCGCCCATGACCGGGCCGGGAATGCTTTGAATCAGCGCGGCGAAGGGGCCGATAAAGGCGGACAGGATGGAGAGCACCGCCGCGCCCCCGATGACCCAGACGGAATACACGCGGGTCATGGCCATCACGCCGATGTTTTCGCCGTAGGTGGTGGTGGGCACGCTGCCGACCAGGCCGGAGACCATGGTGGAGAAGTTATCCGCAAAGAGAGAGCGGTGCAGGCCGGGGTCCTTGAGCAGATCGCGGCCCACGATTTTGCTCGTGACGATCTGGTGGCCGATATGCTCCGACGTGATGACCAGCAGCACCGGCACCATGGTCAGCATGGCGTTGACGTTAAACTTGGGCAGCTGGAAATGGGGCAGCTGGAAAATGTTGGCCTGCTTGACCGGTTCAAAATCGACCAGACCGCAGATGCAGGCGGTGATATAGCCCACAACAATGGCAATGAGGATCGGAATAACCCCGAAGAACTTACGGAACAGGACCGATCCGAACACCGCCACGCCGAGCGTGACGACGAAGACGATGACCGCCTTGGGGTCGATGGAGGCGCCGTCGGTGGCTAGCATGCCCGCGTTGCCCGCCGCCGTGCCCGCCAGCTCCAGCCCGATGAGCGCCACAACGGGGCCCATCGCCGCCGGAGGAAGCACCACGTCGATCCAGCGGGAACCGAATTTCCAGATGATGAGGGCGAGCACACAGCCAAGCGCGCCGACCGCCACGAAGCCCGCCTGGGCATACGCAAAATCGCCGTACTTTTCGATGACGATGAGCGCGGGGCCGATGAAGGCGAAGCTGGAACCGAGATACGCCGGGGCCTTACCCTTGGTCACAAGGATGAAAAAGAGGGTGCCCAGGCCATTCATCAGCAGCACGACGGCCGGGCTGATGCCGAACATGGCCGGCACCACGACCGAGGCGCCGAACATGGCGAACATGTGCTGAATGCTTAAGGGAATGGCTTGCCCCAGCGGGGGACGTTCTTCGACCTGGATGATTTTCTTTGACATAGGAAGCCTCCTCCGTGATGTACGGGGCATAGCCGTTCCATTTCATGGGCCGCAGGTATACCGCGGCGTGCCGCCGCGAACGGCGCCCCTTGTCGCATTTTGTCGCTTTTTCCATTATAGCATTCGCTGTTTGGACATGCAAGCGGCGCCGCGGGTATTTTTCGGATTTTTCCGGCGGCCGATTTGGCCCTTCCCAAGTGCGCCGCCGTGTGGTACTATACCGGTAAAGGCAAAAGCGAAGGGAGCGGCAAATATGAAAGAGATACATAAGGCGCGCTGGATTTGGACGCCGGGGGCTTTCTCGGTCAACCAGTATGCGGAGTTTACGGCGACCTTTCCCCTGGAGGCGGCATTTGCCCGGGTGCGGCTGTTTATCAGCGCCGATTCGCACTATGCCGTGTGGCTCAACGGCAAGGCGATCGACGCGTCCCCGTTTTCCGATTATCCCCAAAAGAAAACGGTGGACGAGGCGGACATCACCGCCTTCGTGCGGGCGGGGGACAACACGCTGTGCATTCTCGGCTATTGCCAGGGGGAGGACAGCTCGGTGTACCGGTTCGGCGCGCCCGGCATCCTGTTTGCCGTGCAGGCGGACGGCCGCACGATAGCGGCGAGCGGGAAGGACACGCTGTGCCGTCCGGCGCAGGCGTATGCCAGCGGGCCGATGGAAAAGTTCAGCGGGCAGCTGTCGTATGCCTTCCACTATGACGCGGATAAGGACGACGGCTGGCGCGAACCGGGCTATGTACCGGCGCCGTCCGCCGGCTGGACGGCGGCAAAGGAGACCGGCGCGTCGCCCGAGCTGGCGCCCCGTCCGGTGGAGCCGCTGCGCGTGCTGCCGCCCCGTCCGGCGCGCATCGCGTGCCAGGGTGTGTTTACCGACGAGGCGCCCGCCGGCACGCCCTGCGGCGATCGCATGCAGCGCGCGGCGCTGGCGTTCCGCACCGCGGCCGAGATGGGGGCGGGGATGGTGCCGCCCCCGCTGCCGTGCGAAGAGGGGATCCGCCTGGCCGCCGAAGGCGGCGACGGCCTGTTCCTCTTAGTGGATTTGCAGCAGGAGGAGGCGGGCTGGCTGCATCTGGACCTGGATCTGCCTGCCGGGACGCTTGTCCTCATCGGGTTCGGCGAGCACCTCGACGATCTGCGGGTGCGCGCGAGCGTGGGCGGCCGGCAGTTCGCCGCCGTTTACGGCGCCCGAGCGGGACGGCAGCAGTTTACCCATCGGTTCAAGCGGCTGGGCTGCCGCTATATACAGCTTCATATTTACGCCCGGGCGGCCACGGTGTACTATGCCGGTGTGCGCCCCACCGTCTACCCGGTTGTGTACCGCCCGGCCTTCACCTGCGCGGACAGCCTGCACAACCGCATTTTCGAGGTCGGCCGCCGCACGCTGGAGCTGTGCATGCACGAGCATTATGAGGACTGCCCCTGGCGGGAACAGGCGCTGTACGCCATGGATTCGCGCAATCAGATGCTCTGCGGCTACATGGCCTTTGAAGGCTATGCCTTCGCGCAGAGCAGCCTGCGCCTGCTCGCGGACGGCCAGCGGGAGGACGGCCTGCTCGAATTGTGCGCCCCGGCGCGGGTGGCCGTCACCATCCCGGCCTTCTCGCTCAGTTTTATCACCGCCGTGTGGGAAAACGTGCTGTACAGCGGGGACGAGGCTTTTGGCAGAGAGATGCTGCCGGTGGTGGAACGGATACTGGACGTTTTTCTGGAACGCCGGGCGGACAATGGGATGGTCCCCTGCTTCGCCGAAACGCCCTATTGGAACTTTTACGAATGGAAGGAGGGGCTCGACGGCGAGCCGATGATACGGGAGGCGGCGCCCTCCACCTTTGACGCGCCGCTCAACGGGTTCCTTTCGCTTGCGCTGGCCGATGCGGCGGCGCTGTACGGGCGGCTGGGCAACACGGAACGGGGGGGCGAGCTGCTGGCTGTGCGGGACGATCTGAACCGGGCCATGGCCGTTTTCTGGGATGAGGAGGAAGGCGCCTTCTGTACCCGGCTGGAAGAGGACGGCGGGAAGAGCCGCCATTTCGCCGAGCTGACGCAGGCGCTGCTGCTGTGCGCCGGGGCGGCGGGAGAGGAACAGGCCGCCCGTCTGCTGGAGCGGCTGGCCCGGCCGGACAACGGGTGGGTTCCCGTCACGCTGAGCAGCTACCTGTATAAGTACGAGGCGCTCATGCGGCGGCCGGATCGGTATGCCCCCGCGGTGATGGCGGATATCGCCCGGGTGTGGGGGGCGATGCTCTTTGCCGGGGCGACCAGCTTCTGGGAGACCGATTTGGGGGCGGACGACTTTGGCTATGCGGGCAGTTTGTGCCACGGGTGGTCGGCCGTGCCGGTGTACTTCTACTACCGCTATGCGTTGGGGGTACAGCCCGGGACGGACGAGCGGGCGCCGGTGTTCTGTGGCCTATATGAAGTGGGAGAAAGGGAGTCGGAATGAAACAGGTGTATTGGCTGTGCAACGCGCACATCGATCCCGTCTGGCAGTGGGACTGGGAAGAAGGGCTGACGATTTACCCGTTCATAAATAAACGGGTAAACCGTTAAAATTGATTCGCAAATTGCAAGTGCAAGTTGGACACCCGCATGAATAAAAATAGTTCGGCGTAAGCCGGACTTGACTGCCACACAGCAAGCACGGCTGGCGCTGTCAAGGATGCCGTAGGCAAGGCGTAGCCGGTGCCTTGACAGGGTCAGGCGGGTTTGCTATCCACCGCATACAC
>CDZV01019133.1_pt1 | contig 15402 bp, 12 predicted proteins | sample 554851 | NCBI WGS metagenome assembly CDZV01 (sample SAMEA3182090, study PRJEB8094) | gut metagenome | biome: human; feature: gut; material: Stool; isolation source: human stools | place: Canada | collected 2013-03-12
GCTGACTTTTGCTCAACCGATACAGCCGGAGGGGTGGATAACAAGAAAAGGCGGCATGCACCCCGTGGAGGGGTGGCATACCGCCTTTTCTTTTGGGATGCCGAAAAAGGGGCAAACTCCTCTTTTTAGTCCTCGACTTTGCGAAGCAAAATGTATGTGTTACGTTCTGCCGGCGTTGCCGCTTCAAATGCTATTGCCACCGGAGGTTAGGGCATTTGAAGCGGCGGGAAAACAAGGCTGTGATTGCGTGCTGTGGAGCCACAAGCGCAAGTCCGGTTTCATAAACGCATATGAAAGCCTCCGTCCCACGTCCTACGCTCCGACTTATGAACTAAGTGTCCTGAAGCTGTGGCCACACTTCCGAAAATAGCAGGACAACGCTATACAAATGTTAAATGAAGAAAATCAAATTGATGAAAATTCTGTTGCCAAATGGCACTTGGATTGCGTTTCTGGCGTTACATCGGATGATATTTTCGAGATGTGCCTGCGTCATTATAGTTGTGTAAAGGATGGTGTCTATGTTTACACGGCAGAACCCGACGCTGGGCTTGGCTCTACATACTTAGAAAATATCAATTCGATAGGAATCGAGATAAATCCTGCATACTTTGAGCTTTGCAGGAAACTCGTATCACAATCGGAATATCAACAGCTATCTTTTAATTAATAGCGCCCCTAAAGCGGCGAGATATATAGTCTCACCGTTTTAGGGGCATTTTTGCCGACAATAGTAATAATTACATGACTTCTTCCCAAAAAGCTCAACAACTTCCAAAAAGTTGTTCTGAAATCAGCCGATAAAAAAACGCAAAAGCCCAGGTTTACTGCGCTTCTGCGGGTCATTTTCCGTTCTGAATATTTACTCACACTATGAGCATGGCATCGCCAAAGCTGAAAAACCGGTATTTCTCCTCCACCGCGTGGCGGTAGGCCCGCATGGTGAAATCGTACCCGGCGAAGGCACTCACCAGCATAATGAGGGTGCTCTCAGGCAGGTGGAAGTTGGTCAGCAGACCATCCAGCACCTGGAAGCGGTATCCGGGATAAATGAAAATGTCGGTCCAGCCCTCGCCTGGCTCCACCCGGCCGTCCCGCAGCCCAATGCTCTCCAGTGTACGGCAACTGGTTGTGCCCACGGCGATCACCCGTCCCCCTCTGGCACGGGCACGGTTGATCTTGTCTGCCGTCTCGGGCGTCAGTTCATAATGCTCGCTGTGCATCTTGTGCTCTGTAATGTCATCTACCTTTACAGGACGGAAAGTCCCCAATCCCACATGCAGCGTGACAAAGGCGGTTTCCACCCCCGCCTCCCGCAGCTTCTGCAGCAGTTCGGGCGTGAAATGCAGTCCCGCCGTCGGGGCGGCGGCTGAACCGAGTTCCCGGGAATACACTGTCTGGTAGCGTTCCTTATCCTCAAGGCGCTCGGTGATGTAATGGGGCAGCGGCATCTGCCCGATCTCCTCCAGCAAGCTGTAAAAGTTTCCGCCTTGTCGGTCATATCGGAAGCGGACGAGACGGTTGCCCTCATTCACCACGTCGAGCACCTCCGCCTCCAGCCGGCCTTCGCCGAAGGTCAGCACATTGCCCGGCTTCGCCTTGCGCCCCGGCCCGGCCAGCACCTCCCACGTATCCTCCCCCCGCGGGGTAAGCAGCAGCAGTTCCACCGCCGCGCCCGTTTCCTTGCGCCGGCCGTACAGGCGGGCGGGCAGCACGCGGCTGTCGTTGAGCACCAGACAGTCGCCCGGCCGCAGATACTCCGTGATATCGTAGAAATGCCGATCCGCGAGGCTCTTCGCCGCGCGGTCAAGGACGAGCATACGGGAATGATCCCGCGGCTCCACGGGGTGCTGCGCGATGAGATCCTGCGGAAGATCGTAATAAAAATCCTGTCGTTTCATACGAGAAAAACCTGTCTTTCTGCCGTATATTTCCCCGGAAATAAAAAAATCCGCGTGACATACAGATTCCATTTGACAATACCGGGGGCGGATGCTACAATGATACCAAGTAAAAGCCCTTTGCACAATTGCATGACTGGAATAGAGGAGCGTTCGATAAAGAGTAAGCCGGGGGAGGCGCCGCGCCGAAGAACCTGGCCGAAAGGAATCAACGCCGAAGAAGCTTGTCCCGCGGCGGGATCGGCTTCTGGCTGCGGAGTGAATAACTGTGCGGCTGTCATCATACTGTATGATGGAGCGCTATTCGTCGGAGGGTCCCCCCTCGGATCAACGCTATCTATTATACGTCGATGACAGCCGGTTTTCAACCGGTTTTTTTATTGGGCTTTTACACACAGAAAGGAAGGTCACCATGAAAACGTATGCAGTCGGTATTGTCGGCGCCACGGGTATGGTGGGGCAGCGGTTCGCCACCCTGCTGGAAAATCACCCCTGGTTTCGTGTAAAGGTCCTCGCGGCGAGCCCCCGTTCGGCGGGCAAAACCTATGAGGAGGTTGTTGGAAAACGCTGGGCGATGGACGTTCCCATGCCCGCTTCGATGAAATCGATGATTATTCGCGACGCGTCCAAGGTTGAAGAGGTCGCGAAGGACGTGGATTTCGTTTTCTGCGCCGTGGATATGCCCAAGGCGGAAATCCGTGCGCTGGAGGAGGCGTACGCCAAGGCGGAATGCCCTGTCGTATCCAACAACAGCGCCAACCGCGGCACGCCTGACGTGCCCATGATCATCCCCGAGCTCAACCCCGAGCATGCGCAGGTCATTCCCTATCAGAGAAAGCGGCTGGGCACTGTCCGCGGCTTTATCGCGGTCAAGTCCAACTGCTCGCTGCAGAGCTATGTTCCCGCCCTTTTCCCGCTGTCGGGCTGGAGGGTGAACAAGGCGCTCGTGTGCACCTATCAGGCGATCTCCGGCGCGGGCAAAACCTTTGAGACCTGGCCCGAGATGGTGGATAACATGATCCCCTACATCGGCGGCGAGGAAGAAAAATCCGAGCAGGAGCCGCTCAAAATCTGGGGTAAGGTGGAAAACGGCGTGATCGTGCCGGCCACCTCCCCTGCCTTCACGGCGCAATGCCTGCGCGTGCCGGTGACCAACGGTCACTTTGCGGCCGTGTACTGCTCCTTTGACAAAAAGCCCGCCAAAGAAGAAATCCTGGAGGCGTGGAAAGCCTTCCGCGGCCGGCCGCAGGAGCTGGAGCTGCCCAGCGCCCCCAAGCAGTTCCTCCACTATTTTGAGGAGGACAACATGCCGCAGACCCGGCTACACCGCGATCTGGAGGGCGGCATGGCGATTTCGCTCGGCCGGCTGCGCGAGGATACCCAGTACGATTACAAGTTTGTCGGCTTGTCCCACAACACGCTGCGCGGTGCGGCGGGCGGTGCGGTGCTCCTCGCCGAGCTGCTGTGCGCCGAAGGGTATATGGACCGCTGAAAAAGCGGCCGTCCCCCACTTTCCAATTTTGGCTGAAAGGATGGGTCATTTGTATGAGTAAATCCACCATTTTCACCGGCGCGGGCGTGGCCATTGTCACCCCGATGAATGCGGACGGAAGTGTCAATTACACGAAATACCGTGAGCTCATCGACTGGCAGATCGAAAACGGCACCGACGCCATCATCACCTGCGGCACGACGGGCGAATCCTCCACGCTGGGACATGAGGAACATATCCAGGTCATGCGCGCCGCCGTGGAGCAGGCGGCGGGCCGTGTGCCGGTCATTTCGGGGACCGGTTCCAATGATACCGCCTACTGCATCGAGCTGTCCAAGGAGGCCGAGGCACTCGGCGCGGACGGCCTGCTGCTTGTGACCCCCTATTACAACAAGGCATCGCAGAAGGGGCTGCTGCTCCACTACAACCGGATCGCGGACGCGGTAAACCTGCCCATCATCCTGTACAATATCCCGTCCCGCACCGGCGTGGAGATTAAGCCGAAAACGGTGGCGCAGCTGGCCAAGCACCCGAATATCGTCGCCGTCAAGGACGCCACCGGCAACATTGCCACGGTGGCGCAGATTGCCGCCCTGTGCGACATTGACATTTATTCGGGCAACGACGATCAGATTGTGCCGCTGCTCTCGCTGGGCGGCAAGGGCGTCATCTCGGTGCTGTCCAACATTCTGCCGCGGCAAACCCACGACATCTGCGCCAAATGGTTTGCCGGCGACGTGCAGGGAAGCCGCGATCTGCAGCTGCACTATCTCGATCTCATCGCGGCTCTCTTCTCCGACGTGAACCCGATTCCCGTCAAGGAAGCGATGAACCTCATGGGCATGGATGTCGGCGACTGCCGCCTGCCCCTGTGCGGCATGGAGGACGCGGCCCGTGACAACCTGGCTGCCGTACTGCGCCGGTATCAGCTACTCCCCTAAAAGGATTGGGTGGAGCCCGGCCGGCGCCGGACAGGAGCCGCCGGTATCTTCGCGGGCGTTCGGATTGGTTGCCGGAACCGGGCTTTGTTCGATACCACGCATCTTAAGCTCACATAAGAGGAAGTGAAACATATGACGCGTTTTATTCTCAGCGGCTGCAACGGCAAGATGGGCCGGGTAATCGCCGCCTGTGTGGCCAACCGCTGTGACTGCGAGGTAGTGGCCGGCTTTGATATCAACACCGAAAGCCACGGCGGCTTTCCCGTCTACGCCAACCCGGCCAACTGCAACGTGGAGGCGGATGTCCTCATCGATTTTTCGCACCCCTCTGCCCTGGCGGGGATACTGGCCTATGCCAAGGAACACCGCATGCCTGCCGTCATTGCGACGACCGGCCTGACACCTGAACAGCAGGAGGAAATCAAAGCCGCCGCGGCCGTTATCCCGGTCTTTTTCAGCGCCAACATGTCGCTGGGCATCAATCTGATGCTCGAACTGGTGCGCAAGGCGGCCGCCGTACTCGGCGGGGATTTCGATATTGAAATCCTCGAAAAGCACCACAACCAAAAGCTCGACGCTCCCTCCGGCACGGCCCTCATGCTGGCGCGGGCAGCCGCCGAAGGGGTGTCGTACACGCCCAAGTATGTTTACGAACGGCATTCGGTGCGCAAAAAGCGGGAAAAAGAAGAGATCGGCATCTCTGCCATCCGCGGCGGCACCATCGTGGGCGAGCACGACGTGATTTTCGCCGGACGGGACGAAGTACTGACCATTTCCCACACCGCCATGTCCAAGGAGATCTTCGCCGTGGGGGCCATCAACGCCGGGCTGTATCTGCACGGCCGCCCAGCCGGGTATTACACCATGGCCGACGTGGTGCGGGACGTGTAAGACCGGAAGCCGGACGTTGTCCCAGTTTCGTTATCCTATGAGGCAGCCGCCGTTCAGTCAGAACGGCGGCTGTTTTTTTGCTATAAGAAAGGCGGACCTCGGCGGCGTTTTTCCCCCAACGCATCACGCGGTGCCGCACCCTGACCAGCCGCTCGCGGGAGGCGGTACCGCCGCATAATTCCCGCGTGATGTGAAAATAGCGGTGCCGCTCGGGTTCTCCGTCAATATGCACCGGTCGGAAACGGCTGCGGCCTGACGGAAGCCTTTTCGCTAAAAACCTGTCTGCGGGATACCCGTCATAAACCGGGAGGACACCCGCAAAACGCCCCCGGGCGCTGCATAGCCCGGGGGCGTGTTTTGTAAAACGGCGACGTACTTATTCCGCGGTTTCTTCAGCCGGCGCTTCCTCAGCAGGCGCGGCCGCTTCTTCGACCGGAGTCTCCTCAGCCGGTGCAGCCGCTTCTTCAGCAACTGCTTCCGCCGCCGGCGCCTCTTCGAGCAGCGCGCGGATGGACAGGCTGATGCGCTTGTTGTCGTAATCGACGTTGGTAATTTTGACGGTGACCTCCTGGCCCATCTTCAGCTCATCCTGCGGCTTGTCGATGCGGCGATCCGCAATCTGCGAAATGTGAATGAGGCCGTCGACACCCGGGATAATCTGCGCAAACGCGCCAAAGGTGGTCATACCGACGATCTTCGCCTTGGTCACCGTACCGATGGGATAATTCGCCTTGAACTTCTCCCACGGATTGTCCTCCGCACGGCGGTAGCCGAGGGAGATCTTGTGCTTCTCGGTATCCAGGTCGCGGATATACACCTCGACCGTATCACCGACATTCACCACTTCGGACGGGTGCTTGATGCGGGTCCAGGACAGCTCGGAGATATGCACCATACCGTCCACGCCGCCCAGGTCGACAAACGCGCCGTAGGAGGTGAGCGATTTGACCACACCGGTATAATGCTGGCCGACCTCGGCCTGCGCCCAGAAGGCCGCTTCCTTTTCCTTGCGCTCCTCCTTGGCAACCAGACGGATGGAGCCCACCGCGCGGCGGCGATTGGTATTGACCTCGATGATCTTGAAGCGCACCGGCTGCCGGAGCAGCGGGGTGAGGTCCTCCATACGCATGAGAGACGCGTGAGAAGCCGGGATAAAGACGCGCACGCCGTTGGTCACGGCGAGCAGGCCGCCCTTGATGACGTCGGTCACAACGCCGTCGAGCACCTCGCCGGACGCCTCCGCCTCAACCACTTTGTCCCAGCCCTTGAGCGCATCGACGCGCTTTTTGGACAGCATGATGGTGCCTTCCTGATCGTTGGTGCGCATGATGAGCAGTTCCAGCTCATCCCCCACTTTAACCAGGTCGGCGGGATTGGCATTCGGGTCGGCGGACAGCTCAGACGCCGGGATATACCCTGCCTGCTTGCGGCCGACCACTTCCACCTGCACCTCGTTGGGCGCGATGCCCACCACGATGCCGTGCACTCTTTCATCTGTACTTAAACTTTGAAGAGAAGCCTCCAGCGCCTCTTCAAAACTCATTTCATCAAAGGATTTGACAGGCGCGGGCTCTGCTGTGGCTTCCGCCACCGCCTCGGTCTCGGTCTGCGCCGGGACTTCGGTTTCTTGGACTTCGTTGTTGTTCACGATCTCGGACATGGTTGAAAGTACCTCCTTTATAATACCGGCGGGCGTGGACGCCCCCGCAGTAATCCCAATCGCCTTCGCGCCGGCGAACGACTCGCCGCGCAGCTCCGCCGCCGTCTCGATAAGCACCGTCGGGCAGTGGGGCGCGCACACGTCGCGCAGCTTGGCTGTATTGGAACTCTGACGCCCGCCGACGATCACCATTTTATCGCTGTGCTGCGATAAAAGAACGGCCTCGTTCTGACGCTCAGCGGTCGCATTACATATTGTATCAAAAACAAGAAGATTTGTATAGTGCTTTTTTGCGATTTCCGAACACTTTTCCCAAACTTTTATATGGAATGTCGTCTGTGCCACCATAATAACCGGAATATCTTTGTCGAAATCGGAATTTTTAATCCAATCCGACAATTCTTCCGCTGTGGAAAAAACGTAAGAGGGGCCGGTGCAGTGGCCGCGGATACCCATGACCTCCGGATGCCCCTCGTTTCCGGCGATGAGCACCGTATACCCGGCAGCCGACTTCTCCGCTACGATGCGGTGGATTTTGGCCACAAAAGGGCAGGTGGCGTCGCGGATTTCCACCCCGCAGGCCGCCGCCCGGTCGTAAACCGCCCGTGCCACGCCGTGGGAACGGATGACCAGCACCCAGCCCGCCGGCACCTCCTCGGGCGTCTCGACGATGCGCACGCCCCGCGCGGCCAGCTCCTCCACCACCTGGGGATTATGGATGATGGGACCAAGGGTGCATACGCGGCGCCCTTCGTCCAGCAGCAGCCGGACCAGATTCACCGCCTTGTTCACCCCGAAGCAAAAACCGGCGGTTTTCGCCAGACGAATAACGGTTGGTTGTTCGTTCATCGGTTTTCCTCAATCATGCATTCGATGCGTTCGGCCAGATAGCGGGTGGCATAGCGGAGATCCGGATTCTCCGGGTCCTGCAGATGCAGCTCCTCAGGCGGAATCAGGGGCCCGAACACGAGCTTGCAGCGGCGGAAGGGCTTCACCTGCTGTCCCGGGGCCACGACGCACGCAGGCAGCACCGAAGCCCCTGTCTGGGACACGATGAGCGCCGCCCCCGATTTGAAACGGCCCAGCTGGCCGTTGCGCGACCGGGTGCCTTCGGGAAAAATCCCCATGATGCGCCCCGATTCCACCACCGCGCGGGCGTTGTCAATGGCGCTGCTGTCCCCCTTGCCCCGCTTGACGGGGAAGGCGCCAAGCTGCCGGCCGAAAAACCAGCGGCCGATCCGGCTGCGGAACAGCTCTTCCTTCGCCATGAAAAAGATCTGCCGCCTCTGCCCCATCTCGAGAAACATGGGATCCAGCTCCGAAATATGGTTGCACACCAGCACGATGCGGTCGGACGGCGAGGCGGGCGGAATGTGCTCCTTCCCGACCGTCCGGAAGGGAAATATCAGATGGGCCAGCGGCGTGCAGAACCGCACGAGAAACATACCGAACGTCATATTGTCAAGCCTCCAGGGCGTTATTTTGCCGTTGATGCGGGGCGTTTCAGCCCAGGCGTTCCCGGGCGAGGTGCTCCAGCCGGGCGATCGCTTCGTCGAGAGAAAGGCCGGTGGTATCCACCGTCACGGCGTCCTCTGCCGGACGCAGCGGCGCCGCCGCCCGGTGCGAATCGTCGTAGTCCCGCTTTTTCATGTCGGCGAGCACCTCGTCATAGGTGGTATCCACGCCCTTTTCCTGCAGCTCGACGTGCCGGCGCCGGGCGCGTTCCTCCGCCGAGGCGGTGAGAAACACCTTGAGCCCCGCGTCGGGCAGCACCACCGTGCCAATGTCGCGGCCGTCCATGATGACGCTGTTAGCGGCGGCCATATCCTGCTGCATCTGGAACAGAAAACGGCGCACCGCCGGCAGGGCGGACACGGCGGAAGCCGCCATGGACACCTCCGGTGTGCGGATGAGCGCGCTCACATCCTCGCCGTTGGCAAAGACGTGCTGCTCCCCTTCGACGTAGCGCAACGCGAGTTCCAGTCCCTCGAGGAGCGGTTCCACCGCGGCGGCGTCGCCGGGCTGCACCCCTTTGGTCAGGGCGTAATGGCCGACGGTGCGGTACAGCGCGCCGGTATCCACATACAAAAAGCCAAGCCGCCGGGCGAGAATGCGGGCAATGGTGCTTTTTCCCGCGCCCGATGGGCCGTCGATGGCGATGGCAAAGGGTTTGGTCATAAAAAACGTCCTCCTGCTTGTTATACGCTTTGTCCGGCGGCCATCCCGGTGGAAAAGGCGATCTGCAGGTTAAACCCGCCTGTATACCCGTCCAGATCCAGCACTTCCCCCGCAAAATACAGGCCGGCCGCCTTTTTGGAAGCCATGGTTTTGGCGTTGATTTCCCGCAGGCTGACTCCGCCGGCGGTGACGATGGCTTCCTCCACCGGGCGGAAGCCGCTCACCCGCACCGGGAAGCTTTTGAGCAGCGCAGCAAAGCGCCGCCGCTCCTCCCGGGTGACGGAGTGGCACTTTTTATCGGGCGGAATCGCCGCCTGCCGCAGCATAACGGAAATGCTCTTGCGGGGCAGCAGGCTGCCCAGCGCGTTTTGAATATCGCTGTTTTTCGCGGCATCCCAGTCGCGCAGCAGCCGGGCGTCCAGCTGCTCGGGCGTCAGGCCGGGCTTCCAGTCGATATACAGGGTATAGCGTTCCGGCGCCATATCCCGCATATGAGCGCTCGCGCTGAGCACCATGGGGCCGGACACGCCGAAATGGGTGAAGAGCATCTCGCCGAGATCGGAGCAGATCGTCGCCCCCGTCCGATTATCCACCGCGCGCAGGGCGCAGTTTTTGAGGGATAACCCCTGCATGGCGGCACAAAAGGCGTCGGGCGAGACGAGCGGCACCAGGGACGGGCGCGGTTCCACAATCGTATGCCCCGCCTGCCGGGCAAGGGCATAACCATCCCCCGTCGATCCGGTCAGCGGATAGGACAAGCCGCCGGTGCACACCACCACCGCGTCAGCGCGCAGCGTCTCCCCTGTTTCCAGTTCTACGCCGCGGCAGGCACCGTCCTCGAGAAGCAGCCGCACGGCGCGGCCCTGTCGGAAGCGGCATCCGCCCTCCCGCGCGTATTTCACCAGCGCGTCCACCACGTCCACCGCCTTGTCCGAGCAGGGAAACACCCGGTCGCCCCGTTCGGTCTTGAGCGGCACGCCCAGTTCCTCGAGCAGCGCCATCATATCCTGCGGCGAAAAGCGGGACAGTGCGCTGTACAAAAACCGGCCGTTTGCCGGCACATGGGCGATGAACTGCTCCACCGAACAGTTATTGGTGACGTTGCAGCGACCCTTCCCGGTGATCATCACCTTGCGGGCCATGCGGGGATTGCGTTCGAGCAGGGTGACGTCGAGCCCCCGCCTGGCAGCGCTGCCCGCGGCCAGCAGACCGGCCGCGCCACCGCCCACAACAAGAATCGGCATGGTTATCGTTCCTCCGGTTCGGAGGTGTCCGAAAAGGTCTGGTACACCTGATAGGTTTTCCACAGGCGCTCGAGTTCTTCGAGGTTTTCGGTGTTGCTCTCCATCTTGCGCAGCGAGACCGCCACGATCAGGGCGTTGAGAATGCTCAGCGGCGCGACGAGCGAATCCACAATGGTGGCCATGTCGCTGTGCGCAAGCAGCAGATAGGTCGCGTATTCCGCGATGGGCGACAGTTCGCTGTCGGTAATGGCAATGATCCTGGCATGGCGGGAATGCGCAAAGTGCAGCGCCTTGACCGCCTTGCTGGAATAGCGCGGAAAGCTCAGCCCCACGATGGCGTCGCATTCCTCGATATGGAGCAGCTCCTCGAGAATCTCCGTCTCGCTCGACGTATAAATGAGGCGCACGTCGGGCAGCAGCAGCTTGAAATAGTAATTGAGAAAGTTCGCCAGGGCGCGGCAGCTGCCCGCCCCGAAAATATAGACCCGCCGGGCGTCCACCACCGCGTCCACCGCCCGATAAAAGACATCGCGCGGCAGCTCCTCAAGCGTCTGGCGGATATTGGCCATGTCGCAGGCCATCACGTTGTCGAGCACCTCGTCGTCCGCCATGCGGGCCCGGGTGACCTGAATGCGCTGCACGGTGGTCAGCCGGCTGCGGATCAGCTCCTGCATCGCCTTCTGCAGCTGGGGGTAACCGTCAAATCCCAGTTCGGCGGCGAAGCGCACCACCGTCGATTCGCTCACCCCCACCGTTTCGCCCAGACGGAAGGCGGTCATGAAGGCGGCGGTGTCATAATGTTCCACAATATACTGCGCGATGCGCTTCTGTCCCTTGGAAAAGGAAGGGGAGCACGCCGCGATATGGGCAATCAGGTTTGTCTTCAAGGAAGGCACCTCTCCACTTGCACGTTTTCAGATGAACAGAAGCGAACACAGCCTGCCCCATCCGGTACAGGCCGGTCGCTCCGCGACAGACGCCCTCGGCCGCGCTGCGGCGCCGGCAAGCCGACAGTGCATGCCAGGGCCAGTAACGGCGGCACCCAGCCGCGCTGCAAGCAAACCGCCGCCTCGTACCGGCGGCCAGGTCTTTTCCTGTCTGCCCTTCGGCGGGCGGCATTCGCTCCCGTTCATCTCGTCTTTCTATTGTAATGCGTTTGCGGGAAAAATGCAAGTGAAAATCCGCATTCCTGCAAAAACTACAGATGAAACAGGCGTGCCACCCGAGGATGCAGCACCCGCAGATAGGTGGTGACCACCCCGGTCAGGGCGATATCGTATAAAATAAAGGCCACGTTGGCAATCGCCAGCAGCAAGAGCGGCAGGTTGAAACCGAAAATCTTGAACTCGCTCATCGGGAAGTCAAAGAGCCAGACGAGCGCGCCGTACGATGCGACCATCGCCGTGTTGAACACGGCGAGCTTAATCACCCATTCCAGCCAGAGGCGGCGCAGCCGTTCGATGAGGGCCTTGAGCACCGGATAATAGCCGAAAAAGATGACGAAGAGCACCTTGGCCTCCACCGACGGGGTGATGAGCAGCGAAAGCAGCGCAACGCAGGCATAGGACAGCCAGCCCCACTTCACCCCGATTTCCAGAATGACGGGCAGCAGCACCACCCCCGCCAGGGCGGGCAGCCCCATCTGGGAGATGGGCAGAACGGTCAGCAGCATGCATACCAACGAAAGGGCACACAGAATGCCGCACAGCGCAATTTTGGCACTTTGTTTCATGGCGACGCTTCCTTTCGGAATGGAATACAACAGGTGGCGAGCCGGCACGCGGCCCTGCAGGCAATCTCCCCTGCCCCGATGAACGGCCGGCTTCTCTGAAACAGACGGACAGGTTCTCCAGACCGCATACATGACGGCGGGCAGCGCACCGGTCGGTCCGCCGGCCCGGCCGGTCCCAAGACAGCCGATTGCCCGTCCCGTGCCTCGCCAGCAAGACAAAGACGACGGCCTCGATACAACCGAATTGGTAAACGGTTTCCCCTTTACAGTCTCATTTCTTCGCGCACCTCAAGCGGCGCGACGTCTTATGGGGACACACAAAAGGCGGGCCGCCGTTAGGGGGCGACCCGCCGAGTTCTTCACAAAGCCGCACCAGAGACGGCCTTCCGGATGAGCGGGCTTTTTTCGATCCTTCTCATCTTAACAGCAGCTGATGAGGTCGCCCCCTGCACATTCGCAGCAGCAGTCGGCGCAAAGCAGCCCGCTGCACATATCGCAGCCGGAGCAGCCGCCCGAATGATTCTGCCGGCTGGTGCGGTAGCCGCCGGTTTGCCGCTGCATATTCATCTGGTTGAGAGCGGTACGGTATTCCATGTTGCCCGGATCCATGCGCACGGCGGTGGCAAAATGGTTGTACGCCTCTTCCAGCCAGCCCTTCTTATATAGGACGCTTCCCTTGAGGAAATACCATTCGGCGTCACGGGAACCCACCGGTGTGCCGTCCAGCAGCACCTCGGCGTCCACTACCCGGCCGGTATTGACCATATTGCGGATATCGTAATACCGCGAGCTGCCCCCTGGGGCGGAAGCGCCGGTTCCACCGCTTCCGCCCTGCTTGCGCATGCGGATGATGGTATCGTACGCCTCGTTGATCTCCTGCATCTTCTGCTGGGCCAGGTCGGACAGCGGATTGTTGGTATAGTTGTCCGGATGATACTTGCGGGCCAGTTCGCGGTAAGCGGCCTTGACCTCGTCATCCGTCGCATTCGGCGATATTCCCAGTACCTTATACGGATCGTTCACGCTTTTCCAGGCTCCTTCTCTTGTGCCGCGGCATCGATTTTTGGTTTCGGTCCGGCGGCTGCCTCCCGTTGGGCGGCAGGCATGCCCCATTCGAGGATATTGCGCAGAATCCCGTCAAACCGGTGTATGGTCAACAGGTTATAGGCAGCGATACATTCTGCCAGGCAGGCGTTGAGCGTCAGCAGCGCATACTGCTGCGTCTCGCGCACCCCTTCCGTGTCCCCCCGCTTGAGGCCGCGGGACAGGATATAGGGGTTATAGCCGCCCGTTTCCAGATCGGCGGGCAGATCGTCCACCGCGTCGGTCAGATAAATCCAGCGGCCCAGGCAATACCCGAACCGGTCGAGCACCATCCGCTGCTGCTCGTCGGCGGCGTCCATACACGCGAGGGCGGCCAGCATCTTGGCAGACGGTTCCGCCGCCGCGTCGATGGAGGAACACCCCGCCGCCTCCAGCTCCGCCTGTTCGCGCATGCAGGCGGCGATGGTGTCGTGCAGCTCGGGGTACCGCGCCGCCGCCTTTTTACGCGCCGAGGACGCGAAGGGAAGCAGCAGCCTTGCCGGCAGTCCGCGCCAGAACCCCTTGTCCGCCACATTGTCCCGCAGCTTGTAGTACACCAGCATGGTAGCCGCGTCGGCGGCAAAGGCCACATGGGCATTCTCCCGCAGACACAACCGCTTTTTGAACGGATTGAAGGTGCAGCGCCCCTTATGAAATCCGGTGCAACCGTCGGTCAGGGCCATGCGGAAAACCGCCAGAAAGGTAAAGTCGTAGCTGAGCGTCATGCGGGACCATACGCCGTACCGCTTGCCCAGCTCCTTGCACAGAGAGCAGTACACTCCCTGATACTGATCGAACTCCGCCATTTTCAGTTCCGGTTTGTATATGCGCACATAGCCAAACATACTGTCCCAACCTCTGCCGCACGGGCCGAATGCGGGGCACGGCGATCCCGTTTGCTCCGGTACTTATCATACCGTAAAGGAACCGGCAGTATATGAAAGATTTGTAAATATTCCTTCACGTGGCTGTAAATCCTGCGCCGTTTCAGCCGTTTTCCAGCATTTTTTTGAGATACTGGCCGGTATAAGAGGCGTCCACCCGGGCGACTTCCTCCGGTGTGCCGCAGGCGACGAGGGTACCGCCGCGGTCGCCGCCCTCCGGGCCTAGGTCAATGACATAGTCGGCCGTCTTGATGACGTCCAGGTTATGCTCGATGACCACCACCGTGTTGCCTGCGTCCACCAGCTTCTGCAGCACCTCAATAAGCCGGTGCACATCGGCGGTATGCAGGCCGGTGGTGGGTTCGTCCAGGATATAGATGGTGCGGCCGGTGGCGCGCCGGGCCAGCTCGGTGGCCAGCTTGACGCGCTGCGCCTCGCCGCCCGACAGGGTGGTCGCGGGCTGCCCCACCTGGATATAGCCGAGACCCACGTCCTGCAGCGTCTGCAGCTTGCGGGCGATCTTGGGGATGCTGGCAAAAAACGCGACGCTTTCCTCCACCGTCATGTTGAGCACGTCGTCGATGCTTTTGCCCTTATATTTTACTTCGAGCGTTTCCCGATTATACCGGTGTCCCTTGCACACCTCGCAGGGGACATAAATATCGGGCAGAAAATGCATTTCGATCTTGATGATGCCGTCGCCCTGGCACGCTTCGCACCGGCCGCCCTTGACATTGAAGGAGAACCGGCCCGCGTTGAAGCCGCGCATCTTGGCGTCCGCCGTGGAGGCGTACAGCTCGCGGATATCGTTGAACACGCCGGTATAGGTCGCCGGATTGGACCGCGGGGTGCGGCCGATAGGCGACTGATCGATGTCGATGACCTTGTCCAGCTCCTCAAGGCCCAGCAGCTCCTTATGCGCACCGGGATGGGTGTGCGCACCGTTGAGCTCGGCGGCCAGCCGCTTGTACAATATTTCGTTGACCAGGGAGGATTTGCCCGATCCTGACACCCCCGTCACGCAGTTGAAGGCGCCCAGCCGGAAGGACACGTCGATATTTTTCAGGTTGTTTTCGCTCGCCCCCTTGACGGTGAGCAGCTTGCCCGATCCGGGACGCCGCTTTTCGGGCAGCGGAATACGCCGCCGGCCGCTGAGATACTGGCCCGTTATCGACTCTTTGCAGTGCACGATGTCGGCCGCCGGACCAGAATAGAGGATATTGCCGCCGTGCACGCCCGCGCCCGGGCCCACGTCCACGATCCAGTCGGCGGCCCGCATGGTGTCCTCGTCGTGCTCCACTACGATGAGGGTGTTGCCCAAATCGCGCAGCCGCTGCAGCGTAGCGAGCAGCTTGTCATTGTCCCGCTGGTGCAGGCCGATGCTCGGCTCGTCCAG
>CDZV01028483.1_pt1 | contig 15396 bp, 9 predicted proteins | sample 554851 | NCBI WGS metagenome assembly CDZV01 (sample SAMEA3182090, study PRJEB8094) | gut metagenome | biome: human; feature: gut; material: Stool; isolation source: human stools | place: Canada | collected 2013-03-12
ATTTCACCATGGGAAAGGGGCGATGTCCGTTGATTGTGTGTTAGCTTTTAGTATTTTAAGGCGAAAGGTTATCCTTGACCGCAACAAGAAGGCTCCGGCGAGAGCTAAAGGGCCGGGAGAATATTTGCTGACAACCAAGCTGTTCTGCGGGTACTGCCATGAGCCTATGACTGGCTATGGGGGCACCGGCAAGTCTGGCAAGTCCTATCATTATTATGCCTGCAACAAGTATAAGCGCCGCCAGTGCCGCAAAAAAGCTGTGAAGAAAGAAGCGCTTGAGGAAAGGGTGGTTCGGGAATGCTGGAATATGCTGACCGACAGCAACATAAAGCGAATTGCCTCTTCGGTGGCTGCTGCGTGTAAGGCCAACCTAGACAGCTCTTCGGTAAAACGTCTCAAAACCGCCATGCAGGAATGCGATAAAGCCATGGAAAATCTTTGGAAGGCGCTGGAGAGCGGGCAGGCAGTGGACATGATAATGGAACGCATTGAAAAGAAAAAGCAGGAAAAGGATGAACTCCAAATCCAGCTTGCAGCCGAAGCCAGTAAACAGGTGGTTTTTACGGAGCCGCAAATCAGAGCGTTTCTTTGTTCGCTCAAAAAAGGGGATATCAACAACGAGAATATACGGCGCACCCTCGTCAATGTATTTCTCCAGGCGGCTTATTTGTATGACAACTATATGACCCTGATTATGAACGGAGGGAATCGGGCTATTACCATAGATAGCTCCCTTTTGGATGAAGTAGAAGGGCATTTTGAGGAGCGGGGTTCTCTTTTGAGGACGCCCGCTCCACCATAACGCGCAAAGACGAACTCTTTATATTGTGAAGAACGTCTTTGCATTTGAAGAAGAGATAGTATCCAAACCTTAAACGGCTTGGGTACTATCTCTCAATCTATCGAAAAAGTAGCAGCCAAATAGCAAAATGCACAAACAAAGATCGTTTATGCGGCGTGTTACGCCGCATCGTGGAACCCTCGGTGAAGGTTCCTCGCCCTCCTGCCCTTCGCCCCACCGCCTTTTGAAAAAGGCGGGCCAAAACTTTTGAACCGCCCCAGTAAAAACGGACAAAAGACAAAAGGCCCTCTGGAAAGGTCAAGAAAAAACGGACAGAAAGAAAAGAGCGATTAAAGAGATTGAGATTCAAATTGAGTTGGGCTTAACCAGCCAAGCGCAGAATGGATGCGTTTAGTATTGTAGTAGAGTTCAATGTATTTGAAGATATCCATGCGGGCTTGTTCGGGATTGTCGTAGTGGGCGTCCTGAACAAGCTCTCTTTTTAGGGTACGGTAAAAGGATTCCATAATGGCGTTGTCATATGGATTGCCCTTTCGGCTCATACTTAAGCGAAAGCCATATCGGATACACATAGCCTGAAAACGTTGGGCTGTATATTGGCAGCCACGGTCTGTATGAATGATCAGTCCCTCGGGCGGATGTTCCCGTCCAATGGCTTGATTGAGAGCCGACAGGACAAGGGTATCGCGGATTCTGGTATCCATTGCCCAGCCGGTAACCTTTCGGGAAAAGATGTCGATGAACACAGCTAGATATAGCCAGCCACGCTTTGTCGGTATGTAGGTAATGTCTCCAACCCATATCTGGTTCTTTGCCGATGTCTTAAACACTTGATTCAGGATGTTTTCTTTCTCATCATAAGCCGTTTTGTTTGCTTGATACCGATAGAATCTCCGAGTTCCTTTCGCAATCAAACCATGTTCGCTCATTAGCTTAGAAACACGTTTGGGGTTCACATGGACATTTTGTTGTTCCAATACCTTTTGGATGCGTCTGGCTCCATACCGGCCCTGATGCTCGTGAAAGATATCCTCGATCATTTCTGTCAGCGCCTCGTTTTCAATGGCGCGGTTGCTTTTTCTGCGCTTGAGATAATCATAGAATCCAGAACGTGAGATTCGCAAGATTTTACAGGCCTTCTGAATGTTGTATTCTTTCTGATGTTCTTTCAGAAACTGGAATCTCACACATTCTTTTGCTTCAAGAAGGCCTGGAGCTTTTTTAATAGATCGTTCTCCATTTCCAATTCTTTGACCCGTTTTTGCAGCTTTTTTACTTCATATGTAGAATTGAAAAGTGCGTTCCCATGCCCTGGGAACGCACTTTCTCCATATTCGTCATACTCGTTGATCCAGCGACGCAGACTGCAACCACTGATCCCTAATTCAGTAGCTGTTTGCGTGACGGATTTGTCTGATTCTTGCGCCAGTTTTACCGCTGCCATCTTGAATTGCTTGTCGTATACCGCTCGTTTCATAATCTGGACCGCCTTTCTTTTGCTCTTTTCTTTCTGTCCAGTTTATTATACACCCTCCAAACAGCCCCAGTTTGTACTGTCCGCACAATTTGGAGCGGTTCAACCTTTTGTGCAGCATTTTTAATAACTAACTTCTTTGACATTCTGCAAGACCGCCAGTAAACTGGCGGCCTTTTTTCATACCCCCAGTCACGCTCCAAGACCGGACGGCCTGGAACGGCCCGACCCTTCCGGGCATTCCTCTGTTCGTATGTTTTCGAGGGCGGCCAACGGTCTTATTTTCCCATATTTTACGCAAACGTAACAGAAACAAGGTAGTGGCTTAACCTAAAATCTACTATAATAAAAAAGACATCAATAAGGAGGAAATGTTGTATGAAAAGCAGTCCAAAAGTCTGGACAAAAGCGCTGTTTTCTGTGATGGCAGCGTTGTGCGGGATCTTATGGAGTGGACTATCCGCCTTGGCGGCGGAGTCCCCGGTTGAAGTATCCGCACAGTTAACCGAAAACACCGTTTCGGTCACGGGCTCTGTGCAGGAAGACACGGTGACCCGGATTGGCGTCCTGATTCTTCATCGGGATGCCGATCTGGACAAGCCAAACTCCGCGGACATTGTCTACGTCAACGAGTACGAATTGGGAGCGGAGAAGGATTTTGCCTTTTCCGCCAAGCTCCCGAAAGCCGATTTGCAGCAATATGTTCTGACCATCGGCGGGGAAAGCGGCCTGCTGTATCAGCGGTTGCTAGACGGCAGTGAGCTTCCGGTCTCTCCCGATACTACCACCGGCGAGTCCTCCGCCACGACGACCGCATCCAGCCAAAGCGAATCCACCAGCGCCTCTTCCACCACGGCATCCACTCAGGAGAATGTCACCACCGGTTCTCTCCCGTCCAAAACCCAGACAGCCGTAACTCCTACCGAGGATGCGGATGCGGACCAGGTACAGACGGGTGACCCCTTCCCCGCGGCTGTCCTCACGATGACCGCCGTCCTCGCGCTGGCGGTACTGGGCGCCACCATGGTTCTCAAGAAAAAGGAGGGACAATCCCATGAATAAAGCCATCAAACGGACAGCCGCCGCTCTCCTGGCCGCTGTTCAGCTGGCAGCCCTGCTGCCGCTTCAGGCCTTCGCACAAACGGCTCACCTTCCCAACAGCGGCAGAAACACCACCTATATGGGACTAACGCTTTATACCGGGCAGGTCCACTCCCATACGTCCCTGAGCGACGGGGTCAAACTGCCGGAGGACGCGTACGAGCATGTCCGGGAGACCACCACCCTGGATTTCTTCGGCGTGACCGATCACGATGTCCTGCTGGACATCCGCAACGGGGACGACTATCTGACGGACGTCAACGACGCCCTGTCCGACGATTGGCGTTTCCTGCACGAAACGGCGGATCGATATAACGAGGACGGGGAATTCGTCACCATCGCCGGCGAGGAAATCACCTGGTATGATCAGACCGGGCATATGAACCTGTATAATACCGCCTGGAAGCTCACCGCCTTTTCCAAGAACCGCTGGGACGGCATGGGCGGCGGGGACGTGAAATACGACCTGCCCACCTTTTACGCAAGGCTCGCCCAGGATCCGGAAGCCATCGCCCAGTTTAACCACCCGAACCCCACCGGCAAAGGCGATTTCTGGACCTTCAGCCACTACACCAAAGAGGCGGACGCCCAGCTGGAACTGTTCGAGTACAAGGTGGCCAGCTATCTGCCCACCTTCCAGAACTGCCTGGATGCCGGGTGGCATGTCAGCCCCACCTGGAACGGCGATGAGCACAGCGCCACCTGGGGCGACAGAGCGCCGCGCACCGGCATCTGGACCGATTCTAAGACCCGGGACGGGCTGTACAAGGCCTTCCGGGAGCGCTCCACCTATTCCACCCTGGACGCGAATTTTGAACTGATCTTCTCGGCAAACGACGAATTTATGGGGTCCATCCTGCCCGGGGATACCACCGAGTTTAAGATGTACGCCAAGCTCTATGACCCGGACGCCGAAGACCGGATTGACAATGTAACGATTTACACCAACCAGCGGGAGATCGTCAAGCAGTGGAACGATGTGGGTTCCAACCTGCTGGAAATCAACGAAACCTTTGACTGCGTCGACGGGGATTACTTCTTCATCGTGGTCAACGAGGAGGATGGAGAGCAGATTGTTTCGGCGCCCATGTGGATTGGCGAGACAACCCGGGGCACCAATTTTGCGCCGGAAATCACGGTCAACGGCACGGTTCCGGAAACGGCCAAGATAAACCAGCCGGTAACCATCCCTTCCGCCACCGCGATGGACGACACCGACGGGGAGCGCACGGTCACAGTGGACGTTCTCAATTCCGAAGGCGTTGTGGAGATTGTGGACGGCACCTTCACCCCCGATTCCTATGACGATTATTTCATCCGCTACCGCGCCGAGGACAGCACCGGCAGCACCCGGGTGGAGCTGCTGCGCATCACGGTAGATCGCAGCGATATGCAGGCAGACGTCCTCTTCGGTCAGTTTGCCCCGGTAGCCAGCGTGGGGGAAACAGCGGATGAGGTCGGCATCAATGTGGTGACCGATCCGGCCCTGACCACCGCCTATCTCCAGGTGGTTCCCGCTCAGGACGAGGGCTGGGAAGACGCCCAGACCATCCTGTCGGAGGAATCCTCCATGCAGCTGGAAGCCGCCAGCGAGCTGGATGCCCCCGGCTATGAGGATCCCATCACCGACAAGCCGCTGCGCAGCCATGAGTTTGACCTGACCGGCCTAACCCCGGGCACGACCTATAAATACCGGCTGGGCGTTTCGGCCGACGGCGGCTGGACCAGCAAGGAATACACCTTCACCACCGCTCAGCCCGATGGGGAAACCTCCCTCTATATTATGGGTGATTTGCAGGTGCCCGGAACCGAGCAGAGCGACTATGATCTGTTCAACGATATGCTGGCCACCCTCAAGGAGAAGGAGCCGGACGCCTCCGTGATGGTGCAGCTGGGCGACTTCGTGGACAACGCGGCCAAATATGAATACTGGAAGTCGCTGAGCGACTATGTGCTGGAGGACCTGGGGATGCTGACCTCCACCATGACCGGCAACCACGAGACCTATGACGATCTCAACCTGGCCCACAGCCATACCGATTCCCCCTATTCCGGCAGTTCTACTTTTAACAAGATGTACAACCTGCCCGAGAACGGCAGCGATATAGGGGAAAGCAATTATTCCTACGACATCGGCGAGATGCACATCGCGGTGCTCAATTCCACCACCGCGTTGGACGAACAGCTGAAATGGCTGGAGCAGGACATGCGGGCCACCGACAAGCCCTGGCGGATTGTCATGGGGCATTTCCCCTATTTCGGTTCCCGGCACAGCACCGATTCCGGCATGGCCGAGCAGCGAGAAAAGGTGGCCAAGGCCTGCCAGCAGCTGGGCGTCAGCTTGTATATCGGCGGGCACGACCACGTCTACAAGCGAACCACCATCCGCGACGGTGTGGCCACCAACGATCCGGAGGATATGAACCAGGGCACGACCTTCGTCACCTCCGGCTCCGCCGGCCCGAAGTTCTATGACAACGAGGAATTCTGGTGGGATCATGTGGTCTACGACGAGGATGTCCAGACCGGCATGGTGCTCAGCGCCGACCAGGACAGCCTGACCCTGACCACCTATACCACCGAAGGAGAGGTTGTGGACAGCTTTACTCTGGGCCATGCACAAGGCCTGTTTGAGCTCAGCTCCACCGACATCCAGGATAAGCAGTGGAACGGCGTCGGCTTCCTGGCGACAGAGGATGCCCGCGAGGACCTCACCGTGATCGCCGCCAAATATACGGAAGACGAAAGCGAATTGTTGGATTTCCGCGCTGTGGACGTTACCCTGGAGCGCAAGGGCAAAGAGCAGTATGTATCCTTTGCCACCCCTATCACCTTCGATTCGTCCAACGTGCTCAAGGTGATGATCTGGAGCGGACTGGATACCGCTCAGCCGGTTCTGTATGCTCAGACCCTGCGTAAGGGGATGAAGGGCTTCGGCACCGCGGAGCAGCCTTACGAAATTTATACCTGGGACGATTTCATCAATTTCACCTACGAGCCATCGGCCCATTTCCGGCTGATGAACGATCTGGAACTGGACGGTATGGTCCGTACCCAGCTGTCCAATTTCACCGGCGTGTTTGACGGCGGCGGGCACACCATCAGCGGCTTCCAGGCAGATCCGAGCAAGGGCTCCGGCCTGTTTGCCACCAACGACGGCGTTATCCGCAATCTGACGGTCGTGGGCGCGGTGGAATCCGACACGAGCACGGCCGGGATCCTGTGCGACCTCAACCGCGGAACCATCGAGAACTGTTACGTCAGCGGAACAATCGCGGCTCCTTCCCGGGTGGGCGGCATCGCCGGCGATTCCTATGGGATTATCCGGGACTGCTACTCGACGGCGGATGTGCATTCCCTCGGCACAGAGGCTGGAGGCGTGGTCGGCCTGGGCATGGAGGGCAGCGTGACCGAACGCTGCTATTCCACCGGAACCGTCACCGCGGACTCCAAGAACGCGGGCGGCGTGGTCGGCTACGGCTATACCGGGACCACCGTGCGGAACTGTATCGCTCTGAACGACCGGGTGAACGGAAACAGCTATTCCAACCGTGTGGTGGGACGCATCAAGTCGGGACATACCCCTGTGCTGGAAAACAACTACGGCAGCGTGAAGGTCATGGTAACGGCCGAGCAGCAGGGCGTGGCGTCTACCACCACCGAAAAGGGCGCTACCGCTACCCTGGCACAAATCGAAGACCAGACCTTCTATCGGGATACCCTCGGCTGGGATTTCGAGACGGTCTGGCAGTGGGACGAAAACGGCCAGCGGCCGGTGTTGCAGATGCTTCCGGAAGTCATTGTTCCGGGAGAGGAAGAGCAGAAGCCGTCCCTGCCGCAGGACGAAAACGGGTATTATGAAATCGCCTCTGCCGCCGACCTGGCGGTGCTCTCCCAATTCCCCGAGGAAAACTATGTTCTGACCGCGGACATCACCCTGACGGCGCCCATGTCCCCCCTGTGCACCGAGCTGCAGTTTATGGGCGTTTTGGACGGCGCCGGTCATAAAATCATCGGCTATACCTCCACCGAGGGCGGCCTGATCCATATGAACGCGGGCACCATCCAAAACCTCGGCATGGAAGGCGCCAACATCCAGGCGCCGAATGCCTCCAACATCGGCATTCTCTGCAACACCAACGGCGGAACCATCGAAAGCTGCTATACCACCGGCTCGATTGCCGGACAGGCGACGACGGGCGGCGTGGTCGGTTATCTCAACGGCACCATCCGCGACTGCTACTCGACGGCGCGGGTGAGCAGCACCGACCGCCAGGCCGGCGGCGTCGTGGGGATTTCTGGCCGGGGCAGCACGACGGAGCGATGCTATGCCACCGGCGCCGTCTCGGCGGACGCCAATGCCGGTGGGATCACCGGCTACACCTATGCAACCACCAACGTAAGCGGCAACTTTGCCTTGAACGCTTCTGTAACCGCTCCCACGCAGTACGGGCATCGGGTAGCGGCCAGAACCCTCGGCAGCGAAATCGCCAATATCGGTATCAACTTTGCCTGGGCGGATATGCCGGTATCTCAGACGGAGGAAAGCGACACCCGGTTCGCCTCCCTGATGGGAGAAGGAAAAACCCGGGAGGAAATGCGCTCCGTAGACACCTTTAAAACCGGCCTTGGCTGGGATTTTGAAACCGTCTGGCAGTGGGACGAAACGGCACAGCGCCCGGTTCTGAGGGGCTGCACTGAAAAGACGGGTGAGAAACCAGCCCTGACGCAAGACGAGAACGGCTACTACCAGATTTCTTCCGCTGGGGATCTGGCCCAGATTTCCAAATTTCCGGAGGAAAATTACATCCTGACAAAGGATATTGATCTGGCCGGGGAAACGGTGGAACAGCTTTGCCAGGCGACGCCCTTCTCCGGGGTGCTCGACGGCGCGGGCCACCGGCTGCTGAACTTCACCTCCGAGACCGGCGGTCTGTTCAAGGAAAACGCCGGAACCATCCGCCGGCTGGGGATCGTCCAGGCCGTCGTAACCGCCGAATATGACCAAGCCGGCATCCTCTGCGACGTGAGCAACGGCCTGATTGAAGAATGCTACACCACCGGCAGCATCGCCGGCGCCTCCACCCAAGGCGGCATCGTGGGCTACTTAAACGGCACCCTCTCCAACTGCTATTCCACCGCGGATGTCACCGTGAACGCCGGCAAATACGCCGGCGGGCTGGTCGGCATTTCAGCCAGATACAGCAACAGCGTGATCGAGAACTGCTACGCCACCGGTGCCGTCACCGTGGTTAGCAATCAAAGTGCCGGCGGTATCACCGGCTACACCTACGAGGACAGCACCGTCAAAAACTGCTTTGCCCTGAACGCTTCCATCACCGCCACCAGCTATGCCCACCGGATTGCGGCCCGGACTCGGGGAAACGAAGTCGCCGTACTGGAAAACAACTTCGCGCTGGCCGATATGCCGGTCAACACCACGGCTGAAGACGAAGACCGCACTGACGGCTGGATGGGCATCAGCAAAACCGCCGAGGAGACCCAGCAGCAGGAAACCTTTGCGGAAGGCCTCGGCTGGGACTTCGACAGCGTGTGGCAATGGGATCCGACGGCACAGCGGCCGGTGCTGCGAAACTGCACCGAGGAAACCAGCGCCAAGCCCAGCCTCTCCCAAGACGATAATGGCTATTATGAAATTACCAGTGCTGCGGATCTGGCGGTGATCTCCCAGTTCCCCGCCGAAAATTACGTTCTGACAACCGATCTGGATCTGGCCGAGGAAGCGGTGGAGCAGCTCTGCCAGGCGACCCCCTTCTCCGGAACCTTTGACGGTGCCGGCCACCGGCTGCTGAACTTCACCTCCGAGACCGGCGGTCTGTTTAAAAAGAATACCGGTATCATCCGCCGGCTGGGACTGGTTGACGCCGAGGTGACGGCCGCATACGACAAGGCGGGAATCCTCTGCGACGTGAGTGACGGCTTGATTGAAGAATGCTACACCACCGGCAGCATCACCGGCGCCTCCACCCAAGGCGGCATCGTAGGCTACCTAAACGGCACCCTCTCCAACTGCTATTCCACCGCGAATGTCACCGTAAACGCCGGTAAATACGCCGGCGGACTGGTCGGCATTTCCGGTCAAGGCGTCAAGAGCGTCATCGAGGACTGCTACGCCACCGGTGCCGTCACCGTGGTGGATAACCAGAGCGCCGGCGGCATCACCGGGTACACCTACAAAGACAGCACGGTAAGAAACTGCTTTGCCCTGAACGCTTCCATCACCGCCACCAGCTATGCCCACCGGATCGCGGCCCGCACTCTGAGCTCCCAGGTGGCCACGCTGGAAAACAACTTCGCACTGGCCGATATGCCGGTCAACGCCCCGGCTGAAGAGGAAGACCGCACTCCGGGTTGGATGGGGACCGAAAAAACCGCCGACGAGGCCCATAGCCAGGAAACCTTTTCGCAGGGACTCGGCTGGGACTTCGACAGCGTGTGGGCCTGGGACGATTCCGCCGGTTGTCCGGTGCTGAAGTGCTTTGCGTAACCCATACAGTTCCTCTTACAGACAGTCCGTGTACAGGAATCCTTCCAGGATCACCGAACGGTACAGAAGCCACAAGGCGGCTCCGGTATACACCGGAGCCGCCTCAGTCTGTCGAAAAAGCAGCAGCCAAATAGCAAAATGCACAAACAAAGATCGTTTATACGGCGTGTTACGCCGCATCGTGGAACCCCGGCGAGGGTTCCACGCCTTGTTTTCTTAAGCTTTTCGCGTCCTGCGGAACGCGACGAGGGCTCTGCCCCTCGCCCCGGCCACCTTTTGAAAAAGGCGGCCAAAAGCGGGGAGCCAGCCACAGAGGAAATGAGCGAAGTTCCGGCATCCCCAACCGAAAATGAGTCCCCGGCAGAAACCGCCTCATCCACTGTCGCTTCACAGCCGGAAAGCGGGACAACAAGCCCGACCGGCGAGCCCACGGTTCCTTCTGCTGTGCCGGGAGAGGAGACCTCTGCCCCGACCACATCTGCGGCAGAGGAATTACGAAATATCGGTTCGACCTGACCCAATGACAAGATTTAACCCACAGGCAGAACCGTCTCATATTTTCGTTTGCTAAACAGGCCGAAACCAGGCGGGAGTCAATTTTGACTCCCGCCTGGTTTCGGCCCTTTCTGCTTGTTCTGCACGTCGCTTCTGCCGCCGCAGAATCTCCTCACAGAACCCCTCGGTATCGGATTTTCTCCATGAGTGGTTGATTTGCCTTTTTAAAGCATATCACAGTACATTCTCCCCGAAAGAAGCATCTTGTGTTTACACCTGTTCCCATCCCCATGACATTTTCAAAAACGCATGGTTTCATGCTCTTCAAGCTGCCGTAATCTGTCGAAATCAAAAATTCGGATCACCGTACTCCCTTCCTGACCCCAGCTCCCAATCACGGAAAAGGCCATATGTTCCATATTGTCATCCTCGAAAAAGATGCCTTTCAGATTGTTGAGGATGATCTGGATAGCCCGGTTGGAGGTATCCCACGCCTGGGCGTTATGGCTTCCTCTTGGCGTCACAATCCGGATCGCCACAAAGGCTTTTTCAAAATAGGGCAGCGGTTCCTGCCGTGCCGCCTCCGAGATAGCCGCACGGAGCATGGCCTTCCAGTGTTCTTCCACGGCTTCGGTCAGCCGCTTCATGGCAGGCAGCGGCTCACGGATCGTCAGCGTCACCATGCCGTCCGTATCCTTGCCGCCGCTCTGCCGTTCGGCAAGGGTTCGCTGCTCCGGCTCTGCCGGATGACTGCCAAATGTTTCCCTGTCATATATCACGGCCAACTCCTGGCTCATCAGCCACAGTGTCTCATCATACATCCGGTGCAGCTGCTTTTGTGTAGGCTCTCCCTCGTCAGGAAGGCAGCGGCCGATTGCCGCCAGCGTCTTTTTAAGATCGGTATACATAGATACACAATCCCTCCAATCCGCACAATTCCGGATACATCTCCACAATAGGCTGATCCTCTTTGTGGACGTATATCTCGATTGTGACTGTATAATAGCCTGGTTCAGCCTGCTGTGTCAGATAGGTCTTTGCTGCCGAAAAGAAACGGACATATTTCAGCAGGTCGGAAGCTGGGTTGACAAAGAGGCGGCGGGAATATGACTCAATATCCCCGATCCCCAGGCCGCCGGACAATGTGCCGCCGTTGCTTTCGCACAGCTGGCGGATATATTCTGCTTCTTCCAGAATCCGCTGCAGGCTCACCGTCAGAGTTTCCCGCGTTGTCAGAAAAACGTGCTCATAGGTAGCCCGCAGCTTAATGGGCGACCGAGACCACCGCACGGGCCTGTCGCGTTCAACACAGCTGTCCCGGAGCAGCTGCCGGCGGTTCCACATGGTCTGCCGGATGATGTTCCGGGCCGCGGTAATCCTGGCATTCTGCCGGCAAACAAGGAGCATCCCCGTAGCCTTTGTTGCATAGCTGCCGTACCGTGTGTAAAACAGCGAGCCTTCCGCCCGCACCTGCCACTCCATCGCCCCATCTCCGATATCATAAACGGCCAGCCGGTGCTGCCCTGCCATCAGCATCCCTGTAAAGCGGGTAGTGGACAGGATGCCGTGGGCAATGTTCCGCCAACAGGCGGAGGGGATAAAGTACGGCTCATCCCTGTCCCGGCGTTCTCCAAAGCAGGGGATACCGCTTCGCTCCATCAGCGCCGCCATACGGGATACCGCCATCACCCGGCGGCGCTCTGCAGCACCGCCTCCGGCGGAGATCAGCGGCGTGATGTCCGGAAACAGGGCGCGTCCCTTCGCCAGAATAGACACACTGCCATCCTTTTGCCTGGAAACATACTTGTTTTTTGTCAAAGGCCGAAAGGCGTAGGACAATGCCGTGCGGTCTCCCGTATGATCTGTGTCTAACATTTCCAAACAGTCCGGGTATGCCAACATCTGAAAGCGTGCCAGATGCCGGAGCAACCCTATTTGATTCTTATGCAGCTTCATTTTGTTCCTCCCTGTAAACAGTTCGGGCGACACAAGAACAGCTCTATCCGAAAAGCCGTTCCTGTGCCGCCCGATGTGTTTGTGTGATCGTTTCCGCAGAATATAACCGTCCCCTCGCACAAAGCGCTTTCAGATAATGGTTTAGATGTCGTTATATTCTTCGCTGCACAGGAGCTTAATCAGCGGCTCCGTGTAGATGCGGACATATCGCTGCCTGGTACCGATGTCGGCGCCAATGGAAGCAAAAGGTTCCCGCCCCTCGGCCACCAGCCAGGAGAGCTGGCGGGCTGATACGCCGAGAAACGGCGCGGCAATCTTTACAGGCATATGGTTGGGGTATTCCCGCCGCAGTTTTTCAGCCGTCTTTTTGTCCATCTGCGTGATCTCCTTTCCCCATGCACCACTGCTCAAAGGCCGCCTTGTTCTCCGGATTCTTATAGAACCGGAGAACGGCCTCCAGGAATGTAGCGCACAGTATTTTCTGTTCCATCCGGGGAATGGTTTTCGGTATAATTCTTATTGTTGACTCTTTTGCAATCATCTCAATTCATTATCGATTTTGTTGACTTTTGGGGTATAATAAAAACCATTCCCAATCAAGAAGGATGAAATCATTATAACGGATAACAATTCAAAAATCAACATATTAAAAATAATTCTTCTTTTTATATAAAAGGTATTGATTTCGTTGACGTTATGTGCTTTAATAAGATTGAGCCTAACAAAAGGAGGACGCCATATGACCGGAAAAGAGCGAAAAGCGCGGCAGGAAGCATTTGAACATATCCCCGAAGTCGAATTGGAATACATGGATTTCGGAACCCGTATCCGTCAGCTTCGCTCGGAAATGGGGATGTCCCAGGTGGAGTTTGCGGAAAAACTGGGTTTATCCAAGCAGATTTTAAGCCTTTATGAAGCGGGGAAACGGTCTCCCAAAATCGCGCAGGTAAAAAAATTCGCAGAAATATTGAAAGTATCAGTGGATTACCTGTTAGGGGACTCGGCGGAGGAAGCAGCCTTTTATTCCGTCTGTTCGACCCAGGAGAAGCCGTTTTACAAAATTTTTATTGAAGTGACGGATCAGATGGGGCTGAATATTCCGGAGACTGTCCGAGTTACGGGGCTGACAGACCGGCAGGTGAGGACGATTATAACCCGGCGGATGAAAGAGGCCCCGCTTCCCATTGCCCTTCAGCTCTCCGACACGCTGGATGTACCGCTGGAGGTCTGGGCCGGTACGCTTCCTTACCATCCCCATCCTCTTTCGGCAGAAGCCGTCGAAGTGGCGAAAGCTTACGAGCGTGCCGACATTAAGGACAAAAACACGGCTCGGCTGGCACTGAATCTGGAATTGGTTAAGGAGGCAAAGCAAGAATGAATGCCGTTGTCTATGCCCGCTACTCCAGCCACCGGCAGGGGGAGCAGTCTATCGAGGGGCAGATTGCGGAGGCAAAAAAATATGCGGCGGCACACGGTCTGACTATCATCCAGGAATACTGCGACCGGGCACAGACAGGCAAAAACGACAACCGGGAGCAGTTCCAGCTTATGCTGGCTGATGCTGCGAAGCACGCCTTTGACGCGCTGATCGTCTGGAAGACAGACCGTATTGGCCGCAACAAGGAGGAGATTGCTCTTAACAAGTACCATTTGAAAAAGAACGGTGTAAAAATCCACTATATTGCAGAAACGATTCCCGACACGCCGGAGGGCATTATTCTGGAGGCGGTCATCGAGGGGATGGCAGCCTATTACTCCGAGCAATTATCCCAGAACATCCGGCGGGGCCAGCGGGCCAGTGCAGCCAAGGCCCAGAGCACCGGTGGGAACCGACCTTTGGGGTACAAGACCGATGCAGACAAAAAGTTTGTCATCGACCCGGAAACCGCTCCCACCGTGAAACTGGTATTCGATCTGTATGCCCAGGGCAAAACTATATCACAGATTATCCGTATCCTGAACGAAAAAGGGCTGCGGACCCTGCGTGGGCGACCCTTCACCAACAATAGCCTGCGCACCATGCTGAAAAACGAAAAGTATATCGGCGTCTACACCTATAAGGATGAAATTAGAATAGAGGATGCCATCCCGCCCATCGTGGAACCGGAAACCTTTTACAAGGTGCAGGAAATGCTGAAATACAATCAGAGGGCGGCGGCGCATAAGAATGCCAAGGCCGACTATCTGCTGACGGAAAAGCTGTTCTGCGGCAAGTGCGGGGCAATGATGGTAGGGGTCAGCGGTACCAGCAAGACAGGGACAAGGCATCACTATTACTACTGTACCGAGCAGCGGAAAAAGAAATGTGTCAAAAAGCCGGTGCGCCGGGTATGGATAGAACGTCTTGTGTTGGAATATGTGATAGCCCTTGTGCAAGACAAGGATCTCTTGGACTTTATCGCAGAAAACACGTATCAATACTATCTGGCCCAGAACACGGAAACGTCCTATACCGAATCGCTCCGGAAAGCGCTGAAGGAGGTGGAAAAGGCTACTGCCAACCTGATCCGGGCGATAGAGGCCGGTATCTTCAACGAGGCCACCAAGCAGCGTATGGAAGAACTGGACAAGCAGAAGGCCGAACTGAAAGACGCTTTGAAGGCGGCAAAGCTGCGGGAGGATCTGGGCCTGAGGAAAGAGCATATCCTCTATTTCCTGCACAGGTTTGCGGATATGGATTATACCGACGAAGCCTGCCAGAAACAGCTGATAAAAACCTTTGTGAATGCGGTTTTTGTTTACGATGATAAGGTTGTGCTGACTTTCAATTATTCCGGTGACGACCGTACCGTCACCCTCAGGGAGATTGATGCCGGATTACAGCATGGCGTTCGTCTGCCCCGCGCCTTGTGCCACCATGAAGGGTTGACAAAAAAGATGTCAACCCTTTTTTCTTAGTATTCATGCGGGTTTGCGGGCTTTTGGGAGCAAAATCCGAAAAACGGTTTTACCGTAGATGTCCAAACAGCAAACCGCAGCAAAATCCGCCAAAGCGGAGTTTTCACCTGATTTTTCAGGCTGGGAACTCCGCTTTTTTGCGTTTACCACTCTTTTTTCCCG